>ERZ894244.2-NODE-2-length-329966-cov-12.986654_pt1 | contig 329966 bp, 278 predicted proteins | sample MGYA00380299_ERZ894244 | MGnify/ENA primary metagenome ERZ894244 (study PRJEB32331, sample SAMN06328444) | human gut metagenome | biome: human gut microbiome; feature: stool | host: Homo sapiens | collected 2014-06-26 ... | reverse complement strand
AACAGGCCCGCGCCCACGACCACCAGATCGGGATACTCCACCGCTTCAGTCATAAGAACAACCTTCCGAACTCAAACAAACACACAATACTCGTGTGCGATTCCTCATCAAGCATACCCGTCCGCCCTCCTTAACGTGGGTTTCTAATGTGGGACGCGGCATTTTTGATGTTTGATTGCCGTGTGGCACTGTCTGTGACGCTGTCTGCGGCACGGCTTGCATGGGGCTTGTACGTGGCCTGTGACGCGGTTCGGTCCGGGCATGGTGTACACTGGTCTTTGCCTCCGCGTGGCGGTACGTCACCCAACTCCCCCAGGGCAGGAATGCAGCAAGGGTAAGTGGCCTCTTCCGGGTGCGTGGAGGTTTTCTTATATCTTCTTGCCATTCCCGTATACCGTAGAGACAATGTCGTATTCTCGGTGACTATGACCGACGAATTCAAGCCAATCATCCGAGACCCGCACAAGTCCGCGAATATGCTGGAGCAGCCGGTTGTGCCCGTTCCTGCGCCGCAGCCGTCATTGTCGCAGACGGATTCCCAACAATCCTCGCCGCAGTTCGTGCCGAGTTCCGCACAATCCGCGCCGGATCAACAATCCCCGCAGTCCTGGCAAAGACTGGGCTTTCCCGACGCCGCGCCGGTCTCGCCGATTGCGCAAACCTCCCAAATCGATTCGATCGAACAGGTGCTTTCCCCGTGTGAAGTGAACGCAGGACTCGCCAAAGCCGATCCGCTGACCCGTCATCCGCGCGTGTCGAGCATCATGCTCAGCGTGGTGTTCGGTCTGCTGCTGCTTGCTGCCGCAGCGGGCGTCTGGTGGTTGGGCGTGCACACGATGGAAGGTCAAAGCTATGAAGACATGGTCTGGTCGAAATTCGACGCGGCTCTGCCGGGATGGCTGGAACCGGTCGTGCATGTCTTCACCATTTCCACCGTTGTAATCGCAACAAGCGCGATTATGTCGATAATCGCCCTCGCCGTACTCATCGTAAGAAAACGATGGCTGTTGATTGCGCAACTGGCGGTATTCGGCGGAATCTGCTTTGCCGCAGCGGAATTGCTGAAGCCGCTGCTGCCACGTCCGTACTTAATTAATCTGGAATCAAATCCTAATAATTCCGCGCCCTCTGGGCATGTCATACTCGCAGCGACGGCGGGGGTGATCCTGTTGTGCGCCGTGCCTCGCATGTGTCGTGCGTTGGTCGCGGTGATTGGTTGGGCGTACGCGGTGCTTGTCGGATTGTCGGTGATCGCGGGGCAGTGGCACCGCCCGACCGACGTGATCATGGCATTGCTGATCGTCGGAGGAGTGGCTATGCTCATGCTCGCCGCAACGTTTGCGAACGGTATGGATGAGCCCGGATCGCGTGCATCGTCGCCTTCCGTGCAGATCGTCGGCAGCGTGTTGCTGACGTTCGGTGTGCTTGGCACCCTGTATGGCGCGTACATTATTTGGCAGATCCAACCGGGACTTGCGATGAGCGCGGAATGGACGAATTCCGGCGCGCATCTTTCCACGGTGATTTTGACTGCTTCCGTCGCGTCGCTGGTGTTCGGCCTGGTGTTGACCATGCGTCAGCTGACTGCCTCGCCACTGACGCAACTTGGACTGGTGGGGGCTCCTCCGGCACCGCCGAAACGCTGACGACCATACCTGCGATCGCACCGAAATTTTACGGAGAAGGCCGCTCGCGCCACACGGGCGGTTTGCCAACTGCATACGGTCAGTGAGTATTATTGCGTTGCAAACGCTAGTAATAAGGAGTGGCTATGGCTACCGGCAGCAAGCTCGTGATTGTGGAGTCTCCCACCAAGGCCAAGAAAATCGGTGGGTATTTGGGCTCCGAATATACGGTGATGGCCTCGGTCGGCCATATTCGAGATCTTGCGCAGCCAAGCCAGGTGCCGGCCGCCGACAAAACCAAATTCGGCAAGTTCGGCGTTGACGTGGAAGACGGATTCAAGCCGTACTACATCGTCGATGGCAACAAGAAGAAAACCGTATCCGAACTGAAAAGCGCGTTGAAAAAAGCCGACACCCTGTACCTCGCAACCGATGAGGATCGCGAAGGGGAGGCCATTGCCTGGCATCTGGTACAGACGCTCAAGCCGAAAGTGCCGGTCAAACGCATGGTGTTCCACGAAATCACGAAGGAAGCTATCAAAGCGTCGCTTGACAATACTCGCGACGTTGACGATGACATGGTCGATGCCCAGGAGACCCGCCGTATTCTGGACCGCCTGTACGGCTATGAGCTTTCTCCGGTGCTGTGGCGCAAGGTTGGACCGGGTCTTTCCGCGGGCCGTGTGCAGTCCGTCGCCACGCGTTTGATCGTGGAGCGCGAGCGTGAGCGTATGGCGTTCGTGCGTGCCCCGTATTGGGATGTCACCGCAACGTTGGAAGCGCCGGATGCCGATGGCAATAATGTTGCGTTTGATTCTCGTATGGTGTCGCTTGGTGGGTGTCGTTTGGCGGGTTCCAAGGATTTCGGCGCCGATGGCAAGCTGACTGCGGCCGGTGCGAAGGACCGGGTCGTGCAGTTGGATGAGGCGCAGGCTTCCGCGATTGCGCAGGCGTTGGAATTTGCAACGTTTACCGTCACGTCGATGGAAACGAAGCCGTACCGTCGCCGTCCGGTTCCACCGTTCACTACGTCCACATTGCAGCAGACCGCCGGCAATCGTCTCGGCATGAGCTCGCGTCAGACCATGCGCGCGGCGCAAGGATTGTATGAAAACGGCTATATTACCTACATGCGTACCGATTCGGTGACGCTGTCGCAGGAAGCGATCGCAGCCGCTCGTGAAGCGGTCGTCAAGCATTTCGGTGAAAACTATCTGTCGGACGCGCCGAAACAATATGCCACAAAAACCGCGGGCGCGCAGGAAGCCCACGAATGCATTAGGCCGGCGGGTGCGAAATTCCGCGATCCTGCGGGAATCGCAAGTAAAGTGCCGGCCGACCAGCTCAAGCTGTACACGCTGATCTGGCAGCGCACGCTTGCCTGCCAGATGGCAGACGCAACCGGTTCCACAGCGACCGTGCGACTGTCTGCACCGACCGAATCGAATGGGGAAGCCATGTTCCAGGCTTCCGGCACTGTCATCGAATTCCCCGGCTTTATGAAGGCGACCGGTGAGGGTCGCCGCGCGTCCGCCGAATCGAAGAAGGGTGATGCTGCTGGAAGCGTTGAACAGGCTGCGCAATCCGGCAAATCCAGCAAAGCTGATAAGAAGTCGGATGACAATGTGTCGCTGCCGCCGATGAATCCGGGCGATGCGCTCGCTGCGGTGGCGGTTGGTGCCGACGGACATGAAACTCAGCCTCCGGCGCGTTATACCGAAGCGTCGCTCGTGAAAACGTTGGAACAGAAGGAAATCGGCCGCCCGTCCACGTATGCAAGCATTATTTCCACGATTATCGATCGCGGGTATGTGTATGAGCGCGGTCGTGCGTTGATTCCGTCGTGGCTCGCGTTCTCCGTGGTCAAATTGCTGGAAACGAAGTTCCCGCGGTATGTGGATTACGAGTTCACTGCCGATATGGAAAGCGGTCTTGACCAGATCGCGAGTGGTCAGGAGACCGGCCGCAATTGGCTGACCCGCTTCTATTTCGGTTCCGGTGAGGGTGCCGCGCAGTCTGCGGACGAGGCGCATGCCGGTTTGCAGCAGCAGGTCGCGCAGTTGGGTGAAATTGACGCTCGCGAGATCAATACGATTGAGATCGGCGACGGTTTGCATGTGCGCGTCGGCAGGTATGGCCCGTATCTGGAGGATGTGAACCATCTGGATGATGAGGGAAATCCGAAGCGTGCGTCGCTGCCGGATACTCTCGCTCCGGATGAGCTGACGGTGGAAGTCGGTCATGATTTGATCGAGAATCATTCCGGCGGTCCGCGCGCACTTGGTGTTGATCCGGTTTCCGGGGGCACTGTTGAAGTGCGTAATGGCCGTTTCGGCCCGTATGTTGCGTTGGTGATGCCTTCTGCGGATGCTGGTGCTGACGGTGACGTGGCTGGTGATGGCAAGCCGAAGAAGGTCAAGAGCGCTAAGAAGGCTGCCGATCGCCCGAAGATGGCGTCGTTGTTTAAGACGATGAGCCCAGAATCGTTGACGTTGGATGATGCGTTGCGTCTGCTGAGTTTGCCTCGTGAAGTCGGCTCTTATGAGGAAGCGAACGCTCAGACCGGTGAAGTGCAGACAGTTGTTGTGCAAGCCAATAATGGTCGTTACGGCCCGTATTTGACGAAGACTGGTGCCGATGGCAAGTCGGATACGCGTTCGCTCGCTTCGGAAGATGAGATTTTCACGGTTGATTTGGATAAGGCGAAGGAACTGTTCGCCCAGCCGAAGTATGGCCGTGGGCGCGGTCGTGGCGCTGCCAAGCCGCCGCTGCGTGAACTGGGCGTCGATCCGGAAACGCAAAAGCAGGTGACCATCAAGGAAGGCTTCTACGGCGCGTATATCACCGATGGTGAAACGAACCGTACGTTGCCGAAGCAGTATGCTCCTGAGTCGATCGAGCCGGCTGAGGCGTTCCGTCTGCTGGCGGAGAAGCGTGCGCAGGGTCCGTCGAAGAGGCGTGGACGCAAGGGTGCTGCTGGCAAGGGTGGTGCTAAGAAGACTGCTGCTAAGGGTGCTAAGGCTTCTGCTGATCAAGTTCGTGCCGATCGCCGTGCCAAGGTGCGCGAGTTGGCCGATAAGGGTTGGGCCAACACCCGTATCGCCAAGGAGATCGGTTCCACGCCGACCACGGTGAAGGCCGATGTGGAATGGCTCGCTGCCAACGAAGGCTACACCCGTCCCGCCGTAGTTCCCGCCCGGTGATGAATATGCAGGGCATATTCATCTCCTTTGAGGACGGACAGCCCGGTGGGCTGTTCGTAGCAGTGAGCAGCGGTAGCGTTGCGAACGCCGCAGGGTACAGTGATGAATATGCAGGGCATATTCATCTCCTTTGAAGGCATCGACGGCGTCGGCAAAACCACGCAGGTCGAACGATTGCGTGCGTATGTTGAGGCGCAGGGGCGCGAATGCGTGGTCACGCGCGAGCCGGGCGGTACTGTGCTTGGTGTGGCGATTCGCAAGCTGCTGCTTGGCGGTGTGGAAGGTTCCGACGCGGATATTGCTCCGCGTGCGGAGGCGTTGCTGTTCGCCGCCGACCGTGCCCAGCATGTTGCCGAGGTGATTCGCCCTGCACTGGAACGCGGTGCCGTGGCAATTACCGATCGGTACCTTGATTCTTCTCTTGCATACCAGGCTGGTGGCCGCGAATTGACGGCAGGTGAAATCCGCGACTTAAGTATGTGGGCAACGTGCGAGCTATTGCCGAATCGCACGTATCTACTGGATCTTGACCCTGTGCAATCGCATGCACGACTACAGCATGATGAAGATCGTATGGAATCTGCGGGAAACGATTTCCAACGTCGTACACGACAGGCGTTTCTTGACTTGGCAAAGGCGGAATCGCAACGTTTCCGCGTGATTGATGCCAGCCAATCCATCGATGAAGTATGGTCGCATATTCAAGACGATTTTGCACAAATCAGCCAAACAAAAACTTTCCAATCGGAGGCCGCCCAATGAGCGTGTGGGATTCGATTGTCGGCCAGCAGCGGGTTGTCGAACAACTCAAAGCCATCGCAAGTGGCGATCCGAAAGCCATTGCGCAATCCTGGCTGATCTGCGGTCCTCCAGGATCGGGCCGTTCCAATGTGGCGCGTGCGTTTGCGGCGGCGCTGGAGAGCCCCGATCATGGTCTTGGCGACGAGCCGACCAAAGCCGTGCAGCAGGTGCTTGCCGGCACTCATCCCGACGTGACCGTGCTGGCCACCAACAAAGTGACCATCGGCATCGACGAGGTGCGAGACATCATCACCACTTCCGAACAGATGCCGAGCACTGCGCCGTGGCGCATCATCATTATCGAAGATGTCGATCGCATGCTGGAACGCACCACCAACGTGCTGCTCAAGGAGATTGAGGAGCCGAGCGCGCACACGATTTGGCTCTTGTGCGCGCCGAGTGCGCAGGATGTGTTGCCGACGATTCGCTCGCGCACTCGCATCGTCAATCTTGCCGTGCCTTCCACGCAGGCAGTGGCCGCATTTCTGGAACAAAATGGCGGATTTGAGCCGAAAATCGCGGTGCGTGCCGCACGTCTTGCGGAAGGGCATATCGGCATTGCGCGCTTGTATGCGGAGAATGAGCAGGTGATGTCTGACCGTGACGAGCTGATTGTGGGTGTGCTTGGATTGCGTCGCGCATCGGATGCGGTGCTGCTTGCCGGCAATCTTATCGACAATGCGAAAGTGCAGGCCGAAGCGGAGGTGAAGGTCAAGGCGGCAGAGGCGGAAGCTGATTTTCGTAGGGTCAATGGGCTTGGGGCGAAGGATCGTATTCCTCCGAAACTGCGTGGCGCGTACAATGCGATCGCCAAAAAAGACGAGCTGAAGCGCCAAACTACGCGACTTACGCGTGATGTGCTTGACCGTGCGTTGAACTCGATTGCCAGTATTTACCGTGATGTGGCTGTGCTGCAGAACAATGCCGAGGATTCGGTGGGGCTGATCAATTTGGAGAATCGTTCATCGATCACCGAACTGTCGGTGCGGCTTACGCGTGGGGGAGCGGTGCGGCGGCTGGAGGATATTGCCGTTGCGCGTCGCCGCCTGGCCGGCAATGGCAATCCCGTACTGGTCTTCGAAGCCCTCTTCTGCTCTCTCATCGCCAGCTGAGGTTTCGCTTGTTTGCCTGATTGGCTGTTTTTCACCGATTTTGCTTGTGTTGCTGAGTTTGGATTGTGCAACACGCCGATATGACGTTATAACGATATGACGTTATGATGTATTTATCAGTTGGGCAGATGGCCACGGCGGCTTTCCAAACAACGTAACGCTATGCATCGCAAATCAGCGCAAGCAAGGAGGCAGAGTGCTAGGACAGTTTTTCGCATCGGACGCGGTGATGTACGCCGATGAGGTTTCGGGATGGCGTGAGGCGGTCGATACCGTCACTGCACCGCTGGTGGAACACGGTACCATCAAGCCGAGCTATGTGGATGCCATCAAAGAGTCCATTGCAGCTCCTGGCGGCACCTATATCGACCTTGGTTGGGGCATCGCTTTAGCGCATGCCCGCCCGGAAGCCGGCGTGGTTTCCACCTCGTTGTCGGTGCTGCATGTCGGCAAGCCATTCCTGCTGGCCGATGATGAGAAGCACCCCATCACCACCATGTTCTGCCTTGGCGCAGTCGATTCCAATGCGCACATCGAAATGATGCAGGCGCTGGCAGGACTGCTCACCGATGAACAGCAGCGTACCGCGCTCGAACATGCGACCACCGTCGAACAGCTGCGTGCAGTGCTTGACTGATCGACAATATCCGATCGACAATCATCAATCGCATATACAAACTCCTTGAATACCAACAAACAACACAACAACCAACGCGATTATTCGCCACAAAGAAAGGTGAACACCAATGAAGATCTATACTGCATGCAGCACTGGCCTCGGCTCCAGCTTCATGACTCAGCTCAACATCGAAAAGGCTCTCGGCGAGCTCGGCGTTGAAGGCGTGGAAACCGACCACACCGATATCGCATCCGTGACCGAAAACACTTGCGATGTGCTCTTCGTGGGGCGTGATATCGCCGAAGCTGCTGAAGGCAAGGGTGATGTGGTTGTGCTTAACAGCCTTATCGATATGGACGAAATCAAGACGAAGGTTGCTGACGCGCTCGAACGTCACGGTGTTGCAGTTCCGAACAAGTAAAACAAATATTTCGGATTTCACTTCGCTTATTCCATAAGTTTTTGGAGCGACAGCACATAATAATTTGACCTTTTCAAAATCATAGTAATCACCGCGATTTTTGGTCGTATAAGTGCCGCTGTGGGCGAAGCTTACCTAAAATTCATTACGAAAAATAAGAGAAATATAGAGAAAATAATAAGGAGAGAGTCGTGAACGGAATTCTTTCGCTTCTGCTCGATATCTTCCGTCAGCCGTCGGTGATCGTCGCGCTGATTTCGTTGATCGGCCTGGCTGTGCAGCACAAGAAGGGCACCGACATTATGAAGGGTACGATTCGTACTCTTGTCGGCTTCCTGGTTCTGGCTGCCGGCGCTAGTGTTGTGTCCGGCGCATTGGTCCCATTCGGCGATATGTTCCAGCACGCTTTTCACGTGCAGGGCGTGGTGCCGAACAATGAGGCCATCGTTGGTACCGTGCTCGTCAAGTACGGTTCTGAAGCCGCGCTGATCTTCTTCTTCGGCATGATCGTCAATGTGCTGCTGTCGATGACTTCGCGCTTCAAGTACATTTATCTGTCCGGCCATGTGGCGTTCTATATGGCGACCATGGTTGCTGTGATTTTCGAGGTTGCCGGCTTCCCGACTTGGGGTGTGCTGCTGTGGGGATCCATCGCACAGGGCTTGATCGTTACCATTTCGCCGGCTCTCGTGCAGCCATTCATGAAGGACGCTACCGGCACTGATGGCGTAGCTTTGGGACACACTGGCGGCGCTGGTATCGCACTGGGCGGTTTTGTGGCACGTCTGACTCGTTCCAAGAAGAACCCGTCCAAATCCACCGAAGACATCAAGTTCCCGGCAGGTCTCGGCTTCCTGCGTGACACCACTGTTCTTATCGCGCTCTCCATGGCTGTTATCTACGTGATCGTGGCTTTGTTCGCCGGTGCCGGTTACATCGAAGAAAACCTGAGTGACGGCCAGAACTTCCTTGTCTTCTCCGTGCTGCAGGCAGCCACCTTCTCCGCTGGCGTGTTCATCATTCTCGCCGGTGTACGTGTGGTGCTTGGCGAGATCGTGCCGGCATTCAAGGGCATTTCCGAGAAGCTCGTGAAGAACGCAGTCCCGGCTCTTGATGTGCCGATGACCTTCACGTTCGCTCCGAACGCAGTGCTTATTGGCTTCATCTCCAGCTTTGTCGGCGGCCTGGTCGGCATGGGCATCATGATCCTGGCTGGAACCACCATCATTATTCCGGGTATTGTGGCCCACTTCATGACCGGCGGCGCCACCGGCGTGATTGGTAACGGACAGGGCGGTCGCCGCGGTGCCATCATCGGCTCCTTCGTGAACGGCTTGGCCATCACCTTCCTGCCGCTGTTCCTGCTGCCGGTGCTCGGCGATATGGGCTTGGTGAACTCCACCTATTCCGATGCCGACTTCGGTGTGGCTGGCATTTTGCTTGGCTGCACCAATCAGTTGGGTGGTCAGACTGCTCTGGTTGCCGGCGTGCTCATTGCAGTGGCGGTGTTCTACCTGGCATCCTTCCTGCTGACCCGTCGCGACAAGGCGAAGCAGGCTGCGCAGGTCGAAGCCTGACATACGAATAGCCTGTAAATGATACGCGGATGATATCGGGAAGTTGGCGCGAATTGCTGACTTTCCGATCATCTGCTATCCACGGGCGAGTATATTCAGAACAAGCACAATACGTAAGGGGTTGATGATTCATGGCAGCGGGCGTGCCGAAATATATTACGGTTCGTGAGAACCTGCGGCAGCGCATTATCTCGATGGATCCGGGGGAGAAGCTGCCTGCGGAACCGGAACTGTGCAAGCAGTACAACGTCAGCCGCATCACCTTGCGTCATGCGATTGACGATTTGATTCAAGATGATCTCATCGTGCGTGAGCAGGGTAAGGGTACGTTCCGTACGGGAGCCGACGCCAATACTGAGCGTGAGGTGATCAGCGACCATATTCGCGGTTTCTTCCGTCAACAGGAGGATTTGGGCAATGTGGTGCGCACCAAGGTGCTGAGCAATACTACGGTGGTTGATTCCGAGGCTGCCAAGAATTTGGGAGTCGACAAGAATGAGCCGTTGGTCAGGCTTGAACGACTGCGTTATGTGGGTAATACGCTCAAACAGCATGTGGTAACGTTTCTTTCCGCATCGCGTTTCTCCAAAGTGCTGGAACACGACTTCTCGGAAGGCTCGCTGTATGAGTTTCTTGAGCGGCAGTATGCAGTGCATATGGTGGAAAACGAAGTGGTGGTGCGTATCCAGAATGCCGATGCTGATATGGCTGAAGTATTCGAGGTGCCGGAAGGTGCGCCATTGCTGGCTATGGATTCTGTAGTGGTCGATGAATTCGGCGCTATCATTGCGTTCGGTGTGGCATTGCACACGCAGGAACAAGGTGAGATCAAGTTCATCATTCGCAGTCAGAAAGACGTCGGTCCAGTACAGAACTAATCACACGATTCCGATTTCCTGTCAAACGATTTTGGTTTACGGACGAAAAATGGAATGGTGAGAGGTCAGTAGGATCGGCAAGGCGAGTTCGTGGGGCTGTCAAGGCGAAATGTGCGGCAAAATTGCAAAAATTGCGATTTAGCGCTGGTAGTTGGTGGATTCGCGCACGATCAGTTGCGGTGCAAGTGAGATATGCGCGGGGCTGTCGGGGCCGTCGTTGAGTAGGCGTAGCGCTTCGGAGACGATTTGTTTGAACGGCGGGCGCACACTGGTCAGTGGCGGCATGGTGGTGCGTGCGATTGGCGAATCGTTGTAGCCAACCACCAGCACATCTTCAGGCACGCGAAGCCCAAGCGAATGCAACGCCACCATCACGCCGAACGCGATCGCATCGTCGGCACACACCACGGCCTCCGGTTGCACGAGCGGCTCGGAAAACAGTCGCATGGCGCAGTCGAATCCGCGCTGCACGCTACGGTCTCCGAACTTGTTCCATTCGGTTTCGGTGGCAAGATGGTGCGCTCGCATCTGAGTATGGAACATGGTGAATAGTTCCGCCGATTCGAAGGAGATTTCCTTGCCGGCCATGTATGCCACAGATGCGATGCCACGTTCAGCCAAATGCCCGATCACGATTTCCATGGCTGCGTTTTCGTCGACGCTCACCATGGATGTGCGGAACGAGCATTGGCGGCCACCCACCTGCACGATCGGCAGTGTGGAGGCGTAATGTTCAAGCTCTGCGGAAAGGTAGGCCTCCCAGGCAGGCAGCACGATCAGACCGTCAACATGGCGGTCTACCAACGACTCGATGCGTTGAATCTGCGTGGCCTGATCGCCGCCGATGCCCAGCAGCAGTTGCTGCGAATCCACGTCGATGACGGGTTCGATTTCGTCAAGCAGCTGCGCGCAGAACGGGTCGTTGGCGGTCGGAATCACCAGGCCGATGGTGTTGGTGACGGTGCTGCGCAACGCGCTCGCCGCATAATTGACCGAATAGTTGAGGTGTGCCGCGGCCGCTCGCACGCGGCGTGCGATGTCGTCGTCTTTGGTGCGTTTGCCGGAAAGAACGCGGGAGACGGTGGCGATGGAGACGTTGGCTAGCGCTGCGACGTTCGTGATCGAACTGTTCGCCGAAGTTGCCGAAGCCGAAGCGTTGTCGGTTGTACGTGCCATGCTCTCCTCACCACAAATATTCGAAATGCTCGAAAAAACTCGGATTATTCGAATTACTGCCGTATCTCAATCGCGTATTCAAGAATAAAACAGCCACCCGTCGAAAGCGGCAGGTGGCTGGAAGCAAGTATCGCAATCATGCATGTTGCATTGCGATTTCATAATTGCGATGCAACAACTGAAGATTGTTGAATATCTTGCGAAGTTCTGAAATCTTCAGCAAAAGGAAGATCACTCGGCGTTGACGAGGATATTCAGCAGGTTGTCTGCCACGGTTTCGTCATCGGCGCCCTGCACGTCGATGACCACGGAATCGCCCTGCTTGATGCCCAGGCCCATGACGGACAGGATGGAGTTAGCCGGAACCGGGTTGCCGCCTTCCTTGGCGATGGTGACGGTGCAGCCGGAGGCGGTGACGGCCTGGGTGAACTGTGCGGCCGGACGGGCGTGGATGCCGACGGGATCGTTGATGACGGTGGTGCGGGTTGCCATGATGGACACTCCTTTGAGTCGTGTGTTGATTGATTTTTGGTTGTGTTATTTGAAAGTCGTGCTGCTTGCCGAGCGAAATGCCTCGGTGCGCCGCTAATAATTACTATAGCACCTCTTTTCACGAAACGCAGAAAACGTTTACCGGTTGTGTGTTGCGGCTTAAAGTGTGTATACTGTGCGCAGGCTGAAAATGATTTACCGGCAAAGACGGTGGGAATCATGCAGTAACTCGACGCGCAAAGCAAGCGCGGAAAATCACAACAACAAACGTTCGGTTCGCGTTCCCTTCGCGGGCAAACAACAAAACAAGGAAACAGGTCAAAGGAGTTCACATGATTATCAAAGGTGTTGGCATTGGTCGCGGTGTTGCAGTCGGCCCGGTCATCCGTATGGCGCAACCACTGCCGGAACCGTCGGACGCTCCGCGTGCGGAAGGCATTGCTGCCGAAAGCGAAATCGCCCGCGTTGAAAAGTCCCTCGCACTGGTGAACGCCGACCTGAACCGTCGTGCTGAAGAGGCCGCCAATGGTGACGAAGGTGCCAAGCAGGCTGCTCCGATTCTGCAGGCCGTCGCCATGTTCGCTTCCGATCCGTCGCTGGCTGAATCCATCAAGGGTCTGATTCAGCAGGGTAAGACCGCCGAACGTGCGGTGTTCGAAGGCTTCGCCGCAGTGGAAGACATGTTCCGTGCCATCGGTGGCTATCAGGCTGAGCGTGCCGCCGATCTGCACGATGTCGGACAGCGCGTGATCGCCGACCTTATGGGCGCTCCCGCTCCGGGCTTGCCGCAGAGCGAAACCCCGTTCGTGCTCGTCGCCGAAGATCTTTCCCCCGCTGATACCGCGGCGCTCGACATGAGCAAGACCCTCGCCATTGTCACCTCGCAGGGCGGCCCGACCTCGCACACCGCCATTCTGGCTCGCGCTCGTGGCATTGTGGCGGTTGTTTCCGCAGCCGAAGCCGAAAACCTGACCGACGGCACTACCGTGGTCGTGAACGCGGCCAAGGGCGAACTCGTCGTTGACCCGACCGAAGAGGAGATCGCCGTTGCCGAAGCCGCCAAGTCCCGCGCGGCCGCAGCCAAGGAACTGCGCGGCAATCCAGGCTCCACCAAGGATGGTCATCTGATTCCGCTGCTCGCCAACGTGGGCAAGCCGGCCGATGCAGCCAAGGCGCTGGAATATGGCGCTGAAGGCGTTGGCCTGTTCCGTACCGAATTCCTGTTCATCGGCAACTCCGAGCCGCCGACCGTCGAAGAGCAGACCCGCGCTTACACCGAGCTGCTGAGCCAGTTCCCAGGTAAGAAGGTCGTGATCCGTATGCTCGACGCCGGCGCTGACAAGCCGCTGCCGTTCCTCACTCCGGAAGACGAGCCGAATCCGGCCCTCGGCCTGCGCGGCCTGCGCACCCTGCGCGCCCACATGGACGTGCTCGAAGGCCAGCTCAAGGCGCTCGCCGCAGCCGATGCCGCCACCGATGCGAACCTGTGGGTTATGGCTCCGATGGTTGCCGACCAGCATGAGGCTGACTATTTCGTGAAGCTTGGCAAGAGCTTCGGTCTGAAGTTCGTGGGTGCGATGGCCGAAGTGCCGTCGATTGCGCTTATGGCTGACAAGGTGGCCGATGTGGCTGACTTCGTGTCGATCGGCACCAACGATCTGACCCAGTACACGCTGGCCGCCGACCGTACACTCGGTTCTGTTGCCAACTATCAGACCGCCTGGCATCCGGCGGTGCTGCGTGCCATCAAGATGATCTGCGACGCGGGCAACGCCAAGGGCATGCCGGTGGGCGTGTGCGGCGAGGCCGCTGCTGATCCGGACTTGGCCGTAGTGCTGGCCGGTCTTGGCGTGAACTCTCTGTCCATGACTCCGGTGGCGCTCGACGACGTGCGTGCCTCCCTCGCAGAAGTCACCTTCGAAGAGGCTCAGGCCCGTGCCGAAGCCGCCCTTAACGGCGACTTCTACCACCCGGCCAACTGAGCCGTACTAGCTGTGCCTATCGCCTGTAACGTCCTGTTTTTCAAGTGATGTGAGGTCTGATAGGCCCTGTTTCCCGGAACGACCCCTGCCCGCGCTCCCACATAGGCTCGCCCGCAGGGGTCGTTTCGTTATACCGTCAATTGAAACCTTGTATGAGTCAGGCGCTTGAGGGATACTGGGTGCATGAAGATTTCCGCAGATTTCACCGTCATTCCCGACGCGTTTGCCAAGGCGGCGCCGCCTGAGGACTGCATCGACGGTACGCCGATTGTTTCCTTCCCCTTCTACATTGATGCGCTTGATCCCGCAGTGCAGTTCCTGCATTGGGAATTCGTTGATCCGGATTCGATTCCGGTATGCGGTTTCCAGTGGAATCATTGGTCCCTCGCGAACCTGCCCGTGGACGCACTGATGTACGATTTCAACGATTCTCACGCGCTCGCGATTCCGGCTGATTTCTCACGCACGGTTTCCGCGATGATTCCTGAAACGATTCAGGGACGCACGTCCGCCGCTTCGCCGTTGCTGCAGGGCCGCAGCAACGATCCCGCAGTGACGATGCGTTACAACGGCCCATATCCGCCGGATCAGGATCACGACTACTACCTGCATGTGTGGGGCACCACGGCTCCGCTCGCCGGCCTCAATCAGGGATTCTGGCTCAATGAAATGGAACGTGCGCTGCGTACTTCCGGTACAATCGTTGATCAGGGCGCTATTTTCCTCACTGGAAAAGCCTGATTTTTGAAAGAGCATCTAAAGTAAGACCAGAAAACTGATTTTCGCAGCAAGATAACGATATAAAGATGCGGAAATCAGAAATATATTCGACGAAAACGTATTAACAATAATCGAAAGGATTGCTGAATAATTATGGCGTGTACCACGATTTTGGTTGGCAAAGACGCAAGTTATGACGGATCGACCATCATCGCCCGTAATGAAGATAGTGCAAATGGTGAATTTTGCCCGAAACGCTTCATCGTAGTCAAGCCTGAAGATCAGCCGCGCAAGTACAAGAGCGTGCTTTCGCATGTTGAAATCGACCTTCCTGACAATCCGCTGCAGTATACGGCTGTGCCGAATGCCGATCTGAAGGAAGGCATTTGGGGCGAAGCTGGTGTGAACGAGGCGAACGTTGCCATGAGTGCCACCGAAACGCTCACCACCAACGAGCGTGTGCTTGGCGCCGATCCGTTCGTGGAACTCAAGCCTGCCAAGGGCAAGGAAGGTGAAGAAGGCTTTGAGCCGGAAGTCGCCGGTGGTATTGGCGAAGAGGATTTCCTCACACTCGTGCTTCCGTACGTCACCACCGCCCGCGAGGGTGTGGAACGCTTGGGTGCGCTGCTTGAGGAATTTGGCACCTATGAGATGAACGGCGTTGCCTTCTCCGACGTTGACGAGATTTGGTGGCTGGAAACCGTTGGCGGCCATCATTGGATCGCCAAGCGTGTGCCGGACGAAGCGTATGTGACCATGCCGAACCAGCTGGGCATTGACGAATTTGATCTTGAAGATGCGTTTGGCGAGCAGGAAGACCACATGTGCTCCGCCGACCTGGCCGAGTTCATCGAACGCAACCATCTTGACCTGTCGGTGGAGAGCGCTACGCCGTTCAACCCGCGTGACGCGTTTGGCTCCCACTCCGATTCCGATCACGTGTACAACACTCCTCGTGCTTGGTACATGCAGCGTTTCCTCAACCCGTACGACGAGCAGTGGGATGGTCAGGATGCCGACCACAAGCCGGTTTCCGACGATATTCCGTGGGCTCGCCAACCAGAACGCAAAATCACCATCGAAGATGTGAAGTATGTGCTGAGCTCCCACTATCAGGGCACCCCGTACGATCCGTATGGAAAGCTTGGCGACCAGCGCACCCGCCATATGTTCCGCCCGATCGGCATCAACCGTCAGAGCCAGCTTGCGGTAATGCAGATCCGCCCGTACCGCCCGCAGGCGAGCCGCGCGATCCAGTGGATCGCCTACGGTTCCAACCCGTTCAACACACTCGTGCCGTTCTTCCCGAACGTCAACTCCACGCCGAAGTATTTGGAAGACACCACCACGCGCGTCACATCCGAAAACTTCTATTGGGAGAACCGCATTATCGCGGCCCTGTGCGATTCCAGCTTCGCCGACACCGCCAACGCTGTGGAACGCTATCAGGAGAAGACCGGCGCGATGGGCCACCGCATGGTTGCCACTACCGACGAGCAGATTGAACGCTTGGTGGGTGACGTTACCGACGAATTCGATGCGGAAGACGAAATCGGCGATGTGCAGCCGATGGAACCGGATGAAATCATCGAAGCCGTGCGCAACGACGACGCCCGCGAAATCCTTGCCGCAGCCAACGAAAACATGGCCGCGCAACTCAAGGAGGAAACCGACAAGCTTCTTGATTCCGTGCTGTACACCGCCAGCATGAACATGAAGAACGGCTTCCACATGTCGGACTTCTAATATCTCACTATTCGGCTCCTGTGACCACGTTGCGGGAGCCGATTTTTCCCCGCAATACAACGTCGCTAAAATGACGTCATTCCAAATCGAAGAAAGGAAAACCCCAGTGACCAGCATTGAGGATTTCACCAGCCAGTACGGCTTGGTGCAGAAGATTGATGCGTTTGGCTATCTCGATTATTTGAAGAATGATCCGGATGCTCCACGCAAGCATGGCAAGGTCGTGCTCGTCACCGCCGATACCCCGCTGAAGGCGTCTCGCGGCGAGGGCAAGACTACCACTACGATCGCGTTGATCGATGCGCTGCGTGAGCGTGGCATCGATGCGGCCGCTGTGCTGCGTCAGCCGAGCATGGGCATTACCGCTGCCGGTTCCAAGGGTGGTGCTTCGGGTGGCGGCAAGGCTTCCCTGACTCACCCTGAGCTGATCGACTGGGGTCTGTGCGGCGAAATGGGTGCTATCGAAGCGGCTCAGAACCTGTTGGTCTCCTTTGCGGAGAAGGCTGTTGACGACGGCAAGCTGGACACCATTCTCGTGCCGCGCGTCTCCGAAGTGCCGTCCCGTTCCCTGCGCCAGATCGCAGTGGACCGTGGCAAGGGCGACGTGGCTGAGCGCGTGGTGCTCACTCCGACCTGCGAGCTTATGCAGATCGTTGTGCTGTCGCGTTCCATGGATGAGATTTCCGAGCGCGTTGCCAAGATGGTCGCCGGCACGAAGGATGGAAAGGCCGTGACCTTCGGTGAATTCGTTGATCTGTGGCGTATCACCGGCATCCTCGGCGACGCCGTGAAGCCAGCCAAGACAGAGACCGTGAACGGCTCTCCGGTGTACGTGCACGGCGGCCCGTTCGCCAACGTGTCCATCGGCATTCCGACGCTGGTCTCCGTGGAAATGGCGTGCGCTCTGCACGACGTGGTGATTGTTGAGGCTGGTTATGGTACTGATGCGGGCGCTCAGAAGTGGCTTGACATTGCTTGCCGCGAGTATGGCGCACAGTGGCCGTCCGCAGCCATCGTCGTGACCCGCGCTTCCACGTGGCGTGACGATCCGGATCTGGCATGGCGCTACCCGTTCCACGTCCAGCGCCTCGAAGGTCTTGATATTCCTACCTTCCCGCTTATCAACCTGTGGGATGGCGAGGATGATCAGATTCCGGCGCTCAAGGACACCGCCAAGGAATTGGAATTCCGCGACCCGATCATCGGCAACCTGTACCGCGACGGTGGCGACGCGCTCGCCCCGCAGCTCGATGCGTTCGTCGATGCCGTGACGAACGGTTCCATGCCGGCCGAACCGCACAGCCACAAGGGCATGGCTCTGGTGGAGAACGTGCGTTGGGTCGCCGAGAACGCGTATGGCGTTCCATCTGACCGCGTGATTTTGAAGGACGGTTTCGCCGAATCGCTGGCCGCCGCTCAGAACCTATGCGCCAGCGCGGGCATCGATTTCGGCTCGCTTGCTTTGGTCGCCGTGAAGTCCCCGGCCACCATGACCGACAATGACCGCGCTCCGGAAGCCGAGCGTACGGTGACGCTAAAGAAGGTCGAAGTGCATTCCGGTGCCGGCCTGGTGCACGTGAACCTCACCACGTCCCTGACCACGCCGATGCCGAAGATCGTGTGATAAACGAGTCGTAGCGTTCTGATCGCAACGTTTTAGGGCGGCCACTTACGTATATGCGTAGGTGGCCGCCCTTTTTGCACCCTAATTTTGGCGGTTTCTAGCGAACGTCGCAACGCCATGACCTCGAAGGAACGGTGGTAACTTCGTCAGAAGTTGTCGCCCCGAACCGTGAGGCGGGAAACACGGTGTGTTTCCCGTAGGTGAGGTGAGAGGTTTGCAATATGGGCGAACCTCGAAGGAACGGTGGTAACTTCGTCAGAAGTTGCCGCCGTTCCAGCCCCAGTCGGTGGTGGCGGTGTAACGGATGTACGTGCGGTCGGCCGGAATGCCCAGTTCCTTCTCCAATGCGGCCATGATCTGCTCGGTCAGCTTCTCCCAGGCGGAACCGGGCACGGAACGGCCGAACACGTTCACTTCGACGTATGCGGCTGGCTTGGAATCGTCGCCGCCGAAATAAATCGGCATATTGTCTTCAAATGGGCACATCAGCCAGCCTTCAGACTTGCCGGGAACGGCGGTGATCGCCTTGCCGTATGCGGACTTCAGCGCCTCGCGCTGTTCGGCGGTGGTGGACACGGAAACATGGGTATGAATGACTGGCATGATGCTCTCCTTGAATTGTTGAAATCAGCCTTTGCGGTTCACCTCCAGTCTAGGCGTCGAACGGCGCAGTCGGGGTGGTTGCGTGAGAAATTTTGGGCTTTGTCTGAATGGCTGCCAAGGTGGTCTGCGTGCGCGTGTTAAATATTCGTTGTGAGAAAACTGATTGAACAGCTTATGAAATTTGGCCTCGTTGGCGTAATCGCCTTCATTATCGACTGGGGCATTCTGAATCTTCTCGTCGGCGTATTCCGCATGCACAACGTGCTCGCCGCAACCATCTCGTTCGTTATTTCCCTGATTTTCAACTATGTCGCCAGCATGAAACTGGTGTTCAAGCACCGTGACGACATGGCCCGCTGGATGGAAATCCTTATTTTCGTGATTGGCGCGCTGATCGGCCTGTTCATGAACGACGCCATTATTTGGATCTCCACGTATGGCATGAACCATGATGCATACGTGTCACAGAGCACGGAATATCTGATCCGCACCAACGTCGGCAAGCTCATCGCAACCGCCGTGGTGATGGTGTGGAACTTCCTGACGCGTAAATGGCTGCTCGACGATACGCATACCAACGCCATGAACCGTCTACGCAAAGCCGACAACCGTCTGACTCCGGAGGAGTTGGAAGACAAATGGCAGAACAGCTTCTCGCATAAGCTTGGTATATGGTCGCTGGAGCACACTCCCAACGGCTGGCCCAAGTAGTCCTGAATTCGGAAAATCTGTCTGCACAACCCGGAAATCTGCCCCGATTCCCGAATTGTGCAGATGTCCGGGCAGTCCTGAATATGAAAAGGCGGTGCCTCACACCTATACAAAGGTATGAGACACCGCCTTTTCATATGCTTTGCATGCTTTAAGCGCGAAAGGTCACACGCTTACAGTGGTGAGCATGGGCTGCTCGGTGGAGTCCTTGATCTGTTTGAAGCCGAACAGGGCGATCACCAGCGAGGTGAGTGCCAAAGCCGTCACCACAATGAAACCACCGTGCGATCCCATACGGTCGATGAACTGGCCGGCAATCGCCGAACCGACGGAACCGCCGATCGAATTCATCGCACCCATCCAGGCCATGCCTTCGGTGAAGCGTGTGGGCGGCACCAAGTGCAGCATCAGCTGGTTGCCATTCACCCACGTCGGTGCCTGGCACACGCCGATGAACAGGTAGATGATCATGATCACCCACAGATGTTTGGCGAACATGAACGAGCCGATGCCCAGATCGACCACGACAAGGCAGAAGTAGAAACGCTTCCACAGCGGAATCGTCCAATTCTTCGCACCATATACGAGTGCGCCAATCAGCGAGCTGAACGAGAAGCAGGCGAACACGAAACCCGTGTACTGCTTCATATTCGCTTCCGTAGCGAACGCGACGATCGAAATGCCGGCAGCCGACTGGAACGCACCCAAGCCAAACCATGTCACGCACACGGCAATCAGTCCCGGCCCCCAGATCGACTCCTTGCGCCCGGCATTCACATCCGCGGCGGCCTGATCCATAGCGGCCTGCACTTCCGCAGCCGTTTTACCTTCGGAACGTGCGCGATCGCGAGCGTATTCGATTGCCGCTTCAGCCTGCAACGCCTTGGAACGGGCAGCTTCGCGCTCGCGGTATTCCTTGCGGGTCATGCCCGCTTCGCGAGCCAGTTGCGTCTGCGATTTCGGCTCGGTGGAAAGCTCAGTGAGGAACATGAGCGCGCCGACCACCACGCACACACCGGTGAACGAGAACGCCAACAGGCCGGAAATCACGGCCAGCGTGGAGGCGAGCGGATTGCCAATCACCCACATGCATTCGTCGAACACGCCGGAAAGCGAAAGTGCACGGTTCGTTTTCTCCGTATCGCCTTTAAGCAGTGTCGTCCAACGCTGACGGCTCATCGCGCCCCACGGCGGAATCGCCGCCATGAACGGCACAATGCAGAACAGAATCCATGAGGGCACTCGCGCGGTGATGCAGGAAACCAGCGCGGTCGCTGCGATCATCCACACAATGATCGTCGGAATCGACACCTGGCGCTGGCCAAATTTATCGACCAGCTTGCCGAGCACCGGGCTCGCAACGGCCAGTGCGATTGCCTGCACGGCCGTCAGTGCGCCTGCCAGCGAGTAATTGCCGTAATAATGCTGCACGGAAATCGTGATTGTCATACCGACCATCGGGAACGGCATGCACGCGATTACTGAGCCGACCGAAAATCGGGCGGTGTGCGGTATGCGAAGAAGCTCCGCATACCCTCCGAAAAGACGTTGGCCGATGCTTTTGGCGCCGGCGAGGACTGAATTGGTCATGTTTTTTGCTGCTCCCTTCTGCTCACGGTTGGTGCTTGCGTCCGCCGCTTTGCGTTGCTTCAGACCGCTTGATATACCCTTGTTCTGCCTTGACTGTTTTTCTTTCCAGCCCCAGTCTCTCTCTTCAACCTTGCTTGAACGTCAATCGATTGATGCTTCGGCGTGTTGCATAGGGGGGTGGAGATTGGTTGTGTGTCCTTTTCTTGACCTAGACAACTTTATGCGGAGGTGCTGTCGCAACACGCGGTACATTGAGGTTGGCAGACATAATTCGATTGGTTATTTTGTAAGTACTCACCACACGTTCATTTGGTGGACGAAAAGATGTTCGGCGGGCGAAAGACGGTTGTTACAAAATGGTTGCGCAACCTTTCCAAAGCTTGCGATTGCAGGATTTTCGTTCCATCGGTCAACGTCAGCAGTCCGGCAGCATCTTACGGAAAGGCGGTAGGGATGCCCGCAACAACCATCCATTTCGTACGTCACGGCAAAGTCGAAAATCCGGGGCATTTGCTCTACGAACGACTGCCCGGATTCCACCTGTCGGAAGTGGGCGTGCGCATGGCGCAGGCGACCGCGCACTACATTGCAGTCAGTCCGCAACTCAACACCGTTTCCGCCATCTACTCGTCGCCGCTGGAACGCACGCGCGAAACGGCCGGCGAAATCCTCACCGCACTCAATGAAGTGCGCGAAGCCCGTGGCGAGGAGCCGCTGGAACTTACCACCGACGAGCGCATCATCGAAGCGCGCAACGAATTCCGCGGCACGCGCATCGGCTACGGCGAAGGCGCGCTCTGGAAAAACGGCAATTGGAAGCTGGTGCGCAACCTGTGGAAGCCAAGCTGGGGCGAAAGCTACCAGTCGATCGCGCATCGTGTGCAAGCGTTCGCCCTTGAAAAAGTGGGGGAGCATCCGGGCGAGCAGATCATTGTAGTCAGCCACGAATCGCCCATCTGGAGCTACAGGCACATGCTGGAAACCGGGCACCCGGAACATAATATGCTGCTACGCCATACGGCGCTCGCCTCCATCACCTCCATTACCTACGATTGCGATACGCGAAAGGTTTTGTCGATCACGTATGTCGACCCCGCTGCCGGCGTGAAATAATGCGTGAAACGCGCGTCGGATGGTTGTGATGGTTGATAGCGGCAGGTAACGTGCGTCGGTTGTTGAAAGGAAGGGGATTCCATGCCATTATTGAAGGGCTGGGTCTCCTGATGGGCTTAGCGAAGATATGGACGTCGAGGCTGCAAAGGAGCACGAATGCCTTTTAAGATCAACAACGAAGCGCTTTACCCGCTCTACAATATGCCTCATACGCAGTTGGCCATCGAGTATTGCGTCAAAGTGGTGGAGTTGTGGCCGCTGCAAACCGCGCAGGAGATGGAGAACGACGCCAAGTATATGGAAGATCTGCAGGTAGGGTTTTCCTGCATGATGGCAAGGGCGTTGCTGCGCTTGCCGGATGAAGTCGACATATCCGTGGCGGAAGCCGTATATGAGGGAATGGATGAGATTCCGGGCTGCGATCCAGCAGTGGTGCAGGCCCTGAAGAAAGCCAATCAGGCGTACGACGTGATGCGCGATTATTCCGAAACCAACAATGCCGACCTGTTCTTCAAAGCGGCCGACATTCTGGGCATCTTCATCGACGCCCACGTCGAAAAGAGCATCCGCAGTGTGATGAAAAGCGTCACTCACCTCATTCGCGGTAGCTCCGGATTCGAATTCGACGGCGAGGCGTCGAAGAACGTCAGCTTCTGTTATGCCACCACAGTTGATCCGTTGCAGCTCACCGGTCGCTACCTTGCGTCTGTTGCGGTGTGCGACGGACTGATGAATCTCATGTGCGACGGCATTGATGATTTGGGCGAGCAGGTCATACGTGTGCTGCCGGTATTGCTGTACGCCAACGAGCTGTGCGAGCAGATGGCCATTCCGCCGACCTGCATGGGTGATGCGGCCCTGCTGCAACTGGTTGAGATGCGCGATTCCATACGCCACATGGATGGAATCGTTCCAGTCGAGGTCAATTCCTTCTGCGAGCGGACTTTCCTTATAACTGCAAACATGATGATTCCGCAGGCGGGCTTGGAATGGTCGTATCATGCGGATTGCCTGCGCTGGGATCCGAAGAAGGCCGAGCGGGAGGCCAAGGAAGAGGACGAGCGTAAGAGCAAGGAGGCGCTCGCTGAAAAGTTCAAATTGACGAAGGACGATTCGTCTGATTCGAGCGAAGCTTCGGACGTTGCGGAAACCGAAGATACGGAAGACGGCACCTCAGAACGCGATTCGGAATAATCAAAATACTGCAAAACGGATATTCTGAAAATAAATTTGGAATATGAAATCTTGTCGCGATATCGAATGATGGTGTTGACGTGACAATATAAAAAATCCCGGCACTTACAACTGCGGTGCTGGGATTTTTATTTATATATTGCAATACCCTTTCATTACAAAAAAGTACTGCAGTATGGAACAATCCCGACGAACCTCGAAGGAGAACGGCGCGTCGGATACTCTCAGCAATGTCGGCGTAAGGTCGTACGCATTGTCTGACGTGATAAATGCAACGGTGTAGCGAAAAGCGAGTCGGTGTGTGGGAATGGGTGGCACGTCCGGTTTGCGGGGCACAATGGAATCTATGACTGAAGCTGAAAATACCAAACCGGAACTTCCTGAGAATGTTCGCGTGCGCTTCTGCCCGTCTCCGACCGGCATTCCGCACGTCGGCATGGTCCGTACCGCACTGTTCAACTGGGCTGAGGCCCGCCACACCAAGGGCACGTTCGTATTCCGTATTGAAGATACGGACGCTCAGCGCGACTCCGAGGAAAGCTACAACCAGATCATCGAAGCCCTGAACTGGCTGGGCATCGACTGGGATGAGGGCATCAACGTGGGCGGTCCTGACGGTCCGTACCGCCAGTCCGAGCGTGGCGACATCTACAAGGATGTCGCAGCCAAGTTGCTCGAAGCCGGCTATGCGTACGAATCCTTCTCCACTCCGGAGGAAATCGAAGCCCGCAACGTGGCTGCAGGCCGCCCGAAGGCATTCGGCTACGATGGTTACGACCGCAATCTCACCGAAGAACAGAAGGCCGCTTTCCGTGCGGAAGGACGTAAGCCAGCCCTGCGTATCCGCATGCCTGATGAGGATATCGCGTTCGACGATCTGATCCGTGGCCGCATCGAATTCAAGGCCGGTTCCGTGCCGGATTATGTGATCGTGCGCCCGAACGGCGATCCGCTGTACACACTGACCAATCCAGTCGACGACGCCATGATGAATATCAACGTGGTGCTGCGCGGTGAGGACCTGTTGAGCTCCACCCCGCGTCAGATCGTGCTCTACCGTTACCTGATCGAGCTGGGCGTGGCCAAGGAAATGCCGCTGTTTGGCCATATGCCTTACGTGATGGGCCAGGGCAACAAGAAGCTTTCCAAGCGCGATCCGGAATCCAATCTGTTCCTGCATCGCGACAACGGCTTCATTCGCGAAGGCCTGCTGAACTACTTGGCGCTGTTGGGCTGGTCCATCGCCGCCGACCGCGACGTGTTCTCTATGGAAGAGATGATCGAGAAGTTCGACGTGCGTGACGTCAAGGCCAATCCGGCTCGTTTCGACATCGACAAGGCCATTTCCATCAACGCCGAACACATTCGCATGCTCGAACCGCAGGACTTCCTGAACCGTGCCGTGCCGTATCTGAATCGTGACGGCGTGGTTTCCGCCGATTCTTGGGATGCGCTGACCGACCGTGAACGCGAAGTGCTGTCCGCTTCCGTGGATCTCGTGCAGCCGCGCGTGCGCCTGTTGGGCGAGGTTGCGGGCATGGTCGGCTCGCTGCTCTCCACCGAGGGCTATATCGAGCCTGACGACGATGCCAAGAAGCAGCTGAAGGATTCCGCTCCAGCAGTGCTCGACGCCGCTATTGCCGCACTTTCCGCTGTCGATGAAGCTGATTGGAAGACCGACTTCCTGCACGAGACGCTGAACAAGGCGCTGATCGAGGATGGCGGTTACAAGCCGCGTCTGGCATTCGGTCCTGTGCGTGTGGCCATGAGCGGCCGTCGCGTGTCTCCGCCGTTGTTCGAATCCATGGAGATCGTCGGCAAGGAGATTGCCGTCGCTCGCCTGCGGGGTTTGCGCGAGCACCTGTGATGCGCTGATTCGTGCGTTTGCATGACTGCATAACTGTTGACCCGCTGGAATGTTTTGTTCCAGCGGGTTTTGTTGTTCCTGAGAAGATGCTTTAGAATGGCGGAAAATAGCGCGACACGCCGTGACTTGCGTACTCTTGAGGATTCGCGTATATTTATCACTCGTTGCGGTTCACAGCTCTGCTTAGAATCACAGCGATAATTTAAGCCCCCGTCGTCTAGCGGTCTAGGACTACGCCCTCTCACGGCGCCAACACCGGTTCAAATCCGGTCGGGGGTACGACGGACAACTTTTCGGAGTTGCCACGCCTGCCAAATTGGGATGTGGTGTAATTGGCAACACAGCTGATTCTGGTTCAGCCATTCTTGGTTCGAGTCCAGGCATCCCAGCCAATGACCCTCGCGGATGCGAGGGTTTTTTGTTTTTCGCAAGTAAATCTGTCGCTATGGCACAGTCCAAGAAAATTGCACTACCCTAGGAAATATGACTGAATTGCAGAACGCAGCAAAAGCCGCGGCCACGCGACCGCGCATCCAACCGGCGGAAGAAGGCGACGATCGCCCGCTTTCCGTATCCGCGCGACTGGGGCGACTGCAATTCCACCAATCCGGCAAATTCCGTGTGCTGCAGCTTACCGACATCCAAGACGGGCCGAAAGTCAGCAAAGACACCGTCAAACTCATCGAAGCGTCGCTGGATGCCACACGGCCGGACATTGTTATCTTCACCGGCAATCAGATCGCAGGATACGATCCCGCATACGCGCAAACCACGCGCAAGCGTCGCTGGAGCGCTTCTGTCGGAACTACACGCGAGACCGCCTCATCCAAGTCTTCCGAAGCGTCAGAACGGTTCGAAGCCGCGCTGGAACGCACCCGCGCATCCGTGCGCGCCACCGTCGAACAGCTCGTGCGCCCGCTTGCCGACCGCGGCATTCCGTGGGCGGTGACCTTCGGTAATCATGATTTTCAGTGCGGGTTGGGCAATGCGGAAATCGAAAGCATTTGCAGGGAATTTCCCGGATGTCTGAATCCTGATCCTGCGGGACTTCAGGCGGAGCAATATTTGCCAAGCCAACGCGTGTTTGCCTGCGAGCCGGGCACATTCGCGTTGCCGGTTTCCGACGTGGATCATACGACGTCCGTGCTTGGCCTGGTATTGCTGGATTCAGGCGATTACGCACGTTCCGGCGGGTATGGAAGCCCGTCCGCGGAGGCGTTGCGATTTCTTGCCGGAGTGCCGGAAATGATGGCCACGCAATCTCAGAAACGGGTAGAATCGCACGAAACCGCGAAATCGCAGGAACAGGCAGTGCCGTGCATGGTATTTCAGCATTTCCCGGTGCAACAGTATTACCAACTGTTGAAGCCGGCTGCGACGAATGCGGCGCGCGCGATCGAAGGCTACCGCAATTTCGCTGGAAAACACTACGTTTTGGACGAGGAGAAAACGCTTCCTGGCAGTTATTTGGGAGAGGGCATCAGCTGCCCCGATGCCGACAGCGGCGAATTTGCGATTTTGGAGCAGTGTGGGTATTTCGCGATTTCCGCGGGGCATGATCATCGTAATGCGTTCGTTGGAACGGTACCGATTTCACGGAATTCCGCTGATGCGCGAATGGCGAAGGTTTTGCCGAAGGTGATTGGCGGGCTGATGATGATCGCGTCGCCCACCAGCGGTTTCGGATCGTACGGTCCGGTGCCGCAGAAGAGGGCCGCACGTCTGATTGAGTTCGACATTCGACATCCGTACGAGCCTCGCACGCAGCTACTGGAATACGGCGAATTGGTGGGCAAGCCGAGCTCGGGCAAGGCGTACGCATACGGTATGACCAGCGAGTCGAAGCCCGAATCCGAAGGCGTGGACCTGCTGCATAGGCCAACCTGGTGGAGCAAACTCCTGTCTTGGATGCGCAAGTAAACGGCAATCGCGGCAAATGAAAACCGCAAACGAAAAACCGTGCCTTGCATGCGTTGCAAAGCACGGTCGAAAAGCTTGCGAAGCTATACGGTCGTAAGATCGTAACCGCCTGTCAGCGGCCGGAAGAAGCCTTAATCAGGGCGTCAGTCAGGTATTTACCAGCGGCCATGACCAGCGGGGCGTAACGGCGTCCGGGATTGGACCCCATACGACCGTCCGGGCCGGAAATCGAGATCGCGGCAATCACTTGGCCGGAAGCATTGCGAATCGGCGCGGAAATCGAGCATACGCCCTCATCGCGCTCGTTCACGGATTCGGCCCAACCGCGCTTGCGCACGGCGGTAAGCTTGGACGCGGTGAACTTGGCGTGACGCAACCCCTGATGCAGGCGTTCGGAATCCTCCCAAGCCAGCAGAATCTGGGCTGCGGAACCGGCCTCCATTGACAGCATCGCACCAACCGGAATGGAATCGCGCAAACCGGATGCGCGCTCCACAGCGGCGATGCACACGCGCATATCGCCCTGACGGCGGTAAATCTGCGCGGATTCGCCGGTACGATCCAGCAAAGTCTGCAAAATCGGCGCTGCTGCGGTCAGCAAACGATCTTCGCCGGCGGCTGCGGCCAATTCCGCAAAACGCGAGCCAAGCACGAAACGACCATGCTGATCACGCAACACAAAACGGTGACGCTCCAACGCAATCGCCAGTCGATGTGCGGTCGGTCGGGCCAAGCCCGTCGAGGAAACCAGCTGTCCGAGCGTTGCCGGACCGGATTCAAGCGCGTCAAGGATTTTGACGGTCTTGTCAAGCACGCCCACACCGGAATGAATCTCGTTGCTTTGAGAAGACATCGTGTGGTTGGTCTCAGCTTGAAGCTCAGTCTCATCCGACTGCGGTTCAGGCATGGCGGTGCTTGTATTCGAAGAAGTCATAAGAGGGATTATGCCATCTCACATATTGAAATGCAAAATGTATGCAATGTCGAGCTGCGGTAAAGCAGAAATTTTCGAATCTTCACTCAGTAATAGAAAAGTTGGGAAAATGCTGAATTTTCAACGATTATGTTGGTGCATACGGGGAGATATGTCGCATTTCGCGTGTTTTTAGCGTGAATTAACGTGAACTCGACGCATACATGATGTGTGTGTTGCATGCAAGTATCTCATATACCGGCATAGACGCGTTCGAACCGGGCTCAAACACCATAGGCTTATAGCACGAACAATGCGGGTTGGCAATACTCGCGAGGAAAAAGTGAGGAAAAATTCGAGGAGGTCCCGCAATGGGAACGACATTGGCCGAGAAGGTCTGGGCCGATCATTTGGTGCGCAAGGGTAGTGATGGGGCTCCCGACTTGCTGTACATTGATTTGATGCTCATGCACGAAGTCACCAGTCCGCAGGCGTTCGAAGGCTTGCGACTGGCCGGACGCAAGCCGCGTCACCTTGACCAGCTGATCGCAACGGAAGATCACAACACTCCGACTGCCGACATCGACCGCCCGAATCCGGATAAGATCTCCGCGCTGCAGCTGAGCACGCTCGAAAAGAACTGCAAGGATTTCGGCGTACGTCTGTGCCCGCTGGGAGACGCCGATCAGGGTGTGGTGCACGCGTTCGCGCCGGTGCTGGGTCTGACGCAGCCGGGCATGACGATTGTGTGCGGCGATTCGCACACCTCCACGCACGGCGCGTTCGGTGCTATGGCCATCGGCATCGGCACCTCCGAAGTCGAACATGTTATGGCAACGCAGACCCTGAGCTTGAAGCCGTTCAAGACCATGGCCGTGAATATCGAAGGTGAGCTGCCGAAGGGCGTCACCGCAAAAGACATTATTCTTGCGATTATCGCGAAGATCGGCACTGGTGGCGGCCAGGGGCACGTCATCGAATATCGCGGCGAAGCCATCAAGAAACTGTCGATGGACGCACGCATGACCATCTGCAACATGTCGATCGAAGCAGGCGCCCGCGCCGGCATGATCGCGCCGGACGAAGTGACGTTCGAATACCTGAAGGGCCGCCCGCACGCGCCGGAAGGCGAAATGTGGGACAAGGCCGTCGAATACTGGAAGACGCTGAAAACCGATGATGACGCCGTGTTCGACAAGGAAGTGACCATCAAGGCTGAAGACCTCGAACCGTACGTGACCTGGGGCACCAATCCGGGCCAGGGCATCAAGATCTCCGGCGTGGTGCCGGATCCGGCCTCGTTCAACGACGAGACCGAGCGCACCGCGGCCGAGCGTGCCATTGCCTACATGGGTTTGACTCCGGGCACGCCCATCAAAGACATTGCCGTGGATACCGTGTTCATCGGCTCCTGCACCAACGGACGCCTTGAGGATCTGCGCGTGGCCGCCTCCATTATGAAGGGGCATCACAAGGCCGAGAACATTCACCGCGTGCTCGTGGTGCCGGCCTCCTCGCGTGTGCGCTTGCAGGCGGAAAAGGAAGGACTCGACAAGATATTCAAGGACTTCGGTGCCGAATGGCGTAACGCCGGATGCTCCATGTGCCTGGGCATGAACCCCGACAAGATGGTGGCCCGCGAACGTTCCATTTCCACGTCGAACCGCAACTTCGAAGGACGTCAGGGCAAGGGATCGCGTACGCACTTGGCATCACCGGCAGTCGCCGCAGCAACCGCCATCCGCGGTACCATCTCGTCTCCGGCCGACCTGTGAATCCTTGGAAATCCTCGGAAAATCTTGGATTTCCGGCATCCTGTGAATCGTAAATCGAAAGAAATGTTGAAATGGAAAAACTGACTGCTCTTACCGGCGTGGCCGTGCCGCTTCGCCGCTCCAACGTCGATACCGACCAGATTATTCCCGCCGTGTTTTTGAAGCGCGTGCAGAAGTCCGGTTTTGACGACGCGCTGTTCTACGCATGGCGTCGTGATCCGGAATTCGTGCTCAACCAGCCGGAATACAAGCAGGGCAAGATTCTCGTTGCCGGACCGGATTTCGGCATCGGCTCTTCACGTGAACATGCCGTGTGGGCGCTGCACGATTACGGTTTCCGCGTGGTGATTTCGTCTCGTTTCGCTGACATTTTCTACGGCAACACCGCGAAGAACGGCGTGTTGGCTGCGATTATGCCGCAGGAATCCGTTGAGCTGCTGTGGAAGCTGCTCGACGAGGAGCCGGGCCGTGAAATGACCGTGAGCCTAGAGGATCGCACGGTGACGTGCGGCGATGTGACGCTGCCGTTCGAGGTGAACGACTACACCCGTTGGCGTTTGATGAACGGCTACGACGACATCGATCTGACGTTGCAGCATGAAGACGATATCGTGGCATACGAAAAGATGCGTGCCGAAAAGTTCCCGTTCAAGCCGAAGACGCTGCCGGTCAAGTGCGAACCGGAGCAGACGATCGCTTCTGCGCGCGAAGGCGAATACCCGGATTGGCAGGGTCCGCTTGCCGATCGCGGCATTATCTAGCCGCGTCCGGCGGCTGGCATTGCAGTGCACTGCCAGCAGGGCCTTGCCCTAGTTTCGACGGCAGCCGAAACTAGGGAGCATTGAGTCCGCGCGCAGTGCGATCCGTAATTGCGGGACAGGCCCGTTGGCTGATTGCGACTGCAGCCTACCGCACCATTGGCTATCATTCTTTAAGCCCGGCAACCAAGCCGGGCTTTTTGTTCGCCATCATCGTCTTTCCGTCAATAGCAAATTCCACAAAGCGGTGGCAAAGCGCGTGAAAAGCGGTGGTAAAATCGTATTACGACAGCAAAGCGGCGGCAAAATGAGTGTAAATCGCGTGGTATGTAAGGTGATGATGACGATGAACGGTAATGAACATGACGATGCCTGGTGGTCCCGAGAGGTTCCTCGGATGCGTGAAGGTAACCGTTTGGAAGCGAAGCGCGCCAAAGGTGGGTTGCCGCACAGTTTGTGGGAAACATATAGTTCTTTTGCCAACACCGAAGGTGGGTTGATTTTGCTTGGCGTGTCCGAGCACGAAGACCATTCGTTGTATATCACTGGAGTCGATGACGCTCGGAAAATGGTGCAGGATTTTTGGAATACGGTGCATGATCCTTCGAAGGTCAGTGCCGTCGTGCTGAGCGATAACGATGTGGTGATTCGCCATACTTCGCAGGGTGACGTCATTTCCATTGATATTCCGCGCGCGGCAAGGGAACATCTTCCCGTATACGTGGGGTCGAATCCGATGAAGGGTTCGTATCGGCGCAATGGTGATGGCGATTATTTGTGTGATGGGGAAACGGTCCATGCCATGCTTCGGGATAGTGATTTGCTTCCTTTGGATAGGGCGATTGTCGAAGATATGGGCGTTGATGCGCTGAACGCCGATAGTGTTGCGTCGTATCGTCGGCAGTTTAAGAGCAGGCGTTCTGACCATCCATGGGTCGGGTTGTCTGATGAGGATTTTCTGCTTCGTATTGAGGCGCTGCGGCTTGATGGTTCGCAAGTCCGTCCCACTAGGGCTGGATTGTTGATGTTTGGTGAGGCGTGGCGGATCGCATCCGAATTCCCCTATTATTTCTTGGATTATCGTGAGATTATGGGCGATCGGGACCGGTGGGATGACCGTTTCACCTCGGAGGATGGCACTTGGTCGGGGAATTTGTATGATTTTTGGGGAAGGGTGGTCAACCGCTTGCGGTCCGCTGTCGCTCATCCATTTCGGCTTGGTGCCGATTTGCATAGAATCGACGACAATCCGATGGATAAAGCCGTTCGTGAGGCTGTTACCAATGCGCTTGTCCATGCTGATTATTTCGTTCGTCGGGGTACGGTGATCATTCAGTATTACGACAGGATCGTGCTGTCGAATCCTGGTGGATTGCGCCTTTCCGTTGACGAGGTGGTACAGGGTGGCATTTCGGATACGCGTAATCCTACGTTGATGAAGATGTTCAATCTGATTGGCATTGGCGAGAAGGCTGGCAGTGGCTTTGATGTGATGCGTGAAGGCAGTCTGTTCGCAGGAACTGCCGAGCCGAAATTGGAGGTGTTTGACAATCCGGATCGTGTGCAGCTTACGTTGTATCCACGTAAGTTTGTCGGAAGCGCGGAAGGTTGCGTGGGTGGATATTCTGTTGACACAGCGCCTTCCGATACGGCGCTAAGTCCGGAAAACGGTTCCGGTGCGGCCCATAGGGGTGGTGCCTATGAAAACGGACGACTGGAAGATATGGTTGCTGCGTCTGATGAAGCTTTGACGTCGTGTAATGCCGATTTTGGCGATGTGATTAGACCGCAAAGCCAGTTGGAGAAAATCACTTATGCACTGACGGTTGGCGGGCCACAGCCCACATCGTATCTGGCCACAGTGCTGGGTCTTGGCCTTACCAGAACTCGGGAGATATTAGCTTCAATGGTGGATGACGGCGTCATCGAACCAATAGGTGTTGGCCGCGGACGCAAGTACCGCCTTACCGGGCGAGACGGTTCGCGGAAAGTCCTGATTCGTTGAGCTGGCTTGGTCTGAACAGTCCGAAACGATCTGTGGGAAGCTGTTTCGGTGAGACAGTCCGGGCGTTTGGGGATTATGACGCGTTACAGTGGATACAACATCCCGCGCGTTCACATCGCACATCCAACATGACACGAGAACAACTTCGGAGAACACTATGAGCCAAGGTTTCGCGCCGTTTTATGACGTCAATCGCACGTATGAAGACAACTATCTGCAGGGGCCGTTCGGCGCATTCGCTGAAGTATTGAAGAGCGATTCCGCTGCCGATGCTTCCGAGCAGTCCGCTCAGTCCCAGCCGTTCGATCAGGCTGAGGAATTCCTTGGCTTCCGTGTGAACCTGCCGTTTGGCATTCCGGCAGGCCCGCTGCTGAACGAGCGTTTCACCACGGCTGCCTTCCGCATGGGCTTCGATTTGGCCGTGTATAAAACGGTTCGCTCCCGCGCATGGGGTTGCAATGCGTTCCCGAACGTGCTTGCCGTGCATCCGAGGAATGCTGACGGTTCGCTGGTTCCCGGCAGTGCCGAACTTGACGAGGGTGTGCTTGCCGACACCCGCTATGAGCTTCCGATTTCGATTTCCAACAGTTTTGGCGTTCCCTCCCGTGATCCGGACGAGTGGCAGCCGGATATGCAAAAGGCGATCGCGGCGGCCGGCGATGGCCAGCTGCTGGTGCCGAGCTTTCAGGGATCCCGCGTTGAAGGCATGGATCGCGAGGCGTACATTGCCGATCATGTCACCACCGCGCATTTGGTAGCTGAAACTGGCGCTGGTCTGATGGAAATGAACACCAGTTGCCCGAATGAGGGGCATAATCGTCTGCTGTGCCATGATCCGCATTTGGTTGGCGAGATTACGGAAGCGGTGAAGAACGAAATCGGCGATCGTCCGCTGATCGTGAAGCTCGCATACATTCCGAATGATACCGATTTGGAGATCATGGTGAAGGAAACTGTAGGCCGTGGCGCGGTGCAGGGCTTCTCTACGATCAACACGATTTCCGCGAAACTGGTGGATGCGAACGGCAATCAGGCGTTGCCTGGCGCGGGCCGTGACCGTTCTGGCGTGTGCGGCAATGCGATTCGTGGCGCAGGTCTCGATATGGTCGGTCGTTTGAGTGCGATTCGTGAGAAGCTGGGGCTTGATTTTGCGATCGTCGGTGTAGGCGGTGTGATTCGTCCGGAAGATTACAAGGCGTACCGTGAGACTGGTGCGAACGCGGTGATGAGTGCCACGGGTGCCATGTGGGACGCGAATCTCGCGCGCGAAATTAAGGAGACACTGCGCTGAATTCCGTTTTCCGCGAATATGCTACATGCCTTATGGCAAACTGAAGGGCAGTGTTTCTTTAAATTTGATCCGATAGCGGGTCGAAAGAGGTTGAGCGTGTCTGACAATAACAACGACATTCTGCACGTCGAAGGTGGCAAGCCGCTGAACGGCACCATCAAGGTGCGTGGCGCGAAGAACTTCGTGAGCAAGGCCATGGTGGCGGCGCTGCTCGCCCCGGGCACGTCCGTGTTGAAGAATGTTCCGGAGATTCGCGACGTGCATGTGGTCTCCGACTTGCTGCGTCTGCATGGCGTGGACGTTACGGTGGACGGCGATCACGGCGTGGTCACGATCGATGCCACGAATGTGCAGCTTGCTGATGTGGCCGACGTGGATACGCTGTCCGGCTCGTCGCGCATTCCGATCCTGTTCTCCGGGCCGCTGCTGCATCGCTTGGGCGAGGCGTTCATTCCGGCTCTCGGCGGGTGCAATATCGGCGGTCGTCCGATCGATTTCCATCTGGAAACGTTGCGCAAGTTGGGCGCCAACGTCGATAAGGAACATAAGGACGGCATTCATATCACCGCGCCGAACGGCCTGCATGGCGCGAAGATCCATCTGCCGTACCCGTCCGTGGGCGCTACCGAGCAGACGCTGCTTGCCGCAGTGCTTGCGGAAGGCAAAACGGAGCTTTCCGGCGCTGCCACCGAACCGGAAATCATGGATTTGGTGTGCGTGCTGCAAAAGATGGGCGCGATTATTTCCGTGGATGTGGATCGTACGTTCCGCATCGAGGGCGTGAAGGAACTGAAGGGCTACACACACACTTCGCTGACCGACCGCATCGAGGCCGCTTCCTGGGCTTCCGCGGCATTGGCCACGCATGGCGACATTTTCGTCAAAGGTGCCACGCAGCCTGAAATGATGACGTTCCTGAACGTGTTCCGCAAGATCGGTGGTGAGTTCGATATCACCGATAACGGCATCCGTTTCTGGCATCCGGGTGGCGATCTGAAGCCGGTCGCGATCGAAACTGACGTGCATCCGGGCTTCATGACCGACTGGCAGCAGCCGCTGGTGGTGGCGTTGACGCAGGCGAAGGGCCTGTCGATCGTGCACGAAACGGTGTATGAGAACCGTTTCGGTTTCACCAAGCCACTGGTGCAGATGGGCGCCACGATTCAGCTGTATCGCGAATGCCTCGGATCGCTGCCATGCCGTTTCCAGCAGCGCAATTACAAGCATTCCGCGGTTATTTTCGGACCGACCCCGCTGACCGGCCGCGATATTGATGTGCCGGATCTGCGTGGTGGCTTCAGCCACCTGATTGCGGCGCTCGCCGCCAAGGGGCCATCCAATGTGCAGGGCATTTCCCTGATCGACCGTGGTTACGCCGACTTCCGCGGCAAGCTCGAAGCTCTCGGCGCAGATTTCGACTGATTTGTTGCCTGATTTACCGCTGATATAGCTTGATTGGCTTGGTAAGGCCGGTGTTCACAACAGTGGGCACCGGCCTTTTGCTTACATGTTGTCGTTGCTCGTTCTCAAAGAGCATAGTAATTCAGTGTACAAATTGTTGCGCTTAATTTAGGGGGAAGACATGGTGATCTTCTCTAAGCCGTCCACCTCCGTCATCGGTCCGACGGCCCGATTGCCTACCCTGCAGGCTCTAGTGACATGAACTTCGAGCCGGAAGCGGCTGTGGTCATCAGCCGCGTGGCGAAGAATGTCACCGTCGAAAACGCTATGTATTACATGTTCGGTTGCACCTGCGTCACCGATGTGACGTTGCGTGGCCTGCAAGGCCTCGACCCATGTGGACGCGCGTCAAGGGCTTCGACGCTTCCGGCTCGCTCGGCCCGTGGATTGTAACGTGCGACGGCCTCAACTGGCGAGGCACCAAGATTTCGTTCACGCTGAACGGTGAGGCCGTGCCGATGGCATCCGGCACCAACCGCGAACATGATTCACGGCATTCCGGAGCAGATCGCCGCGATTTCGTCGTTTGCCACGTTGCTGCCGGGCGACGTTATTCTGACCGGCACGTTGAACGCGTCCGGGCACTTGGGACCGGGCGACGAAGCGGTGGTAGCCGTGGAAGGCATCGGCGATCTGCGCAACGTTGTGGTGCGTGCATGAGTTCGGCACCTGCATCATGTGGGATGTACCATCCGATCCGCGCTGCTGCCGTGCGCGATTTTGTGCGTACGAAAAGCCGCACCCGCGATTAATCGAATCCGGGGTTCCCGGACCGGCGATCGGGGTGCGGCTTGTAAGCGCGGAACGCCCGCGGCATCGTCAAGCGTTGTCCTTGCTTCCGAGCTGACACTCGAGAAGGTTGACGATTCGCGCATGTTCCTTTTCGTCAATCTTCACGGTGAATAGGAACACGAGCAGACTGACGACAATGAACGCGAGAGGTGTGTAGAAGGCGAACGTCTTGAAAGTCTGAATATCATGCGCGGTCATGTCGGCCGCGGTGGCGGTGTTGAGCATGCCGGCGGACACCGCCACGAATCCGACGATGCCGTTGGAGAGGGCGCCCGCGATCTTGTCAAGCATGGGCCTGACGGAGAGGATTACCGCCTCGTTGCGCTTGCCGGTTTTCAACTGACCATATTCCACAGTGTCAGTCATAGTGAGGATGGCCGTGGTTTGTATCAGAGTTGACGGCAGGTAGAATAGCACGAGTGCGATGATGACGGCGGTCAGATTCGTGGAGGCGAGGATAAACACCAGATACGCCGCGATCATCAGACCCATGCCGGTGATGAACAGGTAACGGCGCGGAATGAATTTGTTGATCACAGGGTACAGCGGGGTGATCAACAGACCAGTGACGACGGGGATGAATCCTGCAATGGAGAATGCCGCTGGCTTGTCGAGTACGAATTTGAACAGATAGAACAGCACGCCTGCCGTCGCGACGTTCGCCACGGCATAGAACACGTAGGACAGGGCGACCCATAGCAATTGATCGTTCTTCGCCAGCGCCGCGAAGGCCTGAAGAGGGTTGCCGTTATCCTGGGCTTTGGCGCGCAGCGCACTCTGGCGTTCCCGGGTACCGAACGCGCCGGACATGGCCGAAATGATGGCGAGCATGGCGACGATGAGCGCAAGGGCGGTCCAGCCGCTCTGGTTCTGTTCGTTTCTGCCGGTGAACTGCATGCTGAAATAGGTGACCACGGGTACCACGATGACCGTCAGCCCGTTAAAGCCGAGGGAGGCTCCGAACGAGCCAAGGGAAGTGTACAGCGCCCTCTCCTGTGAATCTTCGGACAGTGCGGGAATCATGCCCCAGAACGAGATGTCACGCAGGGAATAGAACACGTCGAGGATGATGAACACCGCAATGAACAGAACGATAAACCATGTCTGATTCACGTTGACGAAACCGAACAATCCGGTGAACACCATGAACAGAAGGATCGCGCTGACGAGGCCTCCAATAAATTGCCAAGGGCGAAACCTGCCGATTCGGGTGTTGGTGTTATCGATAAGGTTGCCGAGCAGTGGGTCGATGAAGATCTCTCCGATGCGGATGAGCACAATGGCTCCGGTGATAATGCCAACGAGCTTGGTCGCGATGTCTTTATTCACTCCGGCGAAAAGGGCGGAAGTGACGTATACCACGAAATAGGTGCTCATCATGTTGTAGAAGGCAGCTTGGCCAAAACCACTGAAGGCGTAGGCCATCCGCTGTCCAAGTATGTGCTTTGGCTTCATGTCCGTTGAGGATGCTGAATGAGACATAGGTATCCCTTCGTAAGGTGAGGAGTATTCAACCGGTGCACCCGCGGTGCGACGTTGCAGATTGCAGGTGCGGAGGATCGGATGGGGTGTAATCGGATTGGCGTTATGCGCCAAGCAGTGCGGCGAAGCGGGGGGCCAGCAATGCGGCCATGCGGTTGTAGCCCTGCTGGTTGGGGTGGATGGAATTGCCAAAAAGTTCGCGCCTCTGATTGATATTGCGAGCATAATCGATGAAATGCCAGCCGTTCACCCGGCACATGCGGCGGTATGCTTCATTGAGCAGATCGATGCCGTGATTGATCTCCACAATGTCTTCCAACGTGAAGCGTTCGCGGAAAATTGGTTCCTCAACTGCGAATTGCAGCACCGAAAGCACCGCTACTGCCGGATGCTGCTCGGATAGGCCGAGTGCTTCGTCCATGAGGTCCTCGAAACGAGAGACCACGGGTTTCACCGTTTCCTCCGTGCGTGCATTCTCCAAGTCGACGTCGTTGGTGCCAAGCCCCACCACGATCAAATCCGCGTCGGGAAGATGCAGCTTCGCCATTTCCCACTCCGGGTATGTGCGGTAGTCCACGGTGCTTGCACCATCATGGCCAAACCCTTGAACGTCAATGTTCAGCATGGCCCCCACCGTTTCCGGCCATGGGTGCGACACGTGGTACCCCAGTCCGGTGTCCCCGTGGGTAATGCTGTCTCCGAGACATACGACGTGCGCCATGGAGGAGGGCATGTGGATGTCGTTGATTTTGGTTTCGTATGTGGAGGTCATGAGATCATTCTCCCTGTTCCAGTTTCCCCCGACGCCGACGTCGGGCTTTTGTCTCGCGGTCCATGGTGGCCGCTGACGATATGGTATGCTCTCGCGCTTGTTGTTTTCGTGGCTTCCCGGTTTCAATATTTATGAAATCTTGGCTTTGCTGGGTTTTCAGGATTGGAACGGCTGGGATAGTTCTGCACGATATTGCGATGGGGATTTGCCGTTTGCGCGTTTAAAGGCGGCGCAGAACATGCTTTGGCTGTGGAAGCCGCAGTCGGCGCTGATGGCGCCCACCGGCAGCGTCGTGGTGTGCAGCAGGAACTTGCCTCGTTCGAGCCTCGCATTGAGTATGTACTGATGTGGCGTGGTCCCGGTGCGTTCCTTGAAGCGTTTGGAGAAATAGTATTTGTCGATACAGAACACCGTCGCGAGGGAATCCAGTGAGAGGTCGTCATTCAGGTGTGCCGTGATATACGGCAGCGACCGGTCGATGACGTTCAGGGCGTCGCTGTGCGGGCCGCTCGACTTGCCTGCGGACGCAAGCGAAGCCAACACGCCATCGATGTGATGCGATAGTTCGGCCTCCCTTGCCCCCCTTCCCGCTTTAAGCATGTCGAAAATGGCGTGCATCTCGTGGAGACCATGTCCGCTTCTCCCAGCGTCGATGATGTTACCGGAGCGTTCCACGATGTATTCGTACATGTTTCTCGCCGCCGGCCCGTCATAGTGGAGCCAGATATCCCGGCAGGATTCATCAGTGGAGAAGCGATGTGGCTCATAGCAGTCGACGATAAGGAATTGGCCTTCATGCGCAATGGCGTCGACGTCCGCGAAACGGATGCGGAATGATCCTTCGCTGATGTAGGCGATGAGGAAGTTGTTCATCGGGGTCCGGCTCAATCTGTACCCGGGCATAAAATCGCCAAGCCCGACGCGGTGGGGATAGTACATGCAGTTGCGCATCTTCGGTGTGGCGGAGTAGAGGAAGTACTCTGAGCGGCATGAAATCATGTTTGCTTCAGTGAGGTGCATTTCCGCCTCCCGGTCTCGGATGCGAGGGGTTTGTGGGTCGAAGTGTGCGTAGATGCGACGAACGCGGCGCATGGGGATGGTTGGGCCGTTGATTGCCTGCCGGGCTCTCCGGGTTCATGATAGCGCGTGCCGTTAACGATTCAGGACTCCCGTAATCGTGCGGCTTTCGTCTGATATGACGGGCGGATTCTAGGGGTGGTTGCAACACCTGCTGTGTGCCGCTTGGTTGGTGTGTTGATGAGTTCGAGGATTTTCCCGCTGGGTTTCATGTATCCGAGGGTTTTGCGTGGCCGGATCGCAGCGCGTTGTTCAGTTCGCCCTTGCCTTGGATGTAGGTCGTTTGGTAGATGGTTTCCGTGCATGCGTGCATGTCTTCATTATCGGGGAAGTCCATGTCCAGTCGGTGGCTGATCTATTCGGGTCTCCAATGTTGTTTGACGCCGGCTTTAATCTCGTCTCATAGTCGCGTGCCTGGTCATGCCTTGCGTGTCTTGGGTCGTTTGAATCGGTCCGCTGACGTTTGTTGAGCACAGTGGGGTTCGTATTCGCCGGTGACGCGGTTATGGTTGGCGCGTATTTTACGGCTGACCGTGGATGGCTCCCGGTCCAGTAGGAGTGCGATGGCTCGTATCGAGTCACCGGCCTTGAGCCTGTCGGCGATCAGAATGCGTTTGGCCTGGTCGAGGTAGCATTATGTAGTTTGGTGGGTTTGTTCACGGGTGAACGGTACCAGTCCACGCTCGGCTTTTCATTGCGCCCAGTGGCGCGCGTGTGCTCGTTGCGCCATACCTTGCCGGTGCATTTGGACACGTCAACGGCGCGGGCGGCCTGTGTGAAGTTCAGTCTCGCGTTCAACGATGCCACGTACCGTTCGCGTCTCGTCCGACACATCTCGCCACGCGTTGGATACGACACGCCATCGAACACCCAGCGGCCATCGGCGGCCCGTCTCGTCTCGTCGCCCACTTGATTCTCCCGGAAATCGACCAAGTGTTGCAATGATCACTAGAACCCATCCTCCCCTCACAGACACAGGCAGTTAGGGGGACTGAACTGAAAGGCGGCGACGCAAATGAAGCAGTGTCGTCCAATCCCATAAAGACAGAAAACGGCGGAACAGATAGAAGGTGAAGCGGCCACCAGTTTCGCCTTTTTCGTATATTCCGCGTTTTTGTATTTCGTGTGTGCGTCGTGCATGAGCGCAATCGCCCCAACCAAGCGGAATGGGTGGTGGCACAATGGAGACCATGGCATCCAAAGGAAAACCGTCACCGCGCTCTGCAGTGAAGCCGCTGAGCGACGAGCAAGTCGCAAAACTCGCGCAGAAGCATCATCTTGTAGACCCGACCCATGATTTCCCGACCGGCCCACGCAAAGCCAACACCGCGGAAATCGAAGCGCAGAATCCAAAAGCGACCCACCGTCTGCTCACCGGATGCGACATCGTATTCCGCAATCGCACCAAACTCAAGGCGTGGGGCATCGAACATGTGCCGGAAACCGGTCCGTTCATCACCGCGGCCACGCACGTCACTATGTTCGACGTGTTCGTGCCCATGATCTCCATATTCCACCAAGGCCGTCGCCCGCGCTATATGGCCAAAGCCGAAATGGCCTCGTGGCCGCTGATTGGCAAATGGTTCCAGCTGGTCGGCATGCAACCGGTGCAGCGTCGTTCCGGCAAAGCCAAAGCCATTGAGGAAACCTCCATCGAAATCCTCACCTCCGGCCGGCCCTTAACCGTATGGCCGGAAGGCACGGTAACGCGAGACCCACAGAAATGGCCGATGAGCATGAAAAACGGCGTGGGCATGATTGCACTTGAGGCCTCACGCCGACTCGGCTACCAGATTCCGCTATATTGCGCGGTAACGTGGGGTGCGGCAAGCATCAACCATTGGTGGCCGTGGCCGCGTAAAAACGTGGTCATGTGCTACGACGAGGCGCTTGATTATGCGGATCTGCTCGCCGATTGCGATTCCTGGGGTGAGGAAGTGCCGGAAGATCTCGCCAACGAACTCACTCGACGCATCCGCGTACGCATGACCGAAGTCATGGCCGAAATCCGCGGCGAACAAGCCCCCGACGGATATTGGGATTATCGCACGATGAGCCGAGTGAAGGACTGAATCGAAGAAGGCCGAATCGAAAAGGACTGAATCGGAAAAACCGAACACTCGATTGCTGAAATGAAGTAATCGAAATACTGCCAGCCGATTGCGCGTACGTGTGGCGCGTATTGCAGTATGCATCGCGGTGTGCGCAGCCGGCGGTAGCATAGGAAAAGCAATTTTCGAGCCAAGACTCCGGCTATGAATGATGCCCGGAGCGATGCAAGGAGCAAATATGACGAACGTGACGGTACTGGGCGCAGGAGCTTGGGGAACCGCTTTCGGTCAGGTGCTTGCCGACGCAGGCAACAATGTGACCATGTGGGCCATCGAACCGGAGATTGTGGAAGGCATTCGCGACCACCATCACAACGGTGTTCGCCTGCCCAGCGTGAAAGTGCTGCCAAGCAACATGACCGCCACCGGTGACCGTGCCGAAGCCGTGGCCAACGCTGACATTGTGATCGTGGCCATTGCCGCACAGTTCGCCCGTGTGGCGCTCGCCGAATTCAAGGGCCTGATTCCCGAAACCGCACTCGTCGCCTCGCTGATGAAAGGCATAGAACGCACCACCGGCAAGCGCATGGATGAAGTCGTCATGGAAACTCTCGACCTGCCGGCCGACCGCTTCGCCGCGATTTCCGGACCGAACCTGAGTAAGCAGATCGCCGACCGTGAGCCGGCCGCAACCGTGGTCGCCTGCGAAAATCTCGATAATGCGCGCAAGATCGCAGCCGCCTGCACCACCGACTATTTCCGTGCGTTCGTAACCCGTGACGTGATCGGCTTGGAAATGTGCGGATCGCTGAAGAACGTGGTCGCGCTGGCCGTGGGCATGGCCCGCGGCGCCGGCTACGGCGAAAACACTGCCGCCATGATCGAAACCCGTGGCCTAGCCGAACTGACTGCCCTGGGCGAGGCGGCAGGCGCCGATCCGAAGACGTTCGCCGGTTTGGCTGGTGTGGGCGACCTGATCGCCACCTGCGGATCCCCGTTGAGCCGCAACTACACGTTCGGTTCCAATCTGGGCAAGGGCCTGAGCGTTGAGGAAGCTACCAAGGTGAGCAACGGCGTGGCCGAAGGCGTGCCGACTGCCGATGCGGTAGTGGCGCTCGGCAAGCAGTATGGCGTGCCCACGCCGCTTGCCACCGCCATGAGCCACGTGCTTTCCGACGGCATCTCCTGCGCGCAAATGCTGTCCGAACTTTTTGGCGAAGGCATCAGCGAAGAATAAGCTTTCCGCAACATCGCAATTGCAGATAAGACCGCACTTTCAGGTGCGGTCTTTTTATTTTTCGAGGCATGCGATTGCGTAAAACGTCAATCGGAATTTGTCAATCGTCAATCGCTGTATATTCGACAATAATAGTAAATCTGTATAAAAATAGTCTAATCGTAATTAGTATAATCGTGATTAGACAAACTTGATGTGGTGACGTTCGGCTTTATGAAAAGCATGATGGCAACAGAAGATGGCCGCAGATGAAAGGCGGAATATATGAATTTCGTTGGGAGAAACGCGGAATTGGACACGCTGGAACAGGCGTACGGCAAAGACGCCTTCCAGATGGTTGTGATCTATGGCCGTAGGCGAGTCGGAAAAACGGCATTGATCGAACGCTTCTGCCAAGGCAAACGTGCTCTGACCTTTACCGCGCGAGAATTGAGCAAATCCGAAAATCTTCGTGACTTCTCGCAAGCAGTGTACGCATTCTTCGGCATGCCTGAAACCGCCGGATCATTCGCCAACTGGAAAGACGCCTTCGAATATGTGGCAATGCGGGCGCAGGGGGACCGCGAACACCCGTTCGTGCTGGTGTTCGACGAATTCCCGTACGCCGCGCAATCCGAAAAGTCGCTGCCGTCGACGTTGCAGATCGTTATCGATCACGCGTTAAAAAACACTAACGTGACAATGGTGCTGTGCGGAAGCAACGAAGGATTCATGGAAAGCGAAGTACTCGGACGAAAAAGTCCGCTCTACGGCAGGCGAACCGCACAGATTCCACTGAAACCCTTCGATCTGTTCGACGCGGCCAAACTTATGCCGTCCAACGCAAGTTGGGAAGACAAAATCAACTATTACGCAACGCTCGGTGGTACCCCCTACTATTTGGAACAACTTTCCGAACAGTATTCGTATGCGCAAAACATCGAACGACTCTGCTTCAACATTTCCGGCATACTGTATGCTGAGCCAGACATGCTGATGCGGCAGGAACTTCGGGAACCCGCGTTGTACAACGGCTTGCTGAATGCGGTTGGATCGGGGCGTAATACGCCGACCGTTATCGCCGACTATATCGGCATGGACCGTTCATCGGTGAGCACATATCTCGCCACCTTGGCGGGACTTGGCGTCGTCGAACGCAAAGTGCCGTTCGGGGAGAACGCGGCGGTTTCGCGCAAGGGATTATGGCAGTTCAAAGACCCATTCTTCTCCTATTGGTACCGTTTCGTAAGCCCCGCCTCAGTGCTGGTCGAACGCGGATTGGCGCACGCGGCGGCGATGCAAAGCACGTCCGGAGCGGCATTCTCCACATACGTCGGGCAGCAATTCGAAGAAATGTGCGTGCAATGGCTGGTACGTGAATGCAAGGAAGCACGAATGGCGTTCCTGCCAACCGCAATCGGCAAATGGTGGGGCAACGATCCGCAAGCTAAAGCCCAAGCCGATATTGATATCGTTATGGAAGATTCCATCAACAAACAGCTACTGTTGGGCGAATGCAAGTGGCGCAATACGGTGAACGAAAGCGAAACCATCGCAACATTGCAATCGCGCTCGCCGCTCATCAAAAGCAACTATGCACGGCAATACGTATTGTTCACTAAATATAAAGCCGGAGATGCAACGATTGCGAAGGCTGAGCAGGACAATTCGCTGAAATTAGTGGACGCGGAACGTATGTTCTTTGAACGATAGACCGGTGCGGTTTGTATACTGAACTGCGATATTGCGAATGCGTGGTATCGCAGGCGAACAGAAGTGCGAACCGGCGCGATATTGCGAAGACAGACAGTACAGACAGTATTGGCAGACGGTGTTGGGCGCGTGTGCGTTCAACGGACCAACTTATGGAGCATAAGACAAAGATGGCAAAACAGCGCATTGTGGTGATGTATGGCGGCAAAGCCGACGAGCATTCGATTTCCTGCATCTCTGCGGCGGGCGTGCTGCGCGCGTTGGATACTGACAAGTTCGAAGCCATTGAGGTGGGGATCACCAAGAACGGCGAGTGGATCGTAGACGGCGAGGATCCACGCAAGTGGAACATGAGCGAAGGCCTGCCGATGGTGGAGAAGACGGATTCCTCCAAAGATGTGGTGTTGGATGTGGCGCTCGGTCAGGATGGTTTCTTCGCTCGTGAAGATGACGGCACGCTGACTTCGCTTGGTCACGTGGACGCCGTGCTTCCGGTATTGCATGGTCCGTACGGTGAGGATGGCACGATTCAGGGCCTGTTCGAAATGATGAACGTGCCGTACGTTGGCTGCGGCGTGCTCGCTTCCGCCGCCTGCATGGACAAGCATTATACGAAGGTATTGCTGGCTGCGGCCGGTATTCCCGTGGCTCCCGGCATCACGTTGGATGTGCGCGATTATGATGCCGCTTCCGAATTCGCCGCCGAAGCGGACGAGATGCTTGCTGCGGTACAGCAGGCCGGATTGCAGTACCCGCTGTTCGTGAAGCCGTCCCGCGCCGGTTCCAGTTTCGGCGTGACCAAGGTCGAACATGAGGGCGATGCGGCCGAGCTTGCCGCCGCCGTGTTTGAAGCGTCCCACCATGATTGGCGTGTGCTCGTGGAACAGGGCATCGACGCGCGTGAAATCGAATGCGCTGTGCTCTGCCCGAAGGCCGGCGAGGCGCCGCAGGCCAGCTGGCCGGGCGAAATCGTGCTTGACAAGCGTGCCGAGGGCGACGACCAGTTCTATGATTTCGACAGCAAGTACGTGAATTCCGATGCAAGCCATGTGGAAGTGCCCGCAAGCCTGCCGGAAGAAACTCTGAACCGCGTGCGCGAAACCGCCAAAAAGGCGTTCATCGCGGTCGATGGCGCCGGCCTGAGCCGCGTCGACACCTTCGTGACGGCCGATGGCGAAGTGATGGTCAACGAAATCAACACCATGCCGGGCTTCACCCCGATTTCCATGTATCCCAAGGCATGGGAGGCGACCGGCGTGAGCTACACCGACCTGATCACCACGCTGATCGAAGGCGTGCTGCGCTGATTTCGATTGTGTGGTGGCTCCGCGTCTGATCGCCGCGCTCGCCGTGTGAGCTGTTTCGCTGCGCGATTCGTTCCGTCGTGTGAGCTGTTTCGTTGCGGACGTCCATGACGACGGTCATGAGATTGTAAGCTGATATTCAGCATTCCTGTATTAAGGTGCTGAATATCAGCATTTTCGTATATGCACCCCGTGCACGTCGTCGCAAAGGCAAATATGACGTTTCCGCAGTACCCACAATATCCGCAGCGGCCGCAACAGCAGAATCCGCAGCAGAATCCGCAACAGCCATCCCAATATCAGCAATATCCGCAACAATCGCAGTATCCGCAGCCGCAAGTCAATCCTTATGAACTTTGGCTCAAGCGCGTGAAAAGCGTGTTTTCCCGCATCGGCGCAGGCATGTGCCTGATGGTGGTGATCTGGTATGCGCTTGCGACGGTGCTTTCCGGCGTGCTCTATCAGGTACTGCACGCCACGAATCTGCCGAATTGGGCGGTGTATGTGGCGTCGGATGCCCCCTTGTATCTCGTGGCCATGCCGCTCGCGGTACTGATCATGGGCAAATCTTCGGTCATTGAAACACGCAAGTTCGACATGAAGCCAGGCCAATTCTTCAAACTGCTGGTCATGTGCTTCCCGCTCATGTATGTGGGCAGTCTCATCGGCAATATGCTGGCGTCGTTGCTTTCCGGAGGCAACGCCAGCAATTCGGTAAGTGATCTGGCCATGCAATTTGACGTGTGGAACGTGGTGTTCCTCGTGATTCTCGGACCGTTGTTCGAAGAATGGATCTTCCGCAAGGAACTCATCAGCCGCACGCGCAAATACGGCGAAAAAACCGCGATCGTGTTCTCCGCGCTGCTCTTTGGCCTGGTGCACATGAACCTGTTCCAGTTCTTCTACGCATTCGCATTGGGTCTTGTGTTCGGCTACGTGTACGTGCGTACCAGCAAACTGCGTTATTCGGTGGTCATGCACATGTTCGTCAACTTCATGGGCGGCGTGGTCGCGCCATGGGTGATGACGAACATTGACATCGACAGTCTGATGAACGTGCTGACCAGTGCGGAAAACGGCGACGGAACAGCCATGATGCAGTGGATGGTCCAGAATGCGACGGGAATGATGATATTCGGCATCTATATGCTGCTGTATTGCGGTCTGATCATTGCGGGTGTGGTGCTACTTATTCGTGAACGTAAGAATTTTGAATTCTATACCGCACCGGAAGAACTGCCTCGCGGCGTTCGCACGAGCACAGCAATACTGAACGTCGGCGTAATTACTTACATTGTAGTGACGGTTATTATTACGGCAATCAATCTAATGATGTAATAATTTCAGTATAAAAAAGTGCCGCATGTGGAATACTACATGCGGCACTTTTTATACATGGGTCAATCGCGATTTCTTGTGTTCACAAGGAGATTACGATTCCTTGTTGATGGCGCGATTCTCAAGAAAATCAGCATTGGCGATGGAACGTGCCACGGCGTTGATCATGTCGGGAAGCAACGATCCCGGCTTGGCGTACGCGCACACTTCGACATTGATGCCGTAAGGGGAGTAGCCGGTCAGTCTCACTTTCGGAGGGAAGTGCGGATCGGCCAAATCGGCGGTGTCGCGCTGCACGGCCTGAACCACCTGACGGGTCATCTCGTCGATGTCGGTGCCGGCCTTGGCGGTGAACGGCACGCGAACCAGCATCTCATTGGACGGATTGAGTTTTTCCAGTGACGTGGTGTTCAGGATCGAATTCGGAATAATCTTGACGTTGCCATTGCGCTCGCGCACCACGGTCTGACGCCAGTTGATGTCTTCGACCACGCCGTCGGTGCCCGCCACATTCACCAGATCGCCCGGCTGGATTACACGGCCAAGCATCAGACCGAAACCGCCGATGATGTTCGCGATCGTATCTTTCATACCGAGTGACACCGCAAGGCCGCCAATACCGAGCGCGGTGAAAATCGTGGTCGGATTAATGCCGAACACCGGCTGCAGCACAGTGCCCACAGCCAACGTCCACACCACCGCACGCAGAATATTGATGAAAATCGAAGCGTTCGGCACTTGCGAACGGTCCAGCACTTTGCTCACGATTCGGGTAAGCGCCTTGTCGATAACGGCCGCAAGCAGTGCGACGACAATGAGCAGAATGATTTTTCCGGAATTGGTTTTCAGCCAATCCACAGCGATTTCAATCGGTTCCATGGTGTTCTGGAGCGTCCCTTCATAAGTTTGTTGCATGCATTACTGGTGCGTTCGACTTGCGTTCGCTGCGCCTGTGATGCGTGTTCCACATATCCTACAGTGCGTGGCTGAGTTGGTTTGAGCGTGGGTGTACGGGGTGCATGCGAGAACATGTGGGGCAATGCGCGTGGTGACATGTGGTCGGAGTCACGGACGGGCTAAAGTTGAGGCATGGGCAATGTTGTGGATTATGTGCGCCGAGAGTTCCGCGGGTTCGGCGAATTGGCGTTCAGCAATGTCGATTCCTTGGTGCTTTCCGAGCTTTCCTACATGCGATTGCTGGGTTTGGTTCCAGTATTCGGCGAAGCCAAGTCGGTGGCGACCGTGCCGATTCGTGAATTGCTGCGCGCCGAAAGCTACGATGGGATGTTTGTTTCGAATTCCTCCGAAATGAACGATTATCGGCTTTCATTGCTCCGTGCGGTTTGCGAATCGCCGCGATTCCGCGGGTTGCGGGTGGGGGAGTATGCCGAACGTTTGGATGAGGGCGAGCAGCAGCAATTCGCTGCGATGACCTTCGATTTGGGTGCCGATTTCGGCCTATATGTTGCGTTCCGTGGCACTGACGGCACGCTCGTCGGTTGGAAAGAGGATTTCAATATGGCAGTGCGCTGCCCAGTGCCGTCGCAAGAATCGGCATATCGATATGCGGACTCGATTTTGGATAGGACGAAACGTTTCCTCTCGGCGAAGGAATCGCCTGGCATTATGATCGGCGGGCATTCCAAAGGTGGCAACATGGCGGTATATGCGGCCATGCAAATCACGCAAAGCGATCTTGAAGCGACCAACGAGCGCGCGCAACGGCTCGGACTGCTGCCGGCACTCGGCGGAAGCGTGCCGGGACGCAACTGCAGAATCTCCCGCATCTTCTCGCATGACGGGCCTGGAATGCCTCAAGTCATGGTGCATAGCCGCGCATATCAGGCAATCGCGGCACGAATCGACAAAACCGTGCCGGAATCCTCCATCATCGGCATGCTGTTACAATCGCAAATCAAACCAACCTTCGTCAAAGCCGACGCCATAAGCATTCTGCAGCATATGGGATCAAGCTGGCAGGTGACGCAATCCGGCGAATTCGAGCGGGCAAGCGAGCTGACAGGCGGTGCGCAACTCATTAGCAAAACCATCGACGGATGGTTCGACCGCGTAAGCCAGGAACAGCGCGAACGGGCCATCAACCAGATATACGACATCTTCGCAGCAGCGGGGTACGGTAATATCGCTGATCTGGTGGCGAATTGGACGAATTCGCTGCCGAAAATCGTGGCAGCCGCCAGAGGCACCGACGTGGAAACGCGCGAACTCATCAAAGATGTGCTCAAGGCGATTCCAGCCAGTGCGGCGAAAGTCGCTGTCGGTGAACTGCGCAACGACAAGGAGGGGGATGCGTGATGGGCAACATTATTGACTATGCGCGCACGGAAACGCGCAGTTTCGAGGCATTGCCGTTCCGCGAGGCCGACGCATTGGTGTTGGCGCAGCTTTCGTACGACGAAGTGCCGGAATGCGTGCTGCTATTGGACGATTTGGTAGCGAAATACGGTACGTTGCAGGCACGTGCGAAGCAATTCGATATTCGGCGTCCGATCGCATCGTTGCGTATGCTGCGCAAGCCCCCGTTTGACGGCGTGACGATTGCGCGTGCCGATGACGAGCTGAACCACGACAAGCCCGTAGCCGACCATGACGTGGAGAACGTGGGATTGGTTGATCCGCAGGTGACGCACGACTTCTACCATGCTGTGGCGGCGAATCCGCGGTTTTCCGACGTTGAAATGAGCGCGTACTGCGAGCAGTTCGACGGTGGTGCGCAAACGCAGTTTGCGGCAGTGACTTTCCGACTGCCGTCGGGAACGTTGGTTGTGGCGTTTCGAGGCACCGATGATTCGCTGGTCGGATGGAAGGAAGACTTCAACATGGCCTTCCAATACCCGGTTCCAGCACAGGTTTCCGCAGTTGAATACTTGAAAAAAATCGCCTCGCTGTGGGATGGGCCGATACTGCTGACCGGTCACTCCAAAGGCGGTAATCTGGCCGTATATGCGGCCATGAACGCCGAAGACGAGATCAAGGACCGCGTTGAACGCATCTACTCGCTCGACGGGCCGGGCTTCCCCGAGGAAGTGGTGAAAAGCTTCGAATATGCGAGCGTGAGCGACCGCATTGTGAAAATCGTGCCGGACTCCTCGGTGGTGGGCATGGTGTTTGAAACCCCTGAACGTTGTGTGGTGGTGAAGTCTGACGTGGATGGCATCATGCAGCATTTCGCCTTCTCATGGCAGATGCACGGGGGTGAATTCGCCAAGGCCGAAGATGTGGCCGACAGTTCGGTGGTGTTCAACAAGTCGCTGAACGGCTGGCTTGCGGGACTTTCCAAAGAACAGCGTGAGCATGCGGTCGACGCGCTGTTCTCCGTGCTCGAGGCTTCCGGGGCGGGCAGCATTTCTGCGATCGTGGCAGCCGGTCCGAAAGTGATTCCCGAAATGCTCGGCACATATGTTGGCTTGAGCAGTGCGGATCGGCGCAACATCAATCAGGCGCTGGTGATTCTGTTGCAGGCGGCGCTCGCGCGCAATCCGAAAGTTCAGCGAAAGTGAAACGCGAATGAGGCGTGAGCACTGTGCGAACGTGGGCGAGCGCTGTGCACGTAGCGTACTTGTGTTGTAAGCGTGAACTCGTATACGACATTTGTCGAAATTCGGTCTAGACAGCTTGTACAATAAATGTGGTTATAAGGCAGTGTGACTAATTATCAGGGGGTACTGATGCCACGACCACGCAGAGACTCAGAAATCCTGCCAGCGAAAGAACGTCTCGAAAACGCATTCTGGGAGCTACTTTCGGAACGCGAGTACAACAAAATCACTGTCACCGACATCGTTCGCACGGCAGACGTGAATCGCAATTCCTTCTACTACCATTTCTCCGGGCTGCCAGAATTGGCCGATTCCGCCATTCTGCACGCCGTCGAAAACACGCCAATGCCGGGTATGCCAGGGCGTGATTTTGATCCCGACACCGAATGGCGCAAGCATGTCACCGCGCTGCTGCGTGACCCCGAACAGCGCCAGCGCCTCGACCGACTGGCATTGCTGGCCGGCCCGCACAGCTCACCGGAACTCGTCTCGTCGCTCAAGGAATTCGGTCGACTCACCATGATTTCCGTACTTGGACTGAATGTCGACAACCTCGATCTGAAAACCGATCTCATGCTTGACTTCACAGTCGGCGGAATGCTTTCCGTACTGCAGCGCTGGCCGAAACTGCATGAGAAACTGCCGATCGACACCGTATTCAACGAGGACGTCGCCGTGCTTGCGGCGGGCATGTTCATGTCGATGTCGAAAGCAGACATGCTCGAATATTGGCGCAGGATCTTCAGCGAAGGATTCGTACCCGGCATGGCAATTTCGCAACAGCAACCGCCGTCTGCCAAGTGACCATCGAAAGCCGGCTGTGACAATCCGGTGGTAAAAACGATATAGCGGCGTTTTTCCGCGGATTGCCCTGCGAAAAACGCAAATGTGCGAACATGCGAACGTGCGTGGCAGCGCGAACGCGCGAAAGCGCGAAATGAACGAACGACGGGGAGGTTGTCCATGATCAACGAAGCTTACAAAGCCATGCTCGGCGGAAAATCCGTAATCCGCGAGCTGAGCGAATATGCGACCGCGCGCGGCGCCGAAATCGGCTATGAGAACGTGTTCGACTATTCGCTGGGTAATCCGAGCGTGCCCTGTCCGCAAAGCTTCACCGACGAGATGATCGCCCTGTACCAGGAGTCGGAACCGGTTGCATTGCACGGATACTCGCCGTCGTTGGGCATTGCCTCGGTGCGTGCGGCCATTGCAGAAAGCCTCAACCGTCGTTTCGACATGGACTACACGGCCGACTACATCTTCCCGACTACGGGAGCAGCCGGCGCGCTGGCCCACGCACTGCGCGTGGTGACCAAGCCGGGAGACGAAGTCGTCACGTTTGCCCCCTACTTCCCTGAGTACCAGCCATACGTCAACGGAACCGGCGCGCACCTGACCGTGGTGCCAGCCGATACCGAAAGCTTCCAAATCAACTTCGAAGCGTTTGAACAGGTGTTGAACCCGGGTACCGCCGCGGTGCTCATCAACACGCCGAACAATCCTTCTGGAGCCGTCTACTCCGCCGAAACGCTGACGCGACTGGCAGAAATCCTGCGCGCCAAGCAGGCTGAATACGGCCATGACATCTTCTTGATCTCCGACGAACCATACCGCGAAATCGTATTCGACGGGGGTGTGCAGCCGTATCCGAGCAAGTTCTACGACAATACGCTCTCGTGCTACTCGTACTCCAAGTCGCTGTCGTTGCCGGGAGAGCGCATCGGCTATGTGGCGGTGAATCCGCGTGCCACCGATGCCGAGCTGATTGTGCCGATGTGCGGGCAGGTCAGCCGTGAAACCGGACACAACTGCCCAGGATCCAGCGTGCAGCTGGCCGTAGCCAAGGTGGTGGACGAGACCAGCGATCTTTCCGTATACGAAAAGAACATGAACCTCCTGTACGACGCGTTGGTGAGGCTCGGATTCGACGTGGTGCGCCCGGGCGGTACGTTCTACATCTTCCCGAAGGCGCTAGAAGATGATGCGAACGCGTTCTGTATGAAAGCCAAGGACTACGACCTGATTCTCGTGCCGTCCGACAGCTTCGGCGTGCCCGGCTACTTCCGTATGGCCTACTGCATCGACACGGAAAAGGTGGAACGCTCCATCAAGGCGCTTGAAAAGTTCGTACACGAAGTCTATGGCCGCTGAAAAAGTCGTTTGCGCTATATGTGGCAGGTTTATGCGGAAAACGACGGTTAGAGGGGATAAAGCTTGCCCCCTAAGTGACGTTTGGCCTAGTAGGTCTGCCACATATAGCGAATATCATTTTTCCTGAGAGGGGGAATCTGCCACATATAACGAATATCGTTTTTTGATGTGTGCGGATATGGGTTCGCCCGAAATCCGGTGGGGCGGGAGACCGGGCGAAATCTACGAAACGAGGTGCTGGTCGGCGCATGGTACGTGGCGCTCGCCGACCATGACGCAATCAGTGCGTGGCAATTTCGTCAATCTTGGTGACGTGGCCGCCGAACTGGGCGCGCATCGTGGACACGACGCGCAGGATGTCGTCGGCACCGCCGCGTGAAGTCTGACGTGCGTACAGTGCGGCCGCGGTGGCGGGGGTTGGTACGCCCAGTTCGAGAGCTGCTTCGATCATCCACTTCGCCTCGCCGGATTCGTTGGCCACCGGCGGCATGGACTGGAGTGTCGGATCCGACTTGAACGCGATGGCCAGCAGATCGAGCAGCCATGACTGCACTACGGAACCATCCTTCCAAGAGCTCATCACGGCCGCTGGATCCTCGACGAGATCAGACTTCACCATGGTGGCAAAGCCCTCGCCGAAGGCCTGCATCATACCGTATTCGATGCCGTTGTGCACCATCTTGGCGAAGTGGCCGCCGCCCACCGGGCCGGCCAACACCAGGCCGGAATCGCCTTCCGGCTTGAGTGCTTCGAAAATCGGACGCGCGGTCTCGAAATCATCCTTGTTACCGCCGACCATGAGTGCGTAACCACGGTTAATGCCCCAAACGCCACCGGAAACACCGCAATCCATGAAGTGGATGCCCTTCGGCTCCAGTTCGGCCGCGTGGCGGGCGTCATCGGTATAGCGGGAGTTGCCGCCGTCGATGATCATGTCGCCAGGCTCCAGCAGCTCGGCAAGCTCGTTGATGGTGCTGTCGGTCGGCTCTCCAGCCGGAACCATGACCCATACCAGACGTGGCGTCTTCAGGGCTGCCACCATTTCCTCAAGGCTCGACACGGTGCGATCCAACTCGGGGGAGCGGTCGAAGCCGACCACTTCATGTCCTGCGGCCGCGATGCGCTTCGCCATGTTGCCGCCCATACGTCCCAGACCGATCATTCCCAACTGCATGATGTGCTTCTTTCTTTGAAAAATGTGTGCGATTGATAAGTATTGGTGCCGTCCGTCGGCTTCCCGCGCCTTCCGCAACGCAGAAAAGAAGGTTGCGGAAAGCTTCGTGGACGGCAAGATTTGGTTATGTGATTGCGATTGCGTGGCGATTGTGTAAGCCGCGGCCTACGCAATCGCGGATTAATATGTCGATATGTGGTTTTGCTCTTGAGTTCTGTCAAAGCACCAGTGAGAGCAGCATTACGCAGCCCAAGCCGACCACCGACAGGATGGTTTCCATCAGCGACCAAGTCTTCAGCGTCTGGCCCACGGTCATGCCGAAGTATTCCTTGACCAGCCAGAAGCCGGCGTCATTCAGGTGCGAGAAGAACACGGATCCTGCGCCGATGGCTAGCACCAGCAGCGCCAGGTGGGTCGGGTTCATGCCGGTGGCGAGCGGCACCATAATGCCGGAAGCGGTGACGGTGGCCACGGTTGCCGAACCGGTGGAAAGGCGGATGAGCACGGCCACCAGCCAACCTGCGATCAGCGGGTTCATGGCGGATTCGGTGATCGAATTGGCGATCACGTCGCCGATGCCGGAATCGACCAGCGTCTGCTTGAAGCCGCCGCCTGCGGCGACGATCAGAATAATGCCTGCCACGGAGCCGAAGGACTGTCCGACCATGCCGTTGACGGCGTCACGGGAGAACTTCTGCAGGTAGCCGAGGGTGACCATGGCGAAGACGGTGGTGATGAGCAGCGCCACGAGCGGGGTGCCCAGGAACGCGATCACGCGGCCCCATGTGGTGGTGTTTTGACCGGTCAGGTCGACGATGGATGCAGCGAGCATCAGTACCACCGGCAGCAGGATCACGGACAGGGCCGTGGTGAAGGACGGGCGGTTTTCCGCGGATTTTGGCGCTTCGGCCTCAGCCTTGTTTTCCGGAGCGGCGATCGGTACCCACTTGGCTGCGAGTTTGCTGAAGATCGGGCCGGAGATGATTACGGTTGGGACGGCTACGAGCAGGCCGAGTGCCAGGGTGATGCCAAGGTTTGCGTTCAGTGCGCCGATTGCGGTGAGCGGGCCGGGGTGCGGCGGCACGAACGCGTGCAGGGTGGAAAGACCTGCGAGGGCCGGAATACCCAGCAGTACAACCGGAGCTTTGGCGCGGCGGGCGGCGAAGAGCACCACCGGAATAAGAATGACTACGCCGACTTCGAAGAACATGGGAATGCCGACGATGAACGCGATCAGTGCCATTGCCCACGGCAGGCGTTGCAACGGCGTTTTGGACATGATGGTGTCGACGATGGTGTCGGCTCCGCCCGACTTGAACAGGATCGTGCCAATGATCGAGCCAAACGCGATGAGCAGGCCGACGTTGGCGATGGTGGAGCCGACGCCGGAGGTGAAGCTGCCGAACGCCTTGTCGTATTCCACGCCTGCACATACGGCCATTGTGAACGAGCCGGCGAGCAAGGAGAGGAACGGATGCACTTTGCATACTGCGATAAGTAGGACGATGATGGCGATGCCGATGATCGCCGCTGCAATGAGGTTCATGAATCCTCCTCGATTCATGGGTTTGGCGTGCTAGATTTGTCCGATTCTGCAGAATCGGACATTCATGTACCGGTTTTGGTGTTTGGATGTCCGTTTCTGGTGAATCGGACACATTTGGACCGGGGGATGGCGGGTTAGGCGGCCTGGGCTGCGGTTTGGGCTGCCACGGTTGCCGCATAGGCGTTCAGCGCTTCGATGGCGCGGTCGACCATTTCGTCGACGCTGCCTTCGATGGAGATTTCCACGCCGTTCTCTTCGGGAGCAAGCGGCTCAAGAATGGCGAACTGGCTTGGCAGTAGCGCGGGCGGCATGAAATGGCCCTTGCGTTCGCTGAGTCTCTGCTGAATGAGCTCGTGGCTGCCGTTGAGGTGAATGAAGAATGTGGGCACGTCCTTGGCGAGCACCTCGCGGTAGCTGCGCTTCAACGCGGAGCTGGACACCACGGTGTTTTCGCCGAGTGCCTCGCGTGCCACCATCCAGGAGTTGATGACGTTCAGCCACGGCCAGCGGTCCTCATCGGTGAGTGGAATGCCGGCTGACATTTTGTCGATATTCGCCTGTGGGTGGAAGTCGTCGCCTTCCGCGTACGCGTATCCAAGTCGTTCATGGATGGCTTCTGCGACGGTGGATTTGCCACATCCTGCAACGCCCATCACCACTACGTGAATGCTCATGTTGCTCTCCTTGCTATTGACGATCCTGTGCCGCTTCGCATCAGGAATAAGACTACTATAAACCGTAAAAGTAGTATCAGTCAAATAAAAAGTACTACGAATTGGAAAAATCGTGTGACTTGCTATGCTGGAGATAGTGCAAAATGGCGGTAAATCACGCAATCGCGGATACGCAATCATCTGCGATTTGCGATTGCCGCGCGTGCCACAGAATACGTGAAACATACCGTGAAACAAAGCAGGCATGTTGTGGAGTGGGCTAGGGAGGAGCGATCGATGGCTGAAGGCACGGTAATCGCAGAAAATACCGGCGGTGAGCTGATGCAGGATTCGGTGAGTCGAACGCTCGCCATCGAAATGCTTGACGGCGAGTGGAAGGCTGGCGAAAGCCTTACGTTGGAAGCCTTGCAAAGTCGTTTCGGTATTTCCAGAACCGTGGCGCGAGAAGTCGCGAAAACACTGGAATCCATGAATGCGGTACTCGTCAAACGTCGCATCGGACTTGTCGCACGCCCATTCGGCGAATGGCAGGCGCTCAACCATCAGGTGATCGAATGGCGTCTCCACTCCACGCAACGCGAGCAGCAGCTGTCGTCCCTCACCGAACTGCGACTAGCGGTCGAACCGGCTGCAGCAGCTTCCGCCGCACGTCTTGCCCCCATCGACGTCAAGGCGAAATTCCCCGTGTACGCGGCGCAAATGCGGCAGATCGCCGAAGCCAACGAGGAAGGCGAAGCCGGGCTCGCACAATTCCATGATCTTGACGTGGAATTCCATACGCTGATCCTGCATGAAAGCGGCAACGAGCTGTTCGCCGCGCTTTCCGACACCATTGCCACCGTGCTGCGCGGGCGCGTGGAACTCGGCAAATACCCGATGAAGCCGAAGCCCGACGCGCTTGACGCGCATGATGCCGTAGCCGACGCGATCGCCAAGGGAGAGCCTGAACGTGCGCGCAGCGCCATGCTCGACATCGTCGACGAAGTGGCACGTGCCCTCAATTTCTTCTGATTTTCGAATCAACATTGCGTTTCTTCGCAGACTCTGAAGAAGAATGCAATTGCGATTACTACGCGGTCGACTCTTGCCATGCATGACTTTTCAGATGCAAGTTGACATCGGAAATACGGCATCACCTAGGAATGCGCACGCAGAATCAATCGGTTGCGGTGATTGAATCTACATGCGCATTTAGTGGGCAAGTACTACTTACGGGTGGGGTCTTTTTGCAGGAGGAGGAAGATGAGGGCGACGATCAGCAGGATTGCGATTGAGAGCACGCCTACCGAAGCGTTGCCGGTCAGCGACGTGGTGGTCGCAACGAGGAAGGTGCCGATAATCGAAGCGGTTTTGCCGAAAATATCGTAGAAACCGTAGTATTCGTTGGCACGATTCTTTGGAATGATCTTGCCATAATACGAGCGCGACAACGCCTGAATACCGCCTTGGAACAAGCCGACAAGAATCGCAAGAATCCAGAATTCCGTAGCGGAACGCAAGAAGAACGCGGCGAACAGCACAATGCAGATATAAGCGATCACGGCGGTGGTGATCATGGTTTTTGCGCCAAAACGCCCAGCCAGCTTGCCGTACGCGATCGCGCTCGGGAATGCCACGAACTGCGTGATCAGCAGCGCCATTACCAGATGCGTGGAGTCGATGCCCAACTGCGTGCCGTATGAGGTGCTCATGGAAATCACCGTGTTGACCGCGTCAATATAGAAGAAGAACGCGATCATGAACATCCACAGCGGCTTGTTCTTGCGGATTGCACGAAAAGTGGAGCCGAGCTCTGCGAACGTACCGCGGATGGCCTCACCGGTCTGACCTGCGGTAGCGCGATAATGTACCTGCTTATAGCTGGTGAGCAGCGGAATGGTGAACGCAACCCACCACAATGCGGTGATTACGAACGAAGCGCGCGTGCATGCCACCGTGGACCATCCGAACAACGACGGACCGCCGAAAATCAGCGCAATACAAGCGATGAACGGAATCGTGGAGCCAATATAGCCCCATGCAAAACCATGTGAAGACACGCGGTCCATACGCTCATTCGACGTGATGTCGACCAGCATGGAATCGTAGAACGTGAGCGAACCGTTCAGGCCGACCGTGGCGAGAATGCACACCACCAAGAAAATGAGCCAGCTGAGCGGCAGCGCCATCGCACAGCAGGCGACCACGCCCGTCAAGAAGAATCCGGTGAAGAACTTCACCTTCATTCCCTGCACGTCGGCCATGGACCCGAGCACGGGCATCATCACCGCGATGATCAGCGATGCGATGGTCTGCGCGTACCCCCATGTCGACACGATATTCGATTGGCCGGCGGACTGTAGTAACGAGTTTGCGTAGATTGGCACGACGGCGGTCGACAGCATCACGAACGCGGAATTGCCGACATCGTAGACGATCCACTTTTTTTCGCGGGTGGTTAGTTTTGCGTTGGGTTCCGGCAGATTTTCTGCTGATGCTGCGGATGTTGCAGAAGCTACGGGCGCGGAAGTTGCGGCAGGCGCAGTTGTTGGCGCTGTTGCGCGTTCAGACATGATTGTTGACTCTTTCGAATAAACCGTCAATTCACTGTTGTATACACTACAGTTCATCTTAAATGGATGTAAGGGATGCGCTCTGCCGTTACGTATGAACAATGCATGAACATTGCGACTGATGTGTGATTGATGTTCAGTTTTCTTGAACAAGCGCCATGATTCCGGGGAATCCAAGGCGATTTCTATCCACAGGTCTGCAATCTGGTTTGCGATTGGCTGGGGCTGGTTGTATAGTTGAGAAGTTGTGTGTTCTGCCGTGCATTCAGTTGCATGGCGTCGAACGCGCAGACTTGCAAGTCAATAGTAATTATAGGGAGTCCATTATGGCAGCTCGTTGCGCAGTGTGCGGCAAGGGACCGCAGACCGGTTTCACCGTTTCGCACTCACATATTCGCAATAAGCGCACCTTCCGCCCGAACCTGCAGCCGGTTCGCACCACCATCGACGGCGAGAACGTTCGCGTTCGCGTTTGCGTCAAGTGCATCAAGGCTGGCAAGGTTCAGCGCGTTGAAGCGTGAATCGCGAAATAACAGCTTGAAACCCCGGTAGACCACTGGTCGCCGGGGTTTTGCTTTATGCGCCCAGGTCTTGAGCGTCCGGATTGTTCCAGTGGGTGGGGAATTTTGCCCGCTGAAGCCGCATCTGTCGGCATAAATGGGGAGAATGGTGCGTTATGAGCACCACACTGGAAACACCGATTTCATCAATTGAAAGCAACCGCCGCAGGGTTGGCGCGCTGAAATCGCTTGGCGTGGTGTCCGTAGGCGACGCCCTGACCTACTATCCGTTCCGCGTAACCGACCCCGTTCCAGCACACGCACTGCACGAGGCGAAAATCGGGGAGAAAATGGCATTCGCCGCGCACGTGCTCGAAACGCGCGTTTTCCCCATGGCCCGTCGTGGCTTCCGTCTGATCGCAACAGTCACCGACGATGATTTCGCAGCCCGTCGCAACACCCCAAAATCGTTGGCGTCGCTGGTTTTCTTCTCATATCGCAAATCGTATGTCGACTGGGTGCAGCGCAAATTGCACACGGGAGCGCTGCTGGTCGTCGCAGGCGAGCCAAGCGTGTATGACAATCGTTTGCAATTCACGCATCCCGACCTGCTTACCATCAATCCCGTGCAATCGCAGGCAGAAAGCGGGGAATGGAATGACGGTTTCGGCGATCCTGCAAATCCACCGCTTGGTAATCTGAAATACGATGCGCAAACGGTTGATGAAGCATTGAAACGAGTCTGCCGTCCGCGACCGGTATATCATGCGAATTCCAGGATTTCCAGCGAACATATTCACGAATCGGTATTGAAATACATGGATGCGTTGCGTGGAAGCGAGTATTTGCCATCGCAAACGCCAAATAATTCCTCGGATAATATCGCACAAGAAGGGGAGTTTGGCGCTCCTCAAGTAGATCGTGAAGTGCAGATTAAATCGTTGTCTGTTGCTATTCCCGACATTATTCCGGAAGATTTTCGTGAGAAATATGGACTTATGCATCGTGCTGAAGCATTCATGGCGATTCATGATCCGGTCGATCGTAAGAATTTCGACAACGCCCTGCAAACGTTGCGATACGAGGAAGCATTGATCTGCCAGACCGCGCTCGTCAAAACACGTGACGCATCACGCAAAAACAAGGCGACCGCATGCTCCGTAACGCGGTTGAAAGACGATTTCATTGCCTCACTGCCGTTTGCTCTGACGAGCGGTCAAAAGCAAGTCATTGCCGATATTTCCGCCGATATGACGCGCGACTACCCTATGCAACGATTACTGCAGGGCGAGGTTGGATCCGGCAAAACCGTGGTCGCGGTCGCAGCCATGATGCAGGCTGTGGGATCAGGCGGGCAGGCCGTGCTTGTAGCGCCAACGCAGGTTCTTGCCGAACAGCATTATGCGAGCATTTCCAAAATGGTGGCGAAATTGACGGATGCAGACGATAAAACGGCTTCCGCACTCCAGGGAAATTCTGCGTCAACTCAAGTGTCAAAAGTCCAACAAACTGGGGAATCCACACAACAAACTATCAACAATAATGCTGTGGATAAAGGTGCACAACTTGTCGATCTGCTTGATATAGCCGAAATTTCCAATGTGGATAACTCAAATAACGACGATTCGATTACATTACGAAGTGAGCAATCGCATATTTCCGATGCAAAAAAAGCGGGTATTCCAAGCAAAGGGAACGATATATTCGGCACAAAAGATGGGGAGATTCCCGTATTTCTTCTTACGGGAGGCATGCGACTTGCCGAACGCCGCCGCGTACTCGCCGCAGCCGCATCAGGCATGCCCTGCATCGTCGTGGCGACGCACGCCGCATTTTCCAAGAGTTTCCAGGCGCCGAACCTCACACTGGCGGTAATCGACGAACAGCATCGCTTCGGTGTGGAGCAGCGCGAATCGTTGAATTCCAAGGGGGCTTCTGCACCGCATCTGCTGGTCATGACGGCCACGCCGATTCCGCGCACCGCAGCCATGACCTGGTTCGGCGATCTTGATATTTCCGCGCTGACCGAACTTCCTGGCGGCCGCAAGCCAATTCGCACATTCGTGGTGCCGGAAAGCAATGCGTCGCTGATGAGCGAAATGTTCGCCCTGATCCGTAAGCGCATTGATGCGGGGGAGCTCGCCTACGTGGTCTGCCCGCGTATCGACGACGATTCCGAAAATGCGGACGACGTGTTGGCGGAGTCGGCTACTTCAAACTCGAAAACCACGGGCTCGCCGATTCCCTCCTTTGATGAAGCATACGATCTTGGAGAAGACGACGAACAGCGCGCGCAACGCCCCCCGTTGCATTCCGTCGCAGAAATCGTGGAGCGTCTGCAATCGTTGCCGCAATTCAAAGGCATTCGCTTCGCAACATTGACCGGGCGCGACGATGACACCACAAAATCGCAGGTTATGGCCGATTTTGAAGCCGGTATAACGCCGATTCTGGTGGCGACCACGGTAATTGAGGTCGGCGTGGACGTTGCGAAAGCCAGTTGCATCGTGATTTTCGATGCGGATCGGTACGGACTTTCGCAATTGCACCAGTTGCGAGGGCGCGTTGGCCGTGGCGGCACTGATTCGGGGGCTTTCCTGATTTCGCGTGCACCTGCGGACAGTGATGCCGCCCGCCGTCTTGACGTGATTCAGGGCACGTTGGATGGTGCTGAAATCGCGCAGGCCGATTTGGAATTCCGTGGAGCCGGCGACGTGCTCGGAGATGCGCAATCCGGCGGAAAAACGGGATTGAAGCTGCTGCGCGTGGTCAAGGATGTGAAGATCATCGAACAGGCACGGGCCGAGGCCACGCAGCTTGTTGCGGCCGATCCCGATTTGCTTGGATTTGTGCAGTTGGCTGGAGCGGTATTGGATTTCACGCGCGGCAACGAAATGTTCCTGACCAGCAATTAGTTTGGCACGCCTAAAAGAGCCGGACACACCTAAATTAAGCCCGCCACGCTAGAGTAGTGCGTATGCGCGTAATTTCAGGACGATTCAAAGGTGTGGCATTGACCACGCCGAAGTCGGGTACCCGACCGACTACAGATCGCACCAAAGAGGCGATTTTCTCGCACCTTGATTCGTGGGGAGTGTTGGACGATGCCCGCGTGCTCGATTTGTTTGCGGGAACCGGCGCTTTGGGCATCGAAGCATTGAGCCGTGGCGCGCGAGAGCTGGTGGCGGTGGAATCCTCCGCTCCGGCGGCCGCATTGATCGCGCAGACGCTGACCGCGTTGAAGCATAACCGTTCGTGGGAACATGGCATGAGCGCCCGCGTGGTGAAGGCCCGCGCGGAAAAATATGCGGCTTCGGCTTCGGCCGTTGAACCGTTCGACATGGTGTTCATCGACCCGCCGTACGCCTTCGAAACGAATGATTGCAACCAGCTGCTCGCCGATCTTGCCAGCCGTGAACTGACCTCCAGCAACACGGTGATCATGCTGGAACGATCCACCCGTTCCGAAGCTCCCACGGCCCCCGCAAACTGGGAAATTACCGATCGGCGCGACTATGGCGAAACCGCCGTCTACTACATTGAACCCAGCGAGCCAATTTCCGATAACGGTCAGCAATAATCGCAAAAACTTGCGATTATTCCGCGTGAAAACAAGCGTTTGAAAGCTAGCGTTTGCGCGGGTGAGTGGCGGAAACCTCCCAACCGAGCGCCATCAGCGTCTTGCGATCGGCTTTGTCGAGTTTGGTGCAATCCAGCGCTTCGATCAGATCCGGACGCAACTCGTCGGTTTTCTGGAGCGCCTCATCACGGCGGAAACGATCCACTTTCGCATGATTGCCGGAAAGCAACACGTCCGGAACCTTGATGCCACGCCATTCGGCAGGCTTCGTGTACTGGCGATGCTCCAACAGCGCGTTCTCGCCCGTATACGATTCCTCAACAATCGATTCTGCATTGCCCATAAAACCGGGCAGCAGTCGCGTAATTGCCTCCAACATGACCGAAACCGCGACCTCACCGCCGTTCAACACATAATCGCCGATCGAATATTCACGCACGTCAATGCCTTGCGCGCGGTAATACTGCGGAATGCGAGCGTCATACCCCTCGTAACGGCCGCAGCCGAACAGCAGATGATCGGCATGGCTTAGTTCCGTCGCATCCTGTTGTGTGAACAGTGGGGCGGAAGGATTCGGGAAAATCAGCACAGGACCTGCGGACGATTGTGCAGTGTCAGTTTTTTCGGAATTGCCGGATTCTGTGGAAACTGCAACAGTTGCAGAATTGCCAGAATCGCAAGCATCGCAGGAATCTGCGGAATCCTCAATATTTTCCATATTTTCCGTATTTTCGATTGTGGTGGGCTGAAGCTGCAGCAGCTCGTCAAGGCATTCGCTCCACACTTCCGGCTTCATCACCATGCCCGCGCCTCCGCCGACAGGAGTGTCATCGACGGAATGATGCACGTCGTGCGTCCAGTCGCGCAGATTGTGCGCGGTCACTTCCACGAGACCTTTCGTCTGCGCTTTGCCGAGCAGACTGAGGTTCAGCACTTCGAAATATTCCGGGAAAACAGACACGATATCGATCTTCATAATGTTCAGAATACCGGGATGTCTGCCAAGTGACGGAAAACGTAAAGGTGGGCACTGGAAATCCAAGCCCACCTTGAGATAGATATGTGATCGCGAACGATTACAGACCCGGAATAAGTCCTCCGGGCGGATCGAGGGTCAGATAGCCCTCTTCGAGGTCGATGTCCGGCACGAGCTCGTCCACAAATGGCACAAGCGTGCTGTTCTCAACCACAACGCCGTCGGCATCCTTCACCGGATTGGCGAGACGAATCTTCAGCAGCCATTGGGCCACTTCTATCACGTCAACGACTTTGCCGACCACCACGCCCGGCTCAAGGCCAAGCATATTGTTTTCAGCCAGTCGTGCCTCAAGGCCAATAAGGTCTTTCGGATACCATTCGTCGGCTTCAAGCATGTCTTCCGGATCGTCCGCCTCGCCATACAGCACAATGCCGTTGGCCGCTTCGGACTGGTCGCGGTTGTCAATGCCTTCGAACTTGACGATCCAACGGTTTTTGAAGGTACGGGAGTTTTCCACCACATACTCCTCTTCGCCGTCTTTCGTGTACAACACAGCACCGGGAGCGAACCGGTATTCCGGTTCGTCCGTAAAGATCTGCACGGTGACTTCGCCTTTGAGCCCCTGCGCACGCCCGATACGACAGACCCTCAGCAGCTCGGGCTGTTGAGGGTCGTCAGAATGCATATCACGCACCACGCTAGGATCTCACCTGCGCACGTCCATGATGTCGACGCGCACCTTGTGGTCGGCCAGTGCCTGCACCACGGTGCGAATCGCATTTGCCGTGCGTCCGCTGCGTCCAATGACGCGACCGATGTCTTCCGGGTTGACGCGCACGCGAATGAGTTCGCCACGCGCGTTCTCATGGGACTTCACTGAAACATCGTCGGGAAAATCGACGATGTTCTTAATCAGATGTTCCACAGCCTGGGCGAGCATGATCACTCAGCTTCCGCAGCCGGCTCTTCAGCCGGAGCTTCCTCGGTAGCGGCGGCTTCGGCTTCAGCCTTGGCCTTGGCTTCAGCTTCGGACTTTGCAGCCTTCAGCTTCTGAGCCTGGGACTCAACGGCCTCAACGCGAGCGGCGGCATCCGGGCCGGCCTCAACGGTCTTCAGGGTGCCTTCAGCGCCTTCAAGGCCCTTGAACTTCTGCCAGTCGCCGGTGATCTTCAGCAGGTTCAGCACCTGTTCGGTCGGCTGGGCGCCGACGCCGAGCCAGTACTGAGCACGCTCGGAATCGATGACGATGGTCGAAGGCTGGGTGTTCGGGTTGTAGGTACCGATCTCTTCGATGGCGCGGCCATCACGCTTGGTACGGGAATCCATGATCACCACGCGGTAGAACGCGTAGAACTTCTTACCCATGCGCTTCAGACGAATCTTGGTTGCCAAAATGGCTCTCCTTGTATAACTAGGGGTGTGCGTTTCGTTTTCTGTGTGGGGCACGGAATCCGAAACCCACGTGTTCCTCACGTCACGCGATAGTTAGAGGGCCTCGCGCGCGCGAATAACTTGACGATTATAACCGTGGGGTACGGACGGATGGGTCTTAGAATGTTTTCCGCTCTACGCGACTTTCCGAATCCATGCAAAACCGGGAAGTCGTTTGTCTGATTCTGCGGAAACGGTCAATTATGCGGCGAATATGATGCTTTGAATGACCGAATCGGCAGAATCGGACATTTGCTGGCATTCGTGAGATGTTTGCGTGGGTCTATATGGAGGAATCGTCGGAATCAGGCAGGCTGGCTACACTTGGAGGTTCCGAGTTTGCGTATGTCCGTTCGGAGTGAACGGTTTGCATAGGGGGAGTTGCCTGAATGATTATCGCGCTTTGGATTGCGTTGATTATTTGCGTTGTATGGATTGCGCTTGGCGAGATGCCGGCTGGTTGGGATGGTCGTTTGCCGCTGCCGTATTTGATTGCGTTGATTCCGTTGCTGTGGATTCCGACGCTTGTGATTGCCGTCGCCGGTTTCGCGTTGCATGAGCCGGCTCTCGGGGGAGTTGCTGTGGTGGTCTGTCTTGCGTCGCTGCTGCGCAAAATCGCATATTGGATGGAGAATCTCAATTCTCCCAATACTGCGCAGAGGGTCGCCGAAAAACTTGCAAAAAAGCGTGAAACATCTCGTGAAACAGGCGATGAAGCTGTTGCGGAATCCGCGAAACATGGCCGTTTCCGTGTGATGACACTCAACTGCAGATTCGGTCGCGCCAACGCTGCGGCAATCGTCAGTGCGGTCAAAAAACATGATATTGCAGTACTTGCATTGCAGGAATTGACAGACGATCTGGTTGCGCAATTGGACGCTTCGGGATTGTCTGATTTGCTTCCGTACCGTCAATTGGGAGAGAACAAGGGAACGGATAATGGCGGATTCAACGGTGTGTGGATTCGTATTGAACCAAGCGACATGTCTCCGGTCACTGCGGTGATTCCCGCGGCCGACGTGCCGGGCGTGTGCTTCCCGATCGATTCGATGCGCGGCATCACGTTTGTTTCGGCACATCCGAAGTCTCCGATGCGCGGATGCAAGGAATGGTCCGCCGGCATTATCGGTTTGGGGGAATTGGCGACCACTCAGAAGCAGGGCGACATCACCGTTGTGTTGGGTGATTTGAACTCCGGTACCGATCATCCAAGCTTCCGCAAGCTGCTGAATGCGGGATTCAAGGATGCTGCCTTGTGCGAGGCGAAGGGCCGTCATGCCACGTTCCCATCATGGCTGCCATGGCCGCGCATCATTCTCGACCATGTGCTTTTCACCAAGGGATTGGACGCTTCTGACGTGAGTTCGTTCTGCGTTGAAGGCAGCGATCATCTTGCACTTGTTGCCACGCTGACGTTGAAGTAGTTGATGACGATTATGCGGTAGTCGATTCAGTTGAAAACAACTGATTGGATACGCAAAAGGGGATGTGATTCGTATTGAATCACATCCCCTTTTGCGTTTCTGTTTTCGCGTCGCTTGCTTTAGTGCAGCAAGCCTGACAGTCCGCCACCAAAGTTCGGCGGCAGTTCACCGGCATCGCCCATCAGGTCTTGCAATCCGGCAGGAAGTGCAGGATTCTGCGGCTTCTTGGCAAAAGCGGAACCGCCGGAAGACTTACCGTCGGAGCTCTTGCCAGCAAGCTTGTCGCGCAATGCCTTCTCTTCGGCCTCGCGCTTCATTGGATTTCCGGACTTGCTCTTCTTCTTGCCCTTCTTGCCTTTGCCCTTGCCTTTGCCGCCGCCCATGGCAGGGCCGCCAAAGCCAGGCATGCCAGCGCCAGCCTTGTTGCTCATACGCTTCATCATCTTCGCAGCCTGCTCGAAACGCTGCAACAGCGCGTTCACCTGCGAAACGGTCACGCCGGAACCGTAAGCGATACGAGCTCGACGAGAACCGTCAATAATTGAAGGGTCACGACGTTCCGCAGGAGTCATCGAACGAATAATGGCCTCAGTACGATCGATTTCCCTCTCATCGAACTGCTCAAGTTCCTTACGATGCGCGGCCATACCCGGAATCATGCCAAGCAGATTTTTCATTGGACCAAGCTTGCGCACCTGCTGCAGCTGATCGAGGAAATCATCCAAACCAAAGGAGCCATCGGAAATCTTGATGGCGGCCTTACGCGCCTCTTCCTCATCGAACTGCTTCTGCGCCTGCTCGATCAGGGTAAGAATATCGCCCATATCGAGAATGCGGGAAGCCATACGATCCGGATGGAAAACCTCGAAATCCTTCAGACCTTCGCCAGTGGAAGCGAACAGAATCGGCTTGCCGGTAACGGAGGCGACCGAAAGCGCGGCACCGCCACGGGCGTCGCCATCAAGCTTCGAAAGCACCACGCCGGTGAAGTCCACGCCCTCATCGAACGCCTTCGCCGTCTGCACGGCATCCTGACCGATCATCGCGTCAATCACGAACAGGATTTCGTTCGGCTGCACGGCGTCGCGAATATCGCGAGCCTGCTTCATCAGCTCTTCGTCAACGCCGAGACGGCCTGCGGTATCGATGATGACCGTGTCGTACAGCTTCTGCTTGGCCAGCGCAACAGCGTCACGCGCCACCTTCACCGGATCGCCGGTGGTCAGACCCGGGGAAGCAACGGCTTCGCCACCATCGGACTGCACACCCTTTTCCGGAGCGTACACGGGCACGCCTGCACGTTCGCCAACCACCTGCAGCTGCGTCACTGCGTTCGGACGCTGCAAATCGGCCGCAACCAACAGCGGAGTGTGGCCGGAATCCTTCAGCCAGTAGCCGAGTTTGCCTGCGAGGGTGGTTTTACCAGCACCCTGAAGACCGGCGAGCATGATGATGGTCGGCGGATTCTTCGCAAAATTCAGCGGGCGATCAACGCCAGCGCCAAGCACGGCCGTCAACTCTTCGTTGACGATCTTCACGACCTGCTGGGCCGGATTCAGAGCCTGGGAAACCTCGGTGCCGAGCGCACGCTCGCGGATTCGACCGGTGAAGGAACGCACCACGTCGAGCGCCACATCGGCGTCGAGCAGCGCGCGGCGGATTTCGCGGATCGTACCATCGATATCAGCCTCGGAAAGCTTGCCTTTGCTCTTCAGATGCTTGAACGCATTCGAGAGCCTATCTGTCAAAGAACTAAATGCTGCCATAATGTTCCTCAGTCTAGCCGTCCCGCGGGAAATTTCGCATTCCAATTAATGGTGTTGATGATGTTCGGTTGATATTCGGTGAGATGCTTGATGCTATTTGCATGAGAAATGAAAATCCCGTCTCTTCCAGTAGAAGAAGACGGGATTATCGCCCATTGATGATGCAGCGGATTATTTGAGGGTCCAGGTGGGGCCCTGAGGGGTATCTTCGATAGTGATTCCGGCTGCGCCCAAGGCGTCACGGATGGCATCGGCGCGGGCGAAATCCTTGGCCTTGCGGGCTTCGGCACGTTCCTCCAACTGTTCGGAAACCAAACGGTCAAGCGCAGTGTGCTCAGCGGAATCGGCACCGGCTCCGGCGGCACCGCCGGCCGCACCCTCGCTGACCCACGGCTCCGCCAACGGATCCAAACCAAGCGTATCGAGCATCGCGCGCACATTCACCAAAACAGCGCGAACTTCAGCCTTCGCAACGTCCGAATCAACACGATCGGCAAGCTTCGAAAGCAACGTGTTGCCGGAACGAATCGCTGTGAAAATCGCAGCGGAGGCGCCGGAAACATTAATATCGTCGTTCATTGCGGCAACGAAATCAGCCGGCAGATCATCGGCGGAAATCGAAGTGATCTCTTCGCGAGGCGGCTGCCCTCCAACGGCGGCACCGGCACGTTCAATGAAATTCGACACACGATCGTACGCGGACTGAGCCTCGGTCAACGTCTGATCCGACCATTCCAGCATGGAACGATACTGCACGGAACCAAGGGCGTAACGCACCACCCAAGCGGAATTTTCCGCCAAAACCGCCGGCACGGACAAGCCATTGCCCAGTGACTTCGACATCTTCTCACCCTTGGCGGTAACCCATGCGGAATGCATCCAACGAGCCGCCGAATCGTAACCGGCAGCACGAGTCTGCGCCATTTCGTTCTCATGGTGCGGGAAACGCAAGTCCAGCCCGCCGCCATGAATGTCGAACATATCCTTCAAATAGCGGTGGCTCATCGCCGAGCATTCAATATGCCAACCCGGGCGACCCGTGCCGAACGGAGTATTCCAACGCGCGTCGAGCGGATCGGAATCCTTTGGAGCCTTCCACAATGCGAAATCACGCGGATCATGCTTGTCTTCCGACATGTCCGCAGGATCAACCGGATTGTACTTGTCGTTGCCCGCATTGTCGACAGACGGACCCATGGCATCGGCCACTTCGGAAGCAGCATCAGCCACAGCGGTCTGCTTCTGATGCGTCAACTCGCCATAGTGCGGCCAGCTGGCAACGTCGAAATACACGTTGCCGGTCGGATCGCCGTTCTCGTCGGTCACCACGTAGCCGTGGCCGTTGTCGATGATCTGCTTGATCAGATCGATCATGTCGATCATGTGGCCGGTCGCACGCGGCTCATACGTGGGCGGCTCAACACCCAACGTGTTGTAAGCCTCAGTGAACTCGCGCTCGTAAATGTACGCACGTTCCCACCACTGCTGACTGGCGGCCGCAGCCTTATCGAGAATCTTGTCGTCGATATCGGTGACGTTGCGCACGAACGTGACCTTGTAGCCCAAACGCTCGAACCAGCGGCGCACCACGTCAAACGCGACAGCCGCACGAATATGACCGATATGCGGCGAGCTTTGCACGGTGGCGCCACACACGTACATGCCGACCTGACCGGGCTTGATCGGCGTGAAATTCGACACGGCGTGTGATGCGGTGTCGTACAGCTTCAGATCAGCAGCGGCGCTCGCCACTGCGTCAACTGCGGCTGCGACGCTAGAAATGTTGATATTCTGCGGTTCTTGCGTGTTCGTCATAACCACGAGAGTATTGCCAGAATCGGACATGCATGCGAGACGAAAATGAACGGCAAAACGTATTTTGTTGGATTTGTGAACATCGTTTACGTAGGTGATGCAACAATAGAATGTATGACGCAATCGCAGGTGCTGATTTTGCAACACGTTCCGTGGGAGAGACCGGGACGCATTTTAGACAGTTTGGATGATTTGGGACTGCAGTATCAAATCATCAATGTTGCCAAGCAAAAGAAACCGGATTTGCCTGATTTTGGCGAGGTTTCCGGCGTGGTGATTATGGGTGGCCCGATGGGCGCGCTCGACTACGACAAGTATCCGGGATTAAAGGCCGAGGCCAAGCTTGCGCGGGCTGCGATCAGCGTTGGCAAGCCGGTGTTGGGCGTGTGCCTAGGGCATCAGATCATCGCCACCGCGCTGGGAGCGAAGCTGAAGTCGGGAGAGGCGCCGGAAATCGGTTTTGCGCCGATTAAATGCATCGACAAGCATGATTATTTCTCGATGTGGAATAAAACCGTGGATGTGCTGCACTGGCATAACGACGTGGTGTCGTTGCCGGAGGGCGCGCAGCCATTGGCACGATCCGAGAAGACCAAGGTGCAGGCGTTCCGTTTTGGTTCCGCTCTGGGCATGCAGTTCCACTTGGAGGTTACTCCCACCATATTGGAGGAGTGGCTTGACGAGTCAAGCATGGTCAAGGATCTAAAGGCTGCCGGCGGGTCGAAATCGCAGTTGCGCGAGGCGTTCGCCGAATATAATCCGCAATTGCAGCCGCTTGCGGATCAGGTGTTTTCGAGCTTTGCCGCTCGTTGTAATTCGTATGAGCAGAGTTTGCTTCAGGCACAGCAAGGCTGATTGCCGAGTTGCGTGCGGTTCCGATTGCTGCGTGGCGTTGGTGGCGATTCGCAAGTTGCGGCATTGCCTGCAGATTTGGGAGATGTTCCCGCTACATTGGTGACTTATGCCGACTTATGATTTGGGACTTGAACACGTTTCGCTTGCTTTTGCGACCAAGAATATTTTCAATGATGTAACGCAGGGTGTTTTTGAAGGCGACCGCATCGGCATCGTCGGTAAGAACGGCGACGGCAAGTCCACGTTGCTGCATTTGTTCAAAGGCACGCAGGAGCCGGATTCCGGCCGCGTGACCATGCGCGGCGGCCTCACGTTCGGCATGCTCGACCAGCGTGACCCGCTCGACGACAACGCCACCGTGCGCGAAGCTGCGCTCGAAGGCCGTGAAGACTACGAATGGGCTGCGGAAACCAAGTCACGCGAAATCGTCGAAGCATTGCTTGGCGGCATTAGCTTGGAAGCGAAAATCGGTTCGCTTTCCGGCGGTCAGCGTCGCCGCGCCGATTTGGCACGCCTGTTGCTCAAGGATTGGGATATTCTCGCTCTCGACGAGCCCACGAACCATTTGGATGTGGTGACCATTCACTGGCTGGCGGAACATTTGAAGAATCGTTGGCCGGCCGGATCCGGCGCACTGCTGCTCGTTACCCACGACCGTTGGTTCCTCGACGAAGTGTGCGAATCCATGTGGGAGGTGCATGACGGCGAAATCGAGCCGTTTGAAGGCGGCTATTCCGCATACATGCTGCAGCGCGTGGAACGCGATCGCCAAGCCGACGTACGCGAAACGAAGCGTCGCAATCTGGCTCGTAAGGAACTTGCCTGGCTTACCCGCGGCGCCCGCGCCCGTTCCACCAAACAGAAATTCCATGTGAAGGCCGCGCGTGAGCTCATCGCCGACGTGCCTCCGGTGCGCAATACGCTGGAATTGAAGCAAATGGCCACATCCCGCCTGGGCAAGCAGGTGGTTGACCTGATCGACGTGACGCAGATTTTCGAACATGTGCAAGGCGAGGTTGATATCGATCCTGATGTCGCCGAAATGGAAGCGTCGACATCACGCGTCGATGTGGTGCCGGCCATGTACGCCGAGCCGCAAGCACATGGTTCCGTGGAAGTTGCCGTCGATGATCTGACTGATCCGCGATTGGTGGATGCCGGTGTTGCAGCGGCGCAAGTTGCTGCAGCTGCGAAAGAATCGCAAGAAATTCAGGGATCACAAGAAAATAACACTGATGATTCTGCAGAAGAAATTACTTCTGCAGCGCAAAAAATTACTGTTACCGGTCGTAAGATTCTTGATGACGTGACATGGCTGATTGGGCCTGGGGATCGTTTCGGCATCGTCGGCGCGAACGGTGCCGGAAAATCGACGTTATTGAAGATTCTTGACGGAACAATCACCCCTACTGTAGGTCATGTGAATATCGGCAAAACCGTGAAATTCGCGGTGCTTTCGCAGCGTCTCGACGAATTGGAGAAGCTCGGTAAATACAAGATCAAGGAAGTGCTGAGCCGTTACAAGCCGAGCTATATCGTGGACGGCAAGGAAACGACACCGGGGCAGATGATGGAGCGTCTCGGTTTCGAGTCGGCGCAGCTGATGACGCCGATCAAAGACCTATCGGGCGGTCAGAAGCGCCGTATGCAGTTGCTGCTGATTCTACTGGACGAGCCGAACGTGCTCATCATGGATGAGCCCGGCAACGATCTGGACACCGACATGCTCGCCGTGATGGAGGATCTGCTCGACACTTGGCCGGGAACTCTGATCGTCGTTTCGCACGATCGTTACCTGCTCGAACGTGTCACCGACCAGCAGTTCGCGCTGATCGGCGGCAAAGTGCGCCACCTACCCGGTGGCGTGCAGGATTATCTGGACATGACTGAAGCCATCAAGAACGGCAAGGATCCGTTCGCGGACGAAAAGGCAGGTGCCGGCAAAGGCAAGAAGAGCGGTTCCGCTGGAGCTGCCGGTTCCGCGGGATCTGGTGCAACTGAAGGCAGTGCAGGCAATTCCGCGGGTGAATCCGCAACTGCCGAAACCGCATCTTCCGCACCGAAGCTTTCCGGCAAGGCCTTCCATGAAGCCTCCAAGCGCGTATCGGCAATCGAGCGCAAACTCGCCAAACTTGAGGATCAGAAAGCCGACCTTGAACAGCAGATGGCCGCGCACGACCCCAGCGACTACGAAGGTCTAGGCAAGCTCAACGAGCAGCTGCAGGCCGTCACGGACGAGTCCGAATCCCTTGAAATGGAGTGGATGGAGCTCTCCGAACAGCTCGAGTAGCATTCGTATCGCCCGCGCCAATTACCGGACAGGGTGTGCATGTTGTGGCGGTGGCGCAGCTCCTCCAGTGTTTCCGGTGAATGTTGACCATTCGTGCGACAGCGATGCGTGGCATTCCATGTGCCAATGTCATATTCTTGTTATTGCAGGAAACCTTAGCTGTTCTTGTCGGAGAGACCAATGGAGGTGCCTTATGAATCAAGTGATGCGAAGAAGCGTCTGTTGCTTGTTGTCCACCTTGTTGTTGTGGTCATGCGTTGGCTGCACGAAAGCCGTACATGAAAGTTCCGGTGATAGCTCCGTACAGAGCAGTAGCGAGCATGATGATGCCGCAGAACAGGCATATAAAGCATTTACTGTAGACGCTCTGGACCGTGTCGCCGTCGATGATCTCAATAACTCAGACAAACTGGTTCTAGTAAACAAGCTGGGGGCGAAATCCGTGCACGGCGATGGTGCTATTCCATTTGCCCAAAAAGTCGACGAAAACAATATGTATTATGTCGTTTCCATGTGCAAACAGAAGGAACAGGCTCCTTATTCGTTTGTCCTCTACAAAGATGGACAGCCACACACCCTAACCACTAGGGAGGCCTGTACGTCTAATGGAGTGGAAACAGTCTCTCTTCCGGCGAAGAATTTCCCAGATGCCACCTCATTGTCCATTATCAATATCGGCAATACGGATCTTGTTGTTTCCGTATATGAAGTAAAAGAACACCATAATGAATAATTTCAGTCATAATGCTCCCTGTCGTTCTGCCAACATCATGGTTTGTGACATCACGATGAATGCTACTGGGCTAGTTGTTGCAAAACTGGCTCAGTAGGTAGATGGGGTAGTAGGTAATATTGTGATCGGTTTCGATATTGCCGGGGCCGAAGACTAATCCTTGGCGAAGGTGATAACTTTCCTCTGCGAGCACATTATTAAGAGCCCGATGAACCTTGTAATTCTTTCCTGATTTCACCTCAATGGGAATGATATTGTCATTGCGATCTTGGACGAGAAAATCAAGTTCTCCTAAGCGCTTGCTGTTGTAATAATACAGATGAGAAAAACCGTGGGCGGTAAGTTCCTGGGCTACCACATTTTCGTAGATTGCTCCATAATTAACTTCGTCATCGCCGGCAAGAATATCAAGTGCGGTCGAGTTGAGATATGCGCCCGTGAGCAGACCAACATCGGAATAAAACAGTTTGAACAAATTACGTTCTTTAGACATTTCCAACGGTTTGCGAGGCTCGTCCACGTTGTATGCGGGAATGGCGACGTTCGCAGCGGAAAGCCAGTCAAAATCGTTGGCCACGGCTTGGAATCGCGTGTTTTTTTCGATTTTTGCGAACGTGAAACGCTTGTTGGGATTGTTGAGCTCACTTGGAACAAGGTCGTAAATAGAGCGAATATGCAGACGGTCCTCTTTGCGTGCGTACTGACTGATATCGCGACGATAACCTTGTTTGATATCTTCTTGTGCCTGACGAACGTCTATGAGACTGTTGTTTTGTGCAAACGATGCTACTGCAGCCGGCATGCCTCCAATAATCAGATATTTTCTGAATAAAGACATGAGATGTTCATGAATAAAATCATCCACTGACTGTTTTTTCTCATAGCATTCCTTCAACATGTCGAAAATTTTTCCATCGACATTCTGTGACCAGCAGAATTCCTCAAAATCCAGAGGGAACATCACTACTTCGCTTTGATATCCAACTGGGACGGAGCGAACATCTTCAAGTTCGACTCCGAGTAAAGATCCTGACATGGCGAAATCATATCTGCCGTCATCCACAAGGAATTTGACGGCTGTTGCGGCTTCCTTGCATGCTTGGATTTCATCAAGAAAAATCAGCGTTTTCCCTGGAATAAAACGTTGGCCGGATGCCAGTTCCATGCGCATGAGCATGGTTGCTGCATCGCTGGGAGGGTTGAAGATACGTGCCGCATCCGGATTTTGAATGAAATTAAATTCCGCGAAACTCTCATAATGTTGGTCGGCGAATTCTCGAATGAGATAGGTTTTGCCGACCTGCCTTGCGCCTGTTACGAGAAGCGCGGTGTGAGATGGGGCATCATGCCAGGCTTGGAATTGCTTCAGTGCTTTTCTCTGTAGCATGATTGACTCCTTCAATCGTTTATATTTCAATGATTTGTGAGTGGCTTCGGATTTCCATTATACACTTTTCCAACCGAAAGCGATACCCCCGATTACACTTTTACAACCGATTGGGGGTATGGATTCTTGCGTTTTACAACCAGTAGAGGGTATAGATTCTTGCGTTTTCCAACAAAAAGGGCTTTCCCGCGGGAAAACGAGAAAGCCCTATAAGGTTTGCGGTGAGGCTGAATGCCGAATTGATCAGCGACCGGTGATTTCGGAGCCGAGTACCTTTTCGCTCAAGGCCTTCGGGCCGCGCGTCACGGCGACCGCACCGGAACGAACCAGCTCGATGATGCCGTAATGCTCCAAAAGCCCCAGCAGCGCGTCGATCTTGCCTTCGGCACCGGTGGCCTCGATGGTCAGCGATTCCGGATTCACATCGACCACGCGCACGCGGAACAGACGCACGATCTCCAGCACGTCGGAACGGTTGGATTCGTCGGCGGCAACCTTGATGAGCACCAGCTCGCGCTCCACGGTGGTTTCCGGATCGAGGTCCACGATCTTCAGCACGTGCAGCAGCTTGTTGAGCTGCTTGATGATCTGCTCAAGCGGTACCTCATCCACTTCGGCGGTGACGGTGACGCGGGAAATGTCAGGGCGCTCGGTGGGGGAGACGGACAGTGAGTTGATGTTGAACGCACGACGGGCAAACAGGCCGGCAATACGCGCCAGCACGCCCGGACGGTTCTCGACGAGCACAGAAAGCGTATGGCGCTTGGAACCCGGCTGAGATGCAGGATACATTGGTAGACCCTTCCTTACTACTTACTCGTTTGCTCGTTTACTCGTTGTCGGCAGCGGCCTTCGGACGCTGCAGCGGCTTGATTCCGGGCATATAGGTGACATTGTCGTTGGAATCGCCAGCTGCGACCATCGGCCACACCATAGCGTCCTTCCACACGCGGAAATCGATAAGCACCGGGCGATCATTGATTTCGTTGGCCTTCTTAATTGCTTCGACGGCTTCCTCTTCCGTAAACGCACGCATGCCGACGCAACCGTACGCTTCGGCAAGCTTCACGAAATCAGGAACATCCACGATCTCCGGCGTATTCTCGCCATCCATCAGATTGGTGGCGGAATAATGCTCGCCGTAGAACAGGGTCTGCCACTGACGAACCATGCCATACACGGAATTGTTCAGCAGTGCGATCTTGACCGGTGTGTGATCGTGGAACGCGGCTGCAAGCTCTTCAGAAGTCATCTGGAAGGAACCGTCACCGTCAATCAGCCACACCGGCTTCTCGCCCTCATGGAAACGTTCGGAACCAACACGAGCGCCGATGGCGGCCGGCAGTCCGTAACCCATGGTGCCAAGGCCGCCGGAGCTCAGCCAAGAATGCGGCTTCTCGAAATCGATGAGCTGCGTAGCCCACATCTGATGTTGGCCCACACCGGTAACCCAAATCGTGTCAGGATCAGCCAAGTCGGAAAGCTGCTTGATGACCCACTGCGGAGCGAGCGAGCCATCGGTCGGCTCATCCCACTTGATCGGGTACTTTTCACGCCAATCGTTGATGATCTCCCACCAATGCGAAGTGTCAGGCTTGCCATGCACGGCCTGCTCGCGCTTGATTTCCGGAATGAGATCCTTCAGCACGGTTGCCACATCGCCAACGATCGGCACATCCGGCTGACGGTTCTTGCCGATTTCCGCCGGATCGATATCAATGTGAATCACACGTGCACCCGGAGCGAAAGCGTCAAGCTTGCCGGTTACACGATCATCGAAACGGGCACCGATCGCAACAAGCAGATCGCAACGCTGTACGGCACCGGTAGCGGCGATCGTGCCATGCATGCCAAGCATGCCGAGCACCTTCGGATCGGAATCAGGCACAACACCGCGTGCGGGCAGCGTGGTGACGATCGGAGCGTTCGTGACTTCCGCCAGCTCCTGCACGAGCTTGCCGGCATCGGAACGGGCCGCGCCGCCGCCCACATACAGCACCGGACGGTACGCCTGCTCGAACAGCTTCGCAGCGTCGGAAAGCACACGGCCGTGAGCCTTCGTGGTGGGGTTGTAGCCGGGCAGAATCATGCGCTGCGGCCACGAATAGTACATATCGCCGATCTGTGCGGTTTTGGTGATGTCAACCACCACCGGGCCGGGGCGGCCGGAACGTGCCACATAGTGCGCTTCGGCGAGCACGCGCGGAATATCTTGCGCACGCGTGACCAGATAGGAGTGCTTGACCACTGGGTAGGTTGCGCCGACGATATCGGCTTCCTGGAAGGCGTCGGTGCCAATGGCGTTCACGCCAACCTGGCCGGTGATGACCACCATCGGCACGGAATCCATGTTCGCGTCGGCGATCGGGGTGATCATGTTCGTGGCGCCCGGGCCGGACGTGACGATGCACACGCCGACCTGACCAGTCGATACGGCATAGCCTTCAGCCGCATGACCTGCGGCCTGTTCGTGGCGCATCAGCACAAAACGGAAGCTGGTTTCATCGTTGATCGCATCGTATACCGGCAGAATCGCGCCGCCTGGAACGCCGAAAACATCCTTGACGCCCAGATCTTCCAGCGAACGTACCAGCGCTTCGGCGCCGGTCATCTTCTCGCCGTCAACAATGGTCTGCTTTTCAGTGGTTGCGGCTGCCTTGGGCATGCCGCTGAATGCCTGCAGGGGCGTAGGTAACACCATGTTCCCTCTCATATTCGCTCGTGGAACTTTCTTACGGGGGTGTGCTGCCGCGTTTCGGTGCACGCAATCAGCCGAACCCTATCATCGGAAAGCGGCGCAATCGCTTGTGGCGACTTGCGAATCGCAATCCTTCGCTAATAATCAGTCTATGCTATCGGCTGACAGGAGAATATGCCGGATTCGTGCCATATTCTGGCGCATTGCGTTCCGCAGTGGTATGAGAGGGTGGATTTGCGGCCGCTTGTTGGCTGTTTTGGCTACTTGTTGGCGCTTTCGTTGCTTTCGCCGTTGCTGCCGTTACTTTCGCCGCCGCTGTGCTTGTGATGATGTTTGCGATGCTTACGGACGTTTTGTGCTTCAGGCTTGCGATTGTCTAGCGCCTTCCAACCTTCTTCGGCTGCGGCGAGTTGCGCCTTGCGCTTGCTGGTGCCTGTGCCGGTGCTGATTATTTCGTCGCTTTCGCCCAGCATGACGTTCGCAGTGAACACTTGCGCATATTCCGGACCGGAAACCGACATCTGGTAACGAGGTTCGCCGAAGCCCATTCCATGCGCTTTGACGGTAAGCGAGGTTTTCCAATCGAGGGCTGGGCCTTCCGTCGCGACTTCCGCAAGCGTTTCGTCAACAAGATGATGCACAACGCGACGTGCCTCGTCAATGCCATGCTGAATGAACGTCGCACCGATCAACGATTCGACGATATCGCACAGAATCGAGCTTTTATCAGCGCCGCCCTGATCGCTTTCGCCATGACCGAGCAGAATGTATGGGCCTGCGTTGAGCTTTTCGCGGGCGATTTTGCTCAAGGATTCCTCGGAAACGGCTTTCGCGCGCATTTTCGCAAGCTGTCCCTCGTTCATGTCGGGGTGCGCCTTGTACAGGGTTTCCGTGGAGACGAGCTCAAGTACGGCATCTCCAAGGAATTCCAAACGTTCGTAGTTTTTTGCGCCCGGATTCTCGTGCGAGAAGGATCGATGGGTGAGCGCTTCGACCAGCAGGTCGGGTTCGAGCGTGGTGCCAAGTGCTTCAAGCAATGCGTTGGCGGTCATTTCGCCTTCGGAAACGGCGGATGCGGCGGTGTTGTTCTGGGTCATAATCGTCCTCGGTTTCGTAGTGGGTATGCGGCGGCGAAGCTCGCCGCGCTGTTCGGGACGTTGCGTACGTGGCAACAAGCCAGCAAATCTGGCCGATTGCTATGCAAACAACGATCGCGTTCAGTCTACTCTCCGCCCATGTCGAGGCGGAAATGCAGAGAAATGCGCGGATATTCGGTAGATGCGATACTTGGCGGATGCGAGGTGGGATGGTCAGGTGAGTGCAAATGGCATATGGCCAAGTGCGAGCCTGAAATATACAAAAACCCTGCCACCCGTCGATGGCAGGGTTTTAATGCTTTATGCCGTTACTCGACAGCCACTCACTTGGTGTGGATGGAGCGGACAGCCTCGCGGTACACGCGGCCGCGGTAGGCGCCGCAGCTCGGGCAGGCCATGTGCGGCAGCGCCGGAGCGCCACAGTTCGGGCAGGTAACGGTCTGGGCGGCCTTGGCCTTCCAGTTTGCGCGGCGAGAATGAGTATTCGCGCGCGAGGTCTTGTACTTAGGCAGTGCCATTGTGTTTCCTCTGTTTCGTTCGAACGATTGAGCTTAAGCGTTCAGTATCTTAACTTGTGCTCCGTACAAACTGCAAAATCCAAGCAAAATCCGAACAAAAACCAAGCGAAATCAGTCCTGCTCGCAGTCTATTCGTTGCCTTCCAGCTGGGCCTTCAACCCCTCCAAAGCGGCAAAACGAATATCGGTCACATCATGATGATGGTCCGGTTCCTCGTTCAAATCGGCACCGCACTGCGAGCACAATCCCAAGCAATCCGGCTTGCACAACGGCTGCAGCGGCAGTTCCTCAACCAACGTGTCGCGCAGCAAAGCCTCGATATTGGCCCAGGAGCCGCCTTCAAGCAGCGGATACGAATCTTCCGACTCGTCTTCGCCGGCAATAATGTCGACTTCCTCTTCCTTGGCGCCGCCCTTGCCATTTTTGCCGCCCTTACCGGACGCAACGTTTGCGGACTTGTCTTCATACGGGAAGAACGAGGTGACGTTCACTGTCCAATCGCGTTTGATCGGTTTCAAGCAACGGGTGCATTCCGCATGCACGGGGGCGCTGATGCGGGCGCTGAAAATCAAGCCGTCAACAATCGAATCAAATGATCCGACAACAGCAACGTCAGCACCTTCTTCAACGCCGACGATCTCATCGCCGATGCCGCTCGGTGCGGGGAAAGTCGCGTCGATCTCCTTGCTTTGCCCGGCTCGCGAGGCGACCTGCGCCACGGAAATCGCCCACGGGGAATCTTCGATACGTGCCATGTTCAGCCTTCCATTCAGCTTTCCGGATAGTCGTTTGCGTCAAGATGCGGCACATGCGTGCCCGCTTCGCGCTGGCGATCATACAGTACGTTCAATCCCGCCTGCACGTCGTTGCCAAGCTTGCCGAGCTGCTGTTGCAGCGTTTCCATCACCGTGGTGCAGTATTTGTCGGCTCCCTGCGTGAGATGGTCGGCCTTGGCTTGCGCTTGGTCGAGAATAGCACGCGCCTTCTGCCGCGCCAGTTCGGTCACGTTTTCCTGACCGGCGAGGAATTGCGCTTGCTCGTTGGCCTCGCGTATCGTGTCTGCCGCACGCGATTGCGCCGAAGCGACGATGGCGTTGGCTTGCGTCTGCGCGCTTTCCAAACGTCGTTCCGACTCGCGCATCAACGCCGAGGCGCGTTCCAGCTGCACCGGCATCATTTTCTTCAACTGGTCGAGCTGTTCGGTGAATTCGTCGCGGTCGACGCGCACGTTGCCAGGGAAGAACAGTATCGGTTTCGCTTCGTCCAATGCCGATTCGAGTTTGTCGATAATGTCGTACACGGTGGTGAATTCGTCGCGGCTCAGATTGTCGGAATCGGTCAACGGCGCGTTGGGATTGAACGTGTTGCGCAAATCCGGCAGATCAGACATGGAAATCAACGGTTCGACTGGCTCGGTGGCGCGTTTCGTGGCTTGCGCTTTCTGACCGGACTGGGCCGCTCGATCGGTTGGGCGTTCAGCGGTCACGTCGTCGTCAAACTGGCTGCCGGCCGGATCGTACGCATTTGTTTCTTCACCCATCATGCCCTCTTTTCATCGTTAAGCGCTTCTCCGAGCAGCGGAATCACGCAATCGGGCACCATGCCGGTCACATCGCCGCCGTGACGTGCCACATCTTTCACAATCGAACTGGAAATATGTTCCAAATCGGGCGCCGCCGGCAAAAACAGCGTTTCCACATCGGCGAGCTTGCGATTGACCAATGCCATACCCAACTCAGCCTCATAATCGCCATTCTGGCGAAGCCCCTTCACAATGACCGTCGCGCCGACTTTCTTGCAATAGTCAGTAATCAGTCCGGTTGTTGAAGCAACCTTGATATTGCGGTAATTCCGCTCTTCAAGCGCCTTACGGATAATCTCAACGCGGGTCTCTTCGGAAAACATCGGTGTTTTCGCCGCGTTCACTGCCACCACAACATGCACTTCATCGAAAAAACGCGCGCAACGTTCGATGACGTCCAAATGTCCGGCGGTCACTGGGTCGTACGACCCGGGGCAAACTGCAATTGTCATAGCTTCAAGCGTACCGCGATTGCGTGAAATTACGCGAAGTGTCGGCGAATATGTGGGTTTTCGTGGCTATGATGGAGGCAGTGGTGCCGCGGTTGCGGCGTATTTGAGGAGTTGATTATGGCATTTTCGATGTTCGATGATCGCGACGGCTTCATTGACGAGGCTGATCCGGTCTCGCCGCTTTCCAATCCCGACGCGGGTGCCGGCACTGCGGTGCTGGAACGCCCCGAAGAGGAGACGAAGCTGGATGATGGCGGCAATGGCGATGCGGATCGTTTCGCGCACTATGTTTCGCGTGATCGCATTGCCGAGTCCCGTCGCACCGGTCGACCGGTGGTGGCTTTGTGCGGCAAGGTGTGGGTGCCGAAGCGTGATCCTTCGCAGTTCCCGGTATGCCCGGATTGCAAACGCATTTATGACGAAATGATGAACTCCAACTTCTGATCGTTTTTTTTTTCATCGTATTTCTCGTCGTATGGTGATTTTGGAATTTCACTGAAATTTCTGAAGATTGCCGAACGCTATTACATATAAAAAATCTGCCGAGATGGTCTCTGTATCGAAATTGTTTTCGATAATTCAGATTGTCTCGGCAGATTTTTATTGCTGTCGCGTTTTATTGTCGGCTTGCCTTTTTGAAATATCCGCGTTTAGCGCAACGAAATCTCGTCGATGCGACGCAGTTCCTCGTCGTTGAACGTGGTGTTCTTCAACGCGCCGATGTTGTCGAGCAGCTGCTGCGGGCGGGATGCGCCGACAAGTACGGAGGTCACGTAACCGTCGTGCAGCAGCCAGGCGAGCGCCATTTCGGCAAGCGTCTGACCACGTTCGGCGGCAATGTCGTTCAGGTCGCGGATCTGCTGCAGGCGTTCCGGCGTCAACGCGCTTTCCTTGAGGAAGCGGCCGTCATGTGCGATGCGGCTGTCTGCGGGCACGCCGTTGAGATAGCGATTCGTGAGCAGACCCTGTTCGAGCGGCGAGAACGTGATGAGTCCCTTGCCGAGCTTTTTGGCGGTTTCCTTCAGTCCGTTGCGTTCCACAGTGCGGTCGAAAATGTTGTAGCGGTTCTGGTTGATGATGAACGGCACGTGCAGCTCATCGAGGATTGCGGTGGCCTTTTCGAGCGTCGGGCCGTCGTAGTTGCTCAAGCCTACGTACAGCGCTTTGCCGCTTTGCACGGCGGCTGCCAGCGCTCCCATGGTTTCTTCGAGCGGTGTGGAGGAATCCATGTGATGGTGGTAGAAAATGTCGACGTAGTCAAGGCCGAGGCGTTCGAGGCTCTGATCGAGGGAGGCGAGCAGATATTTGCGGCTGCCGAGATCGCCGTAGGGGCCGAGCCACATTTCGTAGCCGGCTTTTGTGCTGATGATCAGTTCGTCGCGATGATGATGGAAATATTCGTGCAACAGACGGCCGCAATTCTTTTCCGCGCTGCCCGGTTCGGGACCGTAATTGTTGGCGAGGTCGAAATGCGTGATGCCATTGTCGAATGCGGTGAACACAATGTCGCGCATGGTGGCGTATGGCGTAATATCGCCGAAATTATGCCAAAAACCGAGCGAAACCGCTGGAAGTTTCAGACCGCTCGCACCCACATGGTTGTAGGTCATGGAGTCGTATCGGGTAGGTGACGGCGTGTAGACGGTGGTCGGTTCGAGCATTGTTCCTCCTTGAAGACTTTTGCATATTCCGCTGTGCGCTGTGTTGCTTGAGTTGGCGCATGTCGTGAGTTTATCAACGATTCTATCGTCGCACTTCAAGTAAACTTGAATGCAAATATCGTCGATAGTGTGTTTTCCGATGATTGCCAATCGCAAGAAATCGCAAAATCGCAGAAAAAGTAGAAATGAGACGGGAAGATGGCGACATATACGATTCGTGAGGTTGCGCAACGATTCCATGTGCAGACGTCAACCTTGCGCTATTACGAGGATCAGGGGCTGCTGTGCAATGTGGAACGCGATGATGCGGGGCGGCGCGTATACACCGACGCGCATATTGGGCGGCTCAAGGCGATCGCCTGCTTCAAACATGCGGGCATGAGCATCGACGAGCTTAAGCGCTTCTTCGCCTACGAAAAGGACGAGCGCGCACATATCGCGGACATGTTGGAATTGTTGGAATCGCGGCATCATGCGATTCTGGAGCAGCGGGACGCGCTGGAAGAAGCGTACATGCATGTGTTACGCAAGCTGCACTTGTACCGCGATATTCAGCGTAGCATCGAAACCGGCGAGCCGTACCCGGATTGGGCGAACTACGATGGCAAGGATTTTCGCGCCGACGATCGGTGAAGATTAGTGACGATTGATGGAGATCGGTGTCGCCCGGTGGCGTCCGGTTGGCGAAGATCGGAAACGGTGAGGTTCGGTGACGTCCGGTGAAAATCAGCAAACAAAAGGTGTGGAACCGTAAACTACAGTTCCACACCTGATAGCAATGTTGCGTCTTGTCTTTGCAACGGCTTGTTCGACCCCGCGTCGGTCTTGCTTCTCTTACTTCAGCAGGGTGGCTACGGACGGCAGCAGAGCACGCAAAGCCTTGCCGCGGTGGGAAATAGCGTTCTTTTCGGCCGGTTCCATCTGCGCGGAAGTGAGTTTTTCGCCCGCTTCCGTGGCACGGGCGGGCTGATCGTCGGGCACGAACAGTGGATCATATCCGAAGCCGTGCTCGCCATGAGGTTCATGCAGCAGCACACCCGGCATTTCGCCGATTTCCACGGTCTCGCTGGCAATCGCATAACGGCCGTCGGCACCGGCGCCAGCTTCGGTTTCCGGCACCACCAGTGCGGCTGCGCAACGGAAACGCGCGGTACGCTTGGCGTCCGGAATGTCGGCGATCTGCGCGAGCAGCAGCGCATTATTGGCTTTGTCGTCGCCATGCTTGCCCGACCAACGTGCCGAAAGAATGCCGGGGGCATTGCCCATCACGTCGACGATCAGGCCGGAATCGTCGGCGATCGCCGGGCAGCCTGTGCGCGCTGCCACGTCGCGGGCCTTGAGTAGCGCATTCTCTTGGAAGGTCACGCCGTCTTCCACCGGATCCGGCAGATTCAGCGAACCGGCGGAAACCAACTCCACTTGAGCCGCGTCCGCACTCAGGCAATCTTCCAGAATGCGATTGATTTCAACGAGTTTGCCTTCGTTATGGGTTGCGACGATGATTCTCACGTTCTGATTCCTTTCGTTGCTTCGTTGATGTCGGCTTGCCTGACGTGCCCTGGCTTGCCTGGCCTACGCTCGGTTTGTGAGGCCAGCCTACGGTCGGCTTGCGTCCGGATTGCGTCCGTTTCAGTCCTGTGCGAGCGCAGCCTGCTGTGCGGCCTGCAGTTCCTTGTTGCCCTTTTCCGCCAGATCGAGCAGCGTGTTCAGCTCGGCGCGGTTGAACGGGCGATGCTCCGCGGTGCCCTGAATCTCAATGAATTCGCCGGATCCGGTCATGGCCACGTTCATGTCGGTCATGGCCTTGCTGTCTTCGATATATGGCAGATCAAGCATCGGCTTGCCGTCAATCACGCCCACGGACACGGCGGAAACACTGTCTTTGATCACGCGGTCGGCAGACCTGATGTGCTTGTGCTTCTCGGCCCAACGCATGGCGTCCACGAGCGCCACATATGCGCCGGTGATCGACGCTGTTCGGGTGCCGCCGTCGGCCTGCAGCACGTCGCAGTCGATCTGCACCTGGTTTTCGCCGAGCGCCTTCATGTCGACCACGCCGCGCAGGCAGCGTCCGATCAGTCGGCTGATTTCGTGCGTGCGTCCGCCGATCTTGCCGCGCACGGATTCGCGATCAGTGCGGTCCGCGGTGGCTCGCGGCAGCATCGCATATTCTGCGGTGACCCAGCCCAGACCGGAGTCCTTGCGCCAACGAGGTACGCCTGCGGTGAACGTGGCCGTGCACATCACGCGCGTATTGCCGCATTCCACAAGCACGGACCCTTCCGGAACATCCGTGAAATGACGGGTGATACGCACCGGACGCAGCTCATCCACCTTACGTCCGTCCGCGCGAATTACCGTCTGCCCGTCTAACATGTCTTTAATCGCTACCATCGCTGATTTCTCTGCTTTCGATTGATTACACGATCAACAATCGCTTGTATTTTCCGAAAAAACAGTATCACCAGCCGAAAACCCGTCTTGAGGTGCGTGAATTGTTTGCAATCGTTTGCGACCATTTTGCGTCATTTTCCGCGTTTATCTTACGTAATACAGGCATGCAAGCACGTATGATGGAACGAAAACTTGTGTGTGGCCGCGGCGAGGTCTACGCTTATGGTCAGTTTCACCAAAAGTCAGAAAGGCTTTGGAAATGCTGGATTATTCACCTGCACTCATGACCGACATGTACGAATACACCATGCTTGACGCGTGCCTGAGGGATGGCACTGCCAATCGCAAGTGCGTATTCGAAATTTTCACCCGCCACCTGCCGCTTGGCCGCCACTACGGAGTGGCCGCCGGGCAAGGACGCATTCTTGACGCGCTTGAAAACTTCCATCTTGACGATAATGATCTGAAATTTCTTGCAGATCGCAAGGTGGTAGGCCCTGAAACCATCAAATGGCTTGAGAATTTCCATTTCTCCGGTTCAATCAAAGGCTATCGCGAAGGAGAGATGTTCTTCCCGAATTCGCCGATCCTGCAAGTCGCAGGCACGTTCGGTGAGTGCACGCTGCTGGAAACGCTGCTGCTGAGCATTCTGAATTACGATTCCGCGGTTGCATCGGCGGCGTCCCGCATGGTCAGCGCAGCAAAGGATCGCCCGTGCATGGATATGGGCGGCCGCCGAACGAACGAGTGGGCCGCCGTTGCCGCAGCTCGCGCTGCCGTAGTGGGTGGCTTCAAAGGCACGGCCAATCTGCTGGCCGCGCAAATGTATGGTTTGAAGGCCATTGGCACGGCCGCGCACTGCTTCACGCTGGTACATGACGACGAGCGTAGCGCGTTCGAATCGCAGATCGCCGCGCTCGGCAAGAACACCACGCTGCTGGTCGACACGTACAACATTGAAGAGGCTGTGAAGACGGCTGTTGAGGTGGCTGGTCCTGAATTGGGCGGCGTACGCATCGATTCCGGCGACTTGGCGTCGCTGGCGCAGCGTGTACGCAACCAGCTGGACGCGTTGGGTGCCACCAACACGAAGATCACCGTTACCAACGATTTGGACGAGTATGCGCTCGCGTCGCTGCAGACCGCGCCGGTTGATTCGTATGGTGTGGGCACCATGCTCGTCACCGGATCGGGCGCTCCGACCTGCGCGATGGTGTACAAGCTGACCGAACGCGAGAATTCTGCCGGCGACATGCAGCCGGTGGCCAAGAAGTCGAAAGACAAGGCCACGGTTCCGGGCCGTAAGCTCGCGTTCCGCTCGTACGAGTATTCGCTGGCCGACTGCGAACATGTGATTTCCGGTTCCGAAAAGCAGCTTGCCGCATACCGGCCGGAAGAAGGCTGGAGGGATCTGCTGGTCGACTACGTGTCCAACGGCGAAATCAACTCCGACTATCAGGGGCACGAAGCCATCGTCAACGCGCATAACTACCGCGCCCAGGCACTGGCCGAACTGCCGATCGGCGCGCAAAGCCTTATGAAGGGCGATCCGGTGATCCCTACCGAAATCACCGTCCTCTGACTCGTGCTACCATCATGCTGGTTGCGTACGGCAATCAATCTCGTAATCAACCAGCATGAAGGGGTAGGATTACATGCGAGCATTTTCTCTGGTTACGTTGAGTCCGGAGGCGTTTGACGATTTTTCCGCGCATCACGCGGACGGCAACTTCCAGCAGACCTCTGCCGCAGGCCGTCTGCGTGCCGGCCAGGGAATCGAAGTGGAATACCTTGGCGTTCAAGAAAACGGCAAAATCGTTGCGGGAGCGCTGCTCGAAACGCATCGCAGCCGTCTTTCCACTTTCAGTGTGGTGCACGACGGCCCCTTGTGCGACTATCACGATCGCGAATTGACCGAATATTTCATGGCCCAACTTAAGCAGCACGCGAAGGCGAAAGGTTCCGCACAGATGGAAATCGTGCCGGAAATGCCATACCGTCTGCATGATTCGCGCGGCGGCGAACTGCCAGCTGACCAAGGTGGTGCTCCTGCTGATGATGCCGTGGAAACGTTGAAAAACCTCGGCTTCATACATGACGGCTTCACAATCGGCTACACTGCGGTGCCGCGCTGGCGTTACTTGAAAGACCTGACTGGCATTACCGACGAAAAGTCACTGCTCAAGTCGTATGACAAGCGCACGCAGTGGAGTGTGAAACGTGCCGCATCCATGGGCGTGCATGTGTGCGAGCTAGGCGAAGACGAGCTGCAGGTGTTTGCCGACATCGAGCAGGCCACCGCCGAACGCCGTAATTTCGAGTATCGCGGTGAAGCCTACTTCCGCAAGTTCAAGCAAGCCTATGGCAGTAAAGCCCACTTCATGGTGGCGCAGATTCACATCGGCGAATACATTGCCGACATGGAATCCAAGCGCGCTGTCTTGCGGAAGAAGGTCGATACGCTGCAGGCCAAATACGATGAGCATCCGACCACCAAAACGGGACGCCAGTTAGGGGAAGAGTCCCGCAACCTTGCGGCGGCGGAAAAGCGTTTGGCTGAAGCGGCCGAGTATGCCAAAGATGGTGACGTGCTTCCGGCGGCGGCCTCCCTGTTTGTGGAACATGCGCGTGAAACGGTGTATCTGTTCTCGGGTAGCGTGGAGAAGTACAAGCCGTTCTACGCTTCCGCGCTTATTCAGCATGATGCCATGCTGCATCTGTGTGTGGAACGTGGCGTGACCCGTTACAACTTCTACGGCATCGACGGCGTGTTCGACGATCCGAACAGCGAAGGCCGTGGCGTGCTCGAATTCAAGCAAGGTTTCAACGGGTATGTTGAGGAACTCATGGGTTCGTTCGTGCTTCCCGTGCGCCCGTTGGCATTCAAGCTCAAGACTTCCGTACGCAAACTCCTGCGCCGCTAGCTCGTCCTTTGCTTGGAGATTTCTGGGCGCGGACTTATAGGCGCGCGAGGGTTATGTGAACGCTGTTGACAGCGGCTGCAGGTCAGACTAGGTTATCGCCCTTGGGAAAAGGGACTTTTAGTCGGCTTGAATAACGAAAGGCAGTGCGGATTGTGGCGCGAGAAATGAATGCGAGTGAGGAGCAAGAGCGAGAATCGTCTGAATGGAATGTGCGTGAGCTGAGCGCCGGTGAATTTGACGCCCTTTCCGCTGCGAGCGAGTACGGCGGATTCCAGCAGACTTCCGAAATGGCGGCTTTGGCACAATCTGAAGGCATGCAGACGCAATACGTTGGATTGGTGGATTCGCACGATGTTCCGGTGGCTGGCGCGTTGGTGGCTTTTTCGCAAGGGCGTTTCGGCGTGGAAGGTTCGTTGTGGCTTGGTCCGTTGTGCAATGGGAATGACGGCGAGCAGATGACCGCGTTGACCGACGGTTTGCGAGAGGTCGCCGAACGGGTTCGCGCCATCAGCCTGACGTGCTGGCCCAACCAGGTGTATTGCGTTCGTGATTCACAAGGCAAGGCTATGGCCGAACCCAATGATGAGATGGTGCGGGAGTACGAGCGGCTAGGCTGGAAGCATGCTGGCTTCGCCCGAGGGTACGGTGCCCTGATGAACCGTTGGAATTACGTCAAGGACTTGAGAGAGTTCTCGAACGCCGGCGAACTGCTCGCTTCGTATGCGAAGAACACGCGTCGTAACGTCAAGATTGCACGGAACAGCGGCGTGGAGGTTCGACGCCTGAATCGCAGCGAGCTGAACGTGTTCCACGATATTTGCGAGCTGAGTAGCGAACGCCAGCATTTCGTCAACCGTAGCCTTGATTATTTCGAACGCGTATATGATGCGTTTGGAGACAAGGCTGAGTTCATGGTGGCGGAAGTGCATCTTGACCGCTATTTGCAGTCCTGGGAAGAAAAGCTGGCGAAGTTCTCGAAAGACGCGGAACGCTTGGAGCGTTCGCTTGAGCACACGAAGTACCCGGATGACGTGCGCAAGAAGCTCGATACGGCTCAGAAGAATGTGGAGTCCGCACGTCGCCGTATCGAGAACGCGCATGAGCGCATCGCTCGTGATGGTGAAGTGGTGCCGGTCGCCGTAGGTCTGTTCATGTGGCATGAGCGCGAGCTGGTGTATTTCTCCAGCGGATCCGACGATCGTTACGCCAAGTTCTACGCGCCCACCGCTTTGCAGCATGAGATGATGTCGCGTTGCTTGGAACGCGGGGTGACACGGTACAACTTCTATGGCATTTCGGGTGTGTTCGACGATCCGGAAGACGATGGACGTGGCGTGTTGGAGTTCAAGCAGGGCTTCAACGGCTATGTGGAGGAGTTACCGGGCGAGTTCACGCTTCCGGTGAACAAGCTGCGTTGCGGTGTGAGCGATCTGGCCCACAAACTCCTGCGCCGATAGTCCTAGGGGTCGGGCCTGCACCACACTGAAAGTGGAAAGGCGGACGCGACGCGGATTTGCGCGGGGTGAGTTTTTCTGATACGCTTTGTGTCTTGTGCGCGGATGGCGTATGCTTACCGGGCATTGCCACTTTAGCTCAGTCGGTAGAGCGGCTCACTCGTAATGAGCAGGTCGACAGTTCGATTCTGTCAAGTGGCTCCAGTGCCCTAGGTGTGAAAGCATCTAGGGTTTTGCGTATCAGGAGCGTTTCGCTCCGGTATGGCTACTTGCGCGAGTGGCGGAATTGGTAGACGCGCAGGATTTAGGTTCCTGTGTCTTTGACGTGTGGGTTCAAGTCCCATCTCGCGCACTTTCAGAAAACGGCGGAAGCCTACCTGTTCTTGGCCATCGCAGACCATTCAATAAGCCTTTTTGAGAACATTCTGAGAACATTTCGTACGTTTGCGTCCCGATTTCTCCAGTGAGTGGAGGAATCGGCACGTTGGAGAACCTGTCGGCGGGTGGAATGTTCCAGTGAGTGGGAAATTAGGGCGCGGCGGGGGATGCTCTTAAGATGAACTTTGGGTAGGAAGAGAATCCTAAGGATTAGGGGGATGTTGTGTCTGCGCTGATTCAGCCTATTGCGTTGCTGCTGATTATCCTCGCCGGATATCTGTTTAAGCGGGCCGGCCTGTTCAAGGATCGCGATTATCGCATTATTCAGACCATTATTTTCAATCTGGTGCTGCCGGGCGCGATTGTCTATTCGTTTGCTACGAATCCGCATGATTCCAGCATGCTATTGATTTCGCTGTTCGGCCTGATCATTGCGTTCATTCCGCCGGTCGTGGTTTTCTTAGCGTCCCGCCATCGCCCGGTGCAGGATCGTGCGTTCATGATGCTGAACGGCTCCGGCTTCAACGTTGGCTGCTTCTGTTTCCCCGTAGTGCAGGCTTTTCTTGGCACGGGCGCGATTGTGCCCGCCGCCATGTTCGACATTGGCAATTGTGTGATGGTTGCCGCCGGCACGAATGTGATGACGCAGACGCTGCTGCATATCAAGCCTGGCACGCCGCTTACCGAGCAGTATCAGGGCCATGCGCCCACTCTCCCGTATGTGAAGCTGAAAGACAAGGATGCCAAGCGTCTTGTCCGCAAGGCTTTGGCCCGCAATGTGTTCAAGGGTTTCTTTGGTTCGGTTCCGTTCGACACGTACTTGATGATGATTATTCTCATGCTCGCTAACGTGAAGATTCCTGACCTCATCGCCACGCTCGTGCAGCCGCTTTCGAATGCGAATTCGTTCTGCGCAATGCTGATGGTGGGTATGCTTATGGATTTGCCGTCTGGTAGGCAGGATGTTCTGAAGCTTCTTGAGGTGATTGGTTGGCGATTGCCGTTCGGCATTGCGTTTGCCGCTGCTGCCTGGCTGCTGTTGCCGTTCGATGCTGAGATTCGTGAGGCGGTCGCCATGTGCTGTCTAGCGCCGATTGCCGTGTTTTCCACGCTGTTTACCGACAAGGTTCTTGGCAATGCGAAGCTTGCTGGTTTCACACTGTCGATTACTGCGATCATCAGTTTGCTGCTGATGACCAGCGCTCACTTCGTGTTCGTCGCGCTCGCATAAGAGCGGCAAGGAGATCGTTACCGGGTGCGAGAGATTATTTGCGACCCCTGCAGAAAACGAAGTTGTTGAATGCTTGCTTGCTGGTAGTCGCAGTACCGTTTTCTTGTCGTTCACTGCATAATGCGATCGTTTCGTTTATTACATGTTTGGAAGTGTGACGAAGACTTGCGGCGGAACTATGCATACGATTTCAGTAATCGTCAAAAGTATGCATGTCGAAGATGAAGGTGGTCGGAACCGCGCTATATTGCGAATTTTAGTGAATATGTTAACTCAAGAAACATTTTTGTGTTGTTCTGTCTTATTTTGTGGGTATCTTGTGAGATGAAGAGATACGGAATGCGGCATGCGGAAATCTGCAGAGATCCTCAGCTCGTTCCGCTTCATAGTGATGATGAAAGGACCTATACACCATGGCCATCAATCCTCCTGTTGACGCCACCAAGACCCCGGAGTGGGCCGCACTGCAGAAGCACTACGATGAGCTGCAGTCCGAAGGCATCAGCCTCAAGCAGTGGTTCGCCGATGACGCTGAGCGCGTCGAGAAGCTGAGCTTCGATGCGGGCGATCTGCACTTCGACCTGTCCAAGAACCTGATCAAGCCGGAAACCCTGCAGCTGTTCGCAGACCTCGCCAAGGCCGTCAAGCTCGACGAGCGCACCAAGGCCATGTACACCGGCGTGCACATCAACAACACCGAAGACCGCGCCGTGCTGCACACCGCACTGCGCCGCCCGGCCGAAGACGAAGGCAAGTACATCGTTGACGGACAGGACACCGTCAAGGACGTGCGCGAAGTGCTCGGCCGCATCTACGCCTTCGCCGACAAGGTTCGCTCCGGCGAATGGACCGGCGTTTCCGGCAAGAAGATCGAAACCGTGGTCAACATCGGCATCGGCGGTTCCGACCTGGGTCCCGTCATGGTGTACGAAGCGCTGAAGCCGTACGCTGACGCAGGCATCTCCGCACGCTACATTTCCAACATCGACCCGAACGATCTGGCCGAAAAGACCAAGGGCCTCGATCCGGAGACCACCCTGTTCATCGTCGTTTCTAAGACCTTCACCACCCTGGAAACCCTGACCAACGCTCGTGAAGCCCGCACCTGGCTGCTCGACGCCCTCAAGGCCGCTGGCGCAGTCGACGGCTCCGACGAGAAGAACGCCGAAGCCATCAAGAAGCACTTTGTCGCCGTCTCCACCAACCTGGAGAAAGTTGCCGAGTTCGGCATCGACCCGGCCAACGCCTTCGGCTTCTGGAACTGGGTTGGTGGCCGCTACTCCGTGGATGCAGCCGTCGGCACTTCCCTCGCTGTGGTGTTCGGACCGGAACGCTTCGAAGAGTTCCTGCACGGCTTCCACGAGATCGACGAATACTTCGCCAACACTCCGTTCGAGAAGAACGTGGTCGTGCTGCTCGGCATGCTGAACGTGTGGTACCGCAACTTCTTCAAGGTCGCCTCCCATGCCGTGCTGCCGTATGACCAGTACCTGCACCGCTTCCCGGCCTACCTGCAGCAGCTGACCATGGAATCCAACGGCAAGTCCGTGCGTTGGGACGGTACCCCGGTCACCTCCGAAACCGGCGAAATCTTCTGGGGCGAGCCGGGCACCAACGGCCAGCACGCCTTCTACCAGCTGATCCACCAGGGCACCCAGCTGATCCCGGCCGACTTCATCGCGTTCGTGAACACCCCGAACCCGACCAAGGACGGCGACCAGGACGTGCACGAGCTGTTCCTCGGCAACTACTTCGCACAGACTAAGGCTCTGGCCTTCGGCAAGACCGCCGACGAAGTGCGCGCAGAAGGCACTCCGGAAGAGATCGTTCCGGCCCGCGTGTTCACCGGCAACCGCCCGACCACCTCCATCTTCGGCGTGGCACTGACCCCGTTCGCGCTCGGCGAGCTCATCGCCCTGTACGAGCACATCACCTTCGTCGAGGGCACCGTGTGGGGTCTGGACTCCTACGATCAGTGGGGCGTCGAGCTGGGCAAGCAGCTCGCCAAGCAGATCACCCCGGCCATCTCCCAGGATGACGAGGCTCTGGCCGCTCAGGACGCTTCCACCCAGTCCCTGATCAAGTTCTACCGCGCGAATCGCAAGTTCTGATTTCAGAGAAATCAGAACGCTGCGTTCAGCGGCGCGCATAGCGTCGTAGCGCAATAGCTTCCAAAGGGTTCTGCATTTCGGTGCAGAGCCCTTTTTGTTACCCTTGAACCATCATTTCCAAATATCCAAGCTCCGCGTTTCGTGCGAAATCAGCACAATGAAGTTCTGCATATCGTGCATAGGAGCAGTGTCTTTCGCAGAAAATAGCCATTCTTTAAATAGTCAATCATCAAGAACTTTTGTGACGAGTTTTGGGTGGCGTGAGGTCTGGTGGGTGGGGTATTTTTGAATATTGCTGTGCCGGGATTCAGGACGCCGCATAATCCTGGGTCCCTTCGGGTCCAGCCGGAAACAATCGCAAGATTGAGCGGAACATTGCACGAACGCAAACCTTGTGAACGCAAGTTGTGCGAACGCGAGTTGCCGCGATTTTCGGCGGATTGGCAATCCTTCGCAGGCAGACCTGCGAAGAACATACCAGGCAGAACGAGTTTGCGAAAATCGTGAAGCCCTTACCTGTACGCTGATATGCGGCGGCGACTCGAGGAAACACAATGGTTAACGCTATTGAAGCATTTGACGCCAAGCACCTGAAGCCGGCCGAGGAAATCCCGGCATTCCGTCCGGGTGACACCGTTGAAGTCAACGTGAAGATCCAGGAAGGCAACAACTCCCGTCTGCAGGCCTTCACCGGCGTGGTGATCGCTCGTCAGGGCGGCGGCGTCCGTGAGACCTTCGTTGTTCGTAAGATCAGCTTCGGCACCGGTGTCGAGCGCCGCTTCCCGCTGCACTCCCCGGTCATCGACTCCATCAAGGTGGTCCGCAAGGGCCGTGTGCGTCGCGCCAAGCTGTACTACCTGCGCAACCTGCGCGGTAAGGCCGCTCGTATCGTTGAGCGCCGCGACAACTCCGAGAAGTGAGTTTCAAACGCAAATAAAGCGTGAAATTGGCCCTCAGCCTTACGGCCGGAGGGCCTTTTTCTATTCTTGGCCGCTATGATAAGGGTCAGTGTGCAAACCGGACGATAAAGGAATCATGTATGAGGCATGCCAAAGAAAAAAACAATAGCGACGACAGCTTTGGCTTGCGCGACACCTTAGTTTGGTGCGGAATTCCAATTATTATCGTGCTGCTGATACGTATTTTCCTGCTCGGATTCTACGTGATTCCCTCCGGATCCATGATGAACACCATCGAACCAGGCGACCGCGTGATCACCTCGAAACTCACCCCGAAAGTCTTCGACCTGAAACGCGGCGACGTGGTGGTGTTCAAAGACCCCGACCACTGGTTGCAGCAGGAAGACAGTAGCAAACTCGGCGGCGACTACCTCATCAAACGACTTATCGGACTGCCAGGAGACACCGTGGCATGCGAAGGGCCGGGCAAGCCAATCACCATCAATGGTGTGGCGATTGACGAAAGCGCATACATTCGCCCGGACGTGGACCCCAGCTCATTCGCGTTCAACGTGACCGTGACCGAAGGACACGTGTTCGTTATGGGCGACAATCGCGCCAATTCCGCCGATTCGCGCTACCATCAGAACGATTCCTCACATGGACTCGTGCCCATTTCCGACGTAGTGGGTGTCGGACTCGCAAAATATTGGCCATTGAACCGCATCGGCGGGCTCGATGCGCACCATGAAGTGTTCGCCGACGTTCCAGAAGGAGGCTCGGCGGTCTGATGGCAGTTTCCGTAATTCCCACATTAGATTTGGAACGTGCTATTGCCGAACAAGGCTACGATGTGATCGTCGGCTTTGACGAGGTGGGGCGTGGATCTCTCGCAGGGCCGGTAATGGTTGGTGCGGCTGCGATTTGGGCGCGTGACTTGGATGGGGCGGCTGGAGCTTCGCAAGGAGGTTCACAAGAATCTTCGCCTCTGGAAGTACCGAAAGGCGTGGCCGACTCCAAAATGCTGACCGAACACAAGCGCGAAGCCATCTTCGACGAACTCGAACAATGGTGCGCCGCATGGGCAGTCGGAGCAGCTTCCAATACGGAAATCGACGAATGGGGCATTTCGTACGCGCTCGGCGTGGCGGCACTGCGGGCGCTCGCCGAAGCAGAACGCAAGCTTGGCATTGGCGGGGGTGAATCTGCTGGAATCGCAGGGTCTTCTGAATCATCGGAAGCGTTGAATAATCTGAAAATCGGCGCGATTCTTGACGGACCGAACGACTACATCACCAAAGCACTCAACACCTTCGACGCACCCGACGTGCCAATTCCGGCGGACGTGACCTGCAAAGTCAAAGGCGACCGGCATTGCGCGACCGTGGCGACGGCGGCCGTCATCGCCAAAGTCACACGAGACCGACTCATGGTCAAACTCGCCGCGCAGCCGCAATATGCGCCCTACGAATGGGCCAACAACAAAGGCTATGGATCGGCGGCACACCGCGAAGCCATCGTCGAACACGGACCCAGCGACCTGCACCGCCTGTCCTGGCACCTCGTCTGACATACGGCATCTCATCCGCAGTCCGCAATTACGCTAATCCTTGCGGATGATGCATGCCGGAAGGAAACCTGTAAGTTCATCCCGCCGTCTGATGGCCGGGACCAATCCGTTTCCGTACCGTAGGAAACATGGAACACATACTTCAGGCGACCGATCTGGTCATGGATTATTCGGCCCAACAGGCTACACCAAACGCCACACACATGCTGGCGCTCAATCACGTGGATTTCGGCATCCAGGCAGGCGAAAGCATCGCGGTCATGGGACCGTCCGGTTCCGGCAAATCGACGTTACTGCACGCACTCGCCGGCATCATCACCCCGACAGCCGGCAATGTGATGTTTCGCGGTGCCAACCTGACGCGGTTGAGCGACGCTGACCGCACCAAACTGCGCCGCAGCGCCTTCGGCTTCGTCTTCCAATCCGGACAACTGCTGCCGGAACTGCCGGCTATCGAAAACATCGCGTTGCCGATGATGCTGGGCGGCGCAAGCTACCAGCAGGCCACCGACACGGCCATGCTATGGCTGGAACGATTGGGATTGCGCCAGCTCGCGCAACAACGTCCCGGCGAAATGAGCGGCGGCCAGATGCAGCGCATCGCCATCGCACGTGCGCTCGCCGCGCAGCCGGCAGTCATCTTCGCCGATGAACCGACCGGCGCGCTCGACCAGACCACCGGCCACGAAATCATGAGCATTCTCATGCGGACCGCACGACAGACCGGCGCGGCCGTGGTCGTGGTGACGCACGATTCGAACGTGGCCGCATTCTGCGATGCCACCGTTACCATGCGTGACGGCAGGCTGAGCTCGCCGCAGCAATCCCAACCTACCGCCGGAGGCGCACGATGAACATGTTCCGATTATGGCGATTGTTCCACCGCTCCGGCACCCGCGGCACATCCGGCCGCACCTCTGCGCTGGCCATCGTTGCCTTCGCATCCGCCACCGCCGTCTTCTTAACCGTGCTCGGAGGCCTACATGGCTTCATCTGGCGGGCCTCCGCCGACCACACGTTCGGTTGCACGATCGATTCCAACAGGTGCGCGCCCGGTACATACGAAACATGGTCCAAAACCCTGGCGCACGCCGACAAGCTCGTCGCCACGGTCGGCGACGGCCATTGGACGGCCGACCAGGCCACAGCCGTCATGAACACCTATTCCGACGGCTATGTGATGCTCGCAGCATTCGCCAGTCTGCTACTCATCGTGCCATTCGTGGCGCTCGCCGGCTCGGCGGCCCGTCTCGCGGCCTCCCGCAGGGACGCACGTCTCGCCGCACTGCGACTTGCGGGCGCCACCACCGCGCAGGTCACGAAACTCACCGCGCTCGATGCGGGTGGCCAGGCTCTGCTTGGCGCGCTGGTCGGCATAGCCGGCTACTTCGCGCTGATACCGGCGATCATGCTGCTCGACTTCCAAAACCAGCATTTCACCTTCGAACAGTTGTGGGTGGGACTGCCTGCCCTGGCGGCCGTGACCGTCGGAGTCACGCTGCTTGCCTTGGTCTCCGCGCTGGTCGCCCTACGCCGCGTGGCCATCACCCCGCTTGGCGTGACGCAACGTACCGGACAACCCATGCCGTCCGCATGGCGCGCACTGATTTTCCTTGCCGTGTTGGCCGTAGGCTACCTGCTGCTCAACAGCGTCTCCGCATTCGCGCACTTGGGTCAGATGGTGGTCTACGCCATCATCTTCGGCGTCTTCTTCCTCGGTTTCGCCATGGTAAACGTCGTCGGTACCTGGGTGGTGGCGATGCGCGCCAGATTGCGTGCGAAACACCCGAAGGACGCGGCCACTATGATTGCCATGCGCCGTATCCTCGACAATCCCAAGCGTGCTTGGCGCAACGTGTCCGGTGTGGCGCTCGCTGTGTTCATCGCTGGGATGACGTCGGTGTGCGGATTGCTCGCCACCGGAATCGGAGGCAACCACGACCCGTTCGACCCATCTATGCTGTACATGCGCGATATAGCGATGGGTGGTTTCCTGACACTCGCCTTTGCTGCGGTGCTCGCCGCCGTCAGTTCCGGCGTGATGCAGACGGGCAACGTCTACGACCAGGCCGACGAGTACCGCATGCTTGCGTTGGAAGGCACGGATGAGGCGACGCTCGACAAGGCACGCATGATGGAAGTGATCACCCCGCTCAACACGGTGATGGCCGTTTCGTTGGGGTGCTCGGTGTTGTTGCTGTTTCCGATTCTGGCAACGTCGTTGCTCAATCCGGCTTCGTTACTCACGTTGGCCGCGGGAATCGGCTTGTGTTATGCGCTGATGGTGCTCGGAGGGTGTGCCGCGAATCATGCGGCGCACGGGCTCGGTCATGCCGGCTACCGTACGGACGATTGATGGCCTCGCCGCGGCGGTCGTGGATACCGCGGCGAGGACTGGCGAGGTCAGCCGAGCAGCACCGCGATGATTGCGATGAAGATCGGTGAGGTCAGTGTCGAGAAGAGAATGCCGTCGCGTGCGAACGAGAGACCCACGTTGTACCGCGCCGCGTAGTTGTAGACGTTCTGCCCGGTCGGCAGGGCGGCGAGCACCACGCACGCGTACAATGTGGCGCCGCGGAAGCCCATCACGAAATACGACAGCAGGAACGCGATGATTGGCATCACGATGTTCTTCAATACCGCCACCGTGAACACCGCGGGAATGTTCGACTTGTCCTGCAGCGGCTTCGTGCCGTGCAACGACATGCCGAATGCCATCAGAATCATTGGCACTGCGGAATCGCCGATCATGTCGATCGGATCGTAAATACAGTCCGGCACCACGAAATGACCGGTTTTTGCGGAAATCGCGGATACGGCGATACCCAGCAGCGAACCGATAAGCAGCGGCTGATGCAGCGGCTGCTTCAGAATCTCCCTCGTGGAGACCTTGCCTTTGGTGGTCACATCGAGCACGGTCAGGCCGATCGGTGTGAACACCGCCTGTTGCATGACCAGAATCGGCGCGACCAAAGCGGGATTGCCCAGAATGTACGTGGCGATCGGCAGACCGATGTTGTTGGAGTTCAGATACAGCGAATTCAACGCGCCGATGGTGGCATCCGCCGCCTTCAGATGGAAGAACAGCCTATTGAGGATCAGAAACACCAATCCGACCAGCACGGCCGAGAAGAACGCCACAACAATGGAGGAGTGGAATATCTCGAAGATTCTCTCCTTGGACAGGATGGCGAACATCAGGCACGGGCTCGATACGAAAAAGCTGAACCTGTTGAGCACCATCTGCGCGGTAGGTCCGCCTATGCGCATGCGCGCGGCCACGTAACCGGTGCCGATGACGATGCCAATGACGCAGAAGCCTTCCAATGCACTTAACAGACCCGGCATGACACTCTTCCTTTCGCTCTCGGCCGTTGGTTTGGCCGCTATCCAGTGTTGCACCATGCATATGGATAACATCCAACCCGTCTCAAAAGCGTTGTCAAACGGCGATGTCGGTTCCGGTGGTGCTGGATAATGGGCGGTATGAACGAACTTGAGATTGGATTTTCCGCTTCCGCCACCAGGCAGGAGCAGCTGAACGGGCTGATGGAACAGATCATGGGCTCTTATTCCGTCAGTGATGACGAAGGCCCTTTGACCGATGCCGTCGAAGTGTTTTTGCAGAGGCAGCCGCATCTGACAGTGCGCAGGCATGGCGATACGCTGGTTGCGTCCACGAATTTCGGACGTGAACGCCGCGTGATTCTCGCCGGGCATCTTGACACAGTGCCGGTGATCGACAACTTCCCGCCGCGATGGCTGGAGCCAGGCGATCCGCTGATTCGCGAGGATGTTGCCGCCGGCCATGAGCAGGAGCGCGTGCTATGGGGGCGCGGTGCCACCGATATGAAGGGCTCCGACGCGGTGATGCTGTATTTGGCGGCCACGTTGACGGATGCGAAATACGATCTGACATACGTGTTCTACGACCACGAAGAAGTTGCTGCCGAAAAGAACGGCCTGCGCAAGGTGGTCGAGGCGCATCCTGATTGGATTTCCGGCGATTTTGCGATTATTGGCGAGCCGACCGATTGCGGTATTGAGGGCGGCTGCAATGGCACGATGCGTTTCGACGTGATCACGCATGGCATTGCGGCACACTCGGCGCGAGCTTGGATGGGCAAGAACGCCATTCATGCGGCCGCTGAGATTCTGAACCGGCTGAACGCTTATGAAAATCGTGCGATTGAAGTGGATGGCCTGACGTATCAGGAGGGGTTGAATGCCACCCTGATTTCAGGCGGTAAAGGCACGAATGTGATTCCCGACGAATGCCGCGTGCACGTCAACTACCGTTTTGCCCCCGACAAGTCGTTGGCTGAGGCGAAGGCGCTGATGATTGGCGCGGACGCCGGTGCGGAATTGGGCAATGGCGAGCATGTTGCCACAGGCGGCGTGTTCGAAGGCTTCGGCATTGAAATGAAGGACGAGTCGCCTTCCGCGCGCCCGGGGCTGACGTCGCCGCTCGCGCAGTCGCTGGTGAAATTAGTGCGCGAGCGCACGGGGCGTGATCCTCTGGCCAAGCTTGGCTGGACGGATGTGGCGCGATTCTCGATGTTGGGCATTCCCGCGGTGAATCTGGGCGCGGGCAGCCCATTGCTGGCGCACAAGCATGACGAGCAGCTGCCGGAATCGGATCTACTGCTGATGGCCAACTTGCTTGAAGACTGGCTGAAGTAGCTGTCTGCTGCCTTTTTCTGCCTGCTATCGGCTGTTTGTTGTTTTCCGTCTTCTGTCTGCACAACCTAAGAAAGCACCCCGATCTGCGACTTGTATAGACGGAAAAACGACTTGTGCGGACGGGGTCTGGGATTTGCGGGCGGGGAACGCGAGCGGCGGGTTGCAGGATCCGGAAAATTTCCCGTCATGTCACGTTCTGTTGTTTTTTTGTGTCATACTTATAGACGGTGGTTCTGCAAATCACCAATGCATCCGATGGCGTTGATCCCCTCGCGTGAAGTTCATGTGTGCCCGCGAGCGCTGGTGTCCGCCGTCGCATGATGAGGACTTTTGACGGAAGTTGCTTCCTACGGGCGCCATGATGCGCGGCCACGGTGAGAGCGTGGTGTGAGAACCGTATGAGGCCTAAGCGTGGGCGGCGCGATTGCAGCGTGCCGTCGAGGAGCCATTGTGCCTAATACCAATGAGGGCTTCGATCAGGTCGAAGCCGTGGCATCACCTGAGCATGCCGTGAATGTTGTGAAATTCGAATCGGCCCAGTCCGATTCTGTGCCGCGTCGCCGTCGTGGCGGTCGTCGTGTGGTGCGTGGGGTTGGAGCCGCCGGCGCGTCTTTGGAGTTGAAGGTCGAGGAGCATGCCGCGACCCCGCTGTTCGAAGAGCCGAAGTTGCCGGTTGCGCAGCCTGCGCATGATGCCGGTGACATCGCTGTTTCCAGTGATGATGGTGATTCCGATGGTGTGTCTCGCCCGACTCGTCGCCGTCATCGTTCGGCCCGGCCCGACGATGATGTTCGTGAGATTGCCGATGAGCAGTCGACGCGTACTCGTCGCCGCCGCGCGATGCAGGCCGAGGATGAGCGGGATGAGGATCGTCCGCGTCGCCGTCGTCGTTCCGTTGGAGATGCGGATGAGTATGACGAGATGTCGCGTCGTCGCCATCGCAGCGCTGTCGATGATTCCCGCGATGAGGAATCGTTTGAAGAACGCGCGCTTGATGCGGTTGATATGTTGCCGGAAGGCCATGAGGTCCGTCATAATCCGCGTCCGATGATGTCACTGCTGTTCCAGGAGCCGGTTTTGCCGTCTGCTGCGGATTCCCGTGACAGGTCCGATGACGATCGTGACGATTCCCGTGAATCTCGCAATGATCGCAATATGCAGGATCATGACGATGCGCAGGGTGAGGATCGTCCGACCCGTCGCCGTCGCCGTCGTAATCGTGACGTTGCTGACGAAGAGCGTTCCGAAGACAATCGCAGTGAACGTAACGAGCGTGACAATCGTAATGATGATGCGGAAAACGATGAGGAAGGCGGATTTCGCAAGTCCCGTCGTTCCCGTCGTTTGAACGCGCAGGAGCGTCGAGCTGCGGCCGAGGTCGAGCAGATTGAAGAGGATTTGATCCTTGACGATATCACGTACGCGCCTATCGACGACGAAACACGTGGCAATCGTGGTGACGATGATGATGACGAGCAGCCGACGCGCACCCGTCGTCGCCGTCGTGGCCATGGCAGTCGTGAGGAAGCTGACGAACGACAGCAGGAGAACGTCGAAGGTGAGTCTCGCCGCCGCCGTGAGGAGGATGACGAGGAAGAGGGCACGGTGACCCGTCGTCGTCGCCGCCGCCGTGGCGGCGCGAAGGCCGAGGAGCAGGAAGAGATGCTCGTACGCCGTTCCCGCAAGCAGCAGTACATTGACGAGATCACCGATGTCGAGGGTTCGACTCGACTTGAGGCCAAGAAGCAGCGCCGCCGTGACAACCGCCGCGAACGCAGCCGTCAAAGCCAGCTCATGGAACAGGATTTCCTGGCTCGCCGCGAGCATGTGGATCGCCTGATGGTGGTGCGCGAGCGCGAACGCCACACGCAGATTTCCGTGATCGAAGACAATGTGCTTGTCGAGCATTACGTGTCCGACATTCAGGAAGTCGCTACCGTGGGCAACATCTATCTTGGTCGCGTGCAGAACGTGCTGCCGAGCATGGAGGCTGCGTTCGTAGATATCGGCCAGGCGCGCAACGGCGTGCTGTATGCGGGTGAGGTGAACTGGGATTCCGCACGTTTGGAAGGCCAGCCTCGTCGCATCGAACTCGCGTTCAAGTCGGGAGACCCGGTGCTCGTGCAGGTCACTAAGGATCCGATCGGGCACAAGGGCGCACGACTGACCTCGCAGGTCACCCTTGCGGGCCGTTTCCTGGTGCTCGTGCCATCCGGTGGCATGACGGGCGTGAGTCGCAAGCTCAGCGAGCGCGAACGTTCCCGCCTCAAGAACATCGTGTCGAAGGTTGCTCCGAAAGACATGGGCGTGATCATTCGTACCGCTGCGGAAGGCGCTTCCGAAGAGGCGATTACCAAGGACCTTGAAAGCTTGGTGCGCCAGTGGGAACGTATCACCGCCAAGCGTGACGAATTCCTGCACGGCAAGCGTCCGAAGCTGCTGCAAGGCGAGCCGGACGTGGCGATCCGCGTGGTGCGAGACATTTTCAACGACGACTTCTCCAAGATGATCGTTGAAGGTGACCGCGTGTACGGCCGTATCGAGGAATACCTCGACACTATGGCTCCCGACTTGAAAGACAAGCTTGAAAAGTGGGATCCGGCCGAGCATGAAGGCAAAGACGTGTTCGACAAGTGGCAGATCGACTCCCAGCTGCGCAAGGGCATGGAGCGTCAGGTCTACCTGCCGTCGGGCGGCTCGATTGTGATAGACCGCACCGAAGCCATGACCACCATCGACGTGAACACCGGCCGTTTCATCGGCCGCGGCAAGAGCCTTGAGGAGACGGTGACCCGCTGCAACCTCGAAGCTTCCGAAGAGATTGCACGTCAGCTGCGCCTGCGTGACATCGGCGGCATGGTGATGATTGACTTCGTCGACATGGTCATGCCAGCCAACCGTGATCTGGTGCTGCGCAGGCTGGTGGAATGCCTGGCCCGCGACCGTACCAAGCATCAGGTGGCTGAAGTTACCTCGCTTGGTCTGGTGCAGATGACGCGAAAGCGCATCGGACAGGGCTTGGTGGAGGCCTTCTCCGAGGAATGCCCGACCTGCAAGGGCCGTGGATTCATTCTTCACGACGAGCCGACCGTGTCCGCGGATTATGACGATCCGTACGCCTTGAAGGGCGGCGACCCGTTCGTCAAAACCAACAAGCATGGTCACGGCACGGACGTGCAGGTGCCGAAAGGCTCCTCGCCGGACGTGAAGGCCAAACTCGCGCAGATCGCGGCGGCTGCCGTGGCTGCCAATAATGCGGAACTGGGCGAGGAAGCATAGAAGAATAAATGATTATTCCGGTCTGTCAACCTGACACGCCGGAAACAGACTTGCGGTTGTACGCGGGTATGTGTAAATTAGATTGCTGGTGTCTGGCCGCGAGGCTCGAACGTGCCGGGCAGTAAGCTTTCCAAATTAATAAAGGAACGGATATGTACGCGATTGTGAAGGCCGGCGGCCATCAGGAAAAGGTTGAGGTCGGTGACGTCATCTACGTCAACCGTCTCGAGGCTAAGAAGGGCGAAACCGTGGAATTCCCGGTTGCTCTCGTTGTGGACGGCTCCAAGGTTGTCCTCGGTGCCAAGGATCTCGCCAACGTCAGCGTCAAGGCTGAGGTTGTCAACGATGAGGCCAAGGGTCCGAAGATCAGCATCATGAAGTATAAGAACAAGACCGGCGTTGCTCGTCGCAAGGGCCATCGCCAGCAGCTGACCGCTGTCAAGATCACGGCTATCGCCTGATTGACGCAGGGTTAGAGTCAAGGACCGAAAGGAACAGACATGGCACATAAGAAGGGCGCGTCCAGCTCGCGCAACGGTCGCGATTCAAACGCGCAATACCTCGGTGTGAAGAAGTTTGGCGGCGAAGCCGTCGTGGCCGGCAACATCATCGTTCGTCAGCGTGGCACCAAGTTCCACCCGGGTGAGAATGTCGGCATGGGCAAGGACCATACCCTGTTCGCCCTCAAGGACGGCAGCGTGAAGTTCGGCGTTCGTCGTGACCGCAAGGTCGTCGACGTGATCGCCGCCTGAAATACGCGCAATCAACGCTTATAAGATAAAGCCGCGCCCGTTGTGGACGCGGCTTTTCTTTATTTTGATGATCGCTGAGGATTGTTTTCCTCCAGTCCGTCCCAAACGTCACGTAACGTTGCATGCAGAACATGCATGCAGACTTGCGAACGGACAATAAATCGGACCGTTTCGAACAAACGATTAAGGTAGATACATGAGTGATTTCGTCGATCGCGTGACCGTCCATGTGAAGGGCGGAGACGGCGGCAACGGTTCCGCCGGCATCCGTAGGGAAAAATACAAGCCGTTGGCAGGCCCGAATGGCGGCAACGGCGGTGACGGTGGTTCCGTGATCTTCTTGGCCGACCAGAACGCCAACAGCCTGCTCGACTACCGTTTCATGCCCCATCGCGAGGCGGGAAGCGGCACCATGGGCTTGGGCGACACTAAAGACGGTTCCAAAGGTGCCGATCTGATCCTGCCTGTTCCCGTGGGTACCGTGATTTTCGAAGCCAAAGGACCGCAAGGCAAGCCCAAGCATCCGGGCGAACAGCTCGCCGATCTTCGTCATGCCGGAGACAAGTTCGTTGTGGCCGCAGGCGGCAATGGTGGTCTTGGCAACGCCGCACTGGCCAACCGCACCCGTCGAGCCCCGGGCTTCGCGCTCTTGGGTGAACCGGGTGAGGAGCGCGACGTCATCCTCGAACTCAAATCCATCGCCGACGTGGCATTGGTGGGCTTCCCGTCCGCAGGCAAATCCAGTCTGATCGCAGCCATGAGCTCCGCCAAGCCGAAAATCGCCGACTACCCGTTCACTACGCTCGTGCCGAATCTCGGTGTGGTCATGGCAGGAGACATGCGTTACACCATCGCCGACGTGCCAGGCTTGATTCCGGGAGCCTCGCAAGGCAAAGGACTCGGCCTTGAATTCCTGCGCCATATCGAACGCACCGAAATCATCGCCCACGTAATTGACTGTGCCACGCTGGAACCCGACCGTGATCCGATGAGCGACTACAAGGCGCTCGAACACGAGCTGGCCGAATATGCAGATAAGCTGGAACTGCCATTGGGTGCGATTCCAATCCCCGAACGCCCCCGCATCATCATCCTCAACAAGGTCGATATGCCGGAAGCCAAGGAATTGGCCGAATTCGTCAAACCGGAATTTGAAAAACTCGGTCTCAACGTGTATGTCATCTCCACCGCATCCCATGAAGGTTTGAAAGAACTCAACTGGGCGTTGGCAGCCATGGTCGCCGACATGCGCAAGGAAGTCGCCAAACGTGAACAGGCCGAAGAAGAAGCGCGTGTGGTCATCAAGCCGCTTGAAGAGCCTCGCAATCGCCGTCGTCGCAACGACGAAGGCGGCACCGCGCTTGACTTCACCGTGGAACGCAAGGAAGCCGGCAACGGCGACGTCTGGTATGAAGTGCTTGGTACCAAGCCGGAACGTTGGGTCATGCAAACCAACTTCGACAACGACGAAGCGGTCGGCTACCTGGCAGACCGCCTCGCCAAGCTTGGCGTTGAAGACGAACTGCGCAACAAGGGCGCCAAGCCGGGTGATGAAGTGCGCATCGGCAAGGGTGCGCGAGCCGTGGAATTCGATTGGGATCCGACCATTGCGGCAGGTGCGGAAATGCTCGACGGCGCCCAGCTTGGCGCACGAGGCGTCGACCTGCGACTGCAGGAACAGGACGGTCGTTCGCAGCGCCGCACCAACGCGGAACGCCGTCGCCAATACCACGAAATGATGGACGCACGCCAAGCCGTGCGCGAAGCCATGATGGCCGAGCGTAAGGCCGGACACTGGGCCGATCCTTCCGTGGACGACGACCGGCATGACGAAACCAGCCTCTTCGGACGCGGTGAAACCACCGAATCCGAAAACGTGGAACAATAGAAGCAGCAATACGCCCGCTGATGTGCCGATTGGCATGTCGGCGGGTTTTCTTTTCGGCCATTCGAACGCCTGGAGGAACCATGAACACGCCATCGCAAACCCAAGTGCGCCGAGCCATCGCCGAAGCGCAAACCATCGTGGTGAAAGTGGGATCCAGCTCGCTGACCAAGCCAAGCGGCCACCTCGATCCGGAACGGCTCAACGCGCTCGTGGCGGCCATCGCACGCGTACGACTCATGGGCGGGCGTGTGGTGCTCGTCTCCTCCGGCGCCATCGCAGCCGGATTCGGTTCCCTTGGCTTCGACGCACGACCAACCGACGTGGCTGACCAGCAGGCATGCGCGGCCGTAGGCCAAGGCCTGCTCATGGCACAATACGAAAACGCCTTCGCACACTACGGACTGCGCGTCGGGCAGATCCTCATCACCGTATCCGACACCATCGCACCACAGCAATATCGCAACGTGCGACGCACTCTCGAAAGACTGCTCGACCTGGGCGCGGTGCCAATCATCAACGAAAACGACTCACTCGCATCCAACGAAATCCGATTCGGAGACAACGACCGCCTCTCCGCATTGATTGCCAACATCGTTGTCGCCGACGCCCTCGTACTCCTCACCGACGTGGATGCGCTCTACACGGCACCCCCAAGCGAACCCGGGTCGAAACGCATCAGCTACGTGCCGAACGTGGAAGACGCGCTCGCCAACGTGCAGGTCGGCGGCACAGGATCAAATGTGGGCACCGGTGGTATGGTCACCAAGATGGAAGCAGCCCGCGTGGCGGCAGTTTCCGGCATTCCCGCAGTGCTCACCTGCGCGTCGAACGCAGGCCCGGCCATGATGGGAGACCCGGTCGGCACCGCATTCGCACCAATCAACGACCGTGGCTCTTCGCGCCGCCTATGGATTGGCTTCGCGGCCCACCCGCAAGGTACTCTGGTGGCCGACGCGGGCGCGTCCAACGCGGTACGTGGGGGAGCGGCCAGTCTGCTCGCAGCCGGCGTGCTCGAGGTGAAGGGCGATTTCGCCGCCGGAGACGCGGTGTGGATCGACAACGAAGCGGGAGAGCATCTCGCAAAAGGCCTTGTAGGATTCGACTCCGAAGAGATCCCGCAAATGCTCGGCCGTAATACCGCCCAGCTCAAGCGTTTCCTCGGCGAAGAATACGCACACCCCCTAGTTCATCGCGACAACCTCGTTTTGGTGTAGAAATATTTATCTTCCAGTCCCTACCGGACGCCAACCAAAGGAAAGAAAAGGGAACGGCAAAAGCGACCAAAATATGCCAGAAGGTTGTTGTTTTTCGGGCGGGAGGGTTAGCATGGCAAGCATGACTATGGCTGATTGGCAGACTCTTTCCGAACGTATTAACCGCGTGGCTCCGAGCGCTACTCTGGCCGTTGATTCCAAAGCGAAAGCGATGAAAGCTGAAGGAATCGACGTCATTGGATTTGGCGCGGGCGAGCCGAACTTCCCGACTCCGGCTCCGATCGTCGCAGCTGCGGCCGAAGCGGTGCAGGATCCGAAGAACTATCGTTACACTCCAACGGCAGGTTTGCCGGAACTGCGCAAGGCAATCGCAGAAAAAACGTTGCGCGATTCCGGTTACGAAGTCGATCCGAACCAGGTTATCGTAACCAACGGCGGCAAGCAGGCCGTGTACTCGGCATTCCAAATCCTGCTTGATGAAGGCGACGAAGTCATCATTCCGACGCCGTATTGGACGAGCTATCCGGAAGCGGTGAAACTGGCCGGAGGCGTGCCTGTCGAAGTGTTCGCCGGTGCCGACCGCAATTTCGAACCAAGTCTTGAAGATCTCGAAAAAGCGCGTACCGAACGTACGAAAGCCATCATCGTGAACACGCCGAACAATCCGACGGGTGCCGTGTGGAAGCCGGAAACCGTCAAGGCGATTGGTGAATGGGCTGTGGAACATCATGTGTGGGTGATTTCCGACGAAATCTACGAGCATCTCAACTACGATGGCGCAAAAACCACGTACGTCGGCGCTGCAGTGCCCGAAGTGCGTGGCCAGCTGCTGGTACTCAACGGCGTGGCCAAAACGTATGCCATGCCCGGCTGGCGTGTCGGTTGGATGATCGCTCCTATCGACGTGGCCAAGGCCGCGTCCAAGCTGCAGGGGCATATGACGTCCAACGTGAACAATATCTCCCAACGTGCCGCAATCGCGGCCGTGTCCGGCTCGCTCGATGCCGTGTACGAGATGCGCGAGGCTTTCGACAGGCGCCGTCAGACCATCGTTGCCGCGTTGAACGATATTGAGGGTGTGAACTGCCCGACGCCGACCGGTGCATTCTATGCGTTCGCCGATGTGAGCGCCCTGCTGAACAAGCCGCTCGGCGCAAGCAAGGCCTCCTATGCGAGCACGTCCGAGCTGGCTGCGGCATTGCTTGACGAAGGCCATGTGGCGGCCGTTCCAGGTGAAGCGTTCGGTGCTCCTGGCTACCTGCGATTCTCGTATGCACTTGCCGACGACGATCTGGTCGAGGGCATGAAACGCATGAAGCAGTGGGTCGAAGCCTGATACTGGCCTGACTGGAACTTTTCGTACGATTCGCACCACGGTGACATGCCGGGTGCGAATCTTTTTTTCGTTGGAAAATAGCGGTTTTGAGAGGTTTTTTTAAAAACTGGTTGGACTAAGTCGCAAATACCCGCTATTATTTCGACTTGGCGGTTTTGCCGCTTACTTCTTGCGTGGTTTTTCGCATAAAATCCTCGCCAGCAAGTAGAAACGGCAGAGTACACCTAGGGAAGTGGCGCAATTGGTAGCGCAACGGTCTCCAAAACCGTAGGTTGTGGGTTCGAGTCCCGCCTTCCCTGCCAAGCTTCTTGCAACAAGCTCAGCGGAGGATTATTATGGCGAAGGCAAAAAATAGCGAAAAGGCCGTTAAGCCGAACATCTTCATGCGAATTGGCTTGTTCATCAAACAGATTATCGACGAACTCCGCAAGGTCGTGACCCCGACCAGCAAAGAGCTGTTCTTCTGGGCGCTCGCCGTGTTCATTTTCGTGCTGTTCCTGATGGCACTGGTCACCGGCATGGACTACGGTCTGGGCAAGCTGACCCTGTGGATCTTCGGCTGATCAACAACTTGAAGGTGAAACTGCATGACTGACGAAGTGTTTTCTGACAACCTCGACGAGGCTCCTGAAGCTGATCTCGAGGCCGTGGCCGCCGTTGAGGCGCTGCCGGCCGAAGGCGAAAGCGTTCAGGAAACCGCCGATGAGACTGTTGAGGCAGAGCCGACTGCCGAAGTCGTTTCCGACGAGTCCGAAGAGGGCAAGGAAGATGACGAGCAGGATGCCGGCGCCAAGGCCGTCGAAGACTTCTCCAACAGCCTGCGCACCCTCGAGGGTAAATGGTATGTGCTGCACACCTACTCCGGCTATGAGAAGCGTGTGAAGACCAACGTTGAATCCCGTGTGGCGAGCTTCGGCATGGAAGACAAGATCTTCCAGATTGAAGTGCCGATGGAAGAGGTCGAAAAGCACACTGAAAAGGGCAAGAAAGTCATCACCCGCGTGCGTGTACCCGGCTACGTGCTGATTCGCATGCTTCCGGATGAGAACGCCCGTCGTATCGTTCGTGAAACCGAAGGCGTCACCGGCTTTGTTGGTCCGACCAAGGATCCGGCACCGCTGAGCCGCAAGGAAGTCGTTTCCATGATGGCTCCGATGATTGCCTCCGAAGCGCTCAAGAAGGCTGGCGACAAGCCGGCCGCCAACAAGAAGCGCGTCCTCGAAGTCTCCTACGCCGTTGGCGATCAGGTCACCGTCACCGACGGTCCGTTCACCACCATGGCAGCTGTCGTCTCCGACGTTGAGCCCACCACACAGAAACTCACCGTGCTCGTGTCCATCTTCGGTCGCGACACACCAGTGGAGTTGGGCTTCAATCAGGTAGAAAAGCTAGCCTGAAATTTAAAATAGCAAGGATTTTGAAAGACCCCGCGCATTGCGGGGTCTTTTTTTGTCTGGGGGAGTGGGCACAATGAGAAAGCTTGTGTCTGGAGGGTTTGGCGTGCCTGAACGAGGGTGCGGAATCCGCTAGCACAGCACAGCAATATACGTTGCGGAAGGAACCGGACGCGGGAGACCTACTCCGGTGCCGCTACCACCGCTTCTACAGAAAGAAGAACCATACAATGGCTCCTAAGAAGAAAGTCTCGGCGCTTCTCAAGCTCCAGATTCAGGCTGGCAAGGCCAACCCGGCCCCGCCGCTGGGCCCGGCACTGGGTTCCCATGGCGTGAACATCATGGACTTCTGCAAGCAGTACAACGCTGCCACGCAGGACAAGATGGGCCAGGTCATCCCTGTTGAGATCACCGTTTTCGAAGATCGTTCCTTCACCTTCATTCTGAAGACCCCGCCGGCGGCAGCTCTGCTGAAGAAGGCCGCGGGCATCCAGAAGGGTACCGAAAACCCGCTGACCCACAAGGTCGGCTCCGTCACCAAGGCTCAGGTCCGTGAGATCGCCGAAATCAAGATGGCTGATCTGTCCGCACGCGACGTCGAAGCCGGCATGAAGATCATCGAGGGCACCGCCCGCTCGATGGGTATCACGGTTACCGACTGAGAGGAGAGGGACAAATGGTAAAGCGTTCCAAGAAGTACCGCGAAGCTTCTGAGAAGATCGATCGTAACAATCTTTACACCGCTAACGAAGCCATCGCTCTCGTCAAGAGCATGCCGGAGTACAAGTTCGATCAGACCGTTGAGGCCGTGCTGCGCCTGAACGTGGATCCGCGCAAGGCCGACCAGCTGGTCCGCGGTTCCGTCAACCTGCCGAACGGCACCGGTAAGACCGCCAAGGTTCTCGTGTTCGCTCGTGGCCCGAAGGCCACCGAGGCTCTCGAGGCTGGCGCCGACATCGTCGGTGACGACGATCTCGTGCAGAAGGTCGCCGACGGCTTCCTTGACTTCGATTCCGTGGTGGCTACCCCGGACATGATGGGCAAGGTCGGCCGCCTCGGCCGTGTGCTCGGTCCGCGTGGCCTCATGCCGAACCCGAAGACCGGCACCGTGACCATGGACGTCGCCAAGGCTATCAAGGACATCAAGGGCGGTAAGGTCGACTTCCGCGTTGACAAGAACGGTAACCTGAGCTTCCTCATCGGCAAGCTCTCCTTCACCGAGCAGGCTCTCGACGAGAACTTCAAGGCTGTTGCCGACGAAATCAAGCGTCTGAAGCCGTCCACCGTGAAGGGCCGCTACGTCACCAAGGCGACCATCACCTCCACGATGAACCCGGGCGTCCCGGTTGATCCGGCGGTCATCGCCTGAGCAGTATAGCTTGCAAATAGCTTCTATATGGCTTGCAAAAGACCCGCATCCCGCCCCAACGCGAGATGCGGGTCTTTTCGTATATATCTTGCGATTATCTATCTCATTTAATAAATAATGATCCTGCAATTGTCTGAATATCAAAGAATCTCAATGAAACCAGATATCAGATAGATATTAAAAACAGAAAAGTGGTTTCAACGATCGCGCATACGGCCAATTGCAAGCGCGGTCGTCAACACGTATGCGTCGCGCGGATCGGTCGCATCCCAACCGGTCGTTTCCGCGGCACGCTTCAAACGATAACGCACCGTATTCGGATGCACGTTCAAATCCTTCGCGGTGTTCTCCAACGAACTGCCGTTCCTCAAAAACGTGGAAACCGTCACAAATGTCGGATCGTCGGGATTATCGCCATGAAGCACCCGATACACGTTCTGATACAGCTCCTCACGAGCGTAGTCATCGCCTAAAAGCGCCCTCTCAGGCAGTAATTCGTCGGCACGCAACGGGCGGGACGGCGAGGCCAAAGCGGGAGCGGCCTGCAGTGAGAACAAGGTTTCACGCAACACATGAGAGGCGCCGACGACACCGGAACGTACCGGGCTCAAATACACCGGCTCATCCTCGCTGAACGCGGGCATGACAGATGTACACGTCACCTCGGCGGTGGCGGCTCCCATCTGGCAGATCAACACCAGCAGAAAATTGCCGTACGTGCCGACGATCGCGTGCTCTCCACCCAAATCATGCACCGCATTGCGCGCGACAAGCGAAGCCGAGGCAGGACTCACCTTCGGTGTGCCGCCAATCGCGAAGCAATCGAAATTTCCGCGCCATCCGAGCACGTTCATCAACGAGGCGACGCGATCATCCGTAAGATTTGTCATCAGGCATTCGAAAGCGAGCCGTTCGATGGTCGAATCGTCGGTGTGCCCTGCCAGAAGGTCGAGAATGTCTGTCTGATCGGAGTTCATAAGCGTCAAGTGTAGCCGTCTATCCAACGAATCGCTGAACGGGCGGCGGCAACAAGGGGAGGCTCATTCGGGGAGTGCCGCTATTATGCCGCTTATGAGCGAAGTCAAGAAAACCGGAAAGCGTGGCGGAAAGGTCGGCACGTTCCTCAGCTGGACATTGGCCGTGCTGGCATGCCTGTGGGTGGCATGGTGTTGTGCCATCGGGCCGTTGTATTGGTTCGGTGGCGGACTTTCCGACTTCGGCTGGCTGAACGTACTGTATTTGGCGGTCGCTTTCGCAATATGTTTTTCGATTGTCGTCGCGCTGGTCAGATTCGGACATGGCCGTCGCGTGCTTCCGCGATATTTCGTACGTCGGTATGAAAGACTATGCGACGAGATCGCGGGAACGCCAACCACTGTGCTCGGCATTATGTTGCGACACCTGCATGACGCTGCGCACAGTCGCCCAGGGCGTGCCCTTCATGCGATGATCGTATGGCTTGGGCGCAAACTGACCCGTTGCACCGACTGCTGGTGGAAACTCATGCTGGTGTTCGTGATCGGCTGGCTGTGGGTGCCGACCACGCTATTGGCCGCATTCGGTGCCGACATACGTTCGCAAATCCGCGAATTCAGCTGGGCGTTGAACCAGTGGACGGGCCTGAAGCAACCGTATATCGGCTTCTTCTCGTTCGTGCCCATGGATATCTACCCGACCGCGCATTACATGTGGCCGGATGATCCCACGTACCTGACCGACCAGCATAACGTTGTGCTCACCGTGTTCTACGGCGCGGTGGCGGCGGTTTCTCGCTATATCACCGACTCCAACGATGCGGGCATTGTGGTGCTCGCCGCATTGCAATGGCTGTTCGCTGCATTCTGCTGTTCGGCGACCGCCAACCGATTCTTCAACCTGCCGTGGCGCAGGCTCGGCGTCGGCACATTCGACTTCTCACATCCGGAACGCCACGATTGCTGGAATATGTGCGATTACACGCATCCCGAAGCGGGCGTCGTGGCACGTCCTTCCAGACTGCGGGCCGGTGCGAAAACCCGATTCGTGATACTTCTGTTCTTCATGGTGTGCCCCCTTGCAGTGTTCGCCACGATTTCCCTGACGAAATCGCCGCTGTTCGCTTTCGCATTCGTATGGTGGTTCGGCGTGTGGTACGAACTGCATATGACGCACATCAAAGCGTTGCCCACCATCAACAGCAAGCCGACTCGTCTGCGCAAACGCTCGATCATGGCACTCATCATCTCAAGCTGCGTGATGCTCATCAGTGCGAAATACGCATGGTACATCATTCTCTTCACCCTGATCCTGGCGCTCATCAACGATCGAAAACGTTGGAAAACCTATCTTGTGGCACTGCTGTTGCCGACCATCCTCATTCATGGCGGCATCGTATTCCTCACCAACACAGGTGCCATCATCGGTGGCGACCCGATCGAAAGCCGGGGCATCCAACTGCAACAGATCGCGCGCGTCGCCAAATACAATCCAAAAGGCATTCCGGCAGACGCGGCGGAAAAGCTCGAACCCATCTTCAACCTCGACCAAATGGCCGAAGCATACTCCTGGCAGGACGCCGACCCAGTGAAATCCTCCGGCATCCAATCAAAAAAAGTCAGCTACAAGTGGCGTACCGTCACCGAAGACGACATGAAGAACTTCAACAAGGCATGGCTTGAAATCGTCGTCGCGAATCCCGTGATCGCACTCGACGCGTTTTTCGCGGAGTGTTTCGGCTATTTCGACGTGACTGACCTGCCGTACGTGTCGATGGACTACTACGTGAACAACGATTACGTGCAGAGCGGCAATGTGTGGATACACCTGTACAACCACGATTGGCGCGATGCGGTGGCTGGTTTCGCCAAAGGATGGGGCAATATTCCCGTGGTCGGCTGGGTGACGCATGGCAATCTGTACGTAACGCTGATGCTGCTGGTCGGCGCTGCCGAAGTGGTGCTGCGACGGTGGCGTTCGCTGTCGTGGCATTTGCCCTTGTTGCTGCTCATGGGCGTGATGATCACCGCTCCGGCCAACAATTTCGAACGGCATATGCTGCCGGTCGCGTTCGTGTTCGGTTTCGTATGCCTGCAATTCTGGCGTGAGTCGCGTAATGCTCGGCTGGCGGCCAATGCGAACGTGGCCAGCGAGTATGAGGTCAGCCAAGTGCGGCAGGACGAATAGCAGCTGCGTGGTTGTTGTGCTGGCCGTTACGTTGCATCGAACATACCGTAGTAGATAGGTAATGATGGCGATTTTGGATTCGGCAATGATTATGCCGCGTACTTGTGTTGCGGCGGATCAGGTGCTGCTGCTCGACACCGTGGGATCCACGAATACGTATGCCGCGAATTTGGTGCGCGAGGGAGTGCTGTTCGGTGCGAATGGTGCGGATGGCGTGAGCGGCGCGGATGGCGTGAATGCAGGGAAGTCTGCGTGGAGCGGGCATGAAATCGTAGTCATTGCGGCGAATGAGCAGACAGCAGGCCGCGGGCGTCTCGACCATACGTGGACGAGCGTTCCGGGGGAGTCGTTCATCGTGTCGCTGGTGGTAAGCGTGCCCGTTTCGATTATGCGCGATTTATCCGTCAGCGGTTGGCTGCAAATGATCGCCGGTTGCGAGATGCGTGAGGCGATTGTTGGCGCGGTACGCGATTGCGGCGGCGATTTTGACGGGAAGATTGGAACCATTGCGCTGAAATGGCCGAACGATATTTTCGCGGACGGACGGAAACTCGGCGGCATTCTCGCCGAAATGGTGCCGATTACGGGTTGTGGGAATCGCGTCGCCATTGTGATCGGCGTCGGTTTGAATCTTGCCATCGCGCAGGAACGATTGCCGATAGACAAGGCCACGTCATTGCAGTTGATTGCGCATGATCTGCCGGATGCTGCCGTTATGCGCGATGCAATCGCCGCACGTTGGGTGCAAGGATTGCGCTCGCGGTTGGCTGAGTTCGAGGAAGATCCCCATCGTGAGGCCGTGCGTGCCAGAGATGTCATGATTCCGATCTGTTGGACGCTTGGCAAATCTTGCGAAGCGCATTTCGTGGACGGAACCACCCTGCGAGGCAAGGCTATCGCTTTAAACGACGACGCCTCCCTGACCATTGAGAATCAGGAAGGCGTGTTGCATCGGGTGAGCACGGCCGATGTGGGCGTGCTCGGCAAGTGAGGAAAACGTTCGTAACGCGTTCCACTCACTTCAGCTTGGCAAGACCTGCGACCACGACGGAAGCGACAACGGCCTTGACCGCGTCGCCGGCAATGAATCCCATGGAAGCCACCGCGACGATCGGCAGCGCAACGCCGGTAATGGCGGACTGCACGATGAAACCAAGCAGATAGTCAATCACAATGCAGCCGGCGACGCAGGCGAACAGATAACGTGCGGCGGTCAGCACACCGTGCTTCAGCGAATCGGTGCGGGCTTCGCCCTTGAGCAGCGAGGTGACGACGGCTGCCGGCAGGAAGCCGATCAGGAAGCCGGCGCTCGGGCCGACCAATGCCATGGTGGAAGCGCCGCCTGCGAACACCGGCAGACCGACCGCGCCTGCCGCCAGATACATGAGCATTGCGGCGCCGGCCTGCTTCCACGGCAGCATCAGCGCGGCCAGCATCACCACAAACGTCTGCAAGGTGATCGGCACGGGCGTGCCTGGAATCGGCACAGCGCCGGCCGCGGAAGCTGCCCACATGAGCACGGCGAACAGCGTGGGCTTGAGCACGGATCCGAGAGTGCCGCTGGTAGCGGTTTTCAGTGTGGTTTTGAGCGTCAGCATTGCGTTACGCACGATAATTCTCCTTGAATTTGATTGCATTACTGTTGATGAATCGACGATTGTTGACGGCCGAAATGACGGCAATCGCAAAAGTGACGAAAATGCATGGTTTGTCAACTTATGCCCCCAATCGTAGGTTGGCTAAGTTTCGGTAACGTTTGTGGAGCCTTACAAAAAGATCGCGTGTCTTTTGTGGGAAACGAGTTCCCGATATTTCGTTCGTTCGGCCAAACTTGACGTTATGCCTAAAAATGTCAACAAACTTCTGGTGGCGAATCGCGGCGAAATCGCTCTTCGCGTAGTGCGCACCGCGCGTGAGATGGGGATTCCCACGGTTGCGGTGTATGCAGAACAGGATCGTCATGCGCAATATGTGCAGATGGCTGACGACGCATATCTGCTTTCCGGAGACACATACAAAGACACATATCTCAACGAGGATCTGCTGATCGACATTCTGCAGCGCAGCGGTGCCGACGCAGTGCATCCGGGCTATGGATTCCTTTCCGAAGTCGCTTCATTCGCACAGAAAGTGATCGACGCGGGCGCGGCTTGGGTTGGTCCCAATCCGGAAGCCCTCGTGGATTTAGGGGATAAGATCACCGCACGTCGTGTGGCGACGTTTGCGAAAGTTCCGCCGGTTCCCGGTATTTCCCAGTCGATTTCCGACATGCGATTGCTGCTTGATTTCGCACACACGCACGGTTATCCGCTGATGCTCAAGCGCACCGATGGCGGCGGCGGCCGCGGCATCACGCTGGTGCATAATGATGATGAGCTGCGCGGCTTCTACATGAATCATGACGCGCTGCAGGGCGGCGATCTGAACGAATATTTCGTTGAACGATTCATCGACAAAGGGCGTCACGTCGAAACGCAGTGCGGCCGCGATTCGCACGGTAACTTCACCGTGTATTCCACGCGCGACTGCTCCGTGCAGCGCCGCAATCAGAAGCTTGTTGAAGAGGCTCCCGCACCGTTCCTTCCCTCCGATGTGACCGACCAGCTGGAAACCTACTCCCGCCGACTGTTCGAAGCGGTTGATTACGAAGGCCTTGGCACCTGCGAATTCATGGTGACCGAGCAAGGCAAAGTGTACTTCCTGGAGGTCAATCCGCGTCTGCAGGTGGAGCATACCGTCAGCGAGGAGGTTTGCGGACTCGACCTGGTGCGCGAGCAGCTGACCATCGCCGACGGTGGGGAATTGACCGTGAACCATCCGCTTCGTGGACACAGTTTCGAACTGCGTCTGACCTGCGAGGATCCGGCAAAGAACCTTGCGCCAAGCTCCGGCACGCTGACTTCGCTGCGTTGGCCGTCCGGACCGGGTATCCGCGTGGATTCCGGCGTCGTCGAAGGCGACACCATCTCGCCGAAATTCGATTCGATGATGGGCAAACTCGTGGTCACCGCATCCGACCGCGCCGCGGCCGTGGCACGTGTGCGCCGAGCATTGAGCGAACTGAAAGTGGAAGGCGTGCCAACTCCGGCAAGCCTGTTCGAACAGATCTTCAATGACGACGAATTCACCGCCGAACACGGTGCTGCATACGATGTCAGCACTAAATGGTTGGAACGCAAGTATCTCAACAAAGAAGCTGCATCGTCCCAAGGAGGGCAGCCGGCATCCGTGTCTGGCACGACGGGCTCTCTTGACGTCGACAAGAAGGAATCCAGCGAAACCTTCGTCATCGAAGTCAATAATCGCAGAGTGTCGTTGACCGTGCCGAACGACATCGTCGCCAACCTGACGGGCGGTGCCAAAGCACGTGACGCGAAACGCGCCATCCAGCCTCTGCGCGGGCAGGGACTGCATCATGCGCAGAAAAAACAGCAAAGTAACGACGGCCAATCCGGCGTGATCGCAAGTCCGATGCAGGCCGTCGTGACACGCATTAACGTGGCCGAAGGCCAGCAGGTGGCCAAGGGCGACCTGCTCGTCGTACTCGAATCCATGAAGATGGAAAACTATGTGTACGCGCCGGTCAAGGGCGCCGTCACCAAGATTTTCGTGGGGCCTGCGGCGGGCGTGGAAGCCGGCGAAACATTGATGACCATCGATGTGGCCGGAGCGAGTGGTAACGGAAAGCAAGCTGACGGAACCGCTGTTGGCGACACTGCAGAAGGGGGTAAGTGATGACCGATATCATCGCAAGCCCGGCCGTTAAAGAAGCCGTGAAAATCGTGATGGAACAGCAGGAACGATTCGGCAAAAACGCAGCCGAAGCCGTCTCTGCTGCCGCAAACGCCTCCGCAACCGATGTGCCGGGCGCATCCCAGCCAATCCGCGCATCCGTACTGCGAGCGGCACAACTCGCACACGAAGCGGAAGACCATGCACGCAATCGCCAGCACGTTAAAGGCAAGCTGACGGCACGCGAACGTCTCGACCTGCTGCTCGATACCGGTTCTTTTGAGGAAATCGGACGATTCTGCGGCGGCGACATCAACGGTGGTCGTGCGGGAGCGGCGGTCATCACCGGTTTCGGCGAAGTGTTCGGGCGCAAAGTCGCCGTCTATGCGCAGGATTTCTCCGTGCGTGGCGGCACTTTGGGAGTCGCGGAAGGCCGCAAGATCTGCCGGTTGATGGACAAGGCGCTCGATCTGAAAGTGCCGATCATCGCGCTCATCGATTCGGGTGGCGCCCGCATTCAGGAAGGCGTGGCCGCACTGACGCAATACGGGCATCTGTTCCGCAAAACCTGCGATGCCAGCGGTTTCGTGCCGCAGCTTTCACTGATTCTCGGCCCTTGCGCGGGCGGAGCCGTGTACTGCCCGGCACTGACCGACCTGATCATCATGACCCGCGAGAACTCCAACATGTTCGTCACCGGCCCTGACGTGGTCAAAGCGGCTACCGGCGAAGTGATTAGCATGGACGATCTCGGTGGCGGCTATGTGCACAACGCCACCTCCGGCGTAGCGCACTATTTGGGCGAAGACGAAGCTGACGCGATCGACTACGCGCGAACCGTGCTCGCCTACTTGCCGTCCAACTCCGACCTGCAGCCTCCCACCTACGCGTACGCCGCAACCCGCTCCGATCGTGATGTAGCCAAACGACTCGCCACCATCGTGCCCGACAACGACCGCCAGCCATACGACGTGCTCGACGTGATCCGCTGCATCGTGGACTACGGCGAATTCGTACAAGTGCATGAGCTGTTTGCAGGCTCCGCAGTGGTGGGATTCGCCTGCGTGAACGGGCATCCGGTCGGCATTGTGGCAAACCAGCCGAACGTCAACGCGGGCATCCTCGACGTGGATTCCTCCGAAAAAGTGGCACGATTCGTGCGTCTGTGCGACGCGTTCAACCTGCCGGTCGTCACCTTGGTGGACACCCCCGGGTACAAGCCTGGCGCCGAACAGGAACATGTGGGCATCATCCGCCGCGGTGCGAAAGTGATCTACGCCTACGCCAACGCGCAAGTGCCGCTGGTCACCGTAATCCTGCGAAAAGCCTTCGGCGGTGCCTACATCGTGATGGGATCCAAAGCCATTGGGGCCGACCTCAACTACGCTTGGCCATCCAGCCAAATCGCAGTGCTCGGCGCAGCCGGAGCGGTGAACATTATCCACCGCAAAGACCTGCAGAAAGCCAAAGACGCAGGCAAAGACGTCGAAGCGCTCCGGGCCAAATATGTGGCCGACTACGAACGCACCACCGTCAACGCGAATCTTTCGCTGGAAATGGGTGAAATCGACGCCATGATCGACCCCGAGCAAACGCGCGAAACCATCATCGAATCGCTCAAACTGCTCTCCAGCAAGAAGCGTGTGCGCAAAACCACCAAACACCATGGCAACCAGCCGTTGTGACGGGTGCAAAGTGCGCGGATGAATCGTAAGCAAACGTAAACGCAAGAATCAATCGCAAGAACACATCGCAAGATTTTTGAAACAAGTAAGGAACATCATGAACACCTTTTTCCTTGATCGACTGAACGGTGAGCCGCACGCGCTCGCCTTCGCCGGACAATCCACCCCATGGCCGGTGGCGCTCGCCGACCAAAGCGCCAATCCGGTGCTCAACGAAGCGCTGCACGCCCATGCCGACGCAGCCCAGGCACTGCTGTACCCGGTGTCAGCCGACCTGCTTGCCACCACCGGCCGCCCGGTCGACCTGTTTAGATTCGAGTCGAATCCGGCACGACTCGGCGCTGCCGCAGCGGCTTCCGCAAGCGTTCCGGGCATTGCTCTCGCCCAGTTGGGTGCGCTGCTCGACGCTGCTTCTCTCGGCTACAATCCCGCCGTTGCCAAGCCGGTTGCCGTGCTCGGTCACTCCCAAGGCGTGCTCGCCGTGCACATGGTGCAGTCGATTGTCGAAGCGGGTTCCATTGAGGCGGCTTCCGCGCAAATTGATGAAATTCTTGCGATTGCCACGCTGATCGGTGTTGCCGGCACCCGTCAGGCGCGTCAGCTTGGTCTTGCCGCACGTCACGGCGAAGCCACGCCGATGCTGTCGGTCAAAGACATCACCCGTGCCCAGGTGGATGCGCTGATCAAGCGTGTTTCCGGTGCCCGCGGCCCGATTGCCGTGGCCGTCACCAATTCCGCCACGCATTATGTGCTCTCCGGCTACCCGGAGGATCTGGCCGCGTTCGGCGTGGAAGTGGCCAAGGAGCACAAGCACCAGGCCAAGCTGCGCGAAGAGAAGGTGCGTGGCGGTCGTGTGTTCGAACCGGTGCTCGAATACCTTGACGTGACCCTGCCGTTCCACAGCCCACTCATGGCCGATGCTGTTTCACAGGCTGTTTCATGGGCGGAATCCTGCGGAATCAACGCCGACCACGCTCGCGAGCTTGCGGCCGAAGTGCTGCTCAACCATGTGGATTGGGCCGCCCGCGTGCGTGCGCTCATGAAATCCACCGATCCGAGTGCCCTGTGGGTGTTGGACTTTGGTCCGGGAACCACCGTTGGCAAACTGTTCTCCACTGTTGCCCAAGGCACTGGTGTCGGTGTGGTGGAAGCCTCCACCGTGGCTGATCGCGGCGAGCTCTCCACGCTGGAAACCCTGCCGGAGCGCACCCAGAACTGGACCCGCTTCGCACCAAGCATCATCCACACCTCCGCTGGAGACAAGGTGCGCACCGCATTCACCGAACTGACCGGCAAGGCTCCGGTACTGCTCGCCGGCATGACCCCGACCACCGTGGAGCCGGAAATCGTGGCAGCGGCCGCCAACGCCGGCTACTGGGCGGAACTTGCAGGCGGTGGCCAGGTGACCGCCAGCGTGTTCGACCGTCATGTTGCCAAGCTAGAAGAAGAGCTTGAAGAAGGCCGTACCGTTGAATTCAACGCGATGTTCATGGACCGCTACCTGTGGAACCTGCAGTTCGGATCCCAGCGTATCGTGCCGAAGAAGCGTGCCAGCGGCACTCCGATCGACGGCGTGGTCGTATCCGCGGGTATTCCGGAACTTGACGAGGCCGTGGAACTCATCCACAATCTCAACGCCGACGGATTCCCGTATGTGAGCTTTAAGCCGGGCACCGTCGACCAGATTCGTCAGGTGGTGCGTATCGCCAAGGCCGTCGCTCCGGTCAAGGTGCTGATCGAAGTTGAAGGCGGTTCCGCAGGCGGTCACCATTCGTGGGAATCGTTGGATGATCTGCTGCTCAGCACCTATGCCGAAGTGCGCGAACAGTCGAACCTTGTGCTCGTGGTCGGCGGCGGCATCGGCACGCCGGAACGTGGCGCCGACTACATCACCGGCGAATGGTCCGCCGAATACGGTCGCCCGCTCATGCCGGTGGATGGCGTGCTCGTCGGCACCGCCGTGATGACCGCCAAGGAAGCGCACACCAGCCCTGAAGTCAAGCAGATGCTCGTCAACACCCCAGGCATTCCCGCCAAGGGAACAGACGCCGATCCGTTCGCTCCGCTGGGCGAGCAGTGGGTGCCGAGCGGCCAGGCCAAGGGTGGAGTCACTTCCGGCCTGAGCCACCTGCATGCCGACATTTACGAGCTGGAAAACTCTTCCGCACGTTGTGGACGCCTGCTGGTGCGCGTGATGAAGCATCCGGAAGAGCTGGAAAGCCGCCGTGAGGAAATCATCGAAGCGTTGAACGCCACCGCGAAGCCGTATTTCGGTGACCTGAAGGCCATGACCTATCTCGCATGGGCGCAGCGTTTCGCCGATCTCGCTTTCCCGTGGGTCGACGAAACCTATGCCGATCGCTTCCTGCACTTGCTGCAGCGTATTGAAGCTCGCGTCACCACGCAGGAAAGCGGCGAATTCGCATCGCTGTTCGCATCCCGTGCCGATGTGGAATCCGATCCGCACGCGGCCATCGCCAAGCTTGCCGAAGCCTATCCGCAAGCCGACGAACTGACCGTCACCCCGATGGATGAAGCTTGGTTCCCGGTGCTCGTGCGTGAATATCCGAAGCCAATGCCGTTCGTGCCCGTCATCGATAACGACCTGCTGCGTTGGTGGGGTCAGGACCAGCTGTGGCAGTCCGAAGACTCCCGTTACTCCGCCGATTCCGTGCGTATTATTCCTGGTCCGATCTCCGTTGCGGGCATCACCACCGTTGACGAACCGGTCGCCGACATTCTTGGCCGTTTCGAAGCGGCCATGGTCAAGCGCGTTTCCGCAGAATCGTCGATCGCAGCTAAAACCGCGTTCGCTCAGCTCGGCGCAGCATCTTCCGCAGAAGAATTCATTCGCAAATCCCCGAACATTTCGTGGGTGGGCCATCTCATGGCAAACCCGGCATACGGCACCAGCAACGGTGACGCCAACTATGAGATTCGCAAGATTTCCAGCGAAGGAAGTGTCGAAAAGTACGATCTCGACATCCATCTCGATACCTACTGGGACAACGATCCGGACGGTGGCAAGTCCAAGCATGCCGTACGAGACATCGTCATCCCGCTGAACGTAAACGGCAACGAATCCGGGCTCTTCCCGGTGGTCGACCGTGACCGCCTACCGGAACACGTGTACCGTATGCTTGCAGATACTGCCGGCATTGGTAACACCGCCATTACTGGAGACAAGCTCACCGCCATGCCTGTTATTGAACAGGTGGCTGACAAAGCTTCCTATCCGTTCGGCCAGGCGCATGCCAGCTACACGCTGTCCGCCAACCTCGGCTTCGACCATGAAGCGGCCACCGGCGGCGCGCTGCCAAGCAACCTGGTGCCGTCCCGCATCGCACCGGACGCGCTCGTCGGACCGGCATGGCCCGCCATCTACGCGGCCCTCGGATCCGTGTACGTCAACGGCTTCCCGGTGATCGAAGGCCTACTCAACGCAGTGCATCTCGACCATCTCATCGAACTGGAAGTCAGCGAAGACGAACTGCTCAAGCATATCGGCGAACAAATCGCGCTGACCAGCTGGGCCGAAGACTACTTCGAATCGGCATCCGGCCGTGTGGTGACCATCCACGTCACCCACAGCACGCAAGACGGCACCGTGCTTGCCAACGAAACCGAACGTTTCGCCATCCGTGGTCGTGCATACTCCGACGCACTGCCGCCGGAAGCACCGGACTATGGTGGAATCGACGCGGAAATCGAAAGCACTCCGCGCCGACTGCTGCGCCGCGTCAAGGTGACCGCTCCGCACGAGATGACCGCCTTCGCACGTACTTCCGGCGATTTCAACCCGATCCACACCTCGCATCGTGGCGCTGCTGTTTCCGGTCTTGCGGCACCGCTCGTGCACGGCATGTGGCTCTCCGCAACCGCACAATACGCGGTGCAGGCGCTTGACGGCAAGGGTGCGCACTATGAAATCGCAGGCTGGACCTACAACATGTACGGCATGGTGCAGCTCGACGACGAAGTGGAAATCTCCATCGAACGCGTCGGACGCGTGGCTCACTCCGGCATGGTGCTCGAAGTGACCAGCCGTATCAAAGGCAACATCGTGTCTCGTGGCACCGCCATCGTGCGCGCGCCGAAGTCCGCGTTCGTATACCCGGGCCAGGGCATACAGCAGCAGGGCATGGTGCTCGACGAGCGTGCCAAGTCCCCGGCCGCACGAGACGTGTGGGAGCGTGCCGACAAGGTGACCCGCGAGAAGCTTGGATTCTCGATCCTTGCCGTCGTGCGTGACAATCCGAAGGAACTGACCGCCAACGGCGTGACCTACCGCCATCCGGAAGGCCTGCTCAACCTGACCCAGTTCACGCAGGTGGCGCTCGCCACCGTGGCATTCGCCCAGACCGCACGTCTGCGCGAAGCCGGCGCCGACATTTGGCCTGCCTATTTCGCAGGCCACTCGCTGGGCGAATACAACGCGCTGAGCTCCTTCGCTGGCGTGATTCCGCTGGAAACCGTGATCGAACTCGTGTTCCACCGCGGCTCCACCATGCATCACCTCATTCCGCGCGATGCGAAGGGCCGTTCCAACTACCGTATGGGTGCGTTGCGTCCGAACCAGTTCGGTGTGGGCGATGACGGCGTGCGCGAGTACGTTGAATCCGTGTCGAAGGCTTCCGGCGAGTTCCTGCAGATCGTGAACTACAACCTGGCTGGCCAGCAGTATGCCGTGGCAGGCACCATTGCCGGTTTGAAGGCGCTGAAGGCCGATTCCAGCCGCCGCGTGGCCGAATATGGCGGCAAGCCAGCGTTCATGCTGGTGCCAGGCATTGATGTGCCGTTCCATTCCACGCTGCTGCGCAAGGGTGTGCCGGAATTCCGTGACAAGCTTGACGCGCTCCTGCCGCAGACCATCGATTACCGTGGCCGCCTGGTCGGACGCTACATTCCGAACCTGGTTGCGGCTCCGTTCGAAATGACGAAGGAATTCGCAGCCAAGATTCTCGAAGTCGTGCCGTCCGAGCGCATTCAGGCCGCTTTGGATGATCCGCAGATTTGGGATTCCTATGCTGCTGATGATCAGAAGCTCGGCCGATTGCTGCTTACGGAACTGCTGTCTTGGCAGTTCGCCTCTCCGGTGCGTTGGATTGAGACGCAGGCTCTGCTGTTCGGTTCCTCCGAGCAGGGCGGTCTTGGTGTGGAAGAGTATGTTGAGGTTGGTCTCGGCAATGCTCCGACGCTCGCCAATCTGGGTTCCAAGACGTTGCGTCTGCCGCAGTTTGCCGGTCGCGATGTGACGGTGTACAACGTTGGTCGCGATGAAGGCCGCGTGTACATGACTGATTCCGATTCGTTGGTTCCGGAAGAAGATGCTGACGATTCTGCGGTTGCGACTTCTGCTTCTTCTGCGGCTGCTGCTCCGGCTGTTGCCTCAGCTCCTGCGGCTGCTCCTGCTGCTGTTGCGGAAGTTCCGGTTGTTGCAGCTCCCGCCGGCGCTCCGTCTGACGTTGCCGTTGCGGATATTGCATTCAGGGCATCCGATGCGATTGCCACATTGCTGGCTTACTCGGCTAAGGTTCGCCCCGATCAGATCGGCGAAAGCGATACCACCGATACGCTGACCAATGGTGTGTCTTCTCGCCGTAATCAGCTGCTTATGGACATCAGTTCCGAACTGGGTGTGGCTTCCGTGGATGGTGCTGCCGAAGCGACGGTCAAGGCGCTGAGCGCTTTGGTCAACAAGGTCGCTCCGAACTACAAGGCGTTCGGTCCGGTGCTGTCCGACATTGTGCGCGACCGTGTGCGTGGCATGTTCGGTGCCGCCGGTGTGAAGCTCGGCCAGATCACTAAGCGTGTGACCGATACATGGCAGCTTGGCGAAGGGTGGGCTTCCCATGTGGTGGCTGCGCTCGTGCTCGAGACTCGTGAGGGGGCCAGCTCTCGTGGTGGTGATCTTGCCTCGTTGAGCACGGATGCCGCTTCCAATGCGGCCGCTGCCAACGCGCTGATCGATGCGGCCGTGCAGAAGGTTGCTGCCGATAAGGGCATCGCCGTTGCCATGCCGAGCGCCGGTGGCGCAGCCGGCGGGGCAGTGGTTGATTCCGCCGCTTTGGACGCGTTCGCAGCCAAGGTGACCGGTGCTGACGGCGTGCTCGCCTCCACGGCGAAGTTCGTGCTGAACCAGCTGGGCGTAGTCGCTCCGGTTGCCGAGGAAACTGCTGATGAAAACGCGGCTGTTGTGGCTGCGGTCGAAGCTGAACTCGGCGCTGACTGGCCGAAGCAGGTCGAACCTCGTTTCGACGAGCGCAAGGCCATTCTGTTCGACGATCGTTGGGCATCCGCACGTGAAGACTTGGCGCGCGCCTACTACAACAACGATGAATCCGCATTGAACGGCAGCTTCATCGGTCTCGGCAAGACCATTGTCGACGAAGCCGCTTGGTATGCAGGCAAGAGCGACAACGCGGATCTGAAGATCGCATTCAATCGTGTCGCTGCCGAAGCAGGAGAAAACGCTTCCGAATCGGCAGAAAACAGCCGTTTTGCTGGAGATATCGCAGTGGTGACCGGCGTGGCTCCAAACTCCATCGCAGCCCAGGTGGTCAACGGCCTGCTTGCAGGCGGCGCTACCGTGGTGGCCACCTCGCACAGCTTCAAGCCAAGCGTGAAGGCATGGGCCAAGCAGACCTACCGTGAGCATGCGGCGGGCGATGCCAAGCTGTGGCTGGTTCCCGCGAACCTGTCAAGCTACCGTGATGTGGACGCGTTGGTCGCTTGGGTTGGCAATGTGCAGAAGAAGACTTCCGGTGCGACCACCACGATTCTTAAGCCTGCTTACGAGCCGAGCCTGTTCTTCCCGTTCGCGGCTCCGCCGGTGCATGGCAACCTTGCCGATTCCGGCGAACTGTTCGAATCCCAGGCTCGCCTCATGCTGTGGGGTGTTGAGCGTGCGATTGCCGGACTTGCGAAGATCGGTGCCGACACCGATGTGCAACATAAGTTGCATGTGGTGTTGCCGGGATCGCCGAACCGCGGTATTTTCGGCGGCGACGGTGCCTATGGCGAAGTGAAGAGCGCATTTGATGCGATTGTGAACCGTGCTCGCGCCGAAAAGGTGTGGTCGAGCCGTGTGACCTTCGCCCATCCGAAGATCGGTTGGGTGCGCGGCACGGGCTTGATGGGTGGCAATGATCCGCTGGTCGAAGTGGTGGAGCGTCACGGTCTGAAGACCTATTCCACCGCCGAAATCGCGGTTGAACTGCTGAACCTTTCCACCCGCGAATCCCGTATCGAAGCAGCCAAGGCCCCGCTTGACGTGGATCTGACCGGCGGACTCGGCAACGAGCCGATCGACATCAAGGCACTGCGTGCGGAAGCCATGGAAGACGCGGTCCAAGCGGAAGCGGCGAATGCCAAGAACGCAATTGCAGGCAACGAATCCAATACCGCGGCCAAGACGCTCATTAAGGCGCTGCCAAGCCCGCGTGCTCCGCGTCAGGCCAAAGTCGATCTTGTCGATTGGCAGAATGTCACCGCTCGTCCGGAAGACGAAATCGTCATCGTGTCCGTGGGCGAACTTGGACCGTGGGGCTCCGGCCGTACCCGCTTCGAGGCCGAACTCGGCATTCATTCCGATGGTCAGGTGGATCTGTCTGCCGGCGCGGTGCTCGAACTGGCATGGAACATGGGTCTGCTGACGTGGAACGACAGCCCCAAGCCGGGCTGGTACGACATTGACGGCAACCTCGTGCCTGAGGAGGATATCGCGGAACGCTACCATGACGAGGTCGTGGCACGCTCCGGCGTGCGTCCGTTCGACGAAGGCATGGGCAATGACTACAAGGACGGCACCGACGAGGAAGAGGCCGAGGTGTTCCTTGACCACGATGTGACCTTCTCGGTTCCGACTCGTGAGATTGCCGAAGAGTACGTCAAGCTTGACGAAACGCACACCAGCTTCGCGGCCGATGTCGAATCCGGCGAATGGAACGTCACCCGCCATGCCGGCTCCATGATTCGCGTGCCTCGTCGCGCGGCCATGACCCGTACGGTTGGAGGCCAGTTCCCGAAGGGCTTCGACCCGGTCAAGTGGGGCATTCCGGCCTCCATGGTCGGCGACGTCGACAAGATCGCCTTGTGGAACATCGTCACCACGGTCGACGCCTACCTGTCCGCAGGCTTCACGCCGACCGAAATCCTCGAAGCGGTGCATCCGTCGATGGTCGCCTCCACGCAGGGCACCGGTTTCGGCGGCATGGCCTCCATGCGCAAGCTGTACTTGGATCGCTTCCTCAACCATGAGATTCCGACCGACATTCTGCAGGAAGCTCTGCCGAACGTTGTCGCGGCCCATGTGATGCAGTCCTATATCGGCGGCTACGGCAACATGGTCCAGCCGGTTTCCGCCTGTGCCACGGCAGCCGTCTCTCTTGAAGAGGGTGCCGACAAGATCGCGCTCGGCAAGGCCGACTTCGTGGTCACCGGCGCAATCGACGACATCGGCGTGGAATCCGTGATCGGATTCGGCAACATGAACGCCACCGCCAATTCGGAGGAAATGTACGCCAAGGGCATTGATGCGCGCTTCTTCTCCCGCGCCAACGACCGTCGTCGTGGCGGATTCGTGGAATCCCAGGGTGGCGGCACCATTCTGCTGACCCGTGGCGATATCGCGTTGAAGCTCGGCCTGCCGGTTGCCGGCGTGATCGGATTCGTACACTCCTACGCAGATGGCGCGCACACTTCCATCCCGGCTCCGGGCTTGGGTGCGCTTGCAGCGGGCATGGGCGGCAAGGATTCCAAGCTGGTGCGCGATCTGGCCCGTCTTGGCATCACCCCGGACGACATCGCCGTGGTTTCCAAGCACGATACGTCCACCAACGCCAACGATCCGAACGAATCTGAACTGCACAACACGTTGGCCCACGCCATTGGCCGCACCGACGGCAACCCGCTGTTCGTGATCTCGCAGAAGACGCTCACCGGCCATGCCAAGGGCGGTGCCTGCATCTTCCAGGTCAACGGTCTGACCCAGCTGTTCAAGTCCGGTGTGATTCCGGCCAATGCCGCCCTTGACTGTGTTGATCCGAAGCTCATGCGCGACGACCACATGGTCTGGCTGCGCGAGCCGCTGAAGGTCGGCTCCGTCAAGGCGGGCCTGGCCACGTCGCTCGGTTTCGGCCACGTGTCCGGCTTCGCTGCGATTGTCAATCCGGGCGCATTCGAAGCGGCGGTGGCCAACACCGCGGGCGTCGAGGCGCTGAACGCATGGCGTGATCGCGCCAACGAGCGTCTGGCCGCTGGCCAGCGTCGCCTTGAGGAAGGTATGATGGGCCGCGCCGCGCTCTACGAGCCGATCGACAACCGTCGTTTCCATGAGGATGGCCGCGGCTACAACGCGCACGAAGTGGAGAAGGCCATGCTGCTCGATCCGAACGCGCGCCTGAGCGCATCCGGCTACTTCGAAGCCTGATCCCCGCGTCTGAGCGCCTGAAATTTCTGGCGTTCAGACGAACGATCGTCAAATCCCGTATCTGTCGCAATCTCAGTTTTTCGCGACGGATGCGGGATTTTCGTATTCTTGAATCGTCCTACTTTCCGTCTGCACGACTCCCGTTTGGTGCCGTATTTTCGCTTGTGCAGACTCGAAACGAGGGACTCGCAATGTGGGTGACAAAGGATGAAGCGCTTAAGCAAGGATGGTATCCTTGCGTGAAAACGAAGTGTCGCCCGCCTGTTTTGCGGAAGTCGACATGGTTCGTTTCTTTCTGAAAACTTTCGAAAGGCTGGAAAATGCTGGGTTTGGGGCATGACGTCGTGGATGTGCCTGCGTTCGCCGAGCAACTGGGTGAACCTGGGTCGCGCATGCGAAACCTGTTCTCCATGCGCGAGCGATGGCAGACCGCTCAACGGATGCAGGTCAAGCGAGATGGCGAGGCGGTGCATCTTGCGGCCCGCTGGGCGGGCAAGGAGGCCTTCCTCAAGGCGTGGTGCGAGGCGATTTCGCATAGGACGAAAGGCGATGGCGACATTGCCTATCCGTACACGCTTGACGATTTTCCTTGGGAACGTATCGAGATACTTGATGATTCCCACGGCGTGCCCCACGTCATGCTCTCGCCCGAGGTGCGATGCAAGCTGCAGCAATCGTTGGGGTTGCCGGTTGGCGGGGATGGCCAATCGTGCGAAATACATATTTCCATGAGCCATGACGGATCTGTTGCATCCGCGGTGGTGACAATAGAAGCGTGAATGGCAATTGCACAATCGCGGCCAATCGCACAATAACCAATAATTTCGTCAATCGATTGACGTTGGTCATCAAAACGCCTCGAACCGGTTTGATAAAACCGGTGATTCACGTTACACTTGTGCCAGCATCGCAGCAATGAAAGCAGCGAAACCCAATACTCATAACAACGAGGTTCCCTGAGAAGAGGAGTAGAGGCATGGCACGTTCCAAGTCCGACCAAGCGTTTGACGAGCGCATCGCGAAGAACAGCGAAGAACTGCATGAACTGCTGACGGAACTGTACGGAGAACAGGCCGACGAAGCCTTCCGAAACCTCACCGAGCTGATGAAGTCGTCGCATGCGGCGCGCCCCGCCGATCTGAAACGCCTCGACACCAAGCGTCTCGCCGATCCGGAATGGTACAAGCGTGGCAACATGTTCGGCATGACCATGTACACCGATCTATTCGCTGGGGATCTAAAGAAACTCGCAGACAAGGTGCCATATCTGAAAGAGCAGAAGCTCACGTATCTGCACCTGATGCCGTTGCTGAAAATGCCGCATCCGCAGAACGACGGCGGTTATGCGGTGGAAGATTTCGACACCGTCGATCCGTCGCTTGGCACTAATGAAGACCTCGCGGCACTCACCAAAAAACTGCGTGCGGCCGGCATCAGCCTGTGCCTCGACTTCGTGATGAACCACACCGCATCCAGCCATCGTTGGGCCAAGGCGGCTCAAGCGGGCGATCCGAAATATCAGGATTACTACTACTGCTACGACGACCGCACTGTTCCCGACCGGTACGACGCCGTGGTACCGGAAGTCTTCCCGGCCACCGCCCCCGGCAACTTCACCTGGAACGAACAGATGCACAAGTGGGTGCTCACCTCGTTTTACCCGTTCCAGTGGGATCTGAACTACCGCAACCCGAACGTGCTCGTGTCGGTGCTCTCCAGCGTGCTCGGCCTCGCCAACCTTGGCGTCGAAGTATTCCGCATCGACGCCGTGCCTTACATTTGGAAGGAACTCGGCACTAACTGCCGCAACCTGCCGCAAGTGCACACTATCGTGCGCATGTTGCGCATCGTGCTTGAATGCGTCTGCCCGTCCGTAGTGCTGAAGGGCGAAGTGGTGATGGCCCCCAAGGAGCTCGCCGCCTACTTCGGCACGCCGGAAAAGCCGGAATGCCACATGCTCTACAACGTGTCGATCATGGTGAATCTGTGGAGTGCGCTTGCCTGTGGGGACGTGCGCCTGCTCAAAGACCAGCTCGACAAGCTTAACGCGCTGCCGGAGAACTGCTGGTTCGTCAACTACCTGCGCTGCCATGACGACATCGGCTGGGGCTTGGACGAGCCGGTGGAGGAGAGTCTCGGCATCGACCCGCTCAAGCACAAGGAATTCCTGTACCACTTCTACGAGGGCTCGGTACCCGGCAGTTGGGCTATGGGCGAGCTGTACAACTACGATGAGGCGTCGAAGGATGCGCGCAGCTGCGGCACTACGGCCAGCCTGTGCGGTGTGGAACGCGCGTTGATCACACATGACAAGCCGTTGCTCGACATTTCGATGAAACGCGATCTGATGATGCATTCCGCCCTGTCGTTCCTGCGTGGCTTCCCCATGTTGAGCTGCGGCGACGAAATCGTGCAGCTCAACGGCTGGGAATACAAGGAAGATCCTGACCGCGTCGAGGATTCGCGTAATCTGCATCGTAGCCCCTTCAATTGGGAGAATGCGGCTAAGCGCAAGCGGGCTGGCACCCTGCAGAAGCAGATGTGGGATGGATTGAAGAGCATTCGTGAGATGCGCGACGATTCCGCTTTTGCGCCCGAAGCGTGGGTCACCACCTGGGACACGCATAATGATGCGGTTCTTGCGGTGGTGCGCCACGTTGAAGGACGCACTGTTCTCGGATTGTTCAATTTCTCATCTGCACGCCAGAGCGCGCATCTTGATTCGGATGGCGATATCACGCTTCCCGCTGAGGTCGCGTTGGAACCGTACCAGGTTTGCGTGATCGAAAAATAATTATTGCGATTTCGACTTGCGATTGTTGAGAGAGTGTGTATAATGACTCAAGTCGTTTCGTGTCGACTTTGATCGGCATAGACGGTGCGCGGATGTAGCTCAATGGTAGAGCCTCAGTCTTCCAAACTGATTACGCGGGTTCGATTCCCGTCATCCGCTCCACGACCGAAGGGTCGGAAATCCAGCAAAACGAACGGGTTCCGGCCCTTTTTGCATATCTGGGACGCCCAATTGCGTTGCAAGATTTTCCCCTCCGTCCGCCACTTTTATGCAACATAGAGTGCACTATAGAGTGCTCTTGTCCTACGTGACGAAAGGTACTGCACATGGCCAAGGAGAAGAACGGCGAGCGAAGCACTCTCCGACGCACCAAGGGACCGGGAAGCGTGTTTAGGGACGCCAATAGTGTCTGGCACTACCGCATGGCGATGCCGGCCGACCCCGTCACCGGAAAACGGCGCATCATCGAGGCCAAGGGAAAGGTCAAGAGCGAGACCTGTGCCCGCTTCGAGGCTAAGCTCGCCGAATACGAGCGGCTCGGCCGCATCCCCAGCAAGAACAGCCCCTACCTGCGCGACTGGCTCGAACGCTGGCTCACGGACATCGCGTCCCGAATCAAACCACGGGTCTTCGAGACCTACCGCAGCGAATGCCACGCCATCGCCGGCGCGATCGGAGTCGTCAGGCTCGAACGGCTCGCCCCGGAGCATGTCCGGCTCATGCTCGACACGCTCGCCCCCGGCAGAAGTGGCAAGACCCTCGCCGACTACCGCATCAGACTCAGGCAGGCGCTCGCCGCCGCCATGCGCGAGGGCCTCATCCAATCCAACCCCGTCGACCTGACCGAACCTCCCCGCATCGAACCGAACGACACCGCCATCCTCGCCCCCGGCCAGCCCATCGACGCCATCAAGGCCGCCGAAGTCGACGATCCGGACGGCATGTGGCGGCTCATGTTCCGGCTCACGTTCGCCACCGGCATGCGGCAGGCCGAACGCTTCGCGGTCGCACCCGAACAACTCATCACCAGGAACGGCATCCACGGCATCCAGGTAGACCGCGAGCTGCAACACTACAACGGCGACGACACCCCGCCTGAATGGCTCCGCGCCAGGCAGCTCACGCCCCACATGTGGATCGCGCCGCCCAAAAGCCGGAAGAGCATCCGCTTCGTGCCCATCGACACCACCCTCTGGCTCGACCTCAAGACCTGGGCCACCGAACACCGAATCCCCGACGGGCAACCCATCTTCACCCGCAAAGGCCACACGCTGACCAACCCCGTCGAACGCAGACTTTGGATCAAAGCCCTGCAAGCGGCCGGACTGCCCTACGTGACCATCCGAAGCGCCCGCCACTTCTACGCCACCCAACTCGCAGCGGGCGGAGCCAGCGAAGACGCCCGCAAAGCCATCATGGGCCACACCAAGATCAGCGTCACCGCCGGCTACACCCACTGGCGGCCCGAAGACCTCGCAGCGCTCGCCGGCGAAGCCAGGGCAGCCATAGGGGAGTCGGCTGTGGTGTAGCAAACGACTACGGAAACGTGTGAGCTGACGGAAATGTGGTCGAATTCGACCACATTTAACGTCTGGGTTCGATTTCGGGGTCGAGTTTGATTCCCGGCCCCGAAAATTAATCGACCGGCTTCTTGCGCGGTCTTCCTCCGCCGACGCCACGGCCGGGGCGTGTGGCGTTCCACCGGTCGATGGTCGACGGAAGCCATCCGCGCGTGCGGCCGGTGAGTGCGTCCGGTTCGGGCAGGTTGAGGCTGAGTAGCGCACCCTGCGTGATGCCCAGCCGTTCCGCGACCTGCTTGACGCCGAGGTATTCAGTCGTCATCGCCTCGCCTCCATCCGGCGAGCAGTCCGTCGATTCCCGCGGCGACGGCGAATCCGGCTGCGCCGTATTTCAAATCGGCCAATGCGAACATGGCGGCGATGATGGCGAACAGCATGCAGATGGCGCCTAGTATCTTCGGTTTGGTCATGGCGTTCCATGGTTCCCATAGGATTAGGGGAAGGGGTTCCGGCTGGTAGGTGCAGCCGGAACCCTCTCGCTTCTTCTTGCTTCTCCGCTTGGGGTCGTCGTCCTTGCGAAGCCCCAGCCATATCGACACTGCTATGCCGACCCAACTGGTGATCAGTGAGAGTCAATCCTTGAGTTCCATGTTCACCTCCTTTCCTTGGTTGATATAACTATCATCTTATAATGATGAAAGATATGCGAGTGGGGAAGAAAGCGACACACCGTACCGTAAGGTGCCAATGGCGAAAACCTGCGGAATTCTCGTGCTATCGGCAAAGGTTGTGTACTGGCGTGTGAATAGACTGTCGGCCATGTTGCGTTTTCCAATCCCCTCGGCGCCAAAGGAAAAAGTGCCGTCGATCTGCTCCGACTGGGGACACAACAAGTTGTTTTGGATTTCCAACGATGATGCCGAAACCCTTGACGACGCATGGGACTGCTATGTGAGCGACCAATTCGGATCAAGTGAACAAGCCGATTATTTGGAGAGTATGGCCAGAGAGGAATTCGAAAACCGGCTTGGTAAGGCCGTGGCCGGACGCCTCAAACCAATCCTTGAAGTTAAGGACATGGTTCATGCGCCCGGCGTCTACGAAATCCGCTGGCCCGAATGGAAGGACGAATGTGCGCGTCGTATCAGTGCGCGACTCTTCCACAAGGAGCGCAGAAAGGAACGCTGGATAGTCAGTGCCCGGCTTATGTGTAAGAAAGGTACTCGCGACGAAACCGAACTCTATTACAAACAAACCGGATTCGCTGTCCAAGCGGGGCAGATAGCGGACAGATGCCGTGACGACGGATGGACTGGTCTTACCGAGTACATTCCCGATGGCCTAAACTGAAAACACAGCAGACACAATGGAGAAAACATGAGAAAGCGTGGAACCGATTATAAGCGTCTACGCGAACGTGCGCGTAGGCTTATCGCCAATGACGATAGGCTTCTGTCGGAGCTTGCCGACATGCGTGAGGCCAAGCACATTAGTCTCGAGATTGCTTCTCGACGCATAGGTATCACCGAGGCTGAGTTGGAGGCCATTGATGGGGGTACTAAAGATCCCACTATGGGTGAGCTTCGTCGCTACGCGCACGCGGTCGGCGCAGTCATCGAGCACCGTGTAACTGATGATGAAGCAGGAGTCGTAACCGATTATTCGGAGCCCGTCGTGGTGACGCATGAGTGTGGCCAGATTGAAATAAGCTCCGTTCAACATGACCCAAGTTTCGGACCGATCGCTCAAATTAACATGATGAGCGTGCGCGCACAGACGAAAACCCTACAAGTGGAAACGACCTTGGTATGAAAATTATCGCATCACTCTCGAAAATATCGGAACAGAGCGAAATCCACTTGGAGAACCTGCCGAAGCAGGATGGCTCCTACGCATTCGATTTCCAGCTAAACGTGCCGCTTGCACACGCTGATGGAGATGCCTGTGAATCTGTGCGTATCGATATGATTCTGAAGGTGTTTTCTCGACATGATGATCAGCCACAGGGTAGTGGCGACATATGCTTCGAGATGGCCCTCAGCTATCAGGCTGTATTCCAAGATGGCCAGTCGATAGAGGGGAACGAGGAAAAACAGGCTGTATATGACGCTATTTGGCCGTACCTCTACGACAACATCATTAGCACTATGAGCCAATATCCCATCCCCACAATTCCGCCGCTATATAGAATCCCGCCCGAGATAAGCGTGGGGCAACGCTGATGGAATATCGCAGAACCGCCCCGGCGCTCGCCAATGAGCACCGGGGCGGAACCATACCCGCACAGGAGCGGCGCTGACGGAATCGGAGGTAAGCCGCATCGAGTCGGGCGAATCCATACAAAGAGAAGGATCCATGATGAAGAAGAAAACCCTCTGGCTAATCCTTACGGTATTTTCTGCGTTCAGCGCCATAGTCGGCCCATTCGCCTCGATCGGAGGAGACATGGGAGTCGGCTTATAGGAACTTTTGTGGTGCTTTAGGTCTGGTTCTCGACGTCAGTCTGCCCCGTTGGGATATCGCGTGCCGGTGTGGAATTCGTTCCAGTCGACGCCGGTCCCGTATGCGGGCGAGACGTCGCCTTCCGGTTCGGGCGACGTCGTTTTCCCGTCCTCCAGCGGATCGTTGGGAACGAACGATGGATTGGCAACGGTGTGTTGGATAGTTCCTTGAGGACGAGTCCCTGTTCGGTGAATTCCTTCGGACTCCGGTATCCGAGGGTGGAGTGGAGCCTCTGGTCGTCGGACCACCACACGTAGTCGTTGAGGTCATGCCTCAGCTGCTCGATCGTGGTGTAGTGGTTCCGGTACACGAGCTCCTTCTGCAGCAGCCTGTTCGTCGATTCGGCCACGGCGTTGTCGTAGGGGTTGCCCTTGCGTGGCAATGATCTTTTGATGTTGAACACGTCGAACGGCTCGTCGATCCTCGCGTCGTCGAACCCTGGTCGGTGTGGAACACCTGGACGTCCGTCAGCGGGAAGTCGAGGGTGACGAATGCGGCCAGCACCAGGCCCGCGTCCCGGGCCCGCCCGACGGAATGGCCGGCGATGCCCCTGTCCGCCAGGCCGACCAGCAGGCACACGTACGCCCAGCCTCCGCCGACGCCGTACACGTTTATTTGACCATAAACAAGAGGTAAGATCGCCCGCCGGACGCGTGTGCGGGGGCGTAGCCGTCGGACCCGCGGGTCCGACAGGTTCGCGCTTCGCCTCGTTGACCCGCGTCCCGTGCGGTTCGGATCGTCTGCGCGTGTACGCGCTCGTCATGCCCTGTTCGTGCATGATGCCGCCGATGTGCCTCCCGGACGTGGTGACGCCTCTCCTTTCCAGGGCGGCCTTGATCTTCCTGGCGCCGTGGCGTTCGCGGCTGTCGCGCCGGACCGCGCGCACGTCGCCGGCGATCGGATCCACGCGCTCCGTCTCGGGATGCCCGGTCATCCAGTAGTAGAGGTGGAGCGGGGAACGTCCGGTATCCTGCATTGCGCTGATATCGGGCAGCGGGCGGCGTTGGCCCGTATCACGCCTGCCTTCGTGCGAATACCGGCGCCGCTTGTCCTGAAACGTCCATCTCCATCTCCAACCGCCTGTCACGCCTCCCCGGCTCGACCGGTTCGTTCCGTCCGGGCGCGCGGTTGTCCATGGCCCGGGTGGAGCCGCTGTCGCGGATACCCTGGACCCGACGCCGCGGGGTCGATCGCGCGATGTCGTGCCCGGCCCCGATCTCCCGGGAGGGCTTGCCGCTCTCGTACGGCTGCACGATCTGCCGTTTGAACGCCTCGTCGTAGTGGCGGGGATGTTTCGGGTCGGCCATCGTCGGCTTCCAATCTCATGTCATTCGTCCCTCATCGGACTGTCTAACACATTGTAGCCAATCCAACAGGCCTACGGTGCCGGCGCATACGACAAGGTCCAGTCCATCGTTGACCGGCGCATGGGCGGCGGCGCGTCGTCCGCGCCGTGGTCCGCCGGCGGCGGGACCGCCATCACCGTGCGCGCAGGCGACACCATCGGCGCCATCGCGGCCCGGACAGGCCCGTACCCGGCAGCGGCGTGGAGCGTGCCCAGCGGCGACATCGACCTAATCTGGCCGGGTCAGGTCGTGTGCTACAACGGCGGCGGCTCCACGGCCACCGTAGGCAACGCGTCCCCGACCGGCCGTCATGTGACCGTCCGGCGCGGCGACACGCTCTCCGGCATCGCCGCCCGCCTCGGCATCCAGTGGACGCAGTTGCACGGCTACCGTTCGGGCAATCCCTCGCTCATCTACCCCGGCGAGACGCTTGTCCTGTTAGCACAGTGCCCCGCGCGCGGACGAGACCTAGCGAGACTGCATAAGACAAAAATGCTCTCGCCCATGCCCCGCTCGCGCGGATTAATAACGGAAAGGAAACCATCATGACTGACAAAACCAATTCAAACGACGCCAAAGGCATCGACGTGTCCTCGTGGCAGCGCTCCGAGCCGGTGGACGAATCCACGGAGGCCACGGTGCCCGACTGGCTCATCCCGAATAAGGTCTACGACCTCCTGAAGTGGGTGGGCCTGGTCGTCCTCCCGGCGCTGGCTGTGTTCACCGGCACCGTCGGCCTTGCGTGGGGCATGCCCCATATGGACGAGATCGTGACCACGCTCAACGTGCTCGCCGTCCTCGACGGCATGCTCATCGGAGTCAACGCCATCAAAGCCAAGCTCACCCTCGCCACCTGACTCACACCAGTGCCAGGATCAAGCTGCCCCTCTCCCATGCAGGAGAGGGGCAGCTTTCGTTTTGCCGAAGTCCTGAGTCCACGAATATTATGTAGACGTCCGACGTGAAAGCCGAGGATAAGGATTAAAGGCAATAGGAATAGAGTGCTTATAGAGTGCTATACGCAAGAAGTGACTCGCGGGCGGCGAATGTCAGATTGGAGTCGAGGCCTACTGTATACTTGCCTAAGCAGCTCACCAAGTGGGTGGCACGCGGATGTAGCTCAATGGTAGAGCCTCAGTCTTCCAAACTGATTACGCGGGTTCGATTCCCGTCATCCGCTCCACACAATCGTTAGAGAAGAAGAAAGGCGTGCTTAATGGCACGCCTTTTGCATACCTGCCGTGCGATTGCTTCGATGACTGGGTATGCTGGACGTGTCGCGACAGCGACGTGACGGTCGCAACAGGCGGTAATCGCAATACAACGGAGCGGGTATGGCACAAACGCAAGGTAACAAGGTGACGGAAGTCGTCGACGGCGTGGTCGAACAGGTCGACGTTTCCAAGCATCCAACGGCATCCATCGAAGCGTCTGATCTTTCCTTGGCCGACATCGAGCGTCGCAAATCGCATCCGGGACACTGGGCGCTGTTCATTGCGCTGATGCTGGTGGCTCTGATCGTGCCCTACTGGTGGGGACGTTTTCTTGCGGTCAAGGATGCGGCTTGGATTGTCGCCAACCTCGGTTTCCTTGATCCCAAGGGCGTTGCGTTGATTTCGTGGACCGTCACCATCATGGCGATGACCGGCTTGGGATTGATGGTCGCCGATGTGAAGAAGTGGCTGTGGGGCACGGTTTTCGTGGTGGGGCTTGCCGCCGAGCAGTTCGTTGCCGGCATGTGCCTGTTGAGCTTCAACTTCTGGAACGCCACTTATGTGATGTACGGCGATTCTTCGGGGCTTGCCAACGCCGCGAATCTTGGCATCATCGCGGCTGGATGCGGTGTCGCCGTCTACGCGGTGCTGTGGGTTGGGCTGCTGGTCTGCATCAAAAAAGAATCGAAATTTAATGTGCTTACGCGCAGTTGGGCGTCGTTTCTGCTGTTTTTTGTGATTGAGGGCATTTCGCTCGCGGTGGTGCTGTTCGGCGGGCTGCTGAACGTGGTCTGAAGCGTCGCTTGCGGCATGGTTTGATTTGGTCTGCCCCTCGTGTATGATTTCCCTTTGGCGTGTTTCGCCCGCGGATAGAGAGCGCGTCGGTATTGGACCGGCAGCACCGCGCAGCAACATAAGGAGGATGCCGTGGCACTTACGGCTGAGGAAAAGCAGGAAATCATCAAGACTTACGCTACCCACGAGGGCGACACCGGCTCCCCGGAGGTCCAGGTTGCTTTGCTGACCAAGCGTATCGCTGATCTGACCGAGCACCTCAAGGAGCACAAGCATGATCACCACTCCCGTCGTGGTCTGCTGCTGATGGTCGGCGATCGTCGTCGTATGCTTGATTACCTCAAGCGCGTTGACATCAACCGTTACCGCTCCCTGATTGAGCGTCTGGGTCTGCGCCGATAGTTAAATTCTTCCGCCCGAATGCCTTCCTTGGCGTTCGGGCGTTTTTTGCATGACAGCCGCGTTGAGGAAAAGACAGTTTGAAAGCCCAAGGTTTAGGGCGCATGAGGTCTAGAATCTAAAGATGAGGAAGCGACGAAGGTAACGTCGCGTCACGCATGCAGAAATCGGTTGGAGTCCGCTGAAGAGGACTGCCGATAGTTGGTAAAAGAAAAAGAAAAAAGGAGGAACCCTATGGAGGGTCCCGAAATCAAGGCTGTTGAAGCCGTAATTGATAATGGTTCGTTTGGTAAGCGCACGTTGCGCTTCGAGACCGGTCGTCTCGCCCAGCAGGCGGATGGTGCCGTCGCCGCCTATCTTGACGATGATTCGATGATTCTGTCGACCACCACCGCCGGTTCCAGCCCGAAGGAGAACTACGACTTCTTCCCGCTGACCGTGGACGTGGAAGAGAAGATGTACGCCGCCGGCAAGATTCCGGGATCGTTCTTCCGCCGTGAAGGCCGCCCGAGCTCCGAAGCTATTCTCGCTTGCCGCATTATTGACCGCCCACTGCGCCCGTTGTTCCCGCACACGCTGCGCAACGAAGTGCAGGTTGTGGAAACCGTGCTCGCCGTCAACCCGGACGATGCTTACGATGTGATCGCACTGAACGCTGCTTCCGCTTCCACTCTGATTTCCGGTCTGCCGTTCGAAGGCCCGGTTTCCGGCGTTCGCCTGGCTCTGATCGACGGCCAGTGGGTTGCTTTCCCGCGTTGGAGCGAGCGTGAGCGCGCCGTGTTCGAAATCGTGGTTGCCGGCCGCGTGGTGGAGAACGGCGATGTCGCCATCGCTATGATCGAAGCCGGAGCAGGCAAGAACGCCTGGCACCTCATCTACGACGAAGGCCAGACCAAGCCGGACGAGGAAGTCGTTGCCGGTGGTCTTGAAGCAGCCAAGCCGTTCATCAAGGTGATCTGCGAGGCTCAGACCGAACTTAAGAACATCGCTGCGAAGGAAACCAAGGAATTCCAGCTCTTCCCGGAGTACACCGAAGATCTGTACAACCGTATCGATGAGATCGCCCACGCTGATCTCGACGAGGCTCTCTCCATTGCCGAGAAGCTGCCGCGCCAGGATCGCATTCATGAGATCAAGGAAGGTGTCAAGGCCACTCTCGCCGGCGAATTCACCGACATGGACGATGCCGAAAAGGAAAAGGAGATCGGCAATGCGTTCAAGGAGCTGCAGCGCCAGATTGTGCGTCGCCGCATCCTGACCCAGGATTACCGCATTGATGGCCGTGGCCTGCGCGACATCCGTACCCTGTCCGCTGAAGTGGACATCGTTCCGCGCGTGCACGGTTCCGCACTGTTCCAGCGTGGCGAAACCCAGATTCTGGGCGTCACCACCCTGAACATGCTCAAGATGGAACAGCAGATCGACGCACTGTCCGGCCCGCAGTCCAAGCGTTACATGCACAACTATGAGATGCCGCCGTACTCCACCGGTGAAACCGGTCGCGTCGGCTCCCCGAAGCGTCGCGAAATCGGTCACGGTGCTCTGGCGGAGAAGGCTCTCGTGCCGGTGCTGCCGAACCGCGAGGAGTTCCCGTATGCCATCCGTCAGGTCTCCGAAGCCATTGGCTCCAACGGTTCCACCTCCATGGGCTCCGTGTGCGCATCCACCCTGTCGCTGCTCGCCGCAGGCGTGCCGCTGAAGGCTCCGGTTGCCGGCATCGCCATGGGCCTCGTGTCCGGTGATGTTGACGGCCAGCACATCTTCAAGACCCTGACCGATATTCTCGGTGCTGAAGACGCATTCGGCGATATGGACTTCAAGGTCGCCGGAACCTCCGAATTCATCACCGCCCTGCAGCTCGACACCAAGCTCGACGGCATTCCGGCAGACATTCTTGCCTCTGCTCTGCAGCAGGCCAAGGAAGCTCGCACCACCATTCTCGAAGTCATCAACGAGTGCATCGACGGCCCGGCCGAGATGAGCCCGTATGCTCCGCGCATCATCACCACCACCGTTCCGGTCGACAAGATCGGCGAGGTCATCGGCCCGAAGGGCAAGATGATCAACCAGATCCAGGAAGAGACCGGTGCGGAGATCGCCATCGAAGATGACGGTACCGTGTTCATCTCCTCCGAGGGTGGCGACGGCGCTGAAAAGGCTAAGCAGATCATCGAACAGATCGCCAACCCGCACGTTCCTGAAGCCGGCGAAACCTACAACGGCAAGGTTGTGAAGACCACCTCCTTCGGTGCCTTCGTGAACCTGACCCCGGGCACCGACGGACTGCTGCACATCTCCCAGATTCGTAATCTGGCCAACGGCGAGCGTATCGACGCCGTCGAAGACGTGCTCAAGGAAGGCGACACCGTTGAGGTAGTCGTGCAGGGCGTTGATGATCGCGGCAAGATCTCCTTGGCCATTCCGGGCTTCGAAGATCAGGAATCCTCCGCTCCGCGTCGTGAGCGTTCCGATCGCGATGACCGTCGCGGCAGCCGTGGCCGTCGTGATGACCGTCGTGATGATCGTCGTTCCGACCGTGACGATCGTGATTATGATGATCGTCCGCGTCGTCGTCGTTCCGATCGTGATCGTGATTATGATCGTGATGATCGTCGTTCCGACCGTCGCCGCAGCAACCGCCGCGACGACCGCAACCCGCGTTACGCAGCCGACGAGAACTACGATGAGTACCGTGCCGATCGCGAAGAGCGTTCCGAGCGTCCTCGCCGCCGCGTCCGCCGCGACTTTGATCCTTTTGAGGACTGATGTCCTCAAGGATCCCTCGCAGCATAGCTGACTGACTGAAGTGCCCTGTACCGAAAGGTACAGGGCACTTTTCGTTTCATGCAGAATGCATGAAAATGAGACACGGGGTATGAGTTTTGCCATAACGTACCTAGATGTATGCAAGAATGGCTTGAAGAGCCATTAACGAAGGAGTCGTCATGGTCGTTGGCATTATCATTGCTGTCATCGTTGTACTTATTGTGCTTTGGGCCGTCAGCGCCTACAACGGGCTGGTCACGTTACGCAATCGTGTGAAGAACGGCTGGGCGCAGATCGATGTGCAGCTCAAGCAGCGTACCGATCTTATTCCGAACCTGGTGGAAACGGTCAAAGGTTATGCGGCCCACGAATCCCAAGTGTTCACGCAGGTCACGCAGGCCCGTGCCGGCGTGGTGCAGGCCGCGCAAAGCGGTGACGTGGCGCAGCGCATCGCCGCGGAAAACCAGTTGAGTCGCGCGCTTATGAATCTGCAGGTTGTGTCTGAAAACTATCCGCAACTGCAGGCCAATACGAATTTCATGGATCTGCAGAGTCAGCTGAAATCATTGGAAGAGAAGATCGCTTACGCACGCCAGTTCTACAACGATGTCGTGCAGAAGTACAATACCCAGACCGAGGTTGTGCCGACCAATATTATCGCCGGCTTGTTCCATTTCGAACAGGCTCCCTACTTCCAGGTGGATGAAGCGGATCGTCAGGTTCCGCAAGTTAAATTCTGACATGCATGTAAAAGCCCCGTCCGATAACGATGGGGCTTTACTGTTCAATTCGGCCTGTACGGCCATCTGTTGTACGGCCATCTGAGGAAAGAAGAAGCGAGAAAGAGGGATTATGACGGCCAAACAGCATGCGTCACGAGCGGTGCGCAGCTTCGGTATTGCAATCGTTGTTACCGTTGGTATTGTAGCGGCCTTGCTGCTGTTCATGGTATTGGATGACGGTGGGGCCGATCTGAGCTACAAAACGCTCGACTACGATGTGCAGGTGCAAAGCAATGGCGATTTGAAGGTCACCCAGCATATCGACATGAAACTCGCCGACCGCAGCGATGACGACGGCGATCATCCATGGAAGCAGTTGTACCAACAGTACACGCTGAAGGGAAGCGATCTGACCAATATCACCGATATCAGCGTGCGCAATGTAACAATGGGGGAAACCTACCAGCAGGGCGATATCGCAATCCCAAGCAGCTACAGCACCGACGAATGGAATCGAGAACATGCGAAGCAGTGGTACATCGCCGATGTTTCGCAAGGTGACAGCAATCCGCAGCCGTTCGATCCCGCGAAAGACGGTCTTGTTTCCGGCAATACCGACGATCGTTCCAAGAAGATCGAAATTGGGTGGAACATTCCCTCCATCACATCGGCAAGCAGCTTGAAATTCGACGTGACCATGACTATGCAGGGCGTGACCACCGCCTATCAAGACATGGCCACGTTCCAGTGGGAGCCGCTCGGCGTGAGCAATCAGATTCCCATCGGCAAAGTCACCGGCACCGTCACCTTCCCCAAAGGCATTGACGCCGATAATTCGTGGGCTTGGCTGCATACGGAATGCACGTCGGAAACGGAGCGAGACAAGAACGGGTCGCTGAAATTCACCGTATATGACGTGCGTGCCGGCGACTATGTCGACGTGGTCGCCATGTTCGACGTTGGCGCGACCGACGGCGTGGAACGCACCAGAGATACCACCATCAAAAACGGCATTATGAAAAGCGAAGCCAAGCAGGAACAGCAGTGGCGCGACCAACAGCGCAAACAAGCGCGCATCCGCCTGATCACGTGGATCGCCATTGCAGTGGTCGGGCTGGTCTTGTGTGTGATCGCCATCATCTTCGCGTTGCGCAGCTTCAACCGTTCGCAATATCATGGCGGCGTCGAGTATTGGCGTGACGAGCCGGAAATGAGTCCTGCTAGCGCTGCGGAGCTGCTGCATATGGTCGACAACAAGCATTCGAGCACGCTGGCGAGCCGTAAAATGTCGGCTTCCGTGCTTTCGCTTGCCTCGCGTGGCGCGATCGCCATCTACCCGGGGGTGGCTGCCATGTATCGGGGCATTGATATGAGCCAGGCGAATAATGCTGACATCGCACGGATGATCGCCAACGATCCCGCTCGAATCCGCGATGTGGGCAAAACCAGTACGGTGGTGATACTTCCCGTGGTGTTTGACAACGTGCAATCGTTGCAGTTGCGCCCGAGCGAGCAGGCCGCGCTCGACTTGCTGGTGACGGCGTCCGAACGCATCGGCTCTCCGGTGTTCGATCTGGATCAGATGAACGAGAATTTCTCTGGTTGGAAGAACGGCTACAAGCTTCAGGAGAAGTTCACGAATACGTGCGACAACGAATTCGCCATGCTGGGCGCCACGTCGATATACGGTGGGGGAGCGTTTGCCGCGGGCATTTGCGCCGTGATGTTGGCATTCCTGTCCATGCTGTATTTCGGAGCCATCGGCAATCTTGCGTTGTTCGCGGTGATTTCCGCGCCGATGATGTTCGCTTCTGTGTTCGCGTTGAGTTACCTCAAACTGAAGGGGCTTACCGACAATGGGCAGTATCTTGCTGGCCAGGTGCTCGGGTTGAAGCATTATATGGAGGATTTCAGCGAATTCAAGGATCGCGGTGTGACGGATATGACGTTGTGGGGCCGGTATATGGTGTATGCCACCGCGTTCGGCATTTCCGAAAAGGCGATGAAGCAGCTGTTGAAAGCGTATCCGCAATTGGCTGATCCGCATTGGCTTGATAATAATGCTTCCGATTCGCTGCTGTACTGGAGTTATCGTTCATGGTATTTCGACCATCGTTACACCGGTCCTGCTTCGTTTGATACGAATTCGATGGATTTCTCGCAATTCAGCGCCAATTTTGGTGATATTGGCGCGCAGTTGGAATCAGGTTTCGCTGATATTCAATCGACGATTTCAGCGGCGTCGCCGTCCGGAAGTTTTAGTGGTTCCGGCGGCAGTTTCTCCGGTGGTGGTTTCGGCGGTTCGTCCGGCGGTTCCGGCGGCGGCAGCTTCGGCGGTCGCTGACATGCGCATTACGCGCATGTTTGGTGGGTTTGCTGTCTGCTGAGGCGGGTTGGCTGGTAAGGTTGCACTCGGAAAGACACTCTGTACGTTGTTGAAGGAGATCGGGATGGCTTTGTTCCGTAATCTTGGACCGTTCCACACCACGGCTATAGGTCATGGCGAAATGCCGTTGACCATTGAAAACAATCGTGGTCACGATGTCGGTATCGAAACATTGCACGCCTCGTTGGATGCCGGATGCCGTCACATCGACACCGCTTGGGCGTACTACACGCCGGGCGAAGAGGAACAGACCGGCGAAAAGCTGGTGCGTGAGGCGCTTGACTCGTGGAAGGGTCCGCGTGAGGAAGTCACCGTGGCCACCAAGGTGGGTTTGCGCCGCGCTTGGGAGGGTGACAAGCCGGTTTGGCCGCGTGACGGCAAGCCGGAGCATCTGATCGAATACGGCAAGCAGTCCGCGATGGCGCTTGGCGTTGACAGCATCGATCTGCTTTACCTGCACCGCCATGATCCGGAAGTACCGTACAACGAGTCCTGCGAAGGCATCAAGGCGTTGCTCGATCAGGGCGTGGCCCAGTGGGCGGGTGTTTCCAATGTGAGCATCGAACAGTTGAAGATCGCACAGGAGATTCTCGGCGACAAGCTTGTGGCCGTGCAGAACCAGTATTCTCCGATTCATCTGGACACCCAAGACACGCTTGACTATTGCGCCGAGCAGGGTCTGGCATTCGTGTGCTGGAGTCCGTTGGGCGGCTACCGTCACCCGTATGACGAGCACCTGTTCGATCCGTTCCGTGAGGTGGCCGAAACCCGTGGCGTGAGCTACCAGCGTGTGGTGCTCGCATGGGAGCTGGCCAAGGGCGACCACATGTTCGTGATTCCTGGCGCCCACCGGCCGGAAACCATTCTCGATTCCCTCAAGGCCGACGAGCTCGAACTCACCGAAGAGGAGCTCGCCAAGCTCGGCTGAGTGTCATATTCGCAACGATTTGCATCAAGGCGTCCGTCTCCACGACGGACGCCTTTGGTTTTCCCGCATGTGTTTTTCCGTGTATGTATTTCCCAGATACGGCAGAAGTGTCCCGTGAATAGTTGAGAATATAGAGCGGAAAAATCGAGTAAGAGGAACAAGCGTGCAAAGAAGAAATAAGCCTGAAGTATTGGCTCCCGCGGGCAATCTGCGAGGACTGAAAACCGCCGTCGATTACGGTGCGGACGCCGTCTACTGCGGAGGCAAGGCGTTCGGCATGCGTTCGGCGCCGAAAAACCTGAGCTTGGAGGATTTCGAAGAAGGCTCCCGTTATGCGCACGAGCGTGGCGCTCGCGTGTACGTGACCTGCAATGTGCTTCCACGCAACAATGAAGTCGAAGCGATGCGCGAATACATCGGCCAGCTCAAAGACACCGGCGTGGATGCGTTGATCGTTTCCGACATTGGCGTGATGCTTATGGCTCGTGAAGTGGCGCCGAATCTGGAACTGCATGTGAGCACGCAGGCCGGAGTCACCAACTATCAGGCGGCGAACGCCTTCTACCAGCTGGGCGCACGCCGTGTGGTGCTTGCCCGCGAAATGGATCTGCAGGCCGTGCGAGACATTCGTGCACGCATTCCCGACGATCTTGACATCGAATGCTTCGTGCATGGCGCGATGTGCATGGCGTTCTCCGGTCGTTGTCTGTTCTCCAACTATCTGACCGGACGTGACGGCAATCATGGTGAATGTGCGCAACCGTGCCGCTGGAAGTATTCCATCGTCGAAGAAAAGCGACCCGGCCAGTATTTTCCGATAGAACAGACCAAGGAAGGCGCGTATCTGTTCAATTCGCAGGATATGAACATGCTTGCTCATATCGACGATCTGCTTGATTCGGGCGCTACCAGTCTGAAAATCGAAGGTCGTTCCAAGAGTGCCTACTATATTGCAGCGATGACGAACGCTTACAAGACCGCCGTTGACGCATACATGGTGCAGCGCGGTTTTGAAGACGAGGATGGCACTGTGTTGAAGCCGTTCCACGATCGCGTGATTCGCCCGTCCGATCCGGATTACGGCAAGCCGGAAATCACGGATTCGATTATGGAACATGCGGATGGCGCGTTCGCAGGGAAGCCGGATATTGCAGCCGTTCCTATTACGTCTGCTGGCGAACCCGATGATCTGAGCTATCACGCCCGCAGTACAAGGCGTAAGTCGAACACGGCTGCCGAAATTCTGCCGGAAGGCTGGTATCACGCCGGAGTGCGCCCCGCGGAGCATGTGTCTTTGCCTGACTGGCTGCTGGACGAGCCAGACAAGGTGGCACACCGCGACTATTCCACCGGCTTCTATTATCCGGAACACAAAGTGCAGCAAAGCACCGATCGTTCCGCGTATTTCCGCGCATGGCTGGTGGTCGGCGAAGTGCTTTCGTGGAGTCCGGAAGACGGCGGTCGCGTGACCATTATGAGCCGTAACAAGATCGAAGCCGGTCAGGAGGTTGAATTCGTGCTTCCGGGTGCGGCGCCGCTCGCTTATACCATTCCGGCCGGCGGATTCCGCGACGCGGAAGGTCACTGGGTTGAAGCCATTAACAATCCGGCGCATGTGTTCTCCATGCCATGCCCTCAGGAAGTGCCGGTGAACGCTGCCATCCGATCGCGCACCAAAAAGCCGACGCTCAAAGCGGAATAATTGCGAAAAATATCGTGTAGACGCAGAAAATCATCAGAAATTATTTATAAATAATTGTAGAACAATCAAGGAAAACAGAAAAAATGACTGACAGGCAGTATGACGACGCTATTCTTGACAGCAATGCGATCGACCCGACCGATGTGGACGGCAATCCGATTCCGGTGACCATTCCGATCATGCTTGCGCCGGGCGTCAAAGTCGTATACACCACGCGACTTGGCGGTACCAGCGAAGGAGACTATGCGCACTGCAATCTCGGGGGTAAAACCGGCGATGATCCGAACCATGTGCTCGCCAATCGTGTGGCGCTCTCCAACGCCATCGATGCGAAACTGAGCTTGGTCAGCCAGGTGCATTCCGGCGTTGCCGTCGATGTGGACGAATCGTTCGTAATGAACCGTCCGTTCGGTTTCGACGCGTCCGGCAGCAAAGGCGAAACCGCTCAGCAGGTGGGCGAAACCGCGGATAATCCGGCAGTGGTCGAAGCCGACGGCCAGGTGACCGAGCAGAAGAACGTGGCGCTCGGCATGTTCGCGGCCGACTGCCTGCCGGTGCTCATGGCCGATGCGGAAGCCGGTGTGATCGGTGCCGCGCATTGCGGTCGCCGTGGTCTGCAGAACGGTGTGATCGGTGCCACCGTCGAAAAGATGGTGGCCAAGGGAGCCAAGCCGGAACGTATTGTCGCCACGCTCGGCCCGTGCATCTGCGGCGACTGCTACGAGGTTGGCGGAGACATCGCCGACGAATTCGACGCGCAGTTCCCTGGAACCTTCACACTGAGCCGCTTCGGCCAGCCGGGCATCGATATCGCGGCCGCCGCGCTGCAGGAGCTTGCCAAAGCCGGTGTTCCGGCTGATAACGTCGTTTCCTCCCGCGCCCGCGTCAACGCAGCCACCCAGTATCTTTCCGAAGACGAGGAATTGGCGGAAATCTGCCAGTCCGATGGCGAAGGAGAACCGCAGCTCGCGGAACGTTTCAAGAGGATCCGCCGTAGCCTGTGCACGCTGGAAAATCCGCTCTGGTTCTCGCATCGCCGTGCCACCATCGCAGGCAAAGCGCACGAAGGCCGTATGCTTGCGCTGATCGTACGCGAATAGTGGGAGAGCGGCGCGCTGTTGCGGATTGCGTGCAGAACGTAAGGCAAAGCGCGTTGCAAACCGATTCGGGGGTTTACGGTGGGACGTATGAGTGAGAGAGAGCAGATGCAGGAACAGAAGATGCCGGTTGTGGCCGTGGTGTTGGCGGCCGGTTTCGGCACGCGATTCGATGAGAACAATCCCAAGCAGTTGGTTTCGGTGGGGGATAAGCCAATCGTCTGCTGGAGCATCGAGGCGTTCGAGCGCAACGATCGCGTGAGTGACATCATCGTCGTGGTCAACGAGCGTGTCAGCAATATGGTGAACATGCTGATCGATGAAGCCGGTTATGCCAAGGTGCGTGCCGTGATTCCGGGTGGCTCCGAGCGTGTGGACAGCACCCGCGCCGCGCTCGACCTGCTCAAGCAGGCGGGCATTCCCGATGGCGCGAAAATCCTCATCCACGATTCCGTGCGACCGTTCGTTGAACAGCAATCCATCGACGGTTGCATCGACAGTCTCGACCAGTTCAACGCGGCGACCGTGGCATACGCGTCCACCGACACGATTCTGCTGACCGAAGATCTTGGAGAGCGCAAGGTGGTGCGCTCCGTGCCCGATCGTACGAACGCATTCCGCGCGCAAACCCCGCAGGCCTTCCGTTTCGGCACTATCACCAAAGCCTACGAGCTCGCCACCGCTGACCCTGACTTCCATCCGACCGACGACACCCGCGTGGTGGTGGACTATCTGCCGAACGAGCCGGTCGCCATTGTCGCCGGATCCGAAACGAATCTCAAAATCACCACACAGGCCGACATGCCGATCGCCGAGAACATCGCGCGCAGCCTCGACCCGGAACACGCCAAACAAGAAGCGAAAGTGCGCATGCACGCGGTGTTCGCTGAAGCGTTCTCGCAAATGCATAAGCATTGATCGTAAACGAACTCACCTTTCGACCACGTACACTGGAACACATGCAGCAGATCAACATCGTCATCTCAGGTTTCACCCCGTACGACGGCATCGACGTGAATCCGGCCGTACTTGTTCCCGTGGCGCTCGCCGAATATTGGAATGATCCATCTCAATCCGTGGCGCTGTCCGACGATCTTCTGCAGGATGTTTCCATTAGCGTGACGACGGTGACGCTTCCGGTCAGTTTCGCCAATGCCTGGCCCATGTTGCTGAACGCCATCGAACAGGCGAATCCCGATATTGTCATCGCCACCGGTTTGAAGCGGTCCGCCCGCGGCGTGCTGCTGGAGCGATGCGCCACGAATCTGATGGACGCGGCCAAGCCTGACGCCGATAATGTGATTCCGCCGCGCCGTCCGATCAATCCAGAAGGTCCGGCAGCATATTGGACACGCTTGCCGTTGCGTTCGATTCTGCGCGATTTCGCCAAACATGAGATTCCCGCCGCGTTGAGTTCGGATGCGGGCACGTTCGTCTGCAATTCGCTGTTCTACCATCTGCTCGACTGGTCTGCCGCGCAGGAAAAGCGCATTCTGTCGGGTTTCGTAAGCCTGCCGATCGTCAACGAGCAGCCACATCCGCAACATGGACTGTCGATCGCGCAGCAAATCGCCGCAGGTAACGATGTGATTCGCGAATCGGTGCGTTATTATCTGCAGCCATCCTCAAGTGAGATTCTGCTCGGCTGAACGGCGTCGGCGTTTCCTCGAACGATTTCTGTGCTCTCTGTGAGAATTATGCGACTGCCGTGTGCCGAACGTTTTTCCTGCGCTAAAGTTCAAGACGGATAGGCGCGGGCAAGATGCGCGATGGAAGGGAATTCGTGAAAGGAATACCATGGTTGAGCAGTTCCCAATCGTGTTGAGGGGGTACGACAAGGAAAGGGTCGATGAAGCGTTCGCTTCGGCTCAGGAGACGGTGGACCGTCTGCGTGAGCAGATCAAGGCCGACGATCAGACCATCCTTGAACTGCAGGCACAGCTGCAGGAAGAGAAAAACAAGAAGGCCAACCCGAATTCGTTCGCATCTCTGGGCGCCAACGCGCAGCAGATGCTCGCCAGTGCGGAACAGACCAGCGCCGAGCTGCTTGACCGTGCCAAGAAAGACGCTTCCGCGGCACGCGCCACGGTGCAGCTTCAGGCCGAAACCCTGCTGAACAACGCCAAGCTCGACGCCAAGCGTATTCTCGACGAGGCTAACGCCAAGGCTGAAGCGGTGCTGTCGAAGGCCAATAATGATGCCGGCACGCTGAAGTCCAACGCCCAGCGCGAAGCTGACCAGCTGCGTGGCGAAGCGCAGAAGGCCGTGGTGGCGCAGCGCCAGACCGTTGATCTGGAATTGACCAACTCCCGTGAGGAGCACGACAAGCGTCTCGCATCGGAGCGCGCCACGCAGGAGCGTGAGCTCTCCGATATGCGTGCCGCAGCCACCGAACAGATCGCGGCGCAGCGCAAGAACGCCAATGACGAGATTAACCGCATGAAAAGCGAGACCAACGACCAGATCGAATCCGCGTTGGCCGAAGCCAACAAGAAGCTGGCCGACGTGCGTGAGCAGGTGTCCAAGATGATGACGGACGCGCAGCGCCGTGCCTCGGAAATCACGGATACCGCCAAAGCCAAGGCACAGGAGATCACCGACGAGGCCGAAGTGCATCGCACCAAGACCATCAGCCAGGTCAATGCCGAGGTGGAGCAGATCCGCGCCGACATTTCCGCCCAACAGGATGAGGCTACGAAGAAGGTCAACGAGCTGCTCGCCGACCTGAACGAACGCCGTGAAACCGCCAAGAAGCAGTCCGAAGAGCTGATTTCCGAAGCGCAGCATACGCGCGATGAGGCCGAGGCATACGCTTCCGACAAGCGTGAGGCAGCCGACAAGCAGGCTGCCAGCATTCTCAAGCAGGCCACCGAAGAGGCCGACGAGCAGATCAACGAGCGTCGTGAGGCAGCCAAGAACGAGCTTGAAGGTGTGCAGCAGCGCATCGCCGACCTGCAGACCCGTGAGGCGCAGATCACGCAGCGTGTCAGTGAACTGCGTGCCATGTTTGCCAACGCGTTCTCCGGTTTCGGCGCGAACGGCCTGTCCGTGGTCAATTCCATCGACGGCGAACAGCATGAGTCTGCAGCTGAAGCTGAAACTCCGGAAGAATCGTACGACGAGGGCGAGCCCGTTGAGAACGAACCGGAAGTGACCTTCGATGAGGATGTTGTCTCCGACGAACAGCAGAATAATGACGACTTTGAAGAACCGTCCGAAGATGAGCAGTCTGACCAGGGCGAGGAAGCACAGGAGGAACAGAACAATGACTGATATCACGCCGTTGAGCGCTGATGCATTGGCAACGCTGGTTGAGGATTTTGAAGCCAGCGACCACAACCGTATGGCCATGAACGCGGTCACCGCGGCGGGCGTTAACAAGGTGGCGCGCAACTATGACCGTGCCCGCTTGATGCAGCGCAGGTTTTCCACCATTGTCGACAATGGCACCGCCACCCATCAGGATCGTTCCGGCCGTTGCTGGCTGTTCAGCTCGCTGAACGTGGCCCGTTTCGTGGCCAAGAAGAACATGGGGCTGAAGGAATTCGAGTTCTCTCAGAACTATGCCATGTACTACGACAAGCTCGAGCGCGTCAACTACTTCCTGCAGGACGTGGCCGAACTGGTGAAGGCCGGCGAGCCGTCCGACTCCCGCCTGATCCAGCATCTGCTCGCCGACGTGATGGGCGACGGCGGTCAGTGGACCATGGCCATGAACGTGTACAAGAAGTACGGTGCCGTTCCGAAGGATCTGTTCCCGGAAACTGAATCCTCCAAGAACACCGGCGAAATGAACGTGCAATTGCGTCGCCTGCTGCATACGGCCGTCGCGCACATGTATGCTGATCCGGCTTCGATCGAATCGGTGATCGCCGAAGCGACCGCCGCCGGCCACCGTATTCTGACGATTCACTTGGGCGAGCCGCCGAAGAGCTTCGACTGGGAGTGGACCGACAAGGACGGCGAGTTCCACCGCGATGGTGAGATCACGCCTGTGGAATTCTGGCAGAAGTACGTCGGTTCCGCCGATTTGGAAGGCTACGTGTGCCTGGTCGACGATCCTCGTCAGGAGCATGCGAAGGGCAAGAAGATCGGTATCGAGCACTTGGGTAATGTGGCCGGGGGAGACCCGACCGAATATCTGAACGTGCCGAACCAGTTCATGAAGGATTGCGTGCGTCAGATTCTCGAAGAGCAGGGCATTCCAGTATGGTTCGGTGCCGACTGCCACCCGATGATGGATCGTGAAAACGGCGCTTGGGCCACTGATCTGTTCGAATACGGCAAGGTGTATGGCGTCGACTTCGATCTGAACAAGGAAGATCGCGTGCGTTTCGCCGATTCCGCGATGAACCACGCTATGGCGTTCGTTGGCGTGGACGTTGCTGAAGACGGCACGACCACCCGTCGTTGGCGTGTGGAGAACTCTTGGGGCGACAAGATCGCAGACAAGGGCTACTTCACCATGAGCGATGATTGGTTCACCGAATACGTGTACGAGGTCGCCGTGCCGAAGGCGCTGCTCCCTGCCGAATATCAGGCCGCTCTTGACGAACCTGCCACCATGCTCCCCGCATGGGATCCGATGGGCGCTCTGGCTTAAGGGATGCACTAAGCGGCTTAAGGCTATCGCTTTTATTTTAGAAAACTGCACTTCCAACTTGATTTGTGAGTGCAGTTTTCTGCATTCTGAGTTGTGGTGTTTGATGGAGAAGTCATAGCCTCGTTCCTTGATAGAGAATTGAGGAATTATGAGACTGATAGGCCTGATTTGTTCAAGTCTGCTGACCTTGGGAATGACTTCTTCTCCGGTGACAGACTTTTTCTTGTCTGAGCAGCAAACTCCGAACACCAGTGGAATGAGAGTCGTTGTGGAATGCCCTGCATGGCTTCAATGGTTCTGTGGAAAGAAATAAGAATGTGTCCATCTTCCGTTAAGCGGAAGTGAAATGCAGATGCTCCAAGAATGTTTTTTGCTGTTGATATGAAAGCTGCCTTTCATTTCCAGTATCTTTTTTTGATAGTAAGATAGGCCGGATCCATTGTTCACCACACCCGTTTTATCTTGTGATGGGGAGTCAGTCATTTCGATATAACAGTTTTGATCGTCAATAGAGATAATCATATAGTATCTGTCATCAGCCTTGGAGTGTTTGACAATATTCCCAAAAAGCTCGGTCAATAAATTTCGGATAAAGGGTGTTTCTGCTTCTGTCAGTGTAGACGAATCGGAATTTGAGAAGAATATTTGTCCATCGAAACCTAGAGCGTGCAATAGTTCTTGATGCTCCGTTATGAATTCTTCCAATTCTTCTGTTGCGGAAGAATTGGAAGAATGATGTACAAATGTGAATGCTTTGCTTTCGCTTTTCTCGACATATTCCAACGCTCGAATAGCCTCTCGGGTTTGGAATAGGGCTGCGGTGGCCATTTTTTGTACCGTGTCAAGATCGGTTTGTTGCATGGAATCTTTGCTCTCTGTTGCGAGGATGATTGCACTAAGATTATTTGCAATATGATCGTGCAGGTATCTCGCGATGGTTAGATTGTATTGGGTGAAGGCCTCATCGTGTGAATGCACTTCTTTTGCTTTCCATATTTTGAAGATGGTGCCGCAGCATACAAATAGTGCGATTAGAAGGGAAAAAGAGAGACATCCTCCCTTTCCCATGACTGAAAATGGGAACAAGAACCCGCTGATGCAGGTGCAAAGTATGGCGATGATTCCTAGTAGTAGACCCTTTTTTGCACTGAAGTAGCTGTTGACGAATGAGGCATATAGGAGCATAAGGAGTGATGACGAAGGTGTTGGAAAAGGGGCTAGCTGTTCAATTGATATGAGAACGCTTTCCAAGCGTGAGCCAATTTTAGGCCTTATGAAGAAAAGAAAGATAAGAAATAATTCCAGTGAAAAAGATACAAAAAGCGGTGGGGTTAATAAGTGTTTTCGTAGTAAAAGGCATTGCTCTACTACAATGAATGCTCCAAAGAGAAGAGCAGTCGAAGAAATATACGGGTGCGAGTCGTTGTCGGCTGTATCGGCCTTTTCGTTGATGGGTTTCATTTCCATTTGAATCTGCTAGATTTCAGACGAGATGTTTTTCTTTGCAGTACTGTAGTGCGTCAAACCATGTCTTCTTATGAATTTTCTTTTTTATGTTCCTGTGGTGAGAGAATACGGTTTGCGCTGATACGTTAAGTTTTTTCGCGATCTGTCTTGTTGTGAAAGACTGTAGACTGAGCGCTACTACTCTTTGCTCGATTTGAGTGAGAGGCTTGTACTCCTCGTTTTCTTGACGGGGTGGAGTACTTCTTAACTGCTGGGTTTTTGTATTATGAAGAGTTGAAATGATGAATTCGTAGCTTAACGTTGAAGATAATCTGCTTTTGTCTATTAGTGCAAGCATCCCTGCGTTTTGTGCGTCTTCTTGGTAGGAATCCGTATCATACGCGGTTATGCCAATGATTTTTGTACTTGGAGAACGGTGAAGTATCTCTTTTGCAACTTCTGTGCCTGAGATGCCGTTCAATGCCATGTCGATAAAAAGAAGGTTGCTTTTCCTGGTTTCATTGCAGCATTCTTGAAGGGCTTCTGTGGAAATTGTTGAACCCCATATGTCCCAAGACTTGTTTGCGTCGATCGTAATACGTCGAAGTGTGGAGATGATGTATTCCAGCGCACATTTATCGTTATCTATAACGCCAACTCGAATCATGGTCTCTTCCCTCAAAAACTACTTGTGAAAAGGGAAGATGCCTGAATTACATAGCAACGGCTTTTGGGCTTTGCCAAGAAAATCCTGATTAGCATACTTGCCCCCTAGCTGCTTTGAACGCAAGTATATCCATAGTGCCATTGCGAAAGCAAGTTCGTACAAGTCTCCAGCTTAAGCCGTTGTTATACAGAAAACTGTATATCAGATTGCGTGGTTTCTATGGCGTCAGGTAACTATGGAAGACACAAGGTAGCCGTGTTATACGGTTCTTGTTTTCAGACTGGACGGTCGTGCCTTCCACATTGTAGTGGGATGCTTCCCGGCTGATACCGAGAGAAAGGTGGAGTGATGAAAAAGGTGCAAGTGAGGAAGCTTGTCGCATTATCGTTTGTTGCGTGTCTGCTGGTGCCTGGAGTGCAGGTCGCGCAAGCCGCTTGGGAGGGCGACTCTGGTGTTGCTTGGGTGCCTGTGGCTTATCAAAAAGCTTGGGCTTGGGCAAAGGTAAGTGGTGGTAATTCTGGGCGGGCGATTGCTCAAGTTGGAACAGCGTCCAGTGATACAGGCTGGTTTATGTCGGACAAGCAGCAGGCTGAAGCGACTGAGCGCATTGGATCTTCTCCCGTCATTCATGAGTTCTACGTAAAGTGAGATGTGGTTATGTTAAAAACAACTAAAAGGTTGGTCTGCTCTTTAATGACTTTGGTCACTGCACTTGGGGTGGTGCCTGCGCTGACCGCCCAAGCTTTGTCATATGAGAAAAACAGTGGAATGACCATCGTCACTGAAAGTCTTTGGGAGGCTTGGGCCTGGGCAAATGTCTGGGGGAATACTAGTGGTCGTGCCTATGCTCGGGTCGGGAATCATGAGATGGATACCGGATGGTTCCAAAAAGACTGTCAGACAGCGCGTGTTGTTGGAAGCCGCACGCAGGTATACGAGTCATGGGCACAAGTGAAATGAGAGTAAGTCATGAAGAGAAATTGGATTTCGATTCGTAGAAGGACTATCTCGCTGATAGCTATAAGTGCATTATTGTTGTTGCAAGGATGTGCTTCGTCGACGGGGAACGGAGGGTCTTCCGCTTCATTTGAGGAAGAGAAAGCCAATGCGGAACGATATGAGCCATTGGTCGATAACTGGAAGATGCTGCTAAAAAACAGCGATCTGAGTGATTTTGAGCGAGATGTTCTGGAAAGAGCTGTTGAAAATGGAAAAATCACGCAGGACGACTATGAACAAGCCCAATCGAAATATTTGGAATGCATGGTTTCCGAAGGATATGACAAGCTAAAATTCAATAAACGTCCTGACGGTATATACCAATTGGCCGAGGATTCTGAAGTTGATTCCGGATATGGTGACGCGGTGGTGAAATGTTCCGAAGGAACCACGATGCGTATCGAGGCTCTGTATCGTGACCAGCAGGATAATCCTGAACGGTACAAAGACCATAGCATCATCGCTGTGCAGTGTTTGAGGGATAGTGGAATTGTCGATAGTTCCTATACTGCAGCGCAATTCACCAAGGCACTAAGGAAAACCAATGACGGAAGCGATTTTCAGAATTACTCCGAAGTATTCGGCTTTCCGGTGAATTCTGACGATAGTCAGACTATGTATTGCCTTTCTTTGGGAGGTCTTAATTTAGGCGGGGAATTTTAGTGGTTCTGACTAAGAGGCCTCTTACGAAGCAGCGAATGGTACATCGAAGGGCTTTTGATGGTGCAGCGAGCGCAACACGTAACAACCATGTTGCGCTCGCCGTGCTTGCATGCGTTTGTTGTCTAATTATCGGACTTGTGATTGGATATTTTACGATTCCTTCGCCGGTGCCTCAGGAATTAAGACCAGCTCAGTTGTCGACGTCTATGAGAGTAGCCCAAGAATCTTTTGATGATGAAAGGACCGTTAAGGCAGAGCCGAATGTGACGTATGGGCAAAAAATCACTTGGCGTGGTTCGGGGACGGTGACCGCAATCAATGTTGTTAGTGGTGGTGAAATTGCTTCGGGAAGTGCCCCCTTTCAAGTTGATGGCATACCGATTATCGCGCTGTACACTGCGGTGCCTCTGTATCGTGATCTTTCGATGGGGACACAGGGGCAAGATGTTTGTGCATTGAGGGATGAGTTATCTCGTATTGGGTATTCAGTACAGCCTAGTTCTGGCGATTGGAGCACATTTGACTGGTCGTTGCGCGAGGCGGTGAGAGATTTGCAGATATCAAATGGGCTCACAAACGATGCGGCTGATGGGGAAATCAACCTTGTCCGCATTGTCTGGATTCCCCAGACTGTGATAACGTTTGCGGACAGCGCACTGGTGTGGGGGCAAGATGCTCCGCAGGATATCGGATCTTCTGCTACGGTTCTATCCTCATTGTCCGTGAGTCTGCCGACGGATCTTGTGCGGGGAGCGCGTGTAGTGAGTGTTGGCGGTACGGAAACTACGTTGACTGATGACGGCGTGGTTTCCGATCCGGTATTTCTTTCCTCAGTGCAACAGTCGCAGATTTTTTTGCAGTGGCTTGTTGCTGATGAGAGTCAGCGCAAGGGTATAGACGTGACGATTCGGCTGCGCGAGCCGGTGGAAGCGCTGAAGGTACCTGCTGGATCGGTGTTCTCTCTTCGGGATGATCATACTGGTTGCGTGCAGAGTGAAGGAAAATCGGAAGCGGTCATCCTGTACGGTTCGCTGAATGGGTACGCCATGGTGGTGCCGCAGCGCAACGATTTGCATTCGGTGGATGTGGGTTCCGCGATTAAGGGTCGTAACTGTCCTGCCTATAGCGGTGATGCTGAAGATATGTGATGAGCTGGATGTTCAGGCATTGTTAATGCTGGGGTTCGCATGACTATGCGGTTGCGGTTGTTTTAGCTGAAAGGTGTTGAGTGGATGAGCGTCTTCAGTGTTTTAGGTGAGATTTGGCGAGACATATTGTCGGGCGTGAGCAGGGCTGCGTCTTTCGCGGTGTGCGTTTTTTCTGTGGTTGCGTGCTGCGCAGGTGTGGACGCTATGCAAATTATTGCTCTCGAACGTCAGGTGAATGATTTCCGTGCGGCCAAAGGCGACGTGTCCCTTGTTAAACTCGACCATGGCGTCAATGGGCAGGCTTGTGCGGATCTGTCGCAATCGCAGCAGATTCAAGCGTCGGGTGCGCTCAGACAGGCTGAAGATACGGTGCTAAAAGTGTTGCCAAACAATGCGATTACCACATATGAGGTGACGGATGGAATGCTTAATGTCGTAGATGATACGCAATCGGATCATATAGGAGTATGGGTGCCGACGGCTCTTGCTAGCAAGCTTGGGGTTGCGCGAGGATCTGTGCTGGATACTCGTCATGGGGAATTGCGCATTGCGGGTGTCTACAATTGGAACGAGGATGGGCGTGATACGCGCCTTGGGTATGCGGTGCTCATACCTGTAGCGGCAACCGGTGTATTTGATGAATGCTGGGCAAGCAGTTGGCCTAGTGCTGAAATTTCTGCGCAGATGCGGCAGAGTGTGTACGCCGCGCGCAATCCGACACAAGCTCAGGTGGGCTCTCTGAACTACACCGTCGGAAGTTCATTAGACGCTTATGGGTTGTTTTCAACGAGATTAACTCGTTTCGGTATGCCTTTCGCCGGGGTTGTGGTGTTTGTGCTTTCTTTTATGTATTGTCGGCGGAGACGATTGGAATTTGCTGGCGATATGCACGTTGGTGTTTCCAAGTCGACCCTTGTGGTGCAGATGATTGGGGAATATATGCTGCCTGGATTGACAGGTCTGATTTGTGCATACGGTGGTTTGTTTCTTCTACTGATAATCGGTCGCTCAGGATTTCAAGGCATATCCATACGTGATGCTCACGCTATTTTTGAGTGTGAGCTGTTGGGGAGCTTATGGGTCATTGCATTGCTTGATCTCGGTGTGCTCGTTAGCGTGTGTTTTGTGAGGGAACGCGATTTGTTTAAGCTGTTCAAGGCTCGTTAAGAGGTGCCACCGTGCCGACTGCATGGGACTTCGCAAAAAGTCCAGCATGCAGTCAGCATTCGTGTTATTCCACCTTTATCCGTTAAGGTAACTTCGGTGATTGTCATTCATGCCAAGCATGCCTGAGGCAGGTATGTAGATATAGGGAGGAGCAGAAGAGATGTCAGGTCTTCGCGGTCCAGATAGTTCGAAGGATGCACAGTTGTTGGACAACGCTGTGTTTCCGGAGACCGTGGATGTCAATATTCGACAGTTGGACCCGATTCCCGCTCCCCGATATTTTCTGAAGGAAATCCCGCTTACCGACGAGATGAGCGATCTGGTGTTGAAGTCCCGTCAGGAAATCCGCGATGTGCTGAACGGCAAAGACGATCGTTTGCTCGTCATCGTCGGCCCCTGCTCGATTCATGATCCGAAAGCCGCACACGAATACGCCGCAAAGCTCGCGGCCGTCAAAAAAGAGCTGGAAGACCAGCTGGTCATCGTGATGCGCGTGTATTTCGAAAAGCCGCGCACCACCATCGGGTGGAAGGGACTGATCAACGATCCTGATCTCGACGGCCAGTTCAACATTCGCAAGGGCATGTGGCTTGCACGCAAGGTGCTGGCCGATGTGCTGAGCCTTGGACTCCCGGCAGCCACGGAATGGCTTGACCCGATCACCCCGCAGTACATCTGCGACCTGATTAGCTGGGGTGCGATCGGCGCTCGCAACACCGAAAGCCAAGTGCATCGCGAGCTCGCTTCGGGCATGTCGATGCCGATCGGCTTCAAGAACGCCACCGACGGTTCGATCAAGCCGGCAGCGGACTCCTGCTTCGCGGCCGCCTTCGAGCATCATTTCCTGTCCATCAATCTTGACGGACGTGTGATTTCCGCCGAAACCAAGGGCAATCCCGATTGCCACCTGGTGTTGCGTGGCTCTTCGCACGGTCCGAACTACGACGCCGAATCCGTGGCGAAGGCGTTGGCCGGTCTGAGGGTTTCCAAGGCTTCCGGCCCGAGCGAACACGGCCTCGTCATCGACGCGGCGCACGGCAACTGCGGCAAGAACGAAGTGCGTGAAGCTGAAGTGGTCGAAAACATCGCATCCCGCATCGCAGCAGGCGAACAGGGCATCAGCGGCATTATGGTGGAAAGTTTCCTGAAGGCCGGCAATCAGAAGCCCGCTCCGCTCGACCAGCTGGAATACGGTAAGTCCATTACCGACGCCTGCGTGCCGTGGGAACGTACCGAACAGTTGTTGCGCACGCTTGCCGAAGCGGTCGAAAGCCGTCGCAAGCTTGCCGAATAATCGCAAATAAGCGTAAATAAGCTAAATAGAAAACCTTGCGAAAACCGCGTAATCTGCGTGATCGCACGGTTTTTGCATTGTGATTGCTATTCTTGGGAAAGATAGTGATTTGGAAAGATAGTGATTTCCAAGGAGAGCAGTGAAATGCAGCAGCAGCTGAACACGCCTGAAGAGCTTCGTGCCATCCGTCAGGCCATGGATGAAGGTAAGAATCCGCTGGTGGTTACGGATGTGCCACGATGGGAAGATCAGGTTGGCATCAGCCGCATTGTAAACCGCCGAGTGCTTGAATTTGAGGTGCTTCCCACACCGGCGCAAGTGTTGGGCGATCTGCCGCTCAGCGATCAGGCTCAGGAAATCGTCGCCTATTCTCGAGATGAGATTCGCGCCTGCCTATATGGTCAGGATGATCGATTGCTGGTGATTGTAGGCCCATGTTCCGTGCATGATCCTGCGGCAGCGCTCGACTACGCCCGTCGTTTGGCCGCGTTGAAAGACGAGTTGGGCGGCGAATTGCTGATTGTGATGCGCGTGTATTTCGAAAAGCCGCGTACCACAGTCGGTTGGAAAGGTCTAATTAACGATCCCGACATCGATGGCAGCTGCAATATCAAGAAGGGATTGCTGTTGGCCCGCCGTACACTGCTTGGCGTATTGGACGCCGGTTTGGCTACGGCCACGGAATTCTTGGAACCAACCAGCCCGCAGTACATTTCCGACGCGGTCAGCTGGGGTGCGGTCGGCGCTCGCAACACCGAAAGCCAGGTGCACCGTCAGCTCGCTTCGGGCATGTCGATGCCGATCGGCTTCAAAAACGCCACTGATGGTTCCATCAAAGCGCCGACCGATTCATGTTTTGCTTCGGCGCAACAGCACACGTTTTTCGGCATCGATCACATGGGCCGCGCGGCCGTGGTCAAAACGCTCGGCAACCCCGACTGCCATGTGGTGTTGCGCGGTTCGAGCAGCGGTCCTAACTATGACTCCGAATCCGTGGCGAACGCCATGAAGCTGATCCGTGAGAAAATGCCGGCTGAATCCGCGGCCGCGCACGGCCTGATCGTGGACTGTTCGCATGGCAATTCCGGAAAAGACGAGCATCGTCAGGCCGAAGTGGTGCGCAATATCGCAAGTCGCATCGCCGACGGTGAGGAAGGCATCACCGGCATCATGATGGAAAGCTTCATCGAGGGTGGCAGCCAAAAACCGGCACCGCTTGCCGAGTTGACGTACGGTCAATCCATCACCGACAAATGCTTGAGCTGGCAGACCACGGAACAGCTGCTGCGCGAACTCGCGCAGGCCGTGGACAAGCGCCGCTGGAAGTGAGCGAAGCGAAAATAAGCGAAACCGAGCGAAAAGCGTGAAGCAATCGAAAGGAACGAACGCATGAGCACAATCGCCATTATCGGTGCCATGGACGAGGAAGTCGCCAATATCGCATCCGCATTAAGCGACATCACCGTAACGGAGGAAGCCGGCGTCAGCGTGACGCGCGGCACCATCGAAACCGACAAGGGCACGCGCGTCAACGTTGCGGCAACGGTTGGCGGCATGGGCACCGTCAATATCGCCGCCACCACGCAGCATCTCATCGACGCGGACCAGCCTGACGCCGTGATCTTCTCCGGCATCGCAGGCAATCTCAACACGCATCTGCACATCAACGACGTGGTGCTTGGCGGCACGCTGCGATACCTCGACACCGACATGCGTCTCGTCGGCCAGTGGAAGCCAGGAACTGCGGACCAGCCGGTGGAGGAATTCCACTCCGACGACCGCCTGATCGAAGTCGCTGATAAGGTGCTGACCGATTTGAACGTGCATCATATTACCGGCATCATCGCCACCGGCAACTATTTCGTGGACGATCCGAAGAAAGTGGAGCAGGTAATTCGTGAAACCGGCGCGGACGCGGTCGAAATGGAAGGCGCCGCGGTGGCGCATATCGCGGCACGCAACGACCTGCCCGTGCTGGTCATTCGCGCGTTGAGCGACAATGCTGACACGGATTACGTGGAATTCAAGGAATTCGACATTTCAGAATACGCTGACACTGCGGCGAAAATCGCAGTGAACATCGTCAAGCGCATGTAAGCGCAGCACGGCCCGTCCAGCGCATCGATTGCCGGACGGGCCGTCTCATATTTCGGTATTGCGAATCTCATGAAAGTGAACTGCAGGGAAACTTCCGATGGCGTGAGGGAATCGCGCACGGGAATCGCTTTCGGGAACCGCTACTGTTGAAGAAGAATGACGGATTATCGGAAGGTTAACGTATGACGCTGGAGCACGTGGCGATGGCGATTGTGGTTGTCGCCGTCGCTGTGGTCGCCTTTCTGCTGGGGCGTGCCCGGGGCGTGCAGCTCGGGGAGGATGAGATCGCCCCGAACGATCCAAGCCTGTTCGGCGCGCAGAAGAACATGTCGCTATTCGGTCCGCGCGTGCCTGTGCAGCCTACGGAACGCCAGCTTATTGCCGTCATGCCGGAGGCGTTGATCGTCGTCGATTCGCTGGCGTCGGTCAAATATGTGTCCCCGGGCGCGCAACGTTTCGGCATTGTTGAAGACCATGCGGTGACGCTCGCCGAAATCCGCGATATTCTGCGATTGGTGTCGACCGACAGCGTGGTGCGTGATCGTGAACTGTCGATTCCGTTGGATCGCGCCGCTCGCGCCGCCGCAAAGAACACTGACGGCAAGGGCATTGAGGCGGGCAAGTTCCGCCCTTCCGACACGCTGTATCTGCATGTGCGCGTCGGCCAGATTTCCGATGATCTGTTTGCGATTTTCATTTCCGACATGAGCGAGCAGCGTCGTTTCGAAATCATGCGTCGTGATTTCGTGACGAACGTTTCGCACGAATTGAAAACTCCGGCAGGTGCGATTTCTCTGCTTGCCGAAACGATTGGCGATGCTGCAGACGATCCCGATATGGTGAAGTATTTCGCAGGTCGCGTGTCCAAGGAATCCGAACGATTGACGGAATTGGTGCATCGTCTGATCGACTTGCAGAAGGCGCAAAGCGCGGCTGCGGTGCTGAATGCGGAACGGCTTTCCGTGCTTGCTTTGGTACGCGAGGCGATTGTTGAAAACCAAGTGAATGCTGAATCGAAGCATATCAGCATGGTGCTTTCGCTGAATGGCAAGCAGAAGCTGGTGCACGTCGAGGGTGCCGAAAACGCTGTTGACCGGGATGACGTGTTCATCAACGCCGACCATGAAACCATCAAAACCGCGGTGAAGAACTTGGTGGAGAACGCCATCAACTATTCTCCGGAACACACCACAGTCGCGGTAGGTGTCGGCAGTGGCGATGGCAAGGTCTCGATTCGTGTCGTCGATCAGGGCATCGGTATTCCGGAATCCTCGTTGGACCGTATTTTCGAGCGATTCTACCGTGTCGATCCCGCGCGCTCCCGCGAAACAGGGGGTACAGGATTGGGCTTGGCCATCACCAAGCATTGCGTGCAGGATTGCGGAGGCACTATCGCCGTGTGGTCGCGTGAGGGGGAGGGATCGACCTTCACCATCACCTTGCCCCAGGCGAAATCGGAGCAAGACGAGGAATCTGCGAAATCTGAAACCGCGGAAATTAGTGAATCAGAGCAGCTTCCAATCGAATAATTCAAGCAAAACGAATAATTCAAGCAAATAACCAAATCAATCAACGTTCCAATCAACAAGAGCACACAGAGGAGAAGCACCAATGACGCGCATTCTGATCGTCGAGGACGAGGAATCGTATCGAGAGCCGCTGGTCTACCAGCTCACCCGCGAAGGCTACGACGTGTCCGCCGCTGCCACCGGTGAGGAAGGATTGGAACTGTTCACCAAAGGAGGCATCGATCTGGTGCTGCTCGATCTGATGCTGCCCGGGCTTGACGGCACTGCACTATGCCGCAGAATTCGTGAGCAAAGCCGTGTGCCGATCATCATGCTCACTGCGAAAAGCGCGGAAATCGACAAGGTGGTCGGTTTGGAAATCGGCGCGGACGACTACATCACCAAGCCGTACTCGTTCCGCGAGCTGCTGGCGCGGGTGCGTGCGGTGCTGCGACGCAACCAGATGGTGGCCGACGCGGCGGAATCCTCCGATGACGATATTCCGCTGATCTGCGGCGACATTTCCATGAAGATCGGCCAGCATGAGGTGATGGTGCGCGGAGAGAACGTGTTCTTCCCGCTGAAGGAATTCGAGCTTCTCGAATATCTCATGCAGAACAAGGGCCGTGTGATGACTCGCCACCAGCTGATCGACCGTATCTGGGGGTCCGATTACGTTGGCGACACCAAAACGTTGGATGTGCACGTCAAGCGTGTCCGCTCCAAAATCGAGGAGGATCCGGCGCATCCGAAATATCTGACCACCGTGCGTGGTTTGGGCTACAAAATCGACGTTCCTGCGGAATAACATTCGAACGTCAAGCAAGTGCCAATCAAACAACAATCGAATGTGGCATTGTGTCAATCGAATGACGATCGAACATAAGTGAATATGCCGTTATCTGCAATCGGTGAATGGAAATGACGAAAACGTCCGAAGTGTCGTAGAGTGTTCATCTTCCGTTCACCGATTTTGGTTTTGCAGGACCAAAACCACCAATAGGCTTGACATTGTCATGAAGAACGATGGCGACAACAGAATATGAAATGTCAGAAACATACGCCATCAGAATGTTGACAGAGGGAAAAGAATAATGCGTAATTCCATTCTCGTACGCTCCATTGCAGCTGTGTCCGGCATTGTGATGCTGGCTTCCGTCGCGGCTTGCGGCGACAACACTGCTTCCAACACTGATTCTTCGGCTAGCACCGACACCAAGACCACCGAAACCGTGTCCGGCAACTTCTCCGGCGCTGGCGCTTCCTCCCAGCAGGCTGCTGTGGAAGCTTGGATCGCCGGCTTCCAGGGCACCAACCCGGATGCCAAGGTCGCTTACAACCCATCTGGTTCCGGCGCTGGCGTTTCCACCTTCCTGACCGGTGCCACCGCATGGGCCGGCTCCGATGCCGCCCTGTCCAATGACGAGGTCGAGCAGTCCAAGAGCGTGTGCGCTTCCGGCAACGCCTTCGACATCCCGGTCTACGTCTCCCCGATCGCAGTGGTCTTCAACCTCAACGGTATCTCCGGCAAGGGTAAGACCCTGAACATGGACGCCGACACCATCGCCAAGATCTTCGACGGCAAGATCACCAAGTGGAACGATGACGCCATCAAGCAGCAGAACCCGAAGGTTGACCTGCCTGATCTCGACATCACCGTGGTGCACCGCTCCGACAAGTCCGGCACCACCAAGAACTTCCTGAGCTACGTCAAGGATGCCGCTGGCGACGCTTGGGGCTATGAGCTCGGCGAGAACTGGCCGAACGAGGTTGGCCAAGGCGCCAAGGGCACCTCCGGCGTGATCTCCACCGTGCAGCAGGCTGACGGCACCATCGGCTACGCCGACGCCTCCCAGGCTGGCGAGCTCGGCACCGTTGCAGTGAAGGTCGGCGACAATTACGTGCCGTTCTCCGCTGAGGCTGCCGCCAAGGTTGTGGATGCCTCCCCGCTCGACGAATCCGCCACCGGCGACAACCGTGTGGTCGTCAAGCTCGATCACAACACCACCGAGGCCGGCGCCTACCCGATTGTGCTTGTCTCCTATGACATCGCCTGCCCGGCATACAAGGATGCCAACACCGCCAAGTTCGTCAAGTCCTGGCTCACCTACGTGGTCAGCGACGAAGGCCAGCAGACCGCTGCCTCCGCAGCAGGCTCCGCTCCGCTGTCCGACACCATGCGCCAGAAGGTCCTCAAGTCCATCGACGCCATCGAAACCAAGTGAGCTTTGGTACAGTAAACGATAAGCTCTCGGTGAACGGCAACTGACCGTCTGTTTCAGGCCGCAGCCGCAACATGAAAGCGGGTGCGGCCTGAAACGGTACTTGTAGGTGAAACGGAAAACGTAACCATCGAACGTCATCATGACGCAAGTCATCGCAAGTCATCGAACGTCATCGTAGACCTGTTCAAGTAATCGCAAGTTAAGGAGAACCCGTGAGTTCGCAAAGCAAAACGGCACAGCAGCCGGTGAGCGGCAAAAACGCGGACAAGGTGTTCAAGGGCGTGGCCTACGCCTGCGGCATCCTGATCCTCGTGGTGCTCGCCGCCGTCGCGCTGTTCCTGCTGTTCCGCGCATGGCCGTTGATCGGCGGCGATCAGCAGGCCAATAGCGAAACCATCAGCAACTTCACCGGCGGCAAGGCCTCCAGCTTCTGGGGTTACGTCGGACCGCTGCTGTTCGGCACCGTGCTGATCTCCGCGCTGGCACTGTTGATTTCCTTCTTCGTGTCGGTCGGCATCGCACTGTTCATCTCGCACTATGCGCCGAAGAAGCTCGCTACCGCCTTGAGCTATGTGGTCGATCTGCTTGCCGCAATCCCGTCCGTTATCTACGGTCTGTGGGGCGGCCTGGTGCTGGTGCCCGCCATCTACCCGTTCTGGAATTGGGTGGCCAAGTATCTTGGCTGGATTCCGCTGTTCGCAGGTCCTGCCGCTAATCCTTCCCGTACCGTCGCCACCGTGGCTGTGGTACTTGCAGTCATGATTCTGCCGATCATCACCTCCATGTCCCGTGATATCTTCCTGCAGACCCCGCGCCTTCAGGAAGAGGCAGCGCTCGCCTTGGGTGCCACTCGTTGGGAAATGGTCAAGCTTGCGGTGCTGCCGTTCGGCAAGTCCGGTGTGGTGTCTGCTTCGATGTTGGGCTTGGGTCGTGCCCTTGGCGAAACCATGGCCGTGCTCATGATCCTGTCTCCGGGCCTCAACTACTCCATCAAGCTGCTGCAGGCCTCGCAGAATCAGACGATTGCAGCCAACATCGCCGCGCAGTATCCGGAAGCCAACAATCTCGGCGTGTCCGTGCTGATCGGCACCGGTCTGGTGCTGTTCCTCATTACTTTCGTGGTGAATTTCATCGCCCGTAAGCTTACCGAGAAAGCGAGTGCGTGATGACCGCAGTGAATAACAACGCTTCTCCGATGGACGGTGCCCCCGTCATCGATTTCGACAAGTTCAAGCCGACGCGTTCCTTTACCGCTGCACGTAAGCGCAAGGACCTCGCGATGCGCGTGCTGATTGCGCTTGCATTCATTGTGGCGCTGATTCCGCTGTTCTCGGTGCTGCTCACCACCATCGTCAACGGTGTCAAGAGGCTGAACCTCAACTTCCTGAGCTATAACATGACCGGCGTGGTCGGTGGCAATCCGACGCCGTCCGGTGGTTACGGCGGTATTCAGCACGCCATCATCGGTACTCTGGAAATCACGTTCGGCGCTATGGTCATTTCCATTCCGATCGGTCTGATGTGCGCCGTGTACTTGGTGGAATATTCCAATCGCGGCAAGCTGGCTCGCGTCATCACCCTGCTGGTCGACGTGATGAGCGGTATCCCATCCATCGTTGCCGGTTTGTTCGCATTCTCGATGTTCACGATTCTGATTGGACCTGGCGCCATCAACGGTTTCGAAGGTTCCGTGGCACTGTCGCTGCTGATGCTGCCGACCGTGGTCAAGTCTTCTGAAGAAATGTTGAAGATCGTGCCTCACGATTTGCGTGAAGCGTCGTATGCTTTGGGTGTTACCAAGCAGCGCACGATTACGAAGATCGTGTTGCGTACCGCTTTGCCGGGCATTGTTTCGGGTGCGATTCTCGCCGTTGCCCGTGTGATTGGTGAGACAGCTCCGTTGCTGATGACCGCAGGCTACATCGCCTCCACGAACGTCAACCTCTTCTCCGGCCAGATGACCACCCTTCCGGTGTACGTCTATCAGGAGTACTCCAAGCTCAACGCGAACTGCCCGGCTTCCGCCGACGCTTCCTGCGTGACCACCATCCCGATGGAACGCGCATGGGCCGCAGCTCTCGTGCTGATCCTCATCGTGCTGATTCTCAACCTTATCGGTCGACTCGTGGCGAAGATCTTCGCCGTCAAGTCGGAACGATGAGCGGTAGTCTTACATACAGAAACAACATATAAGGAACCAAAATGGGACAACGTATTGATGTCAATCATCTGAACATCTACTACGGCGACTTCCTGGCCGTTGAAGATGTGAACATCAACATCGAAGCCAACAAGGTCACCGCTTTCATCGGACCTTCCGGCTGTGGCAAGTCCACGGTGCTGCGCACGCTCGACCGCATGCACGAGATCATTCCGGGCGCTCACTGCGAAGGCGAGGTGCTGCTGGAAGGTAAGAACCTGTACGACAAAGACATCGACCCGGTTGCCGTGCGTCGCGATGTCGGCATGGTGTTCCAGCGCGCGAACCCGTTTCCGACCATGTCTATCCGCGAGAACGTGCTCGCCGGTGTGAAGCTCAACAACCGCAAGATTTCGAAGTCCGATGCGGACGATCTGGTTGAGTGGGCTTTGCGTGGCGCCAACCTGTGGAACGAGGTCAAGGATCGTCTTGACAATCCAGGCATCGGCCTTTCCGGCGGTCAGCAGCAGCGTCTGTGCATCGCCCGCGCCGTGGCCGTACACCCGCAGGTGCTGCTGATGGACGAGCCGTGCTCCGCTCTTGACCCGATTTCGACGCTGGCTGTCGAGGATCTGATCAACGAGCTGAAGAACGATTACACCATCGTGATCGTGACGCATAACATGCAGCAGGCCGCCCGTATCGCCGACTACACCGCCTTCTTCAACCTGAAGGCCGTCGGTCAGCCGGGTCACCTCGAGTACTTCACTGACACGACCACCATGTTCAACAACCCCCAGAACGAAGAAGCCGAGCGCTACGTATCGGGACGCTTTGGCTGAGCGGCAAAGCCGATTCGCCAAAGCGTAGCGTCGGTCCAGGGCGACGCCGTTAAGCAAACAGTCCAGTGGACTGTTTGTAGGCGGCGCCGAGATGCGACAGTATCGAGGCAGGAAATAGTGCCTTGCCTTGGCAAGGCTCCTTTTCCTGCGAGCTTGCACGCGGCTGATCGGCAAATCATCTCTTACTCCCGCTTACGGGGGATTGTCGCACGAATGTGTGGTCGAAAGTGGTTGTTTCGCTAACCATTTCGATCTCATTCGTGGCGGCCGTTCCCCTGGGCGGGAGTTTTTTGTATGTGGTGTCTGATTGCGACACGCTCTATTGATAATGATTCTCAATTAGGTTATGATGGTGTTATATCACGTTAGAGAGGATTTATCATGCACCGTATTGCGAGAATTGCGATTGCTGCACTTGCTTCTGTAGGAATGCTTGCGTCGGTTGCTGCGTGTGGAAGCGGCCAATCAACATCCGAAAAAAACGGAACCATCGAAGTGGCCGCTTCCGTGAATCAGTGGGGTACCGTGGCGAAAGCCCTGGGCGGCGACAACGTCAACGTAACCAGCATCATCAATTCCACCAATGTGGATGCGCATGATTACGAGCCGACAACGTCGGATATCGCTAAACTGCAGAAAGCGCAGGTCATCATCGTCAATGGAGCCGGCTACGACGCATGGGCGGTCAAAGCGGCGCAAACCGCCAACGCAATTATCGTCAACGCCGCTGAAATCGGCGGGGTGAACGACGGTGAGAATCCGCATGTCTGGTTCTCCGCCGATGTGCGCAAGGCGGTGGCACAGGCGATCACCGAAGCGTACGAACAGGCCGACGCCGCGAAAAAGAACGATTTCGACAAGATGAACGACCAATGGGCGGCTGAAGAAAACAACGTCGAAAGCAAAATCGCCGAAGTGAAACAGAAAACGGATGGATTGGCATACGCCGCAACGGAATCCGTGGCAAGCTATCTGGCGGAAGACATGGGTCTGGCCGACGCAACGCCAAGCGGGTACGCGCGAGCCACCGCGAACGAAAGCGAGCCGACGCCAACGGATATCAAGCAGTTCACCGATGCGCTGAAGGCGGGTGAAATCAAACTGTTGGTGGTCAACACGCAAGAGGAAAGCGAGCTGACAGGCAAAATCACGGACGCTGCGAAATCCGTGGAAGTGCCCATGGTCGAACTGACCGAGCAAATGCCGGAACAATACGATTCCCTGACGGCGTGGATGGAAGGTCTTGTTGACGCCTTTTCGCAAGCCATTGCGTAAGTCAGTTACATAACAAGTAATACGAGCAAGCAAAACGGGATAACAAGAGGGGCGACTCCGCAGTGAAAGCGGAATCGCCCCTATCGTATTTTCACATCAGTCGTTTCCATGGATACCGATGCGAACCGACATTCGGAATTACAGCACTGCGGTGATGATGAAGTCCAGAATGAACAGCACGGCCACGACCCAGATCACCGGATGCACGTCCTTGGCCTGCTTCTTGCAGGTCTTGACGATGCAGTAGGTGATGAAGCCGCCGGCGATGCCGTAGGAGATGGAGTAGCTGAACGCCATGAACACGGACGCGAAGAACGCCGGAATGGCTTCGGAGATGTCGCCCCACTCGATTTCCTTCAAGGAGGAAGCCATCATGCAGCCGACCACGACCAGCACGCCTGCGGTCGCGGCGGACGGCACGGCGGAGATGACCGGGGAGAGGAAGGCGGACAGCGCGAAGCAGATCGCCACGACCACGGAGGTCAGGCCGGTGCGGCCGCCGGCGGCGATACCCGCGGAGGACTCCACGTAGGTGGTGGTGTTCGAGGTGCCGCAGATGGCGCCGATGGAGGTGGCGATGGAGTCGGCGAACAGGGCCTTGTCCATCTTGGAGGAGAAGCCGGAACCGTTCTCAAGAGCCTTCTCGTCCTCGGCGGAGAAGATGCCGGTACGACGGCCGGTGCCGATGAAGGTGCCGATGGTGTCGAAGGTGTCGGACATGGAGAACGCGAAGATGGTCAGCAGGATGATCGGCAGCTTCGACACGTCGGAGAACAGCGCCGGGAAGCCATCCTTGGTGAAGATCACGCCGAAGGTCTGCGGCAGCTGGGCGAAGGTGTCGGCGATGGACACGGAGTTGGCCATGGTGGTCTGGCCCATCGGAATGCCGACGACCGCGGTGACGGCGATGGCGATCAGCATGCCGCCGCGTACCTTGAGCACGGTGAGCACGATGGCCAGCACCAGGCCGATGATGAACAGCCAGATGGTCGGATTGTTCATGACGGCAAGGCCCGGGGTGGCCTGCACGGCATCGCCGTTCTTGGCGTCCGCCTTAGTGGTGAAGGTGAAGAAACCGACGTTGAGGAAGCCGACGTAGGCCACGAACAGGCCGATGCCGCCGCCGATGGCGTTCTGCAGCACTTCCGGAATGGCTTGGATGATCATCTTACGAATCTTGGTGACGGTGATGATGATGTTGATCAAACCGCACAGGAACACCATGCACAGGGTTTCCTGCCACTTGAAGCCGAGGCCGAAGCACACGGTGTAGGTGAAGAACGCGTTGAGGCCCATGCCGGCGGCCTGCGCGTACGGAACGTTGGCGAACAGGCCCATCACGAGCGTGCCGATGATGGCCGCGATGATGGTGGCGAGGAACACGCCGCCCCACGGCATACCGGTCGAAGACAGGATCTGCGGGTTGACGATGATGATGTACGACATTGCGAAGAACGTGGTCAGACCGGCCATGACCTCAGTGGACACGGTGGTGCCGTTCTCTTTAAGATGGAAGAACTTTTCCATATCTCTCTATCTCTCTTGGGTTGGTAGGAACGTTCCGACTATTGCGCGGCGCGTTCCGGCGAGAATTGCGACTCGCCTTATGGAATCATAGGATTCCGAACAAGGCTTAACCGTAGCACTTAAGCAAGTCATGATGATTTCGTGAAGCGCGACACGCCCGGATCTTCGCAAGTCCAAGCATGGCCGTAGGTTATTCATCTGTAAACCACAGACCGTTGGTTGGAGTGCGCAAGTGCTCATGAAGTTTGGTTCGCCAAGCCAGCGCAGGTTGAAGAACATACGCCCACCAAGGGCTTTCCGCTTAGCGGTCGAATGTTGCTCTGCCTGCGTGCAGGGCTTTTTTGTTGCCCGGTGAAACGTTCCTGCTTCACAGTCAATGGTTGACTAAGGAAGGAACGCCATGAAGAGGCCCGAAAAGGAAGCGGTGATCGCCCAGCTTACGGATAAGTTCCGTGACGCTGATGCTATCTACCTGACCGAGTACCGCGGGCTTACCGTTCCGCAGATCTCTGAACTGCGCGAAAAGCTAGGCCGCGATACTTCCTACACTGTGGCTAAGAACACGCTGATTCGCATTGCAGCCAAGGAAGCTGGCGTCGAAGGTCTCGATGAGATCCTCGCTGGTCCGACCGCTGTGACCTTCGTGAAGGGTGACTTCATCGAAGCTGCGAAGACCCTGCGTGACTTCGCCAAGACCAACAAGGCACTGATCATCAAGGGCGGCTTCGCTGATGGCACCGTCTACGATGCTGAAGGCGCCAAGAAGCTGGCAGACCTCAAGTCTCGCCCGCAGCTGCTCGCCGAGTTCGCCGGCGACATCAAGGCTACGATGTCCAAGGCCGCGTACCTGTTCAACGCTCTGCCGACCAAGGCTGTGCGTACGATCGATGCGCTCCGCGAGAAGCAGGAAAAGGCCGCCTGATTTCATTGCGGTTAGCCGCATGAATGATAGTGACCACAAAAGAAAATAATTGTTTTAGGTGACGGTCACCTCTTCAATCAAGCCGTCGCCAAGAATGAAAGGAAGCCATTATGGCTAAGTACACCAACGATGAGCTGCTCGAAGCTTTCGGTGAGATGACCCTGGTTGAGCTCTCCGAGTTCGTCAAGGCTTTCGAAGAGAAGTTCGACGTCGAGGCTGCCGCTCCGGCTGCTGTCGCCGTTGCTGCTCCGGGCGCTGCTGCTCCGGCTGAGGAAGAGAAGGACGAGTTCGACGTCATCCTCTCCGCCGTTGGCGACAAGAAGATCCAGGTCATCAAGGCCGTCCGCGCTATCACCTCCCTGGGTCTGGCTGAGGCCAAGGCTCTGGTCGACGGCGCTCCGAAGGCTGTCCTGGAGAAGGCCAAGAAGGAAGACGCTGAGAAGGCTAAGTCCCAGCTCGAAGAAGCCGGCGCTACCGTCGAGCTCAAGTGATTCGCGCGGTTTGAAGCCGCATATCACGATCTTGAGTGGAAACCCCGTTCGCCACAAGGCGGCGGGGTTTCCGCATATTCGCAGGTTTTTCTTTCGCTGACAATCCAATAAAACCCGATTTGGGCGTGAACGCTTCCATATCGTGCCATACAATGGGGGAAATAGGCGAAAGTTGTCAATTAATCGCGTCATAATCCTGAAATATGTGGCAAGGCATGACACAATGGCAAAGAGTGTTGTGTGTGAAAGGAAGGCCGACAACGGTGAGCGAAGATCAACGAACGGCGCAGCAGTGGACCGTCAAGGTTGATGGAACCGAACTCAAGAAGCTGGAAAGCGGCGAAAGCGTGGAAATCGGTCGTAAGCCGTTGCGTCCTCTGGTGGATGATGGATTCGCGCGACTCGACATTATGGACGCAAGCAAATCCATGTCGAAACGGCATGCCATTTTTTCAGTCGATGCGCAGGGCAATGCTTCCGTGCGTGATCTCAAGTCGACCAATGGTTCGTTTGTGGTGGCCGACAATGGCCAATTGATGCGTCTGCCGGCGGATGAGGATTTCCAATTGCCAACCACACCGATGACGCTGCAATTCGGTGACGTGCGCGTCACCTTCGAACGAGACATCGCACAGACAGTGCCTGAGACCGAGGACCATACGTCGGCTTCGGTCTCCAACCTGTTCTCCTACGCGGTGTCCGACGAGGTGCCGCAGGCGCCTGATGCGGTGGATATGTCGGTCGATGATATTCTCAACCTGCGTGCCGGCGAGCCAACCGCATTGTTCAACGCGCGTAGCGTCGCCAATCGTGTTAATTTCATGCAACTTGCCGAGCGTCAGTCTTTTGCTCCCGTCCGTTCCAACGAGCCGGATTATGGAGATTTGCCATCCGTTTCGCTGGTGCAGCATAACGTGATCGCAGACAATACTCCGCGCGACCTGTTCGCGGATGCCGTGGCGGAACAGCATGCCGCGGAGGAAGCCGCCAAGAAGAACGCTGCGGAAAACGAACATGAAGCGAATCAGTCGGAATCCGTGCAGGAAGTTTCGTTGCCGATGCAAACCGCAATAGGAAATGAAACTGAGCATGACACGATTCCCGTGAGCAAGCTGTTCAGCGCGCGTCCGAGCAAGCCGATTATCGTGGCGTTGCCGGCTGAAGAAAACAATATGTCGGAACAACAGACAGAAGCATCGCACGAGCAGTCCAACGAAATAGGGGAGCAGTCTGCCGCGATCGTGCAACAGGCAAATGACGAAACTCCAAGCCAGGAGGAAACCTCGTCGCAGCAGGCCGATGATGAGCGCTTCAGACCACATGCTACACAATCGCAGGTTGCGAGCGAACCGTCGCCGGACGAAACCAGTGCGTTCAAGCCTGTTTTCGAACCCGGATCAGTGTTCGACCGCGTTTCCAAGGGCGAGCTCGTCAAGCAGGAGCAGACCATCGAAGTCGACGGGCTGACTTCGGATGATGCCAAGCGCACCGACGATTTCACCGTGCAGTTCGAGATGGCGCGTCATCCGGAACTGCTGCCATTCCTTGCCATGAACCCGTCGCTATATGACGATCTGTATGCATGGCTGGGCGCATTGGGCAATACAGACATCGACGCGGCCCTGTCACATAATCCGGGGTATGCGGAATACCGTAAAGCGGTAGGGAAGTGAGCCAACACATGAGCGAAAGCAAAGAGAACGTCACTGAGCTGGATCGTATTCGTGGGTGGCGTGAGAAGTATCGTCTTGGCCTGTCACCGTCGCCGCTTGAGGATGTGACGCAGCTGAGTGCCCAACTTGATATGACGCACGCGCACCCGTCCGGCATCGCGCAGCTATTCGCCAGCGGGCATGTTCAGCTCAATTCCTTGTTCCGTGACAATGGCATGTTACGTGCCGCGGGTCGTCGTGTGGAACGTGTGCTTGACGACCGTGAGGCGAAAAGCCGCGTCAGCGGCGTGGGCGAACTGTCTTTGGTGGTCGGCGTGGCCATTTGGAAGGGCAATCAGATGCCGGTGCTCATGTACCCGGTCGAAGTGCGCAAAGAAGGCCGCAATATCGAAAACGGCACGGTGATCGCATTCACAGGGCGTGTGCGTCTGAACGCGGCTTTCGCGGCCGTGCTGCGCGAGAACAACGTCATATTGGATGAGGCCAAGCTGTTTGACGGTTCGAACTATGAGAGCGGCACGCCAGAGACGTCTGCAGTGTTCGCGGCCATTACGGATCGTGCGGCCAACGCGTTCCCCGATTTTGAGATCGAACGGCACATTATTCTCGGGTGCTTTATGGATCCAGCGTCGCAGATGCTGGTGGAAAGCCAGAAGATCATCGATCAGTTGGCCCAAGGTCCGACCGGCAACACCGCTTTGGACGCTTTGGCTGGAGACAAGGCCGCCGCTGAAGCATTGGAGGGGGCTGAGATTCCGGAATACAGCCCGTTCGATGCCGACCCGCATGGCGAGTATGAGGTCGGCGATATCGACAATACCGTCCGATACGCTTCGCAGCTTGCTTCCGCGGGCCATTCGCTGTTTGTGGATAGCTCGATTGCCAACAATACCGCCGAGCAGGCTGCCGCGATCGCGTCCCGTTGCGTGATGAACGGACGTTCCGTGCTTTATGTGCCGTGCGTGACCGATCAGAAACGTCGATTTGTGCAAGCCGTCGCCGCGAATGAGATGAGCGGACAGTTGTTGGATATCGCCGATGACGGTGCCAATGCGGCGATTGATCGTCAGCTGATTGCCGCTGTTGGATTCCAATCCGGTGTTGCTTCGTCTCGATTTGATCAGATTTCCGATGAATTGGTTGGTGTGCGCTCCCGTTTGACCCGTTATCTGGGTGATCTTCACGGCGTGAGCCAGGAGTGGGGCGTATCCGCCTACCAGACGATTCAGAATCTCGCACAGATCGCGGTGCTACCCACCCATCCGACCACGCACGTGCGTTTGAGCAAGCAGACTGCGCATTCCATTGCAGACAAGATCGAGGATTGGGCTGCGAAACTGCAGCGTGCGGGTGAGCTTGGCGAATACACCATCACGGAGAACGACACCGCATGGTACAAGGCTTCGCTGTACTCCGAAGAGGAAGCGGTGAGCGCATACCAGCGTGTGGTCGAACTGTTGCGCAAGGTGCTGCCCGCCACCCGTGAGCAGGTGGCCAGCACGGTGCAGACCTGCGGATTCCCGATTCCGACGACTGCCCAGGAGTGGGGTCGACAGGTCATGGTGCTGAAGAACCTGCGCCGAGTGCTTGACGTGTTCCAGCCGGAAATCTTCGAACGTGACATCGCATCCATGATCGAGGCGACCAAGCCGAAGGCCGAACGCAGGGCTGAAGGCAGTTCCATGGGATTCTGGGAGCGTCGCCGCCACATCAAAGAAGCCAAGGGCATGCTGCGCGTCGGCGCCCAAGTGGAGAACCTGCACGAGGCGTTGCTTGTGGTGTCCAAGCAGGCCGATCAGTGGCATATGTTCGTGCCTCATGGCGGATGGCCGGTGCTGCCCACCAAGCTGGATGACATAATCGAAACGCAGGAGAATCTCAATCGGGATATGACCGCGTTGAATGCGGTGCTTGCCACAACCCCACAGAGAGGCAATCTCGAAACCGTTGATTTCAACCAGGTCGAAGAGCGTTTGAAGGCCCTGTATGACGACAAGCAGGCGCTTGACAATCTGCCGGAGCGTGCCCGTTTGGAGCGTGACTTCCACTCGGTTGGTCTTGACGAGCTGATTGAGGATCTGAACAATCGTGGTATTCCCAACGATGCCGTCGCAGGGGAGCTGCAGTTGGCATGGTGGACCACGGCGTTCGAGGATATTGTGAAATCCTCCGCCATCATCTCCAACCAGGATGGTTCGGCATTGCAGGGCGCTGCGGAACGCTTTGCCCAAGTCGATGTGGAACATGTGCGTTCGATCGGGCCGATGGTGGCACAGGAATCCATGCGTCGCCTGTGCGACATGCTGTTCTCGCGTACGCAGGAAGCCAATCTGCTACATACCATGCTTGCCGGCTCCCACAACGTTTCGTTGAATCGCTTGCACAAGGAACATCCGCAGATTCTCGCAGCGGCGAAACCGATTCTTGTTGCGACGCCCGCCACACTTGCGGCGATCACCGATCCGGCGCCGTTGGCTGACATCGTCATCATCGATGCGGCCGCGCATATCCAGTCCATCGAATTGCTGGGCATCATCAGCCGTGCCAAGCAGGTGGTGGTGATCGCACATCGTGAAACAGTCACATCCGATGGTCTGAAGCGTCTTATCGCACTGCTACCGAGCGTGAAAATCGCCAATCGTCCTGTTCGGCGCGCTCCGAAGCTCAATGCGTTCCTGGAATCGGAAGGCTACGGCTCCATACCTTTCGATGTGGCAAGAGAAGGTGCGCAAGGCGAGATCGCCTACCACTTTGTGGCTGACGCCAACGGTGTGCCGGTCATCACTTCGGGACTGGTGGAAAGCAGCCAGCAGGAGATCGACGAGGTGGTTAGGTTGATCACCAAGCGCGCCGCCGGTTTTACCATTGTGCCCGCATCATACATGCTTACAGTGGTGACGCTTACGCATACGTTCCGCACCCGACTGGGGGCAGAGCTCAAGGCTATCGCCAACAAGAACAAGGCCATGGGCATGTTCCTTCGCCATGTGCGCATCGTGGATATCTCCGACGTGGCCGGAGCGCATGCCACTGACGCGATTCTTGCGATGTGCTATGCGAAAACCTCCCATGGGCGCCTGCTGCAGCAGTTCGGAGCGTTGGAATCCGAAGGCGGGCGAGGTATGCTGCTGGACGCATTGGCCGTGCCGGACCGCCATCTTGACATCGTGTCCGCGTTCTCGTCGTCCGACATGGATGACGAACGTCTGCATCAGGCTGGCCCGAAGATGCTGAAGACCGTGCTTCGTTGGATGGAACAGCTTGATGACAGCGTGGTGCGTCCCGCCGTCAAGATGACCGGCTCGAACGTGCTTCTCAACGATCTTGCCGATCGCATTCGAGCCCGTGGGTTGAATGTGGCCGTCGATTATGGTTTCGACAATGGATCCAAGCTGCCGCTGGTGGTTGGTCTGAACGACAAGCCGTTCGCGTTGGCGGTGCTTACCGACGATGCGCAATTCATGGGATTGCAGTCCACTAGGGAACGTCACCGTGTGCTTTTGCAGAACATCGAATCGCTTGGCTGGTCTGTTATGACCGTGTGGAGCGTTGGCGCGTTCGTGAATCCAGACAAGGAAGTGGACCGCATCGTGGCACGTCTGAGCGACCTGTATCAGGAGGTCAAGTGAGCGTCGACGAGCATTCTCCGCAGGAGTCTTCCCAGGAAACTGACCAGCCTGCCGTTCGCGTGGTGTCCGGCTATTGCGCCACTCGCCGAACGGCACGTAAGCACAAGCGTGTGATCCGTCAGGGTACTGAGCTGTTCGATGCGGACGGCGTTAAGCTCGAACCGTCCGATGTGCTCACCGAACGTCAGCGCAATGCGGATGACGACAAGCGTATTCTGGGTGAACTGCCGCCGCATTGGGGCGTGTTCTCCGAGAGGGGACGCTGACATTCGCTTGGGATTTGCTTCGTTGCCGTCACGAACTGACGATGGCGATAATCGCACTGTACTCTTGAGCCTGCAAAACGGTCGCCGCTTCATGAGGAGGCATGGCAAACACTGCAAGGGTGTTGCCGTCCGCATCGCGCGAGGGTTTCGCGGTCAGGATCGCGCCCGAGCATAGTTCGCGCAGCGTCACGGCATCTGTATCCGGGGATGCTTCCGGTGTTGCCTCGCCGAATATCGTGGCGCTGGAAAGCGTCACGACATCGCCAAGCGACAGATTGTCGGCGGAACTTGCCAATCGCACTTCGATCGCCGTGTATCCTTCGGGAACAACGGGAGAGGCGCGCGCCATGGTCGACGTGACGATGCCACCTTCCGCAACGTCCACTTGGGCGATTAGCCCGACGGCATCGTCGCAATCATGGAAAACGTTACGTAAGGCCTCGTCATACGGAAGATCACGCAATGCGAGCGAATCCGCGGTAATCACGCTGCCTTTCGCAATGGGCTGCGCTGCGATGACAACCGGTTGCGTGGAAATCGTCAATCGTACACACTGCAGGGCTGCGAATACGGCAAGTCCGGCACAGACCGCGGCGAGCAGCCGGTGCAATCGTGCATTCCTCCATCGCCGATGGGACGCAGTCCGCGTGCCATCGGTCGTTCGCCTGCCATCCATGTCCTGCAGACGTTGCAACAAATCATGAAAAAAGGTCACCATGCATGCATGATGACCTTACGAATAGCTGTTGCGCAAGCCGAATCAAGGGTTGTGGTCGGAGGATGTGAGTTATCCACAGGCTTCGGCATGTCGCCTTGTTTTCCAAGGGTTGAGCTTGTTCAAATTATGTGATTGAGCTCACTTGGATTTGTCGGTGCGGTAGAAACCGGATCCCTTGAATTCGATTGGCGGTGCGGAATACACCTTGCGGACCTGTTCCTCGCCGCATTCGGGGCAGATGGTGATTGGGTCGTCGGTGAACGACTGCTGCTCGGTGAAATCGTATTTGCAGTTCTTGCAACGGTAATGATAAGTAGGCAAAGTACCCTCGCTTCAATCAGGTTCTCAAATTTCTTAACGGGACATATCCTAGTACGCTCCCTGAGACGGCCGCATGAACGTCTTGTTCACGAATGGTTTATTGGCGAACCTCCGTGAATCCATCCGGCGTAAGCACTCCGTCAACGGGAATGTCGTGCGCTTCATGTGGCACCGGCTTGTCGGTCGGCTCCCAGGGCCAGCAGACCGCTACCACGCGCGATCCGACCGCACGGTATTCAAGTGCCCGATCGTACCATCCTCCGCCACGCCCCAAACGGAATCCCTCATGATCGACGGCAAAAGCGGGAACGATGATCAGTCCAGCGTTTTTCAACGCTTCGGGCCCACATACGCTGTTGCTGGGTTCCTGCGGACGATGTGTGTTGGTGGAGCCGTCGCTGTTGGTCTGATCGCGCAGATCGTGGATGCTGTCAAGCTCGCTCCAACCAATATCCGTGCCTTCTCCAAGCCGTGGAACGAGTACGCGGCAGTTCGAATCGAAAAGCGCCTGCAGCATTGGTGTCATCGACATTTCGCTACCCATGGATGCGAATGCGGCCACCGTGGTGAATGAATGGATGAGATTCGCCTGCCGTGCCTGCTCGGCCAGTTTTCGACCGGCTTCCATCCGTTCCTCGGGGCTTGTCCGTTTTCTTCTTGCGATTGCGTTCTTGCGCCATTGCCTTTTCAGATCGCGTTGCGTTGCGGTTTCGTCACGCGTGCTGTCGCCTGCGACATCGGTTTGCATATTCGGGGTCATATCGCATGTTGTACCACGGGATGGTTGCGCGAAAACGAAAATGTTATGCGCATGGCAGAATGAAAGCGTGACGATTTTGCAATCTTTGCGCGGCATGATGCGTTCGGAATCCAATGCCATCGATGTTCCGCGGTTCATCCAATCGCACGGGCTCCACGTTCCCATAATCCTGCGGCCGCTGACCTTCGACGACTGCGACGAATGGAACGACGTCCGTTGGCGTAATGACGACTGGCTGAAGCCGTGGGAATCCGGAGACCCGTTGCATGGCGCGTCGATGTCGTTCAATGAGTGGGTGCGCGCGATGCGGCGCAACGAGCGAAACGGCACCGGAGTGGTGTTCGCCATTGAGCAGCATGGGCGTATCATCGGCCAGATTTCGCTGGGAGCGATCTGTTATGGCGCCATGCGCACTGGTGTGGTCGGCTACTGGATCGACGAACGTTGCACAGGTCGTGGATATGCTCCTATGGCCGTCGCGTTGTTGGCTGATTGGGCGATGTTTGATCCTTCCGGACCGCAATTGCATCGCATGGAGATCGACCTGCTTCCCGAAAACGCGCGTTCCCGCAAGGTCGCGCTCAAGGTGGGAGCATGTTATGAGGGTGTGCGCACATCGTACATGTTCGTCAACGGGCAATGGCGTGATCATGAATCGTACGCGTTGCTGCCGGAGTGCGCGCCAAACGGTTTCACCGCACGGTTGATGGGCGAGTGAGCCGTTGACGAGGTTCAACACGCGCTTTCGACGCACATGTTCGACACGCGGGGGCGTGTGCCCCGGAGAATGTCGGAATGTCACCTATTCTTATGAGTTATGGGTTATGAATCGTTAAGCACGGTTGTGGTGCTTGCGATTGTGATTATTCTCATGGCTTTCTGGCTGCCCAAACGGACGGTCAAAGGCATGAAGCGGGTAATCGAGCACCGAGAGGACCGCTTTTCGCCGTCGCTGCATCTGGTGGATGCCGACAGTGGAACGCGATTCTCCGATGAGACCGCCGCAAAGGCGAAAGGGGCAATAATGCAGTCCAACGAGACGCATGAGGGCAAGCTGACCGACGAAAGGATCGCGCATGTCCGTGCCCTTCGTCGTGCCGCGATCCGCAGAAGACGGATTATTGTTGTCTCGATGCTGGTGATCACAATCGTCGTGTTGATGTGCGCGTTTGTGTTGCATTTCAGTCCGTTGTTTGCTTTGATTCCCGCATCGCTGCTTGCTGGAGTGCTCGCTTTGGGGGTGAGGGCCGCCAAGCAGGCCGCAGCGTGGGAGTATAAGGTCGCCAAGTATCGTTCCAAGATGAGGAAGCGGGCTGCGGCGGAGCGTAAGCGTGCCCAAGAGGAACAGGCGGAGCGCTCGCGTTTGCGGGAGCAGGAGCTTGAGGAAATTCGTAGGATCGCCGAATCTCAGGTGCCGACCGATGTTATGCCGGAAGGTGAGATTCGTCAGGCGATCGATCGCGGCAAGGTCGACCGCGATGCTGCCGTAAGCAAGCGTAGGGAGACGCCTGAGGCGAAAACCGATACTGAAGCGAATATTGTGGATGCGCAAGTCGTGCCGAGTGAGACGAACGGTCTGTCCATCCACGATGAGCGGGATGAAATCGCCAAAACCGAGAATGTGGACCCCCGTGACGATATGTCGTCGCCCACCGTGGTGAACGCGTCGCAGGATCTAATTTCGTTTTCGCTGGGCGCGCCGCGCGACGGCAACGATATCGTGCAGGCCGCTCCGGAAAGCATGGAAATCAAATCCACCCGTCAGGTGGCCAAGGCCGTGCCTCCGACTGCGAGTGCGGTTTCCGACAATATCGAGCCGTTGATTGTGCCAACCGACGCGATCAGCAGCATGGATTCCGACGAGGCCGCCGCCCGCGTGGAGGCTGGTGTGCATCTGCGGGACGTGGATGCCGTGGGATTCCACGACGCCGAGGTCAGCGCCGACGTCGAGGCTCCCAGCGTCACCTCCGATTCTCTGGGTGTGGGCTTGGCATCCATTATGGCCCGTCGTGGTGCATGACGGAGGGAAAGCGAACGTACGAAACGCACGAAACGTGCAAACAAGCGTAAAGAACATTAGCCTGAAACCGAATAGTTTCAGGCTTTTTCGTATATTTTGCTCTCAGCGTTAGCACTCGAGTTGGCAGAGTGCTAATAATCGCGCTAGGATATGTCTCAGCGCGGAAGGACGACGCCGTAAGTGATCGTCAGCCTCTTGCAAGCGGGTCCCGGCGCGGTAAGTAACGATTTCTCTTAGAAAGAGGAGGTCCACAGTGTCGATCTCACTCACACCGTTGGAAGACAAGATCATCGTCAAGCAGGCGGAAGCCGAGACCCAGACCGCATCCGGTCTGTTCATTCCGGACAACGCCAAGGAGAAGCCGCAGCAGGGTGAAGTCCTGGCTGTCGGCCCGGGCCGTCGTAACGACGCCGGCGAGCGCATTCCGGTCGACGTCAAGGTCGGCGACAAGGTGCTGTACTCCAAGTATGGCGGCACCGAGGTGCACTATCAGGGTGAGGATTACCTGATCGTCTCCGCCCGCGATATTCTGGCCATTCTTGGCTGAGCGTAGCGCGTAGCTGTTTGAAGACCCCGTCAGCGAACGATTGGTGAACAATCGTTGCCGTTGGCGGGGTCTTGTTGATTTCAAGCGATTGAAGTTCCTGCAATAGGCTGTGCGCGGTCGATACGTGCCATGTTCATCGGCATTGGCGTGCTGGTGCTGGCGTCGCTGTTCAAACGGTCTGCAGGGAAAGTCCAGAAAAAATACTCATGATTTTTCTTTTCGGGTTTTTTTTCGTGAGGATTTGCTCTGATTGGCGCTGACATGTGGCTGATAGTGGGAAAACGTTGGAATTTCAACGATTTGAGACTTTTTGAGCTGTCGCGACACGCCGTATTTGCATTAGTCGCATGGTCTGTGGCATACTAAACGGGTTGCCGGTTCGGGTTCAACCAAACAGGCAGCACGGCGGATTTCCCAAGCGGTCAAAGGGAACTGACTGTAAATCAGTCGCCTCGTGCTTCAGTGGTTCGAATCCACTATCCGCCACGCCTCGATAGCTCAGTGGTAGAGCACTTCCTTGGTAAGGAAGAGGTCGTGAGTCCGATTCTCACTCGAGGCTCTCATGGCGGGATAGCTCAGCTGGCTAGAGCGTACGACTCATAATCGTAAGGTCAAGAGTTCGAGTCTCTTTCTCGCTACAAAGGTCGACGGAACGTCGGCATAGCAACGAACCACAAGAGGTGAACTTAAATGGCAAGCAAGAGCGCCGACATTCGTCCGGGCATCACGCTGGCATGCACCGAGTGCAAGGAGCGTAACTACATCACGACGAAGAACCGCCGTAATACGCCGGATCGTCTTGAGCTGAAGAAGTTCTGCTCCCGCTGCGGTAAGCAGACCGTGCATCGCGAGACCCGCTGAGCGAGTTCAAAGCTTTCAACCCGACCAATTGGTCGGGTTTTTTTGTTTTCTCCGAAACCCCTCTTGACACCTTTTCAGCTGCCTTCCCCGCACGCTAAGCTAATCACCATGACTAATTTCGCAGATCTCACCACTATTGCCGTAGGCGGGCCAATCGCATCCTTTATTGAACCGACCTCGCGTGTCGGCGTTATTGAAGCCGTTGAAGATGCCGACGCCAAAGGCTTGCCGTTGTGCGTGATCGGAGGCGGATCCAACATGCTCGTGGCCGACACGCCGTTCGATGGCGTCGTGGTCCGTGATGCGCGACACGCCGTAAGTGTGCTTGATGAGGCAGCGCCTGCCGAAAACGACGAAAAAATCGTGCATGTCAACGCCGAAGCCGGATGCAATTGGGATGATTTCGTCGACTACTGCGTCGGGCTTGGCTTGGAAGGCGTGGAAGGACTTTCCGGCATTCCGGGCACCGTCGGCGCGTCAGTGGTGCAGAATATTGGCGCATACGGCCAAGAGGTCGCATCCAGCGTCGAAAGCGTGGAAGTCTGGGACCGCAAAGACAAGCAAACCAAAGAGCTCACCAATCAGGAACTGCATTTCGGTTACCGTATGAGTGCGCTCAAAGCCAGCATGTACAGCGCTCCGGCCACGCCCGCAGTCGACTTCTTCCCGACGCCGCGTTACGTGGTGTTGTCCGTCACCTTCGCTTTGCATCACAGCGCAGCCGGCGTGGTCGGCTACGGGCAGCTCGCCAAGGCATTGGGCGTGGAAGTGGGCGAACGCATGTCGACAACGGATATTCGCAACGCGGTATTGAACGTACGTGCCTCCAAGGGCATGCTTGAGGATTCCCACCGTTACTTGACCGAAGCCATGCGCGGCACCAAAAAAAGCGAACTGGTCGCCATCGCGCATAATGCGCAGCGTACACAGGCAGGCAATGACGAACCCGACTATAATCGCCATAGCTGTGGCAGCTTCTTCATGAATCCGATTCTCACCAAAGAGCAGGCGGCAAAGCTTCCCGAAGATGCGCCGCGATTCAGCGCTACCCTGCCGGATGGCACGCCTGGAGTCAAAACGTCCGCAGCATGGCTTATCGATCATGCAGGCTTCCATAAAGGCTACAAAACCAGCGAAAACGCTACTGCGGGACTGTCCACCATGCATACGTTGGCGTTGACCAACCGAGGAGGAGCCTCAGCAGCCGATATTGTGAAGCTTGCCAAAACCGTGCAGGATGGTGTCGAGCGGGCGTACGGCATCCGTCTCGTTCCAGAGCCGGTCGTCATCGGCATGAGCCTCAAGTAAACGTAAGAACGAAGGGAGAAGGGAAACGTAATGAACGTATTACGCAAGAAATCCGTCGAGCAGACGCTGGCGGAAACAGAGGAGTCGGGGCATTCCCTGAAACGAGACCTGACCTGGTGGGATTTGGCCATTATGGGCGTGGCCGTGGCAGTCGGCGCGGGCATCTTCTCCATCGGAGCCCAGGCGGCAGCCTTCCATGCGGGTCCGGCCGTAATCATTAGCTTCCTCATCGCCGGCGTGGTATGTGGTGCGGCCGTAATGTGCTATGCCGAATTCGCGTCCATGATTCCGGTTGCGGGATCCGCCTACACCTTCACCTATACCACCGTCGGTGAGATCGTCGCGTGGGTGATCGGCTGGGATCTGATCCTTGAAATGCTGATGGCAGGCTCCGTCGTCTCCAAATATTGGGGAGTCTATCTCAACGATTTCTTCCGGCTGGTTGGCTGGAATATCAACACCAACGTCACCATCGGATCATTCAATTTCGATTTCGCGCCAATCATCGTCGTAGCTTTCTTCACGGCACTCTTGGTGTGCGGCACGAAAATCGGCGCACGAGTCGACGGCGCGCTCACCATACTGAAAATCGCCATCGTGCTATTCGTTGTAATCGTCGGATTCTTCTACGTCAAAGCCGAAAACTTCACCCCATTCATTCCACCGAGCGAACCGGCGACCGCCACCGGATCCGGGTTGACCGCAACCATGGAGCAGCCATTATGGCAGTGGGCCACCGGCATGACCCCCAGCATTTACGGCATTGCCGGCATCATCTCCGGAGCCGCGCTCGTGTTCTTCGCGTTCCTCGGCTTCGATGTGGTCGCCACCACCTCCGAAGAAACCGTCAATCCGAAGAAGAACGTTCCGCTGGGCATCGGCGTGGGCATGGGACTGATCATCGTGCTCTACACCCTCGTTGCCATTGTCACCACCGGCATGGTCTCCTACAAAGACCTCGCCAAGCAGAAAGACCCGTCGCTCGCCACGGCATTCGAAATGGTCGGCGCTGACTGGGCCGCCAAAATCATTAGTTTCGGCATCGTGATCGGCCTGGCAACCGTGGTCATGGTGCTGCTGCTCGGCCTGACCCGCGTGGTGTTCGCCATGAGCCGAGATGGCCTGCTGCCGCGCTCGCTCAGTCACACGGGCAAGCACGGCACTCCAGTACGTCTGCAGATTGCCGTCGGCGTGGTCATGGCGCTCATCGCAGCCAGCTGCAACGTCAGTATCCTTGCCGACATGGTGAACATCGGCACGCTGTCGGCATTCACCCTTGTTTCAATCTCTATTCCGATCATGCGCAAGAAGCGCCCCGACCTGAAGCGAGTCTTCAAAATCCCCGGCAATCCATGGGTGCCTATCATCATCGCGCTCGCCAACATCTGGCTCATGCTCAACCTGAGCGTGCTCACCTGGATTCGATTCGTGGTCTGGCTTGCGGTCGGCTTCTGCATCTACTTCGGCTACGGCTACCGCCACGCCCGGCTCGGCACGGGAGAGCTGGAAGTTGGCAATTAAGAGTAGTCTTGAACGGTAAGTGTTAAGGAGGTAACCATGCCATACGTTGTCGCTCAGCCGTGCGTCGATGTCAAAGACAAGGCCTGCGTGGACGAATGCCCGGTCGATTGCATCTACGAGGGCTCCCGTTCCCTGTATATCAATCCGAACGAATGCGTGGATTGCGGTGCATGCGAACCGGTGTGCCCGACCGAAGCCATCTTCTATGAAGACGATCTGCCAGACGAGTGGGCTTGGTACAAGGATGCCGCGGTCAGCTTCTTCGCCGAAGTCGGTGATATGGGCGGCGCTTCCGCAGCCGGCCCGATCGGCAAGGATCCGGAGCAAGTAGCTGCTCTGCCGCCGCAAAATCAGTGATTGGCATTTGAAAGCGGCCTTTTCCCGTTGGAAGAGGCCGCATATTTTGTTTATAGAGGATTATTAAGGAGTTTTCACGATGGGCTTTCATGAGTTTTCTTCGCCATACGATTGGTCGCGTATCGCAGCATACAAGCGCACGGCAAAAGCTGCGTTCGGAGGCATGATCGACCTGTCCGTGGGATCTCCCGTCGATCCCGTGCCCGACTCGGTGCGCAAGGCGCTCGCATCGGCGGCGAATGATCCGAATGCGTATGGATATCCGGCTACTGCAGGTACTGCCGATTTACGTACTGCGATTGCTGAATGGTTTTCGACGACTCGCAATGTTGATTTACAGGCGATTCATGCTGATGTGGTGCCTACCGTCGGCTCCAAAGAGGGTGTTGCGTTGATGGCGTCGCTACTGCATTTCGGTGAGGATGATGTTGTGGTGCAGCCGAAGGTTTCGTACCCGACGTATGAGATCGGCACGCAGTTGGCTGGGGCGAAGGTGCTTAAGGTCGACGATGTGGCTGATGTTGCGTCGTGGCGCAATGTGCCTGGTGTCAAAGCGGTGTGGGTGAATTCCCCTTGCAATCCGACGGGTGAGGTGTATTCGGCCGAGCGGATGGCTGGCATTGTCGCAGTTGCGCGTGAGATCGGCGCGGTGGTGCTTTCCGACGAATGCTATGCGCTGATGCAGTGGAGGGGTGCTGTGAATGGCGCTGAAGGTGAAGCTGATTCACTTGCGTCGACGCCGTGCGCGCTTTGTGACGATGTGTGTTTGGGCTCCGCCGAGGGCGTGCTGGTGCTTTATTCGTTGAGCAAGCAGAGCAATATGGCTGGGTATCGTACCGCGTTCATTGCCGGAGATGAGTCTTTGATTGCATCGATGAGTGCATATCGCAAGCAAATTGGTCAGATTATTCCTGGTCCGGTGCAGGCTGCGATGGCTGCCGGATTGCGTGATCTGGAATCCGTCAAGGTTCAGCATGCGCGCTATCGGGAACGTCTCAGCGTGTTGGTGAGCGCGTTGCGTGCTTATGGATACTGCACCGACATGCCGGATGGTGCATTGTATGTGTGGGTGAGAGCCAAGTCGGGCGATTGTTGGACCGATATGGAGCAGCTTGCCAAGATTGGCATCATCGCCAGCCCCGGCGAGTTCTATGGTGCGCCGGAATGTCTGCGTTTCTCCGCCACCGCCAGCGACGAGGCGATCGCTTCCGCTGCTGAACGTTTGGCGCGCTAAGCCGATATGCAAAAGGGGCTTCCGGCAATCGCTGGAAGCCCCTTTATCTGCGGAGTCAGGGGGAGTCCAACGCCCATGCGTCTTATGGCTATGCGCAGCTGTTGATGTCGCTGATGGCAAAGTGAACGGCGTAGGCTAGGCCGCAGGGCGTCGTCCCTGGTTTACTTAAATCTATTCAAAAGTTTCGTAAATATTTGCATATAGAACTTTCGTAACAAAAAATTTTAAGTATTTAGTTAAGTGACTTGACTTTCTTGAAAATCAAGTCATATAATCAAGCAGTGCTTTAACTGAAATGCTAAAGCATCTATGAAACATGACGATGTGTGTTCATGCATGTCACCAAAGGAGAAAGACATGATGAGGTCAAGAACTTGGAAACGAGTGCTTGCTGCTGTTTGCGCTGGTGTAGCGGCCGTTTCAATGGCTGCTTGCGGCGGAGGTACTAATAACACCGCGAAGGACGGAGTCATTATCAACAGTGTTATGAATTCAACTTCGCAGGCGTCGTTGAATTATAATCCGTTCTCTTCTACAGCTTTGACCGGTGTGGTCGGTGCTCTGTACGAGCCATTGTTCTATATGAACAACCTTAAGGACGACCCTACTAAGCTGGAACCGCTAATGGGTAAATCCTACACTATCAGTGACGATGCGAAAACTATTGATGTAACGATTCGTGACGGTGAAAAGTGGTCTGATGGCGAACCTTACACTACCGAAGATGTTGCATACACATTCAACCTCCTTAATTCCAACAAGGCTTTGAATACCAGTGGCTTTGCTGGCTCTGCCAAGGTCCTTAGCGATACGGAAGTTCGTATCACTTTGGACAAGCCTGAATCGGTGAATGCTCTGTCGTATCTGTCCGGCACGATGATTGTTCCGAAGCATGTGTGGGAAAAGATCGATGATCCGGTGACCAATACCAATAAAGACGCTGTTGGCTCTGGGCCTTTCACAGTTAAGGGCGGGAACTTTTCCCCAACCGCTTACACGTTTAAGAAGAATCCGTACTACTGGGATGAAGGTAAGCCTGAAATTGATGGCGTCCGTTATGTTCTGATCACCGGTGGCACCCAAGCTTCTCAAAATGCCTTGACCGCTGGCGATGTGGACTGGATGTCTGCGATCTTCCCGAATATGGATGATGTGCTGTCGGGATATCCTGATATTAAGACGGTTAACGTTCCTTCTAGTCAGATGGCATTCATGACCTGTTCGAACAAAGAACTCGGCTGCAGTGGTCCTACCACTGATCCGGCAGTGCGCAAGGCTATCTATTACGCTCTTGATCGTAATCAGATTAATAAACTCGCTCTGAATGGCCAGTACAGTGAGCTGGCTGGTTCTCTGTATCCGTATGGACAGTTCACCAAGTACGCTTCGGATGACGTCCCGGATTCACCTATTCCAGGTAAAGGACGTACGGATGAAGCCGTCAAGATACTGGAGGACGCCGGCTATACGAAGGGTGATGACGGCATCTATCAGAAGGACGGAGTTAAGCTGAGCATCAAAGTCGCTGTTATGAGTGATACCTCTGACTGGATCAACACGATTAACGTCGCCTCGCAGCAGCTGAAAAAAATCGGTATTGATCTGCATGCGGACCAAATGTCTTCTAATGAATGGACTCAGGCGATGCAGCAGGGCCAGTTTGAAATGTCCATTTATGGTCTGTGGGTCGCAGGTGCCGAACCATGGATGTTCTACAACCAGTTCTATGCCACTGCCAATACGGCTGCAGTGGGTAAAAGCGCTTGGCCTAATTACGCTCGCTACAGCAATAAGACCGTGGATGATGCTCTTAATGTCATCAATACCACCACTGATGTGGCGACCAAGAAGTCTGAATATGAGAAGATTCAGACTCAGGTGTTTGAGGACATGCCGTATATCCCGATTCTGCGTCAATCCGGTCTGAGCGAAGTGTGGAGCGATAAGGTTACCGGTTGGCCGACAGACGATAACGTCTATGCTAATCCGCAGACTTGGGCAAATCCTGATTTGGGCATTGTCCTGAAGAACCTGAAGGTTAAGAAGTAACCTGACGGATTTTATGAATCAACGGTGCACAAGGCGTTTTAGCTGTGCGTTTTGTGCACCATTTTTCCATGTAGAAATGAGGTAACATGAGGTTCTACCTGAAAAAGATAGGATTTTACCTTGTTGCATTGTTTGCGGCTTTGACATTGAACTTTGCCATCCCGCGACTGATGCCAGGTGATCCGGTTTCAGCTGTTCTTACCAGGCTTGCATCGCGAGGTGGTACTGTTGCGCCCGAAACAAGGGAAGCGATTACTGCAATGCTGGGACAAGATGGAGGCAACATCTTCCAGCAGTATATTGGTTATCTGAAGAATATCTTCACCGGCAACTGGGGCGTATCTGTAACGTATTTCCCCAACCAAGTTACAACGTCCATTGCTTCTGCACTGCCTTGGACCATTTGTCTTGTCGGCACAACCACGATTATATCGTTCTTTGTTCAACAGGCTCTTGGTATCTGGGCTGGTTGGCGTCGTGGTGGCGCTTTTGATAACATCATTTCCCCTGTGTCCACCATTTTCCAAGCTGTTCCTTACTTCTGGCTTGCACTCATCTTCATTTGGGTGTTTGCCCGTACGCTGCATTGGTTCCCTCAGTCAGGCGGATACAATTATCGTGAGGTTGTGCCCGGCTTCACTTGGGAATTCTTCTCGAGCGCAGTGCAGTATGCAATCTTGCCGGCCTTGACGATTCTTGTCAGCTCTCTGGGCATGGGTGTTGTCGGTATGCGTAATATGATGGTCTCCACGTTGTCTGAGGACTACATTGTTACTGCTGAGGCCAAGGGTTTAAGTCCTAAACGCGTTATGATGTGCTACGCAGCTCGTAATGCAGTGTTGCCATCCATTTCTGGCTTTGGCACGTCTATCGGTGCAGTGGTGGGTGGATCGCTGCTTACTGAACAGGTGTTCTCCTATCCAGGTGTTGGTCAGATGCTTTTGCAAGCAGTGACCAGTAACGATTACGCGCTGATGCAAGGTATCTTCCTGATTATTACCGTTACTGTTCTAGTCGTGAACTTTATCATTGATTTGCTTTACGGCATTATCGATCCACGTACGCGGCAACAGGATTGAGGTTAAATATGTCTGCAACAAATTCTTCTGCTGCTGTGGCTCGTAGCCAAGCTAAACGTCGTCGCTCCGCTTTGGATTCTCTCAAGCGAGTTCTTCCTGAGCGTTCTGCAAAATTGACGGCTGGATTAACCATTGTGATCGCAATGGTTTTGTTCGCCATTATTGTTCCTATCTTCACGAAGGATCCTAATAAGATCAATGACATTGGCTTGTCTGCGCCATCTGCCCAGCATTGGTTGGGCACTACGCAGTCTGGCCAGGATGTTTTCACTCAGCTTGGCTATTCTGTCCGTGGCTCTCTGATTATTGGCTTTGCTGTTGGCTTGATTGCAACTGCGTTGTCGTTCATTTTCGGTGTTTTGGGCACATATATTGGCGGAATTTGGGATGATTTGTTCTCTCTGATTACCAATATCATGCTGGTGATTCCGGGGTTGCCTCTGACCATCGTGATTTCTGCATTGATGCCTTCCAAGGGCACGATGATGTTGGTCATTGTTATTTCAATCACCGCATGGGCTGGCGGTGCCCGTGTACTGCGGGCGCAAACATTGTCGATGCGTGGGCGTGATTATGTTCTTGCCGCAAAAATTGCAGGTGAACGTCCGTGGCGCGTGATTACCGTTGAAATTCTGCCTAATCTGTTGCCTGTGATGGGATCGCAGTTTGTGTTCTCCGTTATTATGGCAATCCTGAGTGAGTCTTCGTTGTCCTTCATTGGCCTGGGATCGACCCAATCCTTCTCGCTGGGAACCATGCTGTATTACGCGCAGAACGGTTCTGCTCTGAACACGGGCGCATGGTGGTGGTTCCTGCCACCGGGACTGATGATCGCTATCATCGGCGCCGGATTGTCCTTCATTAATTTCTCCATCGATGAAGTCATCAATCCGCGACTACGTAAGCCTACCAAGAAAAGCAAGGGAAGGAAAGGGTGAACACGATGGCGACTCAGAATTCTGATATCCTGCTTTCGGTCGATAACCTCGACGTTATCTACGATACGGATAATCCGGTGCACGCCGTGCAGAACGCTACATTCGAATTGCGTCGCGGTGAGATGCTTGGTTTGGCTGGTGAATCCGGTTGCGGCAAGAGTACTATGGCGTATAGCATCAATCAAATGCTGAAAGCTCCGGGTAAGATTAACTCTGGCTCTGTGATTTTCCATGATAAGTCAGGGAAAGATATTGATATCCGTGCTTTGTCGGGGCGTTCATTGCGTGAATACCGTTGGGAGAAAACCTCCATGGTGTTTCAGGGCGCCATGAATTCATTAAGTCCTGTAACTAAGATTGGTAAGCAGCTTGCCGATATTTATAAAACTCATCGTCCTCAGATGGCGAAGAGCGAACGACAAGACCGTTGCGCACATTTGCTTGAGATGGTGCATGTTGATCCAAATCGTCTAGCTGCTTACCCGTTTGAACTTTCCGGCGGCATGCGTCAGCGTGTGATGATTGCCATGGCTTTGGCTCTTGAGCCGCAGCTGATTATTATGGATGAACCGACCACGGCGTTGGACGTTGTTGTACAGCGTGAAATCATCGAGGAAATTTCGGAATTGCGCCGTGACAAGGGCTTCTCTGTTATTTTTATCACGCATGATTTGCCGATGCTCTTGGAGATCACGGACAAAATTGCTGTGATGAAAGATGGTGTCATCGTAGAACAAGGCGTTTCTGAAGACGTGTATTTCAATCCGAAGCATCCGTATACACAACGGTTGCTGAGCTCGTTCCCATCTTTGACAGGAGATCGTGGCTCATTCGTTCGTGTTCCACGCCATGCGTGAAAGGAATAATCATGTCAGTATTGAAGCTTGAGCATGTGAAAAAAGATTTCACCCTGCGTAATGGTTTGAAAACCACGACGATTCATGCGGTGAAGGATGCATCATTCGAGTTAGCTTCGGATAAGACCATTGCTCTTGTTGGTGAGTCTGGTTCCGGGAAATCGACAATCGCCCGAATGATTACATGTTTGGAGACGCCGACTTCTGGAAGCATCACGTTGGACGGCAAGCCTGTTCCTACGCATGGTAAGGATTTGTACGAATACCGTCATAATGTGCAAATGGTATTTCAGGATCCGTTCGCTTCCTTGAATCCATATCATACGATTTTCCACCATATTCTTCGTCCTCTTATGATTAATCACATGGCAAATAGCCAAGAGGAATATGAGCAGAAGGTTATCGAACTGCTGGAACGTGTTGAATTAACGCCTGCCGTCAATTTCATGTATCGACGCCCTCATGAGCTGTCTGGTGGACAGCGTCAGCGCGTCGCAATTGCACGTGCATTGGCTCCTAAGCCAAAGGTTCTAATTGCGGATGAGCCTGTTTCGATGTTGGATGTTTCTTTGCGGTTAGGCGTACTTAACCTGCTGTCTAGAATTCAGCAGGAAGAACACATCGGCATGCTGTACATTACCCATGATCTGGCGACTGCTCGCCATTTTTCGGATGAGATTATGGTGATGTGTCATGGAAACATTATTGAACATGGTCCTTCTGATGATGTGATTTTGAATCCGCAGCAAGACTACACGAAAGTGTTGCTTAATGCCGCGCCTGATCCGGAGAAGCATTTCGCGAAGATTCGTGACGAGCGTAGCCGTCAGTAATACCGCATGGAATACGTCTGATCATCATCTGATTGCTTGCAACTCCCTCGGCCTATGGCCGAGGGTTCCATATAAAGGAGTACTTTATGCAAATCGCAAACCCCGTTCTCCCGGGATTCAATGCCGATCCCTCGATGATTCGGGTCGGGGATACCTACTACATCGCCAATTCCACGTTCGAATGGTTCCCAGGTGTCCGTCTGCACGAGTCCAAGGACATGGTCCATTGGAACCTGTTGCCGAGTCCACTGAGCCGCACGAGCCAGCTTGACATGCGCGGCAATCCGTCATCCGGTGGCATCTGGGCTCCGGATCTTTCCTATGCGGACGGCAAATTCTGGCTGATCTACACGGACGTGAAGGTCGTGAACGGTGCGTTCAAGGATTGCACGAACTATTTGGTCACTGCCGAAAGTATCCATGGTCCGTGGAGCGAGCCGATTCGCGTGAACGGTGTCGGCTTCGACGCAAGCCTGTTCCATGACGACGATGGCCGCAAGTATCTGGTGCAGCAGACTTGGGATTTTCGTGAGTACCATCATGGCTTCGACGGCATTACACTGACCGAATTCGATGTGAAGACGATGAAGCTCAAGCCGGAAACTGAACGTACGATTTGGCGCGGTACGGACGTCAAACTCACCGAGGGACCACATCTGTACAAGATCAATGGCTATTACTACCTGTTCGCCGCTGAAGGCGGTACCGTGTATACGCATCAGGAAGTCGTGGCCCGATCCAAATCTTTGGACGCGTTGTCCTTCGAAGGCATGCCGTCGAATCCGTTCATCACGAATTTCGACACGCCGCGTTCCTATCTGCAAAAGCAGGGGCATGGCGCGCTGGTCGATACCCCGTCCGGCGAATGGTATTACGCCTCGCTGTGCGGTCGTCCGTGGCATCACGACAATGAATCCTTCACTGATCCGCGCGGCTGGTGCACGCTGGGGCGTGAAACCTCCATCCAGAAGGTCGAATGGACCGAGGATGGCTGGCCGTATATTGTCGGAGGCCATGGCGGACAGCGTTATGTGGATGCTCCGAAGGATGCCATCGAGACCGAGGCACCTGCGGATCACAGCCAGCATGACGATTTCATGTCCGATACGTTGGATTTGAATTGGAATACGCTGCGTGTGCCGTTCGATGGCGAGATGGGCAAGGTCGGTGGCGGCGTGTTGGAACTGCGTGGCCAGGGCTCGCTGTGCAACCTTTTCGATCTGTCGTTGGTGGCACGTCGTTGGCAGGCGTTCAACTTCGATGCGACCGTAAAGGTTGAGTTCGATCCGAAGAGCTACCGCCAGATGGCCGGCCTGACGAACTACTACGATGATTTATGCTGGTCGTGGGTGTTCGTGACTTGGGACGAGCGGCGGCAATGCCGCGTGATTGAGGTCGCTCAGAACGATTTCAACAACTACACGTCGTTCCTGCGGGATACCGCTCCAGCAGTGCCGGATGACGTGAAGTCCGTGTGGCTGCGCACGAAGGTGCGCAAGCAGTGGTATTCGTATGAATATTCGTTTGATGGGACTTCATGGGTCGATCTGGGCGTGAAACTGGACGCGAAGATCCTGTCGGACGACTATATCCTGCGTCGATACGGCGGATTCTTCACCGGAGCATTCGTCGGTTTGGCTGCAGTCGATCTTTCTGGATACGACAGGGTTGCGAAATTCAGCGAATTCGATTATCGGGAATTGCCCGATAACGAGTAGGTGTTTTGGTGGCGACGGGAGCTGTGTTTTCGTCGCCACTGACGTATGCAAGCCGTCATGAATCGTATACGGAGGCTTTATGTGGACTTGTCAAAGATGGAAGAAGGAAGAGCAACGATGCTTGCGATGCCGAAGATTTTCGATGACGGATGTGTGCTGCAATCCGGGCAGGACGTACCGGTATGGGGTTGGTGCGAACCATGGCGGAGCGTTACTGTCACGGTTTAGGAACATGTGTGAATAAGGAGATTCAGCAATGAAGTTTGAATACCATGTCAAACCAACCGGCAGCGATGCGGCGTGCGGCGACGCGGAGCATCCGTTCGCCACGATTTCCAAGGCCGCGCAGATGGCCTCTCCGGGTGATACGGTAATCGTGCATGAAGGCGTATACCGCGAACAAGTCGATCCGAAACGCGGCGGTCTGAGTGAGCATGAGCGCATCACCTACTGCGGAGCCGAAGGCGAAGCACGGCCGGTTATCAAAGGCTCGGAATGCGTGCAGGGCTGGACGGAATTGGCCGATCATCCGCATGTGTGGACGGTGATGCTTGATAATACGATGTTCGGGGATTTCAATCCATTCGCGACCCCGATTTTCGGCGACTGGCTGGAAATGCCTAAGTTCGGCAAGGATCCGGACAAACATCTTGGCGATGTGTATCTCAACGGTGTTTCCTTCTTCGAATCGACGACGTTGGAAGGCGTATACGATCCGCAGCCGCGTGATACGGATGAGGATTTCGCGTTGAAGATTCCCTGCCCTGTGCCGGATGTGGACCGTACACGTTATGTATGGCATGCCGAAGTGGACGAGAATGCCGGTACCACAACGATCTGGGCGAATTTCCAAGGTGCCGATCCGAATGAGGAACTGGTGGAGGTCAGTGTTCGTCGCACATGCTTCTTCCCTTCCCGCAACCATGTCAACTACATCACCGTGCGTGGCTTTGAAATGGCGCAGGCCACTGGAGATTGGGCGCCGCCTACCTCGCAGCAGTGGGGCATGATCGGCCCGAACTGGTCGTATGGCTGGATCATCGAAGACAACGTGCTGCATGACGCCAAATTCTCCGCGGTGTCATTGGGCAAGGAAATCTCATCCGGCGACAACGAGTGGGCGAAAACCGAGCGCAAGACCGGTTACCAGTACCAGTTGGAGGCCGTATTCAAGGCCCGTCGCATCGGCTGGGAAAAGGGGCTGATTGGCGGTCATATCGTACGCAACAACGACATCTACGAGTGCGGACAGAATGCCATCGTCGGACATATGGGCAGCGCATTCTGCCGTATCGAGCATAACCATGTCCATCACATTGCGTTGAAGCGTGAATTCTTCGGATGGGAGGTCGCTGGTATCAAATTCCATGCCGCATTGGATACGGTCATTGCCAACAACAACATCCACGACTGCTCGCTGGGCATGTGGATGGATTGGCAGACGCAGGGCACGCGCATCACGCGCAATGTGTTCCACGATAACGTCCGTGACCTCATGATTGAAGTGAGTCATGGGCCGTATCTGGTGGACAATAACGTTTTCGCCTCGCCGGTGATGTTCCAGAACTGGTCGCAAGGTGGTGCCTTCGTTAACAATCTGATTTGCGGCGGCATTGAACCGCATACCGTCCCCGACCGTTCCACGCCGTATCACTATCCGCACACCACCGAGGTGGCCGGGTGCGCTGTGGTATCCGGCGGCGATGAGCGTTGGCTGAACAATATGTTCGCGCCGCAACCGGTGAAACCGACCGTCGGTGAATATGGTTTGTCCGCCTACAGCGATTGCCCGATGTCGATGCATGAATACTTGGAACGCCAGCGGGCCATGTGGGCAGATCCTTCGCAGGGTGGTGGCGAGCGCAATCCTCTGCAGTCTCTATACGCGGGCGGCAACATCTATCTGTCCGGCGCACAGGGGCTGAACAAGCAGGAAGGTGCGGCCGACGATTCGGAACGCATGCAGGAGGACGCCCCGTTCTTCGGCGGCACCGCCTCCACGAGCGTTGCGTGTGATGAGCCCATGCCGGTGACATTGGTCGAAGAACCCGATGGACTGTACCTGCAGTGCACTGTGCCACAGGCCGTCACCGATACCAGAATGCAGGTCGTCACCAGCGATATGCTCGGCGTGTCTCGCATCGTGGAGGAACGCTATGAACAGCCCGATGGCAGTGACTATGTGCTGGACACCGACTTGCTGGGACAAGCTTTGACGACAACGGAACGCAAGGCCGGGGCGTTGAATGGTCTTGTCTCCGGAGAGAATCACATCCGAATCTGGGAATGGAACAACTAATATGACAAATGCAACCGATACCAACAAGACATTGGGCGAGTCCATGTTCGCACAGTGCGGATATGCCCAGGACGCCATCGATAAGCGCGTGTCACAGGTCTGGCATGAAATTTTCGAAGGTCCGAACAAATTCTATTGGGAGAACGACGAAGGTCTTGCCTATGTGATGGACACCGGCAACAACGATGTACGTACCGAGGGTATGAGCTATGCGATGATGATCGCCCTGCAATACGACCGTAAGGACGTATTCGACAAGCTATGGGGCTGGGTAATGCGTCACATGTACATGAAGGACGGTCATCATGCGCATTATTTCGCATGGTCGGTCGCGACGGACGGTACGCCGAACTCGAATGGTCCTGCACCTGACGGCGAGGAATATTTCGCGATGGACCTGTTCCTCGCCTCCCGTCGCTGGGGTGATGGCGAGGATATCTACGAATATTCCGCATGGGGACGCGAGATCTTGAGATATTGCGTCCATAAGGGCGAACGCTACGACGGCGAGCCCATGTGGAATCCCGACAACAAGCTCATCAAGTTCATTCCGGAAACCGAGTGGAGCGATCCGTCCTACCATCTGCCGCACTTCTATGAAGTATTCGCCGAAGAGGCTGACGAAGAAGACCGTCCATTTTGGCATGAGGCAGCCGCCGCAAGCCGTCGCTATCTGCAGGCGGCCTGCGACGAGCGGACCGGCATGAACGCTGAATACGCGGATTATGACGGAAAGCCGCATGTCGACGAGTCCAATCATTGGCATTTCTATTCCGACGCCTACCGTACCGCGGCGAATATCGGACTGGATGTAGCCTGGAACGGTCCGCAGGGAGTGCTGTGCGACCGCGTCGCCGCGCTGCAGCGATTCTTCCTGACCCACGACCGTACTAGCGTCTACGCCATCGACGGCACCGCCGTGGATGAGGTCGTGCTTCATCCGGTCGGATTCCTGGCCGCGACCGCGCAAGGCGCACTTGCGGCGGTGCATTCGGCCCAGCCCGACGCGGAGCATAATGCCCGTGAATGGGTGCGCATGCTGTGGAATACGCCGATGCGAACCGGCACGCGTCGTTACTATGACAATTTCCTCTATGCTTTCGCCATGCTGGCGTTGAGCGGAAAGTATCGGTATGAATGATGATTACCTCAACTAATCCTATGGTCTACACGGATTTTCCTGATCCAGACATCATCCGGGTCGGGGGCGTGTATTACATGGCCACTACGACTATGCATTTCACACCCGGGTGCGATATTCTGCGCAGCTATGACCTAGTGCATTGGGAATTCATTGCGCACGCATTGAATATCGTGGCGGATACCCCTGAAGAACGTTTGGAATGTGAAGGTGCCAACGCCTACGGTCGAGGCATGTGGGCGCCGTCACTGCGTTACCATCGGGGCACCTGGTATGTGTTGTTCGCCGCCAACGATACGCATGCCAGCTATCTGCTGACGGCGGACGATCCATGCGGCCCATGGCGAAAGCGTGAGCTTGACGGCTTCTATTACGACAGCGGACTGTTCTTTGACGACGATGATCGAGCCTATGTCGTACATGGGCAGTCGACATTGCGCATCACGGAGTTGAATCCTGAATTAAGCGGGCCGATGCCGGGTGGGCTCGACCGGGTCATCGTGCAGGACGATCCGCAGGCTGACCTTGGTTATGAGGGCAGTCACCTGTACAAGCATGATGGACGCTATTACGTCTTCACCTGTCACTTCCCGCAAGGCAAGGGCAAAACAGAAGCCTGCTTGATGGCCGAATCCTTGGATGGCGCTTTCGAAGTGCGTGAAATTATCGAAGACGACCTGTCCTTCCACGGTTACGGAGTCGCGCAAGGCGGTATGGTGGACACTCCGGACGGCGACTGGTATGCATTCATGATGCAGGACCGCGGCGGTGTGGGACGCGTGCCGATACTGATGCCGATGCGGTTCGGCGAGGACGGATTCCCCGTCGTCGGCGAGAACGGCAAAGTGCCGCAGTCGGTCAGCGTGCCGGCTGCAAGCTGTGCCGAACCTGTCACGCCCATCAACGGCAGCGAATTCATAGCCCGGTATAACGCCGAAGGCGGAGTCGATGCCAACTGTCTGCAGCCATACTGGCAGTTCAATCACATCTCACATAACGAATACTGGTCACTGACGGAACGTCCGGGAGCATTCCGCCTGCATTCCGGACGCATCAGCTCGAATCTCAATCATGCATGGAACACGCTGACGCAGCGCACGATGGGGCCTGTGACGGTGGCCGAAGTCACCGTCGACGCGTCGACATTGCATGATGGCGACTTCGCCGGATTGGCGGCGTTCCAAGGATGCTATTCCTACATCGCGCTTACGCGAAGGAACGGCCGCACGATGCTGACCGTCCAATACAAGCCGGCGAATGACGATTCCATCTTCTCCGATAATGATTGGGACAGTCCAGCCGTAACGGATGCGGAAATCATGGCGGATGCGGATTGCATGCGCCTGCGCGCGGTATATGATTTCACCGATTGCAAGGATGAAGTGACGTTCTTCTACCGCGATGCGGATACGCCGGAATCCGAATGGTGTCCATTGGGGACAGCGCACCGGATGGTCTTCAAAATGGATCATTTCACAGGTTGCCGTATCGGATTGTTCCTGTATTCGACAAAAGAGACCGGTGGAATCGCCGATTTTTACGACTTTGCGTATTCGACGCCGGATACGAAGGAAAGAGAGCAATGAAGCGACAGGTCATAGTGTCGCAAGGAACTGTCGAAGGCTTGGCGGCTGAAGATCAGGGCATCACCGTGTTCCGAGGGGTCCCGTTCGCCCAGCCTCCCGTCGGCGGTCTGCGCTGGCGTGCGCCGCAGCCGGCCCTGCCATGGGATGGTGTGCTGCAAGCCTTCGATTTCGGGCCTACCGCGATGCAGCCGACGCCGGGCGCCTCCGATGATTTCTATGATCGTGAATGGGGCACTGATCCGGCCGTGCCGATGAGCGAGGATTGCCTCTACCTGAATATTTGGACTCCGGCATTACGCGGATATGGCGCGGATAGCATGGTAGCCTCCGAAAAGCTGCCGGTCATGGTCTGGATCTACGGCGGAGCCTATCAATGTGGCGGCACATTTGAAAAGGAATTCGACGGCACACATCTCGCCGCGAACGGCGTCGTTGTGGTCAGTGTGGCCTATCGCCTGAATGCATTTGGGTTTATGACGCACCCTTTGCTTCATGAGGAGGCCGTAGAACGCGGCGACGGCGAACCATATGCGAATTTCGGATTCCTGGATCAGCGTGCCGGAATCCAATGGGTGAAGGAAAACATCGCAAAGTTCGGCGGAGATCCGGAAAACATCACGGTTTTCGGCCAATCGGCCGGCGCCGCCAGCGTCTTGGCCCAGATCTGCTCGCCGATGAATCATGGCCTGTTTCAGAAAGCCATCATGCAATCCGGCGCAGGCTTAGGGTATTTCAATGCGCGGCAGGACACGCTGGAGCATGCGCAGGCCAACGGAATCCGTCTGTTCGAAGCATTGGGTGTCTCCACGCTGGAGCAGGCCCGTGCAATCCCGGCCCGAACGGTATTGGAAGCCGCCGAGTCCCTGCCTGTTCCACCGGACAGCGGACGTGAAGATGACTGGTCGATGATCGTCAATTGGGTGCCATGCGTGGACGGCCTGTTCCTTCCCGATCAGGAGGAGCGTATCGTCGAGGGCTGCAAGGCCAACAACGTCGACATGCTGGTCGGCAACACGACCAATGAGTTCATCGCTTCGACTGAAGATGGGAAGCCTGTGCATGTCGGACAGCTCGGCAATCTCACGTTGATCCGCAAATGGACCGTAAGCGGTGGGACCGCGCCATACTACTATCATTTCGATGTCGCTATGCCGGGGGATGATGCCGGAGCCTTCCACTCGTCCGATCTGTGGTTCTCCTTTGGAAGCCTTGCGAAATGCTGGCGTCCGTTCGTTGGATGGCATTACGATCTGGCAAGGCGAATGGGGCTGTATTGGACCAATTTCGCCGCCAATGGCGATCCCAACGGAACGGACCGTGACGGAACGCCGCTTCCTGTATGGGATCCTTGCATCGGTGAGGAATGCCCAGCCATGCATTTGTGCCAAAAACCGGGCATGCGGACGGATTGGCTTACCGAAACGGATCGAAAAGCATTCGGCCTGTGACGGCATGCCGTTGATGTATAAATACTGATATGTAAACAGGGACGGTCTTTATGGATCGTCCCTGTCGCATAATGGTTTGCCGTTGCGCGTGCAGGAGGATTTCGAGACTGATTATCCGACTTTTCACCGTTTCCGTCGTCTGGTTCGTCGGTGGTGTCTCGCGGAGGCTCGGGCCATTAAAGACCCTGTTCGACGTCGTGCGGATATCACGTAGTCGGTAGGAGCCTTGCCGTTTATCTGCTGTTTGAGCATGTCGGTCATGGCGTCGCCCATGTGTATCGTCGCGTTTGGATGCCTTGAAATCGTTGGTATTCCATCGTTTTGGCATGAAAAAAGGGCTTCCGGATTTCTCCGAAAACCCTCAAGGCGGAGTCAGAGGGATTCGAACCCTCGAGCCGCTAAAAACGACTAACACCTTAGCAGGGTGCCCCTATCGGCCACTCAGGCATGACTCCACTGTTTTACCGTTTTCACGGCGCAACAGCATGCAACTATACCATCCATTTGCGGGCAAAACACCATATCTCGAAAAAAAGATGAAAGAACGTTGAAATATCGGGAAAAATCCGTGCTGTATGCATGTGCGTGCCTTATGAAATCGCAACTGTCGACACGCCGTTTTCATAAGATAAACTGCGATATTCGAACATTTGTTTCAAAGGAACGTGAAAAAACAGCTATCATGGAATCATGAGTACCGCACCGAGAATCGCAGCAGCCAAACGTGACTGGGGCCATGACGAGGCTGGGTGCACGGTGCTGCATATCGACATGGATGCTTTCTATGCGTCTTTGGAAGTGGCCCGGCACCCGGAATACCGCGGCAGGCCGGTGATCATCGGCGTGGGCAATCGTTCGGTGGTGTCCGCGGCCAGCTACGAGGCACGGCAATACGGCATCAACTCGGCCATGGCAAGTTCCAGGGCGCAAAAGCTATGCCCGAACGGCATTTTCCTTCCGGTCGACATGAGTTACTATCGCGCGATGTCGCATCGCATTTTCAAGGAAGTGCTCAGTCGGATTACCGGCCGCATCGAACAGGTATCGGTTGACGAATGCTATATGGATGTTTCCGGAGCATTGCTGCGGTGGGGCAGTCCCAGTGCCATTGGAGCGTGGATACGTGAACAGGTGGCCTTGCACTACAACATCACCTGTTCCGTCGGCATCGCGGCGAACAAGCTGGTCGCCAAAATGGCATCCACCAATGCCAAGCCCAACGGCATGTTGATGATTCCCGTGGCGCGGCATGCGCAATTCGTGCAGATGATGCCATTGCGTGGCATTCCCGGCATCGGACCTTCTCTGGAAAAGCGTCTGAACGCGTGGGGCATCGACTCGGTCGCCGACCTTGCACGCATGAGTCTCGAATCTCTGGAGCGGGCCACCGGATCTGCTATCTCCGCACACGGCCTGTATCAGGCGGCCCGAGGCCTGGACGATAGGCCCGTCGTACCATACACGCAGGAAAAATCGATTGGTGCGGAACGCACCTTCGAAGCAGACACACAAGACATGCGACAGGTGTGTTCTATGCTTCGCTGGTGTTGCGATGACGTGGCTACATCGTTGCGTAAGCGTGGTTTCCTCGCACGCAAGGTCATGGTCAAACTCCGATTTCCGGACTTGAGTTATGCGACGAAAGGGCGCACGCTGGACTGCCCTACGGACGCGGCGAGCGTGCTTTACCCGCAATGCGTAGACCTGCTGCTCGCCATGATGGGCATGGTTCCGGAGTCCGTGCATGCCATTTCCCTTGCTCGACCCGTGCGTTTGGCGGGAATGAGCGCCAGTGGACTTGTGCTTGCCGAAGAGACTGCAATCCAGCCCTCACTGGATGATCTGCTGGAAGAAAACGAAGCCGAACGGCATGCGGCGGTTCAGGCAAAACCTGCGCAAATGCGGACCCACGCAAAACGTTTGCGTGGTGCGGAAGCGGCACTGGATGCGGTGCGTCAAAAATACGGCAACGACATCGCCAGCTTCGGAGTGTAGAAACCGTGGTGCGTCCGTTATTCTTGAATTGAAGAGTTGAGAAGGTTTCAGAGGAAGGCGGGGTGCCGTGAAATACAGAAAAGAGGCAGTGCACGCAACCAACCCGGAAGCGCTTGCGGCCGGTCGACGCAGGCTCGCGTTTGCGGCGTTGGCCGTGCTTGCCGTCGTGCTTGTTGCGGGAATATGGCTGCTGGTGCATAGCCTTCAATCAAAGCAGAGTGATGCCGATACGAAGCCGGCAACAACGGTGAGCGAGCCAAAAACGGTTGAAAAGAAACAAGTGACCGAGCCTGCGGAGCATCATGGCAATTCCCCAGATTGTCCCGATACCGATTGCATCGCCATGCTTGTCAACGGTGATCTGCTGTTCCATGAGGGATTGTGGAACCAGTATGCCAGCGCCAACACCGCGGCCACTGACGGCACCGCATTTGATTTCACCGGTCTGTTCGAACCGATGCGCAAATATATCGAAGCTTCCGACATCGCCGTATGTGAATTCGAAACACCTATCGCACAACGTGGCGGTCCATATTCCGCCTATCCGATTTTCAATATTCCTCCAGAAGTGGCCGATGCCGCGAAAAATGTGGGATATCATGCCTGCACTCATGCTTCGAATCATTCTTGGGATCAAGGTGCCGACGGCATCGCACGTTTGTGGGACACGCTTGAACAGGACGGCATAGCGCAAACCGGTTCCTATAAAACCGAAAAGGATTCGTATGAGCCGTTGGTCATCGATTCGCCGACGGGCGGCGGCAAAATCGGACTCGTTGCGGGAACCGTATCGTTGAATGCGCAAACGCCTGACTACGACTGGCGTGTGGATCGCCTTCGCGAATCCGGAGATCCGAACCATCAAGCCGATATAGACAAGGCCGTGGCCAAGGCGAAGGCCGCTCGAGAACAAGGTGCCGACGTGGTGGCCATGGCCATGCATTCCGTGCAGGAATACTTGGACTACGCCGATTCCTGGCAGCAGGATGAAGCGCACGAGCTAGCTGATACGGGCGCATTTGATGTGATCTATGGTGCCGGTTGCCATTGCGCGCAGCCGATCGAGAACTATAACGGCACTTGGATTATCTACGGTTTGGGTAATGCCGTAACCGAATCGGCCAATACTGCAGACACCATCGTAAACAACCAAGGTGTGACCGCGCGCATTCAATTCGCAGGCAAAAAAGGCGTGGCAGGCTCGTGGCGCGTCAACCGTATCGACTGGGTGCCCAGCGCCAATGTGACGCAAGGCAAATACCAATGGTGTTCGCTGGCAAGCGACCATCCGGACGGCCCTTGCTGGGATGAAACGCAAGACGCGAATGTGCGCCAACGCATCTGGGACGTGCTCTATTCCATGGGCGCCGACCAAAACGTGGTCAAGGAATGGAATATAACCGCAGAGCGGGCGAGTTCATCTGGCGAGTAGTTTTCCATGGCACAATATGCCTCGTACCGTTGGTTGAAAACGCGGAAGAACCGCTTGAATACACAGTGTGAGGTGAAAGACATGGATGAAATCTACGAAACCCAGCCGGAACGCATCGATCTGCCGCTGGTGGTTGTGCCCGTCATCATCGAATCGATGATTGAATCGTTCGAAAAGAACTTCGAGCTGTTCAAAGACATTGCCCGCGTACGCATGTACAAGGATTTCACGCTCGATGAAGACACCATCGTCGCGCGTTGCGCCGAAGCCGACGCCATCATAGTGATCGGATTCCACTGCGCCGACTCGATCCTCGACCGTCTGAACGCCAAATGCTACGCTTTCGGCGGCACCGGCGTGGCCAGCTACATCGATCTAGCCAAAGCCAAGGAACGCGGCATCCGCGTATGCAACGTGGTGCACTACGGCGACCATGCCGTAGCCGAACACACCATCGCATTGCTCATGGAACTCGCCAGGCAGGTCGGCAAACTCGACAGGCAAGTCAAAGAAGGCAATTGGGATGGTGTCGACGGCTATGAACTGTACGGTAAGAAGCTTGGCATCATCGGCCTTGGCGGCATTGGCCAAACCGTGGCGCGTATCGCCGGAACTCTCGGCATGAACGTGTCCGCATGGAACTCCCACGTTCCCGAGCAGGTGCTCACCGACCTGAACGTCACTCCGGTTGACGATATGAACGAACTGATTGCCGGATCCGACGTGGTGTCCATCCACTTGCCGTTGCTGGACTCCACAAAAGGCATTGTCACCGCGCAAAATCTTGAGGCTCTGAAACCGGGAACCATGTTCATCAACACGGCCCGCGCGGAAATCATCGAGTCAGGCGCGTTGCTCTCCAGACTCCAGCGCGGCGACATTCCTGCGGCGCTTGACGTGTTCGACCATGAGCCGCTCACTGCCGACGATCCGCTGTGCTCGATTCCAGGCATAATCCTCACCCCACACACCGCCTGGCGCACCGACGGCGCATATGTGGGCATCACCAAGCAGGTTGTTCAATCGGTTGCGGCTTACTTTAAGGGCGAGGATTTCAACGTCGTCGTGTGAGCGATCGCATGAAACGGTATAAGAAAAACGTACGGACGGTCGGCGTGATTGGGTAGGTTGAAAGACATGCAGACCATACTCGATTCCGCCGATCAGCCCGCGCATGATGCGTTCGTCGAGAAGAAATCGGAATTCATCGGCGACGCCTGCCATATCGATTCCTTGGATGAGGCGCTCGCGTTTGTGCAGATGATTCGTGATCAGCATCCGAAAGCCCGTCATGTTGCCTATGCTGCGGTGTGCGGTGGCTCCGACGGCCGTTTGGCCGAGCGTATGAGCGATGATGGCGAGCCGTCGGGCACGGCTGGCAAGCCGATTCTCGACGTGCTACGCGCCAACGAGATGACGGATTGCGTGGTTGCCGTCACCCGGTATTTCGGTGGGATCCTATTGGGTTCCGGCGGTCTGATTCGTGCATATTCCACGGGTGCGTCCATCGCCGTCAAAGCGGCGACCAAAGCGAAAATCGTACCGTGTAGCGAATATCAGGTAACGCTCGACTACTCACAATTGGGCAGTTTTCAGAATCTTCTCGCCTCGGTGCAGGGTGAGCAGGCGGACGCGCAGTACACCGATCGCATCGTATTGGCGGTTGTCGTGCCACAGGAGCAATCGCAGCAATTCGAATCGCGTGTGGTCGAAACGTTCAATGCAACCGTGACTCCGCAGAAAACGGGAACTTCCAATCGTCCGGTGAAAATGTGAATCCCGGACGACAATGACGTAAGGTGGAAACTATGACCGATGCTGAAATCAAGCAAGACGGCAATGCCGAGAACGAATCCGCACAATCGCAAGGCCAGGAGATTCCTTCGGATTTCGAGCCTCTGACCGCGACTTACGAGCGTTTGCGGCATTCCGCGGATGCCGCTGAACTGAGTGAATTCGCGCGCCGGCCATTGCCTGACCGTTCCGAACAGGCTGCGTTCTCGCGAGCCACGGCACTGCTGGAGGCTGTCGCAGGCAATACGCATACGCCGTTGGAAGATCGCGTTTTCCTCGCGGAAACCATGCCGTTTCCGAATATTCTCGTCAAACTGTCCACCGACGAATCCGTTGAGGTGCGCAAAGCCGTTGCCGGCAATTCCAATGATAAGAATTGGCTGGTGGGGCGTCTCACCAAGGATGAGTCCCCCGAAGTGCGCGATGTCGCATTGCGTAATAAGCGGACATCTTGGAAGATGAGGCTCGAAGGCGCGCAGGATCCGGATATGGATTCGCAAACCCTTGATTTTTTGGGATCCTTGGGAACCGAGATCGAACCGAACGCTCCGGCGGTGCTCGCTTCCATGGTGCGCAGGGCCGTTGCAGTGAACCCGAACACATCCGATCAGATGCTGGAAAAACTTGCGCAGGATGCGTCGGGAGAAGTAAAAAGGGCCGCTGAAAAGCGTCTTTCGGAAAAATAGTTGCATACGTTGTCATTTTTATGAGATTTTTGCGCGTGGTGCATGTGATTGGGGCATAGACTGTTGCTTATGACAGAACAGACCGAAAATGCAACGCGTCTAGCCCGTCCGCTCATTCGTCTGGCAAAGTTGGCGGGTGTCGCCACCAGTTATGTCGGTATGAGCCGTGACTACCACGAAATCGAAGACGATGTTCTTGTGGCGGTGCTCAAGGCACTTGGAATCGACGCTTCCAATGATGATGCGATCGAACAGTCCATCGCCACCATTCAGCGTGAACGCAACACCCGAATCGTTCCTCCGACCGTGCTGCATATTGTCGGTAAGAAGAGCAAGGTCGAGGTCCATGGCGGCGCGCTTGACGTTCCCGCAGCTTCCATCACGTTGGAAGATGGCGAGACGTATGCCGGCAAAATCGAGCATGAGGGCGGCAGCGGTGCCGCGGTCGAGGTCGATGGCGGATTTGTGTGCACGTCGTACCTGGTGCTTCCGGAAGACCTTCCCGAAGGGTATCACACCCTTGAAGTCACCGTGGGTGGCAAGACGGAGTCTGCAACCGTTATCAGTGCTCCGGAGAAGATCGAACTGCTTGACGAGATGAAGAAAGGCTCCCTGTGGGGTTGGATGAGCCAGCTCTATTCCATCCGTTCCAGCGGCTCTTGGGGAATCGGCGATTATGAGGATCTGAAGACCCTGCTCGTCGAATCCAAGAAGAAGACCGGTGCCGACTTCATGCTGATCAACCCGCTGCATGCCGCCGAGCCGGTGCCACCGATCGAGCCGTCGCCGTATCTGCCGATTTCGCGCCGTTTCATCAACTTCAGCTATATTCGTCCGGAATCCATGCCGGAATATGCCACGCTTTCGCCGGAAGACAAGGCGAAGGTCGACGCACTGCACGAGCAGGTCGAACCCCTCAACGGCGATGCGCAGGTTTTGGACCGCGAAACGATGTGGCGCACCAAGATGCAGGCGTTGTGGATCATCTACAAAGCAGGTCTTTCCGCACAGCGTCAAGCTGAGTTCGACCAGTATCTCGCCGAAGTGGGCGATGAGATCGAATCCTATGCCACGTGGTGCCTGTGCTACGACAAGTGGGGCGCCTCCAATGGCGGCGACAACGATTGGGTGCGTAAGTACAATCGTGATTCCGAAGAGGTCGCGCAGCTTCGCGCGCAGTATCCTGACACGCTCGAATTCTACCGTTGGCTCGAATGGGTCGCCACCGAGCAGCTGCATGCGGCCCAGCAGGCGGCGCGTGACGCCGGCATGAAGATTGGCATCGTCGCCGACATGGCGGTGGGTGTGCACCCGGCCGGTTCCGACGTGTGGTGGAATCCTGAGCGTTTCGCCAAGGGTGCCACGGTCGGCGCCCCGCCAGACATGTTCAACCAGCAGGGTCAGGATTGGAGCCAGCCGCCGCTGAACCCGATTGCCCTTGATCAGACCGGTTACAAGGTGTACCGAGACATGGTGCATGGCATGTTCTCCAATGCGGGCGCGGTGCGTATCGACCATATTCTCGGCTTGTTCCGCTTGTGGTGGATTCCGGAAGGCAAGAAGGCCATGGACGGCACCTACGTGCATTACGATTCTGACATCATGCTCGGCATTCTCGCGCTGGAAGCGTCTCGCGCCGGTGGCGTGGTCGTGGGCGAGGATCTTGGCGTGGTTCCGGCTTATGTGTCCAAATCGTTGTCCGAGCACGGCATTCTCGGTTGCGCAGTGGAATGGTTCGAACAGTTCGACGGTGTGTTCCGTGCACCGAAGGATTGGCGTCCGTATGCGCTGGCTTCCGTCAATACGCACGATTTGCCTCCGGCGGCAGGCTACTTGGAGTATGAGCATGTCAAGCTGCGCGAGCAGTTGGGATTGTTGTCCGGTCCGGTCGAGGAATTCAAGAAGTCCGCGGAAGCCGAGCATAACGCCATGCTGAACATGCTTGTCAAGGAAGGCTATCTTGACGCTGACGTGCTGGAAGATGAGCTTGCCAACGAAAACGAGATCATCGACGCCCTGTACCGCGGTCTTAAGGGATCGCCATGCAAGCTGATGGCAGCATCCATTGTCGATGCGGTCGGTGAAAAGCGCACGCAGAACCAGCCGGGAACCTGCAACGAGTACCCGAATTGGCGTATTCCTTTGGCTGACGGCGATGGCAATGTCGTGCCTCTGGAAGAGTTGTTCGGCAATACTCGACTGCAGGAGATCGCGGCGATTATGCGCGGCTGATCGCGTTTGGCATCAGATATTAGATATATAAAACCGGTGATATGAAACGGAACGTCCGTTTGCGTATCGCCGGTTTTTGTTGCTGTGAAAAAGAGTTATTTTACGTTGATTTCGCTATACGATGTGTCGCAAATGTCAAGGCTGGCGATATACTAGTAGATTGTTGTGTTTCCCTACGGGGTCCTTCAAAGCGCTTTTCCCACTCGCCATCGAGGACTTTCAGGGAGCCCACGGATAATGAGACCTGAAAACGGCATCATTCCGCGCCTAACCAACGCATTGATGTTGATGGAAGGTCCGGAACACAATATATAGAAAAGGTACATCGTGAAAACTTTCACTCCGAAGCCAGCTGATCTGACTCACGACTGGTACGTCATCGACGCCACCGACGTGGTGCTCGGCCGTCTCGCTTCCCAGGCAGCCATCCTGCTGCGTGGCAAGAACAAGCCGACCTACGCTCCGCACGCCGATTCCGGCAACCACGTGATCATTCTCAACGCCGATAAGATCGCTCTGACCGGCAACAAGTTGGGTAAGGAACTGTACATGCACTCCGGTCGTCCGGGTGGCCTGCGTCGCGATAGCTACGGCAAGCTGCTCAAGACCAACCCTGAGCGCATCATCAAGTCCGCTATCAAGGGCATGCTGCCGAAGAATCGTCTGGCCAAGGTCCAGCTGGATCGCCTCCACATCATCTGTGGCACCGAGCATCCGTACGCTGGCCAGAAGCCGCAGGTTTTCGAGATCGCTCAGGTCTCGCAGCAGGCTAAGTGAACCGAAGGGAGATAAGAAACATGGCTGAAAACACCAACAACTCCGCGGTTCTCGAGACCGAAGAGGAGCTCACCTCGTACACCACCGAAACCAACGCTGGCGCTGGCACCGGTACTTCCGCTATCGCTCCGGGCTACGGCACCGGTCGTCGCAAGGAAGCCGTCGCTCGTGTTCGTCTGGTTCCGGGCACCGGCAAGTGGACCATCAACGGTCGCACCCTGGAAGAGTACTTCCCGGCCAAGCTGCTGCAGCGTGAGGTCAACTCCCCGATCGTGCTTCTCAAGCTCGAAGGCAAGTTCGACGCTATCGTCCTCGTTGACGGTGGCGGCACCACCGGCCAGGCTGGCGCAATCCGTCTGGGCGTTGCCCGCGCTCTGAACGCCATCGATCGTGATGCGAACCGCGCAGCCCTGAAGAAGGCTGGCTTCCTGACCCGCGACGCTCGCGTCGTGGAACGCAAGAAGGCCGGTCTGCACAAGGCTCGTCGCGCTCCGCAGTTCTCGAAGCGCTAAAGCTTTACGGCTTATACGAAACCCTTCGGAAATTCGTTTTCCGAGGGGTTTCTTGGTATTCGAACGATTCAGGCAGCGCTTGATGGAATCAGGCGGTCGGCATCTGCCTCATCGCACTGATGCTCAACGCCGGGAGCGTCCACAATGTCGGATCGTCTTCCGACAATCCATCGTCGGCAGATTGCAGATTTGCTTCATTGTCTTGCATCTGCCAGTACATCATATTGATGCGGTGCAGATGATTGCGCAGTCTACCTGCCGGCTTGTTTTCCGACTCTGCGTCGAATTCTGACACCCGTTCGATGGACGTTCCTAAACCGGGATATTCGCCGACGATCTCCGATGAAGACCAGACCATCTCCCATTCAATGCCTTTCGGAAGATGGAAACGTGTGACTTCGTCGGAACCGTTGATCAGAATTAGCAGGCTAGGCTCGTCGGGGGAGAGCAGTTGCATGGCGAACGAGCGTACGGCAGGATTCGTCCAATCCGAATCGTCCGGCATCTGCCCGTTCGGAAGATACCAATGCACGCGATCGGATTTCTTCAGCAAACCGATTTTGCTCAGGCGCGTGAAGAAATCCTCATGACTGTACAAATCGTGGGATTTTCGCAACGTGATTAAACGTGACGTTAGATTGAATTGCTTCAATTCCGGCGTTTGCTCGGTGCTGTACAGCCAATCCCAATCAAGCCATGTAATGTCATTGTCTTGCGTGTAGGCGTTGTTGTTGCCGTTTTGTGAATTGCCGAATTCGTCGCCGGCGAGCAGCATTGGTGTACCCAACGACAGTAAGAGCGTGCCCAGCAGGTTCATGGTGGCACGCTGGCGCTGCTGCACGATGATTTGGTCGCTGCTGGGGCCCTCATGCCCGAAATTGACGGAATGGTTGTCGTTTGTTCCGTCGTGGTTGTTTTCGCCGTTGGCTTCGTTGTGTTTGCTCTTGTACATGGTCAGGTCGGCGGTGGTGAAGCCGTCGTGGCAGGCCACATAGTTCACGGAGGCGGTTGAACCGCGGCCGGGGTCGGTGGCGAACAGGTCGGAAGATCCGCATAGGCGTGTGGCCATGTCTTGCATGGTCATTTCGCCGTATTCGCCGCTGCGTGTGCGATCCACGTCGGTCAGCCAGAATTTGCGCGTGCAATCGCGGAAACGGTCGTTCCATTCCGCGAAAGGAATGCCGAATTCGCCGGTGCGCCAGCCGTTCGGGCCGCAATCCCATGGTTCCATGATCATTTTGAGATTGCCGAGCAGTATGTCGGAGCGCAAAGCGTACAGGAATGGGTGGTAGCGGGTGAATTCACCGTCGAGACGTGCCAGCGTCGCCGCAAGATCGAATCGGAATCCGTCGATACCAATGCGTTTGGCCCAATAGCGCAACGAATCTACGGCGAACGTGGTGACGTGCGTGTTGGTGAAATCAAGCGTGTTGCCGCAACCGGTGGTGTCGTACAGGCGGCTGATCTTGTCTTTGGTGCGTCGGTAGTACGAGAGATTGTCAAGGCCTCGCCAGCAAATGGTCGGGCCTTCGGGACCTGATTCGCAGGTGTGGTTGTAAACCACATCCATAATCACTTCAAAGCCGGCCTCGTGCAATGCGCGCACCATGTTGATGACTTCTTGCCGTACTGCGGCCGCTCCTGCCTCTTGCGAGCGTTTGGTGGCATATGAGGATTCGGGGGCGAAATATCCGAGCGTGGAGTATCCCCAGTAGTTGGTGCGTCCTCGTTCCTGCAGGAAGAGTTCCGATTGTTTGGCCTGAATCGGCAGTAGTTCGATGGAGGTGACGCCCAGATCCTGCAGGTATGAGAGCGTGGCCGGGTGTGCGAGGCCCGCGTAGGTGCCGCGAAGTTCTTTGGGCAGCCATGGCGCGTTGGCGGTGAAGCCTTTGACATGCAGCTCGTAGATAACCGTTTTGCTCCACGGAACGTGTGGATGCGAGGGTTCTCCTACGTGTTTGTCGATGGCGCGGTCGTCTATGGCTACGGAAACGGGCATGCGCCCTACCGAGTCGATGGTGCTCATCGGTCCGAAGGGGGAGCCTTTGACCTTGCCGTTGACGATTTCGCATTCGTAGGCGAATGCGCCCGGATCGAGTTTCATCGATCCTTCGATGCCTTTGGCGTATGGGTCAAGCAGCAGCTTGTAGGGGTTGAAACTCACGCCATGATCGGGATCCCATGGGCCGTTGACGCGGTATCCGTATTGCATGCCGTCCCATGCTTGCGGCACGTGCACGTACCACAGTCCGTAGTTGGGGCCGTCCATGCGGAACAGTGTTTCGCGAAGATTGAGCGAGGGAATGCGTCTGGTGCAGATGCGCTGTTTTTTGGCCTGATCGATGAACGTGAGTCCGGGCTCGTTGAACAGCCGTGTGGCGTCGGCATAGAAGGCGCTCGGTTGGTCAAGTGGTTCAAGTACGCAAAACCACACTTGGTCTGCTGTTTCTGAGCGGACAACGGCGTCCGCGCCACCATCATCGGTGAAATAGAGACCTGGTCGGGTTGCGTAGCGGTGCAAAGGTGGGTTCTTCATAACCTCATTCTAAACACTTTGAAATTATCTGTTGACTTGCTATGTCGAGGCTGTCGACGCTCGTGCCGGTCTGATCCAGTCGTGAGCTTGAACTCGAGCAGGTGCAAGACTTCCTTGACGGCAAGATCACTGGCGTTTCCAAGGCTGTCGTCAAGATTGGTGCCTGACGTTGTTTATTCGTCCCGAACAGCCTGGAATTAGCGAAAAAGTATCACGACATGACGGCAAATGCACAGCCGACATCGCCGCATAGCGCATATCCTAATCACAAAAGGGAAAAATCAGTCGTATTCATCGTTATCAGGAGGTAATTTTATGGTGAAAGCAATGTCTGAATTCACTACCGATCTGCAGCATTCCGGTATGCCGGCGAAGGATCTCGACGAAACCATCGAATTCTATACGAAGAAGCTTGGTTTCGAACTGGCCGGACTGTTTCATAACGGCGAAAATCGTTGTGCATTCCTGCGTTACGGCCATCTGACCATCGAAACGTGGGAGGGTGATCCGGCTCCGCTGACCACTGGTGCCATCAATCATTGGGCATTCGACACTCCCGACATCGAAGCCGCATTCGAAAACGCGAAGGAACTCGGGCTGAATTTCAAAGATAACGAAATCCAGCATATCGACAGCTTCTGGGAGCATGGCATCCGCTACTTCAACGTGTACGGACCGAACGGCGAAACCATTGAATTCTGTCAGATTGTCAAATAACTATCGTTAGATGATTGCTGTCAAATAATCGTTGAAAACAAATACAACAGGCGAAACAGACGGAAGCAAACAAAGAAGCGTGCGCTGAACTTATATACGGGTTCGGAACATGCTTCTTTTTGTTATGCAATCGATGCGATTAGTATGTGCGCAAAAGCGGTCACATATCGCATAGTTCGCGTACGTACGGCTCCACAAAACGCAGGGCCGCGCCGATAATGTCTTGATGGTCGAGCGCCATTCCCTTGCGCAGGGTGAAATCCGTGGTGCCGAATGGCGTATGTTCCACCACGCGTTCGCGTAGTCCGGCCATATCGTCATCATCGAGATATTGTGCTGCCTCACCGCTGATGATCACGTCACCGGCCAGTACCGAGCGAATATTCGTTACCGCCAGCGCCACATAATCCAGCCATTGCGAGAATCGTTTGCGATGCTCCTGCTCGCCTTGTTCCAACACCGAGAAGAAGCCGGGCAGGCTTTCGCCGTCTTCCATCAGCGTTTCCGGTGAGCAATACGTATCCATGCAGCCCTGTTGCCCGCAGTAGCAGGTGTTGCCTCCTGGAATCAGCGTCATATGTTCGATTGAGCCATTGCATTGGTTTGGCCCTTGGTAAAGCGATCCGTCTACGATGATCGCGCCTCCGGGGCGTCGCTCGAGGTAGATGCAGACGGCATCCTTCAGATTGTGGTCGAACCAGAGTTCCGCCATGGCAGAAGCGTCGGAATCGTGAATCATCAGCGACGGATAGTTGAGGCCGTGGCTGAGTTCGTTGAGTTTCAGGCCGGTGTTGTTCATGATTTTGCCGAAGGTGATCGACTGCCCGTCTGCCGATACGATGCCTTGCATGCAGAAGGCCACGCCTAGCACCGTGCTGCCTTGTTTCGCCAGTTCCTGCGCGAAACCGTTGATGATGTCGTTCATGCGCTGGTAGTAGGCGTCGTTGTTGCGATAGGGGAGTGTGCGCTGTCTGGTGGCCACGGATTTGCCGTTCAGATCAATGGCGATGGCCGTGATTCGTGTGGTTTGGATTCGCACGCCGATAGCCACGCTGGAGTGTGCCGCGAATTCGTAGATTTGCGCTTTGCGTCCACCGGTGGATTGCTGCATCTCGCCTTTGACGATGAGCCCGTCGGCCTCCATGGCGCGCAGATTCTGCGTGATGGTTGGCAGGCTGAGCCCTAATTCGTGTTCGAACATCTGCTTGGTGGCTGAACCTTGAGTGTAGATGAACGCGGTCATGGCCTTGAGATTGGCTTCTTTGACTGATAGGGCGGATTGGGCTTTCACTGGTTGATCCTTCCTGCGCAACTTCTTTTCCAAGATTACTTCATAAAAGTCCTTTCCTTATGTCTCGTGTTGGTCTGAGATATCAGGTATTGCAAAAAAGTATCAAAAACAGCTGTGCATAAAGGATTTTCTGCCACTTTTCTGCGTCGAAAATATATTTATCAACAAAAAAGTTGAGACGGTGACAACGACGTTCTACCAAGAAAAGAGACATGTTATGAAGATAGGTCTGCCGCGCACGCTATTGGCCGGCTTGGTCGCCATAGCGGTGTTCATGACCGGCGATGGCTTTGAATTGACTTTTTTGTCCAAATACATCGTGGACCAGGGATTCAGCTCTTCGCAATCGTCGCTGATGTTCACCATGTACGGGCTGGTGGCTGCGCTTGCCGGCTGGGCGTCCGGTGTGCTAGCTGAAATGTTCGGTGCCAAACGCATCATGCTTATCGGCGCGAGCGCCTGGGTCGTTTTGCACCTGCTGTTCGTTGGTGTGGCGCTGCCGAGCGGCGTCTATCCGCTGATGTTAGGCGTGTATGCGTTGCGGGGTGTTGGTTACCCGCTGTTCATCTACTCGTTCGTGGTGTTGATGGCGCAAACCATCGATCCTGCCAAGCTCGCGTCGGCCATGGGGTGGTTTTGGGCCGCCTACTCGTTCGGCATCGGCGTGTTTGGCGCATATTTGCCGAGTTTCACCATTCCGATGGTGGGCGAGTACTATTCGCTGTGGCTTTCGTTGCCGTTTTCTATAGCTGGACTGCTGATTTGCCTGCTGATGGTGCCGAAAAGCAAGGGTTCTGGCAACTCTTCCATGAGCAATGCAGACAAGCTGCGCGAGCTTAGTCGAGGAGTCACCATTCTGGTGCATAATCGCCAAATCGCTTTGGCTGCGGTGGTGCGTGTGATCTGCAATCTGACGTTGTATGGCTTTCCCGTCATCATGCCACTCTACTTGGCCACTACCAACAATGGCGGCGGTGCTTGGTTTAAGGTTTCGCAATGGAGTCAGATTTGGGGATTCCAGTTTGTGGTCACCATTTTCGGCAATGTGTTCTGGGGTCGTATGGGCGATTCGCATGGTTGGATGCGGCAAATGCGCTGGTTTGGCTGCTGGTTCTGTGTGATCGGCACGCTGGGCATGTATTACATTCCGCAGTTTTTCGGGGCGAATATGGTGCTTATGTGTGCTGATGCGGTTGTTCTTGGATTGGGAATTTCCGCTTTCGTTCCTATGGGAGCCGTGTTTCCCGCGTTGGCGTTGGAACATAAGGGTGCTGCGATTTCCGCGCATAATTTCGCTTCCGGCCTGGCTACGTTTTTCGGTCCGCTGATTGCGACGGTGCTGGTTTCCACTATCGGATTCGGCGGCGTGTGCTGGACGTATGCAATCTGCTATGCGATCGGATCGTTGGTCACGTTCGGCGTTCATCCTCATCAACCCGGATTTGACGATCGCGGCCATCGCATTGCCGCGATCGAGCGTAACTAATCGCAATTGAATATCAATTGCTCGATCATCATTTTTCTCAAAAAACATCATTATCCACAAAGGAGAATAATCATGAAGGCAGTCGTTCTCGAAGAGCAGGGCGTCATCAATGTGCGTGAGGTGCCTGACGTCCCCGCACCTGGTCTAGGCGAGCTGAAGATCGCGCCGCATACCGTTGGTGTGTGCGGTTCCGACCTGCACTATTACACTCATGGTCGTGTGGGCAAATATGTGGTGGAGCAGCCGATGATTCTCGGTCATGAGGCTTCCGGCACGGTGGTTGAGGTCGGTCCTGGCGTCGAAGGCTTCAAAGTGGGCGATCGTGTGGCCATGGAGCCCGGCATTCCGGATATGAGTTCGCGTGCCAGCAAACTGGGCATGTATAACGTCGATCCTGCGGTGCGTTTCTTTGCCACTCCGCCGATTGATGGCTGCCTGTGCGAAACGGTGAACCATCCTGCGGCGTTCACCTACAAGCTGCCCGACAATGTGAGCTTCGGTGAGGGTGCGCTGCTTGAACCGTTGGCTGTGGGCATGTGGTCCGCCACCAAGGCTCGTATCAAGCCGGGCGATGTCTGCGTGGTCACCGGATCGGGTACGGTCGGCATGCTGACCGCGTCGTGCGCGTTGGCAGGTGGCGCTTCCAAGGTGCTGATTTCTGATGTGTCGGCAATCAAACTGGCGATTGCGGCTCAGATTCCAGGTATTATTCCGGTGGATCTCACCAAAGAGGATCTGGTGGAGCGCGTCCGTGAGGAAACGGGGGGTTGGGGTGCTGATGTGGCTTTCGAGTGCTCGGGCTCGCTGAAGTCATACGAGACATTCTGGAAGCTGATTGCTCCCGGTGGCGCTGCCGTTATCGTTGGCATTCCGGTCAGTCCGGTGGCTATCGACATTACGGAACTGCAGGCTACCGAGGTGCGCATCGAAAATATCTTCCGTTATGCCAATGTGTATCAGAAGGCCATTGACCTCGTGGCTAACGGTAAACTGAATCTGAAGCCATTCATCACCGACACCTATGCGATGGAGGATGCCAAGGCGGCGTTCGATCGCATGGCCGAGGGGCGTCCTGGAGATATTAAGCTGCAGATTACCGTGAATAACGACTGACGTTACGCACGTTACGGAACGACGAAAGGGGTCTAGGCCATGGGTGCTGTTGTACAAGTCAACGATAATCGGCATGGGAAGGCGGCTTTGGCTCAGACCTCTTTTGGTGGATTCGTGCCGAAAGGTGGAAGTTCGAACGATTCCGGCGTATTGGAGATCATTGTGCCGGACGCGCAGGCTTCGGTGCGTTGGGTGAAGCATGGCTACCCAAGCTCGTTGGCGAAATGGCATCATCATCCTCATATTGAAATTCATCTGATTCGGGAAGGTACCGGATTGATGATGGCGGGCAATGCCGTTGTTCCGTATGAGGCCGGGCAGGTTGCGCTGATTGGTTCGAATCTTCCGCATAATTGGGTGTCCGACATCGCTCCGGGGGAGCGGCTTCGTCAGCGTGATGTGGTGTGCCATGTGCGTCCGGAAACCATACGTCTGCTGATGTCTGGATTTCCGGAAACGTCTGGTTTTGCAATGGTGTTGAGGCGTGCGGGGCAGGCGTTGGTGCTGAGCGGTGAATCCGCTCGTCAGGCCGGTTCGATTCTGGAAAGCATGGAGGAACATAGTCTTGCTTGCCGTGTTAGTGATCTGATTCGTGTGTTGGATGTGTTCGCGCATGCCCCCGCAGATGAGTCCTATACAGTGGTTGCGTCCGGATACGATCCGGCTGTATGCAGTGGTGCGGAAAGTGTGGTCAACGATGCCATTGAGTACATTTCCTCGCATCTGAGCGGTGAAATTAGCCTGGATTTGGCCGCTCGTCAGGCTGGAATGAGTGTGTCGGCTTTCTCTCGTCTGTTCAAAAGGGCCGCAGGAATAAGGTTTTCGGATTTTGTTCGACGATTGCGTATCGGGCATGCGTGCAGATTGCTGACGACCACGAATCAAAGCGTCGCGTCGATTCGTCGTGCTTGCGGATATGGAAACGCTTCGAATTTCAATCGTCGCTTCTTTGAAGAAACGGGCGAAACTCCTACTGGCTGGCGGAAAAAATACATTGGACGGACAAGATAAATAAATCGACTTTGTAAAAGTTTGATATGATTGACATCATATAGAAAATACTTTTATAAAAGATGAGGAGGTGAGACTTGAGAAAGTGTGTGTGATTTATGATAAAAAGCAACAAAAACGCTCAAAATGATGTTTTTAAAGCTTTTTCTCTTCACAAAAGAACGCAATCTAAACATTAAATGAACAGAATATAATATTTCTCTTGCGACACGACGCAGTGGAAAATCATATTGCATACTCACTAAAGTGTGTCCTAGGTCACAAAAGACCAGCAACGCGTCCATCCGCTTCGAGGTGGGTGGAATAACGGGAAACTACTTTGCAAACCCCCAAAGAATCGAGGAGGACTTCAAGTGGCAGACGCAAAGAAGGAAGAGCCGACCAAGCCGACTCCGGAAGAGAAGCTCGCCGCAGCCGAGGCTGAGGTCGACGCTCTGGTCAAGAAGGGCCTGAAGGCTCTTGACGATTTCGAAAAGCTCGATCAGAAGCAGGTTGACCGTATCGTCGCCAAGGCTTCCGTCGCAGCGCTGAACAAGCATCTGGTGCTCGCCAAGATGGCCGTTGAGGAAACCGGCCGTGGTCTGGTGGAAGACAAAGCCACTAAGAACATTTTCGCCTGCGAACACGTCACCAACTATCTGGCCGGACAGAAGACCGTTGGCATCATTCGCGAAGACGATGTCATGGGCATCGACGAGATCGCCGAACCGGTCGGCGTCGTCGCCGGCGTGACCCCGGTCACCAACCCGACCTCCACCGCCATCTTCAAGTCGCTGATCGCACTGAAGACCCGCTGCCCGATCATCTTCGGCTTCCACCCGGGCGCGCAGAAGTGCTCCGTAGAAGCCGCCAAGATCGTGCGCGACGCGGCCATCGAGGCAGGCGCTCCCGAGAACTGTATCCAGTGGATCGAGCACCCGTCCATCGAAGCCACCGGCGCCCTGATGAAGCATGACGGTATCGCCACCATCCTCGCCACCGGTGGTCCGGGCATGGTCAAGGCCGCATACTCCTCCGGCAAGCCGGCCCTCGGCGTCGGCGCTGGCAACGCTCCGGCATATGTCGACAAGAACGTTGACATCGTGCGAGCCGCCAACGATCTGGTGCTCTCCAAGCACTTCGATTACGGCATGATCTGCGCCACCGAGCAGGCCATCATCGCCGACAAGGAAGTCTACGCTCCGCTGATCAAGGAACTCAAGCGTCGCAAGGCCTACTTCGTGAACGACGAAGAGAAGGCCAAGCTCGAGCAGTACATGTTCGGCTGCACCGCATACTCCGGCCAGATCCCGAAGCTCAACTCTGTGGTGCCGGGCAAGTCCCCGCAGTACATCGCCAAGGCCGCAGGCTTTGAGATTCCGGAAGACGCCACCATTCTTGCCGCCGAGTGCAAGGAAATCGGCGAAAACGAGCCGCTGACCATGGAGAAGCTCGCTCCGGTCCAGGCCGTGCTGAAGTCCGACAACAAGGAACAGGCCTTCGAAATGTGCGAAGCCATGCTCAAGCATGGTGCAGGCCACACCGCAGCCATCCATACCAACGATCAGGCTCTGGTCCGTGAATACGGCCAGCGCATGCACGCATGCCGCATCATCTGGAACTCTCCGAGCTCCCTCGGCGGCGTGGGCGATATCTACAACGCCATCGCACCGTCGCTGACCCTCGGCTGCGGCTCCTACGGTGGCAACTCCGTGTCCGGCAACGTCCAGGCAGTCAACCTTCTCAACATCAAGCGCATCGCTCGGAGGAACAACAACATGCAGTGGTTCAAGATTCCGGCCAAGACTTACTTCGAGCCGAACGCCATCAAGTACCTGCGCGACATGTACGGCATCGAAAAGGCCGTCATCGTGTGCGATAAGGTCATGGAGCAGCTCGGCGTGGTCGACAAGATCATCGACCAGCTGCGTGCACGTTCCAACCGCGTGACCTTCCGTATCATCGACTACGTCGAGCCGGAGCCGAGCGTCGAGACCGTCGAGCGTGGCGCCACCATGATGCGCGAGGAGTTCGAGCCGGACACCATCATCGCAGTCGGCGGTGGTTCTCCGATGGACGCATCCAAGATCATGTGGCTGCTGTACGAGCACCCGGAAATCTCCTTCTCCGATGTGCGTGAGAAGTTCTTCGATATCCGCAAGCGCGCCTTCAAGATCCCGCCGCTGGGCAAGAAGGCCAAGCTCGTGTGCATCCCGACCTCTTCCGGCACTGGTTCCGAAGTCACGCCGTTTGCTGTGATCACCGACCATAAGACCGGCTACAAGTACCCGATCACCGATTACGCGCTGACACCGTCCGTCGCCATCGTCGATCCGGTGCTGGCACGCACCCAGCCGCGCAAGCTCGCGTCCGATGCCGGTTTCGACGCCCTGACCCACTCCTTCGAGGCATACGTCTCCGTCTACGCCAACGATTTCACCGATGGCATGGCGCTGCACGCGGCCAAGCTGATTTGGGACAACCTCGCCGAGTCCGTCAACGGCGAGCCGGGCGAAGACAAGATCAAGGCCCAGGAGAAGATGCATAACGCCGCCACCATGGCCGGCATGGCATTCGGCTCCGCATTCCTTGGCATGTGCCACGGCATGGCCCACACCATCGGTGCTCTGTGCCACGTTGCCCACGGTCGTACCAACTCCATCCTGCTGCCGTACGTCATCCGCTACAACGGCTCCATCCCGGAGGAACCAACCAGCTGGCCGAAGTATAACAAGTACGTCGCTCCGGAACGCTACCAGGAGATCGCCAAGAACCTTGGCGTGAACCCGGGCAAGACTCCGGAAGAGGGTGTCGAAAACCTGGCTAAGGCCGTCGAGGACTACCGTGACAACAAGCTCGGCATGAACAAGAGCTTCCAGGAGTGCGGTGTGGACGAGGACTATTTCTGGTCCGTCCTTGACCAGATCGGCATGCGTGCCTATGAAGATCAGTGCGCTCCGGCAAATCCGCGTATCCCGCAGATCGAGGATATGAAGGATATCGCCATTGCCGCCTACTACGGCGTCAGCCAGGCGGAAGGCCACAAGCTGCGCGTCCAGCGTCAGGGTGAGGCTGCCACGGAAGAGGCTTCCGAGCGCGCATGAGTCACCTCGCATATATAGGTCATCGATATTGATCTATATATAAGGTACTTGCGTTACATCGACAGACGCTATCGATAACGAGGAATTCGGTTGGATTTGTTCAATCGAATTCCTCGTTTTTATATATAGAAAAGCATGTTCGGGTGATGCTGCATCATGATCGCAGCCGACGATCAGCAATGTGCATCGCATTCGTTTTCAAGGACTTGAAAACAGGACTTGAGACTGCGACACGCGAGGATTTCTTAAGACTACCCCTGATGCTTAAATAAAGAAGTTGCCTGATTTTAGGGCTCGCAAATTGGAATTAAAAAAGCGAGCGTGGCACAGTGATCACGAGAGTGAAAACTGCATAGCTGCGCACTGATGTGGTATGGCCACGGAACTTCCACGGTTCTGGGGGCTTCTACGCCGGTGCCCTTTGAGAAGCAGGCTGGTAAACAGTAACTAACGAATCGCTAGAAAGGGCGGAAGGCAATGGCGGGACAGAAAATCCGCATCAGGCTTAAGTCCTATGACCATGAGGTCATCGACCAATCGGCGAAGAAGATCGTCGAAACGGTGACGAACGCGGGCGCAACTGTGGTTGGCCCGGTTCCGCTCCCGACCGAGAAGAACGTGTTCGTCGTTATCCGTTCTCCTCACAAGTACAAGGATTCTCGCGAGCATTTCGAGATGCGCACTCATAAGCGTCTCATCGACATTGTGGACCCGACCCCGAAGGCCGTGGATTCCCTTATGCACATTGATCTGCCCGCAGACGTGAACATCGAGATCAAGCTGTAAGGGAGGAGGGAACCATTATGTCTAATCGCACCGCACTGCTGGGCAAGAAGCTCGGCATGTCTCAGGTCTGGGACGAGAACGGTTTCTTCGTTCCTGTGACCCTCGTTGACGTCTCCACTAACGTGGTGACCGCTGTCAAGTCCGAAGAGTCCGACGGCTACAAGGCTGTTCAGCTTGGCTACGGCCAGGTTGACCCGACCAAGGTGACTAAGCCGCTCGCCGGTCACTTCGCCAAGGCTGGCGTCACCCCGCGTCGTCACCTCGCTGAGGTCCGTACTGATAACGCCGAAGAGTTCGAGCCGGGTCAGGAGCTGACCGCTGAGCTGTTCCCGGAGGGCACCCTGGTCGACGTGACCGGTACCACCAAGGGCAAGGGCTTCGCAGGCACCATCAAGCGCTGGGGCTTCAAGTCCTATCGTCGTACCCACGGCTCTCACAAGAACGAGCGCCGTCCTGGTTCTGTTGGCGCATGCGCTACCCCGAGCCGTATCCTCAAGGGCAAGCGTATGGCTGGCCGCATGGGTCATGTAACTAACACCACGCTGAACCTCACCATCGTTTCGTCGGATGTTGAGAACGGCGTGCTCGCCATCAAGGGTGCCATCCCGGGCCCGAAGGGCAGCATCGTTCTCGTCCGTTCGGCAGTGAAGGGAGCCTGATAAATCATGGCAAACGTTACTCTGAACGTTACCGATAACCAGGGCAATGCAACCGGAACCGTCGAGGCTCCGGCTGAGATCTTCGGCTTCTCTGCCGAAGAAGTCCAGTCCCGTATTCCGCTGATCCACCAGGTTGTGGTGGCCCAGCGTGCCGCTGCTCGCCAGGGCACCCATGCCACCAAGACTCGTGGCATGGTTTCCGGCGGTGGCCGCAAGCCGTGGAAGCAGAAGGGCACCGGTCGTGCTCGTCAGGGCTCCATCCGCGCACCGCAGTGGTACCACGGTGGCACCGTGTTCGGTCCGCAGCCGCGTGACTACTCCCAGCGCACCCCGAAGAAGATGAAGGCCGCTGCTCTCAAGTACGTGCTTTCCGATCGCGCCAACGCAGGTCACGTGGCAGTCGTGGACTTCGGCGTTTCCGAAGCCCCGTCCACCAAGGCCGCTGTTGCCGCTCTTACCCCGGTGACCGAGAACAAGTTCACCACCGTGGTGCTCTCTCGCGAGAATGTGAACGAATGGCTTTCCGTTCGTAACATCCCGACCGTTCACCCGATCTTCGCCGATCAGCTCAACACGTACGACGTGGTCACCGCTCAGTACGTGGTCTTCTCCAAGGAAGGCTTCGACGCTTTCCTCGCTGCGAAGGCTGAGCCGGCTGCAAAGGAGGCCTGATTTTCATGGTCGCTATTCACAAGCCCGCACACGACATCATCCTCAAGCCTGTTGTTTCTGAGAAGAGCTACGCTCTGTCCGATCGCGGTCAGTACACCTTCGTGGTGGCTCCGAACGCGAACAAGGTTCAGATCAAGCAGGCAATCGAAGAGATCTTCAATGTCAAGGTGACGAACGTCAACACCCTCAACCGCGCCGGCAAGCGTCAGCGCACCCGCAACGGTTTCGGCCAGCGCGTCAATCAGAAGCGCGCCATCGTGACCGTCGCCGAGGGCCAGACGATCGACATCTTCGGTAACTGAAGGCTAGCCGAGAAAAGTTAAAGGAAGAACTAGATTATGGCTATCCGCGTTTATAAGCCGACGACTGCAGGCCGCCGTAACGCGTCCGTCTCGGACTTCTCCGAGCTTACGCGTTCCACGCCTGAGAAGTCGCTGGTTCGCAAACTCAGCAAGACTGGCGGTCGTAACTCCTACGGCCGTATGACCTCCCGTCATCGTGGCGGCGGTCACAAGCGTCAGTACCGTCTCATCGACTTCAAGCGTTGGGACAAGGACGGCGTGCCGGCAACGGTCGCTCACATCGAGTACGACCCGAACCGTTCCGCTCGCATCGCACTGCTGCACTACGCAGATGGTGAGAAGCGTTACATCATCGCTCCGGAAGGCATCAAGCAGGGTGACGTCATCGAGACCGGCGCCCAGGCTGATATCAAGCCGGGCAACAACCTGCCGCTGCGCAACATCCCGACTGGTACCGTGGTGCACGCGATTGAGCTCCGCCCGCTGGGTGGCGCCAAGATCGCTCGTTCCGCAGGTGCTTCCGTGCAGCTCGTCGCCAAGGATGGCGCTTACGCCCAGCTGCGTATGCCGTCCGGCGAAATCCGCAACGTGGATGCTCGCTGCCGCGCAACCGTTGGTGAGGTCGGCAACTCTGATCACGCCAACATCCAGCTCGGTAAGGCAGGTCGTGCACGTTGGATGGGCAAGCGCCCGATCACCCGTGGTGAATCCATGAACCCTGTCGATCACCCGCACGGCGGTCGTACCCGCGGTGGCAAGCCGCCGGTTTCTCCGTGGGGCAAGGGCGAGGTTCGTACCCGCCGTCCGAAGAAGGCTTCGAACAAGATGATTGTTCGTCGTCGCCCGAATGGTAAGAACCGTAAGTAAGGGAGTGTCGAGTAGATGACTCGTAGCATCAAGAAGGGCCCCTTCGTCGACGCCCACCTGCAGAAGAAAGTCGACGAGCAGAACGAGAAGGGTACGCACAACGTCATCAAGACGTGGTCCCGTCGTTCGATGATCACCCCTGATTTCATCGGACACACCTTCGCCGTTCACGATGGCCGCAAGCACGTTCCGGTGTTCGTCACCGAATCCATGGTTGGCCACAAGCTCGGTGAGTTCGCCCCGACCAAGACCTTCAAGGGTCATGTGAAGGACGACAAGAAGGCACGCCGCTAAAGGAGAGTAAGGACACATGGAAGCTAAAGCAATCGCTCGTCACGTCCGCGTGACGCCGCGCAAGGCTCGCCGTATGGTCGACCTCATCCGAGGCAAGAAGGCGACCGAAGCCATCACCATTCTGAAGTTCGCTCCGCAGGACGCATCCCTTCCGGTGCGTAAGGTCCTAGAGAGCGCCATCGCGAACGCTCGCGTGAAGGCCGACAAGGCCGGCGAACCGTTCCGTGAGAACGACCTGGTCGTGAAGGAGACCTATGTGGACGAAGGCGTGACGCTCAAGCGTTTCCGCGCTCGTGCACAGGGCCGTGCCGCTCGTATCAACAAGCGCACCAGCCACATCACGGTCGTCGTCGCTAACAAGGAAGGAAACCGCTAAAGATGGGTCAGAAGATCAATCCGTTTGGCTACCGCCTGGGAATCACTGAGAGCCATCGTTCCAAGTGGTTCTCCGATTCCAACAAGGTCGGCGAACGCTACCGCGACTTCGTTCTCGAAGATGACGTCATCCGCAAGGCCATGAGCAAGGATCTCGAGCGTGCGGGCGTGTCCCGTATCGTCATCGAGCGTACCCGCGACCGCGTGCGTGTGGACATCCACACCGCTCGCCCGGGCATCGTCATCGGCCGCCGTGGTGCTGAAGCTGAGCGCGTTCGCGCCAAGCTTGAGAAGCTCACCGGCAAGCAGGTCCAGCTCAACATCTTCGAAGTGAAGAACGCAGCACTGGACGCCCAGCTCGTCGCACAGGGCATCGCTGAGCAGCTCACCAACCGCGTGACCTTCCGTCGCGCGATGCGTAAGGCCCAGCAGGATGCCATGCGTGCAGGCGCCAAGGGTATTCGTATCAAGCTCTCCGGCCGCCTTGGTGGCGCCGAAATGAGCCGTTCCGAGTTCTATCGCGAGGGTCGCGTTCCGCTGCAGACCCTGCGCGCCCTCATCGATTACGGCTTCTTCGAAGCCAAGACCACTTACGGCCGTATCGGCGTGAAGGTCTGGATCTACAAGGGCGACATGACCGAGCGTGAGTTCGAAGAGCAGCAGGCACAGCAGGGCAACAACCGCCAGGGTCGCCGCGGCGATCGCCGTCCGCGTCGTGGCCAGCGCAATGCTGCCCCGCAGCAGAACGCAGCAGCAGAGGCTCCGGCCGCAGCTGAGGCACCTGCCGCAACGGAAACGAAGGAGTGAGCTGAGAAATGCTTATCCCAAAGAGAACCAAGTATCGTAAGCAGCACCGTCCGGTCCGCCGTGGCATGTCCAAGGGCGGAAACGAGATCGCATTCGGCGATTTCGGTATCCAGGCTCTGGCTCCAGCTTATGTGACCAACCGCCAGATCGAGGCTGCTCGTATTGCCATGACCCGCTACATCAAGCGTGGTGGCCGCGTGTGGATCACGATCTTCCCGGATCGTCCGCTGACCAAGAAGCCGCTTGGCACCCGAATGGGTTCCGGTAAGGGTACTCCGGAATTCTGGATCGCTAACGTCCACCCGGGTCGCGTTATGTTCGAGATCGGTGGCGTGTCCGAGGATGTCGCTCGCGAGGCTCTGCGCCGCGCAATCGACAAGCTCCCTATGAAGTGCCGTGTTATTGCTCGTGAAGGCGGTGACATCTGATGGCAGTCGGAACTGCAGACTACACCATGAAGAATCTGAACGAGAAGACCAACGAGGAGATCGAGGGCTTCCTCAAGAAGTCCAAGGAAGAGCTGTTCAACCTGCGCTTCCAGTCCGCGACCGGTCAGCTCGAAAACACCGCCCGCCTCAAGGCGGTCAAGCACGACATCGCCAGGATGTACACCGTCCTGCGCGAGCGTGAGCTCGGCATCAGCCAGGCCCCCGAGGCGACCGAAACGAAAGCTGAGGAGAAGTAATGGCTGAAGAGCGTAACTTCCGCAAGGTTCGTCGCGGTTACGTCGTGTCCGATAAGATGGACAAGACGATTTCCGTCGAGCTCGAGCAGCGTTCGACCCACCCGCTGTACGGCAAGGTCGTGCGTTCCACTCGTACGGTCAAGGTCCATGATGAACACAACGAGGCTCACATTGGCGACCTCGTGAGTATTATGGAGACTCGGCCCCTGAGCAAGACCAAGCGTTGGCGTCTCGATAGCATCATCGAGCGCGCTAAGTAAATAAGTTCGGCAAGGCTCCGTGAGTCACCCCGCCTGCTTCAAGCAGGCAGGCGGGGTGCTTGGGGAGAACCAGCTCGGCTAAGGAGAATCAATGATTCAGCAGGAAACGCGGCTTCATGTCGCCGACAACACGGGTGCGAAGGAACTCCTCGCCATCCGAGTGCTCGGCGGATCGAAGCGACGCTATGCCGGCATCGGCGACGTGATCGTCGCCTCCGTCAAGGACGCCATCCCTGGCGGGTCGGTCAAGAAGGGCGACGTCGTCAAGGCTGTCGTCGTCCGCACTGTCAAGGAGCACCGTCGTGTGGACGGCTCCTACATCAAGTTCGACGAGAACGCCGCCGTCATTCTCGGCTCTGGCCGTGAACCGAAGGGCACTCGTATCTTCGGACCGGTCGGTCGTGAACTGCGCGACAAGCGCTTCATGAAGATCGTGTCCCTCGCCCCGGAGGTGATCTGACATGGCAGCCAAGATTAAGAGCGGCGACCTGGTCAAGGTCATCCGCGGCAAGGATCGCGGCAAGGAAGGCACCGTCAAGCAGGTGCTCAAGGACGATCGTCTGATCGTTGAAGGCGTGCAGATCGTCAAGAAGCACGTTCGCGCCACGCAGCAGGGCCAGCAGGCCGGCATCGTGGCTGTCGAGGCTCCGATTCATCGCTCCAACGTGATGGTCATCGATCCGGAGACCAAGCAGCCGACCCGCGTGCGCATCGTCGAAAAGGAAGAGGCTCGCGACGGCAAGGTGAAGACCGTGCGTGTGCGTGTTGCCAAGAAGTCCGGAAAGGAGCTGGCATGACCGATACCACTGTCGAAGCGCCGGCAACTCCGCGCTTGAAGCAAAAGTATAACGAGCAGATCGTGCCGGAGCTGGAGAAGGAATTCCACTACTCCAACCCGATGCAGGTTGCTCGCGTCCAGAAGGTCGTCGTCTCCATGGGCGTTGGCGCCGCTGCTCGCGACTCCAAGCTCATCGAAGGCGCCGTCAAGGACCTCACCCTGATCACCGGCCAGAAGCCGAAGATCACCAAGGCCAAGAAGTCCGTCGCACAGTTCCACCTGCGTGAAGGCCAGGCCATCGGCGCTTACGTCACCCTGCGTGGCGAGCGCATGTGGGAGTTCCTGGATCGCCTTCTGACCATGGCTCTGCCGCGTATCCGCGATTTCCGTGGCATCAACGGCAACCAGTTCGACGGTCAGGGCAACTACAACTTTGGTCTCACCGAGCAGTCCATGTTCCACGAGATCGATCCGGATTCGATCGATCACCAGCGCGGTATGGACATCACCGTGGTGACCAGCACCAAGGACGACAAGGAAGCTCGCGTGCTCCTGAAGCATCTCGGCTTCCCCTTCAAGGAGAACTGATATGGCAAAAACCGCTCTTAAGAACAAGGCGGCCGCTAAGCCGAAGTTCAAGGTGCGCGCTTACACGCGTTGCCAGGTCTGCGGTCGTCCTCACTCCGTCTACCGCAAGTTCGGCCTTTGCCGCATCTGCCTTCGTGAGAAGGCCCACCGCGGCGAGCTGCCCGGCGTTACGAAGTCCAGTTGGTAAATAACGACGCTGAAGGTCCGCGGCCCAATCGCTGAAAAGCGTGCGGGCGGCGGAAACCACGGCGAGAAAGGGCAATAAGCCCAAATGACAATGACAGATCCGATCGCAGACATGCTTACGCGTCTGCGTAATGCGAGCGCGGCAAAGCACGAAACCGTGGATATGCCGTACTCCAAGTTCAAGGCGAACATCGCCGAGATTCTGAAGCGCGAAGGCTACATCAAGGACTTCACCGCTAAGGAAGCCAAGGTCGGCCAGACTCTCGAGGTCACCCTCAAGTATGGTCCGAACGGCGAGCGTTCCATCCAGGGCATCAAGCGCATCTCCAAGCCGGGCCTGCGTCGTTACGCAAAGTCCGATGCTCTGCCGATGCCGCTCGGTGGCCTTGGCATCGCAATCATCTCGACTAGCTCGGGACTGCTGACCCAGAAGGAATGCCTCGACCGAGGCATCGGCGGCGAAATCGTCGCTTTCGTTTGGTGAGAAAGGAGAGCTGAAACATGGCATCGCATATTGGTAAGCTCCCCGTCACCATTCCTGCTGGCGTGGAAGTTAAGATCGACGGTCAGTCCTTCACCGCCAAGGGCGTTAAGGGCACTGACTCCTACGAGATTCCGGAAGGCATCACCGCTCAGGTCGAAGGCAACGAGATCATCCTCGTCCCGGCTGACGATCTGCGCCCGACCCGTGCAAAGCACGGCCTGGCTCGTTCCATTGTGGCGAGCATGGTCAAGGGCGTGCACGAGGGCTATGCCAAGACCCTGGATATCGTCGGCACCGGTTACCGTGCTCAGGCGAAGGGTAAGGGTATCGAGTTCTCCCTCGGTTATTCCCACACCATCACCGTTGAGCCGCCGGAAGGCATCGAGTTCGAACTGCCGAACCCGAATCAGGTGATCGTCAAGGGTATCGACAAGCAGGCTGTCGGCCAGTGCGCCGCTAACATCCGCAAGCTTCGCGCTCCGGAACCCTACAAGGGCAAGGGCGTCAAGTACTCGGATGAACGCATCCTGCGCAAGGCTGGAAAGGCTGGTAAGTAATGAGCGTCCAGATTTTCGGTAAGGGCAAGAAGGCCGCGCTCCAGCGCCGTCACGCTCGTCTGCGCAAGCGTATCAGCGGTACCCCGGAGCTCCCGCGTCTGGTGGTTACCCGTTCCAACCGTCACATGGTTGCCCAGATCATCGACGACACCAAGGGCATTACCTTGGTGAGCGAATCCACTCTGATGAGCGATTTCGCTGGTTTTGAGGGCACCAAGACCGAAGCCGCCAAGAAGGTCGGCGAACTGATTGCCAAGAAGGCTCAGGACGCAGGCATCACCGCGGTTGTGTTCGATCGTGGCGGCAACAAGTATCATGGCCGCGTCGCAGCTGTCGCTGAAGGCGCCCGCGAGGGAGGTCTGGCACTGTGAGCGACAACGAAAAGGAAACCCAAGTGGCTGAAGAAACTCAGAACACTCAGGCTGCTGCTGAGGCTACCAACGAGGATCGCAAGTCCCGTCGTGGCCAGCGTGGTGAGGGTCGTCGTGGCGAGCGTCGCAACCGTCGTGAGGAATCTCACGAGAACGAGATGCTCGATCGCGTGGTGACCATCAACCGTGTGTCCAAGACCCACAAGGGTGGTCGTACGTTCAGCTTCGCCGCCCTCGTGGTGGTTGGCGACGGCAACGGCACCGTGGGCGTTGGCTACGGCAAGTCCCGTGAGGTCCCGGCTGCAATCGCCAAAGGCCAGCTGGATGCCAAGAAGCACATGTTCACTGTTCCGCGCGTCAAGGGCACCGTCACCCACCCGGTGATTGGTCATGATGCCGCAGGTACCGTGCTCCTGCGCCCGGCTGCTCCGGGTACCGGCGTTATCGCCGGCGGTGCAGTCCGCGCTGTCATGGAATGCGCTGGCATCACCGACGTCCTGACCAAGTCGATGGGCTCCGCTACCGCCGTCAACGTGGTGCGTGCAACTGTCGACGCTCTCAAGAAGCTCGAAGAGCCGGAAGAGATCGCAGCTCGTCGTGGCATGTCCCTCGAAGAGGTGGCTCCTGACTCCTTGCTGCGTGCTCGCGCCGAAGGCATCGCCGAGGCTCGTAAGGCCCGTGAAGAAGCACAGGCCAAGGCCGCTCAGAAGGACGGTGAGTGATGACTAACCTGAACATCAAGCTGCACCACGGTCTGGTGAACTCCACTCCGAAGCAGCGTGCTGCGGCTCAGACTCTGGGCCTGAACAAGATTGGCAAGACCGTGACTCGTGAGGACACCCCGGCCCTTCGTGGCCAGCTGCTGGTTCTCCGTCACCTGGTCACCGTTGAGGAGGCTGACTGATTATGGCAGATATTCTGCAGATGCATGACCTGAAGCCGGCTCCGGGCGCCAAGAAGGATCGCATTCGCGTCGGTCGTGGTGAAGGCTCCAAGGGTAAGACCTCGGGCCGTGGCGACAAGGGTACCAAGAAGCGCTACCAGGTTCGCCCGGGCTTCGAAGGTGGCCAGCTGCCGCTGTACATGCGCCTTCCGAAGCTGCGTGGCTTCAAGAGCCCGTTCAAGAAGGAATATCAGGTCGTCAACGTCGCAGCTCTTGCGGAACTGTTCCCGCAGGGTGGCGAGATTACCGTTGCCGATTTGGTTGCCAAGGGTGCCGTGCGTGACGGCTACCCGGTCAAGGTCCTGGGCGACGGCGAGGTTTCGGCTGCCTACACCATCAAGGGTGTCAAGGCTTCCGCTTCCGCCAAGTCCAAGATTGAGGCTGCTGGCGGCTCCATCTCCGAGGACTGATTCCACGGAATGTAGCTGACTTAAGCTCGTAAGTGAGGCTTCTCCCGCTGGGGCGGGGGAGGCCTCACTTCTTTTTTTCGGTCCAGTACGGGGATCGAAAAACAGTGCCCAGAGATCTAATGAAAACCGACAATGGAACACTCCATGTGTAGGTAGACGCCGTACGCTAGACTCGACCGGTAGAGTCTGTTTTTGCACGGGTGCGCCGGCGCGCACGTCGATGGAAGGAATCCCAGGTGAGGACGTTAATCCAGGCCTTGAAAACCAAGGAGTTGAGGAACAAGATCCTCTTCACTCTTGGTATCATCATCATTTATCGTATTGGTTCGTTCATTCCGACCCCAGGTGTCGACTACAAGGTGGTCCAGCAGTGCGTCGGCTCGATGAACAGCACCTCCGAGAACTTCATTGGTCTGGTGAACCTCTTCTCTGGCGGCGCAATGTTGCAGCTGTCTATCTTCGCGCTAGGCGTCATGCCGTACATCACGGCATCTATCGTCATCCAGCTGCTCCGCGTGGTCATTCCCCGCTTTGAGGCGCTGCATAAGGAAGGTCAGTCTGGTGAAGCCAAGCTGACCCAGTACACCCGTTACCTGACCATTGGCCTCGCTGTGCTGCAGTCCACCACCATTCTGGTGACCGCCCGCTCCGGTGCCCTGTTCAACTATCAGTGCTCCCAGGTCGTGCCTGACGGTTCCGTCTGGAACCTCGTGGTCATGGTGCTGATCATGACCGGTGGTACGGGCCTGATCATGTGGATGGCCGAATTGATTACCGATAAGGGTCTTGGCCAGGGTATGTCCATCCTTATCTTCATGTCCATCTGTTCCGGCTTCCTGCCGCAGTTGTGGGAGATCGGTTGGGGCACCAAAGGCACCGATGGCAATTGGGCGAAGTTCGCCGCGGTTGTCGGCGTACTGTTGGTTATCATGATCCTCGTCATCTACGTCGAGCTTTCCCAGCGTCGTATTCCGGTGCAGTACACCCGTCGTATGATTGGCCGCAAGATGTACGGCGGATCCTCTACCTATCTGCCGCTGAAGATCAATATGAGCGGCGTTATTCCGCCGATCTTCGCGTCCTCCATTCTGGCCATCCCGACCCTGATCGCACAGTTCGGCAAATCCGACCAGTCCTGGGTCAAGTGGATTAACTCCAACCTGGCCAATACCACTTCCGTGTGGTACATCGCACTGTACGCGTTGATGATCGTGTTCTTCTGCTTCTTCTACACGGAAATCACCTTCAACCCGGACGAGACCGCAGACAACATGAAGCAGTACGGCGGCTTCATTCCGGGAATCCGTGCAGGCAGCGCCACCAGCCGTTATCTGAGCTACGTGATGAACAGGCTCAACACCGTCGGTGCTGTGTATCTGCTATTCGTGGCGCTTATTCCGACCGTGCTCATCATGGCGCTTGACCTCAACACCAAGTTGCCGTTCGGCGGCACCACCATTCTGATCATCGCAGGCGTCGGCCTCGACACCCTGCGCCAGGCCAAGGCCCAGACCGAACAGTTCCAGTACGCTGGATTCCTGTTCGAGGGCACTGACCACAAGGAAGGCAAGTAAAGCCTCAAAATCGTGATACCGTTTCGACGTGAGGCGGTATCACGATTTTCATGTAACCAATCGAAAATCAGAAAGCCTCGAAAGAGGCCAAATGAAACGGAGAATAACATGCGACTGCTGATCATGGGACCTCAGGGCGTCGGCAAGGGCACCCAGGCTGCTCTGCTGAGCGAGCACTACGGTATTCCGGCAATCTCCACCGGCGATATCTTCCGCTACAACATTAAGAACAAGACCGAACTTGGCGTTGAAGCACTGAAATACATCGATAAAGGCGAACTGGTTCCTGACGAGCTGACCAACAAGATCGTCAAGGATCGCTTGGCCATGGACGATGCCAAGAACGGTTGGATTCTTGACGGCTACCCGCGCAACGCCTCCCAGGTCGAAGCACTGGACGCCATCCTCGCCGATCTGAACACTCCGCTGGACGCAGTGGTGGCTCTCGACGCCGACCATGACGTGCTTATGGAGCGCATGAAGAAGCGTGCCGAGATCGAAGGTCGCTCCGACGACACTCCGGAAGCAATTGCCAAGCGTCTCGACGTATATGCCAAGGAAACCGCTCCGTTGCTGACAACCTACGAAGAGCGTGGCCTGCTGAAGACCTTCAACGGCGTCGGTTCCGTCGAAGAGATCCAGTCCAACATCGTGGCTGAACTCGGCTGAAATAGCTGAGGATTGGGCTGATTCGAAGCATATGCATAGATAAGAAAGCCCAATAAAATACCACAAATCAATCGAAAACGGGAATTGCGACACGCCGAATGTGCCGTAATTCCCGTTTTCGTGTATTCTTGCAAGTTGGTGTGTCTTCGGGCACGCATAGTAATCGCCAAAGAACGGAACGAGGCTCATGGCTAAAGACGGTGTGATTGAAGTCGAAGGACAGGTAGTGGAAGCACTGCCGAACGCGATGTTCCGCGTTGAACTCGAGAACAAGCATATCGTGCTCGCAACCATCTCGGGCAAGATGAGGAAGAACTACATCCGCATCCTGCCGCAGGATCGTGTTGTGCTTGAAATGAGCCCTTATGATCTGAACCGCGGCCGTATTACGTACCGTTACAAGTAAGGTACATAAGCAAAGGAAAACCATGAAGGTCAGCCCTAGTGTGAAGAGGATCTGCGAGAATTGCCGCGTGATCCGTCGTCACGGCCGCGTCATGGTGATCTGCGTCAACCCGCGCCACAAGCAGCGTCAGGGCTGAGAGTAGATCCAGCGGCACAATAAGTACAGGCGCTGAGTCACAGATCGCGCAAGCGATATGAACCCCGGGTACGCAGGCCCGGGCCGGGAAACCGGACGACTCGGTGCAAGACCTGCGGAAAACAGAAGGAATCGCAATGGCACGTCTTGCCGGAGTCGACATCCCCAATGAGAAGCGCATCGAGATCGCCCTCACCTACATCTTTGGTGTGGGTCGTACTCGTGCCAAGGAAACGCTTGCCGCGACCGGTATCAACCCGGATATTCGCGTCAAGGATCTGACGGATGAGCAGCTGATTACGCTGCGTGACTACCTCGAGGGTAACTATAAGATCGAGGGTGATCTGCGTCGTGAAATCGATGCGGATATCCGTCGTAAGATTCAGATCAACTGCTACCAAGGCCAGCGTCACCGTAAGGGACTTCCTGTGCGCGGTCAGCGCACCAAGACCAATGCACGTACCCGCAAGGGTCCGAAGCGTACGGTCGCCGGAAAGAAGAAGGCCACCAAGTAATCGGTGGCTGTCAGTTCAGACCACGAGACGTAAGTTTCATCGCCTGAACAACAAAGCAAATTCGTTATTAGGAAACGAGGGTCAATGGCAGCTCAAAAGCAAGCCGCGCGCAAGCCGCGTCGCCGCGACCGTAAGTCGGTCCCGGTTGGGCAGGCGCACATCAAGTCCACTTTCAACAACACCATCATTTCGATCACCGACCCGTCCGGCGCAGTTGTGTCCTGGGCGTCCGGTGGCGATGTCGGCTTCAAGGGCTCCCGCAAGTCCACGCCGTACGCCGCTGGCATGGCCGCTGAATCCGCAGCCCGCAAGGCTATGGAGCACGGTCTGAAGAAGGTCGACGTGTTCGTGAAGGGTCCGGGTTCCGGTCGTGAAACCGCTATCCGTTCCCTGCAGTCCGCCGGACTCGAAGTCGGTTCCATCACCGACGTCACCCCGCAGGCACACAACGGCGTTCGTCCTCCGAAGCGCCGTCGCGTCTGAGCACTAGAAGAAATCATCAATCCAACGCCGCTTATGGCCGGTGAGTGCACCACCGGCCTGAAGCTGAAAGGATAACCACAGTGCTTATCGCACAGCGTCCGACACTTACCGAGGAATCTCTCAACCCTCAGCGTTCCCGCTTCACCATCGAGCCTCTCGAGCCTGGTTTCGGTTACACGCTTGGCAACTCGCTGCGCCGCACCCTCCTGAGCTCCATCCCTGGAGCGGCTGTGACTTCGGTGCGTATCTCCGGCGTCCCGCACGAGTTCACCACTCTGCCGGGTGTTGAAGAGGACGTTACCGAGATCCTGCTGAACATCAAGGGCATCGTGCTCACCAGCGAATACGATGAGCCGGTTGTCATGTATCTGCGCAAGAGCGGCAAGGGCGAGGCCACCGCGGGTGACATCACCCCTCCGGCCGGCGTCACCATCGCCAACCCGGATATGCATATCGCAACCCTCGCGGAAGATGGCGAACTCGAAATCGAGTTCACCGTCGAGCGTGGTCGCGGCTATGTGCCTGCCCAGATGAACAAGCAGGATAACGCCGAGATCGGTCGTATTCCGGTCGACTCGATTTACTCCCCGGTGCTCAAGGTGAGCTATCGTGTGGAAGCCACCCGCGTTGAACAGCGCACTGACTTCGACAAGCTCATCCTGGACGTGGAGACCAAGCCGGCAATCTCCCCGCGCGATGCAGTCGCATCCGCAGGCTCTACCCTGGTGGAACTCTTCGGTCTGTGCCGTGAGCTTAACACCCAGGCTGAGGGCGTCGAGGTTGGACCTGCCCCGGTGGCAGAGGAAACCAACCCGGAGATGGCTGTTCCGATCGAGGATCTCAACCTCACCCAGCGCAGCTACAACTGCCTGAAGCGTGAAGGCATCCACACGATTGGCGAGCTGGTCGCCCACACTGAGCAGGATCTGCTCGACATCCGCAATTTCGGTATGAAGTCCATCGACGAAGTCAAGGAAAAACTCCAGTCCTTGGGTCTGGCTCTCAAGGCTTCCCCGCTGGGTAACTTCGATACCAACAACCTCGAAGGCGGCACCTTCTTCTCGCCGGAAGACGAGTGATTCGCCGCTTTTGACCTAACCGCTTCGTTGGATTCGGATGTTCGGGCGATTGCCCACCTGAATCCAACGGGGCTTTCAAGGAGAAACAATGCCTACACCAAAGAAGGGTCCGCGTCTGGCCTCCAGCCCGGCTCATGAGCGTCTTATGCTCGCGAACATGGCTACCAGCCTGTTCCAGCGCGGCCGCATCACCACCACCCTGCCGAAGGCTAAGCGCCTTCGTCCGCTGGCTGAGCGCCTGATCACGCTCGCCAAGCGTGGTGATCTGCACAGCCGTCGTCGCGTGATGCGTGTCATCCGCAACAAGTCCGTTGTGCACAAGCTGTTCACCGAGATCGCCGAGCAGATGGAGCAGCGTGAGGGTGGCTACACCCGCATCGTCAAGATCGCTCCGCGTCGTGGCGATGCCGCTCCGGCAGCCATCATCGAGCTCGTCACCGAGCCGGTGAGCCCGAAGCAGGCCGTGGTCAAGGAAGCTGAAGCTGCAACCAAGGTTGCCGCTGAAGAAGCTCCGGTTGTCGAAGAGGCACCGGTTGAGGCTCCGGAAGCCGCCGCAGAGAACGCCGAGTGATTGGCATCAAGCAGGCTTGACTAGCTGATGAAAAGGCTGGGAATCGAAAGGTTCCCAGCCTTTTTGTTATGCGTTGTCATGTGTTGTTATGCGCCTTTTGTTATGCTCATTGCCGTGAGATTACGTATCGACTTGGCATATGACGGCACCGATTTTTACGGATGGGCGAAACAGCCTGAAATGCGCACCGTGCAGGGGGAAATCGAACGTGTGCTGCATACCATTCTGCGCGTGCCGGAAGGTGACGACAATGAGCCGCTGCGCCTGACCGTCGCAGGTCGTACTGATACCGGCGTGCACGCGTCGCACCAAGTTTGCCATCTCGACATCAATGAGGAGACGCTTGCACGTTGCGTCGGGCATATGCAGGTCGAACCGGTGATGGCGTTGACGCGACGACTGCAACGCATGCTGCCGAACGATATCGCCATTCATTCCATCAAAGAGGCTCCTGAAGGATTCGACGCACGCTTCTCCGCGTTGGAACGCACTTACGTATATCGCATTGCCGACCGATCAAGCGAAATCGATCCACGTACCAGAAATAGCGTGCTGCATATAGACGATAATCTTGACATCGGCGCCATGAACAAGGCTGCTGAAATGACAATCGGTCTGCATGATTTCGGCTCGTTCGCAACTCCCAATCCAGGAGGAACCACCATACGCGAGGTCAAAACCGCGTATTGGAGGCGCATACCGCAGCATCCGCTTATCGACGACGGAACCACCATGGGGGAGCGGTACCGAACGCCCGCCTTGGAGTCGGGACTGCTCTGCTTCACCATCGTCGCCGACGCATTCGCACGCAATATGGTGCGTTCGTTGGTTAACGGTTGCGTACAGGTTGGTATCGGCAAACGTTCCTTGGATTGGTTCGCCGGAAAAATGGCGACGCCGTTGCGTGAAGGCAGCACTGGCCCGATCGCTCCGCAAGGATTGACGCTCGAACATATCGAATATCCGGAAGACGACCAGTTGGCGATTCGTGCCGAAGCGATTCGTGCGAAACGTACTTTGTAAGAGCACATACTGTACAGTTGCACGCAAACTGGCGACGGAACTGGTGAACCGCCGAGAGTCGATCAACCGCGAGTTGAGCCGTAATGGTGTGCGTTTCGGTATTTGATTATGCGGGCAAAAGACATCGTGTGGGCGTGGTCTACCGTCGCTTGTCGGACGAATATCTCGATCCGTTCGCATTCAATCCGGATTCCGTAATCGGTGTGCCGCCATGTTGGTCTCACCGCGCGTTATATCGCCGGATTGTTGGGTGGAGAGGGTGCCACGCACGCTTGGGTGGAGGTGTATCATAACGAGCGTTGGATTGGGCTTGTTCCGACACACAACCGTATGGTCGACGACAACTACATCACTATCGCGCACGGCCGCGATTACCGTGACTGCATGCTCGACACTGGTATTTTCTCCGGTTGCAATGTGCAACAGCATCAGTGGGTGAATGCTTCCGTGCACGAACAGGAGCTGTAGGCAATAAAAAACCGAAGCGCCGTTGCTCCGGTTTTTCTACTTGCGGATAAGGCGAGATTCGAACTCGCGGAGGGGTTTGCCCTCACACGCTTTCGAGGCGTGCTCCTTAGACCGCTCGGACACTTATCCATTGCGCCGCTTGAAAACAAGCAACTTGATTATTTTGCCACAGCTTTGTCGATTGTCAAATCCAGCTATGAGATTTTTGCGATGTCCGCGATTGTTCGGCGTGTCTTATCTGCATGGATGATGCGTCACGTTGTCAGGCTCGCGGTTGCGCAGGTATCGCGTAGGTTGTTGTATGAACTGGCATGTGCTGGCGTGTGTTGGTGTGCGCTATTCGAACAATGCTTCGTCGAATGATGGATAGCCCCAAGTGAGAGCCAGGTCCACACGGTCGGCGATCATGCTGGTAAGTATGCCCAGAGACTGTTGCCTTGAATCATCTGAAGAGTTTTCTGCGGTCGTGCGGGATTGCGCCGAGTCGCTTGTCGAATTCGAACTTGATTCGACGGCTGCGATTTCGCTGCGTGCGCAATTCATTTCAATGACGGCGTCGGTCGGTGCGAACAATCCAGTTGCGGAATCCACAATAGTATCGGGATGGGCGAGCAATTGCGCGACATCATAGGTTTTCGCACGGGTATCTTCAGCTCCAGAGAAGGAAATCAGCCGCTGCGAAGTTGTTTTATGACGATCGCTGATATCGAGCGTCGCATGTCCGATGGAACGTGCCGCGAAAACCTCCATTGCGAATCCGGCCTGATCTTCCGCAACGGACATGGCGGAAAGCGAATCCGCGTCAATATCAAATGAATCGATGCCGTCGCAACGTGACAGCGTGGGCTGTGCGATGTTGATCGTAAGTCGCGCCGCCATCAAACGGGCGGTGTGACGGGCCTGCGCGCTACGCAACGTGCCGTCGGCGAACCGTGCAGGGCAGTAGGCCGCGGTGTTTGCCCAATCTGAAACCGCTTCCTGCGCGGCAAGATAGCGCATAATGATATGGCGTGACCTGTCTGCCATGATGTCGGCGTTGGCGGTCGCGTCAGCATACGCCTTCTCGCAAGGACTTGGCTGCAGTTCAGCCTCGGCGCGGCCCGCGATTCGGGGTGCGGAGCAAGCAGTCAGAGACGCTACAAGCACGCCTATGCATGCCAAGACGCAGACGCGTCTTGAGGTCGACGAGACCGAGGGGAAAAGAGGGGAACGTGTCTGCATGAAACATTAGACTAATAGTTGACTGTGACCATTGGGCCGAGCGCTCGGAATAACTTCATATAGGAGGTCTTGGAAGTATGGAACTGGACCTGGCAGGAATGCACCAGCTCGCAGCTGGGCAGGGAATCGATCCCGAGACGCTGGATGCCGCACTCTCGGAAGCATTACGACTGGCATATCTGAAAACGCCGCACGCGGCGAAGCATGCTCGTGTGGAGCTTGATCCGCGTGCCGGAAGCTTTACCGTTTGGGCTCAGGATGAGATTCCGGTCGAACCGACCGAGGATAATCCGCACCCTGCGCCGACTTTGGGCGAGGAATACGATGACACTCCGCGTGACTTTGGCCGCTTGGCCGCAGCCACCGCACGTCAGGTCATCAGCCAGCTGTTCCGCAAGGCCGAGGACGACAAGGTGTTCGGCGCGTTCTCAGGGCAGAAAGGCAAGCTGATCACCGGTATCGTGCAGCAGGACGTGAAGGACACTTCCAATGTGCACGTAGCCGTTGGCGATGTCGAGGCGTTGCTTCCCCGTTGTGAGCAGGTGCCGGGAGAACGCTACCGCCACGGTGAGCGCATCCGCGTATATGTGGTGAATGTTGCACGCGGTCTCAAGGGCCCGGAAATCGTAGTGTCCCGCTCCCATCCGGAGCTTGTTCGCCGCCTGTTCGAGCGTGAGGTTCCGGAACTGGTTTCCGGCGCCGTGTCGATTATGGCCATTGCGCGTGAGGCCGGTGCCCGCACCAAGATCGCGGTGCGAGCCAACACTGAAGGCGTTAATCCGAAGGGTGCCCTGATCGGCCCCGGCGGCGCTCGCGTGCGTGCGGTGATGGAGAATCTCGGACCGGAAAAGATCGATATCGTCGACTGGTCTGCCGATCCGGCGAAGTTCGTCGCCGCGGCGCTGTCTCCGGCGGTCGCCACCGGTGTGCAGGTGATCAGCGAGAAGAACCAGACCGCAATCGCCTTCATCCATGATGATCAGCTGTCTCTTGCCATCGGCAAGGAAGGTCAGAACGCACGCTTGGCCGCCAAGCTGACCGGATGGAAGATTGGTATCGAATCCGCCGAGGCACACGCCAAGAAGATGGCAGAAGCGCAGGCTTCGACCAGTGAGGAAACTGCCGAATAACCAACGCTTTCAGCAACGGCAAGCCCGTGGGCGTTCAATCCACGGGCTTGAGTATGCTGGACTCGATAATCCAAAGCGTGGGGGTTCATGCCGTCATGCCCAGGGAAAAGACGAGGTATCACGAACATGGTTGCACGATGAGAAGGAACAAGCTCGCCGTGAATCAGTAGCGGTCGCGCTCGTATGCGCGCGGCCCAAGATAGGAGAAATTGAGTGCCGAAAGCACGCGTATATGAACTTGCCAAGGAACTTGGCGTTGACAGCAAGACTGTTTTGAACAAACTTGAGGCGATGGGCGAATTCGTGAAGTCTGCATCGTCTACCGTTGAACCTCCGGTTGCTCGTAAGCTGAGGAATGCTTTCGCTTCCAATGCGCAGAGCAACGCATCTGAATCCAAGAAGCCTGCGGCCCCGGCCAAGAAGCCGGCTGCCCCCGCGGCTTCGCCCACTCCTGCGCCTCGCGCCACTCCTGCTGCTCCCGCGGCATCCGCGGCAAAGCCTGCCGCTCCAAAGCCGGCACGTCCTGCAGCATCCAAGTCCGAAGCCCCGAAGCCCGGCCAGCGCATGCCTCGTCCGGGTGATTCCCGCCAGCATGGCAATCGCGCCAACGGTAACACTCCGCGTCCGCAGGGCGAACGCCGTCAGGGCGGCAAGTCGGCTCCGGTTCCGGGACCTCGCGCACAGCGCAACAATACCAATGCTCCGCAGGGCGGCAATGGCAACAATGCCGCCAATGGTGCGAAGCCGCACACTCCGGGTCCGCGTCCGGGCAACAATCCGTTCAGCCGCAAGCAGGGCATGCGTACCCCGACACCGGGTGACATTCCGCGTCCGCATCCGATGAACCGTCCGAGCGCCAACAACAATGGCGAAGGCCGTCGTGGCGGCCGCCCGGGTCAGGGTGGCGGCCAGCGTGGTGGTTTCCGCGGTCGTCCGGGTCAGGGCACCGGCGCGAAGCCGGGCCAGTGGGGCCAGCATCGTTCGGGTCAGGGTGGCGGTCAGCGCCCTGCAGGCGGTGGCAACCGTTTCGGTGGCGGCTCCAATACCAACGGCGGCGGTTTCCAGGGTGGCAATAGCGCTCCGGGCAACGGTCCGGCACGCGGCGGCGGTCGCGGTCGCGGCGGTGCTGCAGGCGCATTCGGACGTCAGGGCGGCAAGTCCTCGAAGGCCCGTAAGAATCGTCTGGCAAAGCGTCAGGAATTCCAGGAGATGAAGGCCCCGGTCATCGGCGGTGTGCGCATTCCTACCGGCAACGGCCAGACCGTTCGCCTGCGTCAGGGTGCATCCCTCGCCGATTTGGCCGAAAAGATCAATGTCAATCCGGCTGCTTTGGTCACTGTGCTCTTCCATCTTGGTGAGATGGCCACGGCAACCCAGTCCTTGGACGAGTCCACCTTCCAGATTCTCGGCGAGGAAATCGGCTGGGATATCAAGATCGTGTCTGCCGAAGAGGAAGACAAGGAGCTGTTGCAGCAGTTCGACATCGACTTGGATGAGGAAGAGCTGCAGGAGGATGAGGACCTGAAGCCGCGTCCGCCGGTCGTTACCGTGATGGGCCATGTCGATCACGGTAAGACCCGACTGCTCGACACCATTCGCCGTACCAACGTCATCGCACGTGAAGCCGGTGGCATCACCCAGCGTATCGGTGCATATCAGGTGACCGTCGATCTTGAGGGCGAACCGCGTAAGATCACGTTCCTTGATACCCCAGGCCATGAAGCCTTCACCGCCATGCGTGCCCGTGGCGCCGAGCTCACCGACGTCGCGATTCTCGTGGTCGCGGCAGATGACGGCGTGATGCCACAGACCGTGGAAGCCATCAACCACGCGCAGGCAGCCAACGTGCCGATCGTGGTGGCCGTCAATAAGATCGATAAGCAGGGAGCGAACCCCGACAAGGTCCGCGGCCAGCTCACCGAATACGGTCTCGTGCCGGAAGAATACGGTGGCAGCACCATGTTCGTTGACATTTCCGCCAAGCAGGGCACCAATGTCGACAAGCTGCTTGAAGCCGTGCTTCTTACCGCCGATGCTGAGCTTGATCTGCGTGCCAACCCGGATATGGACGCTCGCGGTGCCACCGTGGAAGCTCGACTTGACAAGGGCCGTGGTGCCGTGGCGACCGTGCTTGTTCAGTCCGGTACGCTGCACATCGGCGACTCCATCGTCGCTGGCACCTCCTACGGACGCGTCCGCGCCATGCTTGACGAGAACGGCAACCACATGAAGGAAGCCGCACCGTCCACTCCGGTGCAGGTGCTTGGCTTGACCTCCGTGCCGACCGCAGGCGACCTGTTCCTGGTGGCCTCCGACGACCGTACCGCACGCCAGATCGCCGAGAAGCGTCAGGCCACTGAGCGTGCCGCCCAGCTGGCAAAACGTCGTAAGGTCGTGTCTCTGGAAAGCCTCAAGGAGCAGTTCGCCAAGTCCGAAGTCGACATGCTCAACATCGTCATCAAGGGCGATTCCTCCGGTTCTGTCGAAGCGCTGGAAGATTCCTTGATGAAGATCGAAGTGTCCGACGAGGTCGGCATCCAGGTGATCCACCGTGGCGTCGGCGCCATCACCCAGAATGACGTCAACCTGGCTACCGTCGACAAGGCCGTCATCATCGGCTTCAACGTTCGCCCGAACCGTCAGGTGGCGGATCTGGCCGAACGCGAAGGCGTGGAAATCAAGTACTACTCGATCATCTACAAGGCCATCGAAGACATCGAGGCATCCCTCAAGGGCATGCTCAAGCCGGAATTCGAAGAGGTCGTTACCTCCCACTCCGAGATCCGCGAGATCTTCCGTTCCTCCAAGTTCGGCAACATCGCGGGTGTCATGGTGCAAGACGGCGAAGTCAAGCGCGGTACGAAGTGCCGTATTCTGCGCAACGGTATCGCAACCGTCAACGATCTCGAGATTTCCTCGCTGCGTCGTTTCAAGGACGACGTCACTTCCGTCAAGGAAGGTTACGAAGCGGGTATCAACCTCGGTTCGTTCAACGATATCGAGCTTGGCGATATTATCGAGACCTTCGAAATGCGGGAAATCGAACGTAAGTAATCGATTGATTCGAACCAGCGATCGATAACAGGAAAGGAACGCCCACAGCTGACATACGGCTGCGGGCGTTCCGCGATACAACAAGAACTTATTTCAAAAACTAAGCTGATACATTCATCTGATTGAAGGACGATAATGGCAGGAACCAATCCTCGCGCCGCACGTATCGCGGCATTGATCCAACGTGTGATCGCATCCTCCATGGAGGCGCAGCTGCACGACAAGCGTCTCGCAAACGTGACCATCACCGAAGTGCGTGTGACCAACGATCTGCAGATAGCCAAGGTCTACTGGACCCAGCTTGGCCGTGAAGGCCACGAGCAGGGCGAGCGTCGCCGCGCACAGCAGGCGTTGAACCAAGCCAAGGGCCGTCTGCGTTCCCTCGTGGGCACTAAAGCCGGCCTGCGCCTGACTCCGCAGCTCGAATTCGTGTTTGACGAGGTGCCGGGCGAAGCACATGAAATCGAAGATATTCTCGCCATCGCGCGCAAGCGTGACGAAGAGCTCGCCAAAACCCGCAAAACCGCGCAGTATGCGGGCGAAGCCGATCCGTACAAGCATCCGGAAGAGGATGACGACGATGATTTCGACGATGACGACGTCGAAGTCGAAGATTGGGACGATGACGAAGAAGCCTGAACATTCCGGTCTGCTGGTCATCGACAAGCCGCAGGGCGTCACCAGCCATGACGTGGTCGCGGCCGTACGTGGCGCCCTGCATATGAAACGAGTCGGGCATGCGGGCACGCTCGATCCGATGGCCACCGGCGTGCTGGTGGTCGGATTCGGCAATGCCACGCGACTGCTCAACTACATTGTCGACCATAACAAAACGTACGAGGCCACCATTCGCCTTGGGCAGCGCACTACCACGGACGATGCCGAAGGCGATTTGCTGCCGGGGGAGTGCGCAGCGAGCTTTCCCTCGCGTCAAGCTGTGGAACAGCTGATCGCAGAACGGTTCACCGGGCGCATCGAACAGGTACCGAACGTCTACTCCGCCATTAAGGTCAACGGCCAGCGCGCTTATGATCTGGCGCGTGAAGGTAAGGATGTGGAACTTAAGGCACGTCCTGTGACCATCGAAGGGTTCAACGTACGGCAGGCGCGTTACGGCTATACGCATAGCGATCGTGCCGGCGTGGAACTCGTTGGCGCAATCGTGGCCGAGAAGGCAAGCGATGGATGGATTGCCAACATTGCACCGCATGAAGACATGCAGCCCGTTATGGAACTCGACGTGACCGTGACCTGTTCCGCAGGCACCTACATTCGCGCGCTCGCACGCGATCTGGGCGAGGAACTCGGGTTGGGAGGCCACCTGACGATGTTGCGGCGCACGCGCGTCGGCAGATTCTCAGTGAATATGCCCAACGTCATGAGCGCCCACGCTGAATCCAAAACATTCACCAATCGTGAAGGCATGGAAGTGACGCGCAATCGTGCGGTGCTTGACGATGCCGATCATGCGCTCGATCATGCGCTCGATCCCGTGGCCAGCGCCGCGGCTTCCATGAGTATGCTGGCCGTCAGCGAGCAAGAGGCGGCCGACTTGCGTTTCGGACGCAGAATCGCGCATGACATACGTACGACCACGGCGGCGTACGTTGAGGAAACCAACGATTTGGTCGCTATCCTCGAACGTGCGAAACGCGGTGAGGCCAAACCGGTCGCGGTATTCAACTGAACCATCCAATCAGACTACAGATACGAATTCATACACAAGAAGGACATGATGAAGACAATCACGCTCACGCCTGATGCCAGTGGCATGGTGGATTGGCCTACGCTGAGCAACGATAAGAAATCCGTGGTGACCATCGGTTCGTTCGATGGCATGCATCAGGGCCATCAGGCGGTGATTCGCCGCGTGGTGGAACTCGCCAAGAAGGAGCAGTCCTTCTCCGTGGTGGTGCTATTCGATCCGCGCCCTGCATTGGTACACGGTTACGCGGCGAAGAACGGCGGTCAGGAGCCGCCGGCCGACATGGTTGATACGCAAGCGCTCACCAGCATGCAGGAACGTCTTCGCGCCATCGACAAACTGGGAGTGGATTACACGCTCATCGTGCACTACACACTGGCATTCGCGGCGAAATCATACCGATTCTTCCTCGGCCAGATGGTCGGCAAGCTGGGTATGCGCACTTTGGCGCTCGGCTCCGACGCGTCCATGGGGGCAAATCGCGCCGGAGACGTGAAAGCCATCGAGAATCTGGCGCTCGCTACTGGCGTGTTCCAGCTTGAAGTGGTTGATGATCGAGGTCCCGGAGAGACCCGAGTGCCAGCCAATGCCCAACCGGTTATGCCGACCGGCCACGGCGAGCCAACAGACCCGCTGGAAGGCGCTTCCAAGGCGGAACGCCGCGCATGGAGCAAGAAGAACCAAGCCAAGCTCGTGCGTGTGTGGAGTTCCACGAACGTGCGATACCTGCTAGGCCAGGGACGCATCAAAGACGCCGACACGATTCTGGGGCATCCGCACGCCGTGGAAGGCATTGTGGTGCACGGCGAGGAACGTGGACGCACCATTGGATTCCCGACGGCGAATTTGAGTGACAATGTGGCCGGTTATCTGCCGGTTGACGGCGTGTATGCAGGTTGGCTCGTTGACTTGGGATCGAAAACTGCAGAGAGCGATCATGCGGGAGCAGCGTCCGATGGTATTTCGCAACAGTTTGACTCGTCTTCCGTTGACGCCCGCCTTGCCGATCATTCGCCGTATCGTTGGCCCGCTGCGATTTCCATTGGCACCAAGCCGACCTTCAACGAGGCGACCGGAATGAACGATCGCGTGGTCGAAGCTTACGCCATCACTGACGATTGGCTTGATTTGTACGATCATCAGGTGCGTGTGGAATTTACAGGATTCCTGCGTCCGCAAATCAAGTTCGATTCCGCACAGGATCTGATCGACGAGCTGAAGCGCAATGTCGAGGAAACCAAGCGAATTACTGCCTGATTCTAATCGCAATAATAATTACGATAATGACAGTGATTAATGAATGCTGATATTTTCGATAAAAACGTATCAGCATTCAAAAAATAGTGGGGCTCTTACGTAAGAATCTACGTAAGAGCCCCACTAGTATAGGTTAAAAAACATAATGTATATGCTTCGCGTGCATACATGCGAAAACGGTATGTAGGGTGTGTGCTATCGCAACATGGCGCTAAGCGCATCCTGCAATGTGTCGACCTGAACGATCGACAATCCGGGAATTGCGATTTCTCTACGTAATGTCGGCACTACAGCGGTGGTGAAGCCAAGACGGGCAGCCTCGCGCAACCGGTATTCCAGTCGCGGCACCGGGCGCACCTGCCCGGTCAACGAAATCTCGCCGATCGCACACGTGGTGCGGCCGATCGCCTTCGACTTAGCGGCGCTCGCCAACGCGCCCACAATCGCCAGATCGCAGCCCGGCTCACGTGCCTGACCTCCGGCAATCGTGGAAATATAGAGATCGTTTGCCAGAAGATTGACGTTGCCATGCCTGTATAGCACCGCCACCAGCATGGCGATGCGGTTCGCGTCCACGCCATTCGCCGCACGGCGAGGCGTCGGCAATACCGATTTGGTGACCAACGACTGCACTTCGATGGGCAGGCTGCGGTGGCCGTCCAAGGTGAACGTCACGCACGTGCCCTCCACCGGAGCGGAACTGGCGGAATTGGATGATGAAAGAAAAAGCCCAGACGGGTCCGTCACCTCTTCGATGCCTTCGCCGCTCATATCGAAACAGCCGACCTCATCGGTGGGACCGAAACGATTCTTCACCGCGCGCAGCATGCGAAGCGCGGTTTCAGCGTCCCCTTCGAATTGGCAGACCACATCAACGAGATGCTCCAACGTGCGCGGACCGGCAATCGAGCCGTCTTTGGTGACATGACCGACCAGTAATACTGGAATATCAAGCGTTTTTGCAGTGTCGATCAGGGCGCTCGCCACTTCGCGCACCTGCGTCGACCCTCCGGAAATTCCGTCGACTTCCTGCGAGACGATGGTCTGCGCGGAATCGACGATGGCCAGCGCAGGCTTGCTTTGCTCGATCAGTCCGAGCACGGTAGACAGGTCGGTGGTGGCGGCCAGTAGCAGATTCGGCTCGACCGCGCCTATGCGTGATGCCCGCATACGCACCTGCGCCTGCGATTCCTCGCCGGAAATATACAGTACCGTGTTGCGTTCCGGTTGCGCCGCGCAAAGACGGGCCACGTTGCCGGCGGTTTCCAGCAGCAGTGTCGATTTGCCGATGCCTGGCTCGCCTGCGATGAGCGTCACGGAGCCGGGTACGATGCCGCCGCCGAGTATGCGGTTGAATTCCGTGAAACCCGTGCTGATTCTGGAAATGTTTTCCGTGCCGATTTCCGTGATGGGCTTTGCGGTGGAAGCGGGCACCGTATGCGATTGCGTGCGCGATGTGCGCCCGGGGGCCGCGGTGCGTTTCGAAGCGGCGGGACGGGCCTCGTGAAATTCCTCGATGGTGCCCCACTGGCCGCATTCGGGGCAGCGGCCCAGCCATTTCGGGCCGTTCCAGCCGCATTCGGAACATACAAATTGTGAGGACGTCTTTGCCATACCGCCGACAATACGGATATTTTGGGACAAGTGTTCGCCGCGATGTTAAGGGGGTACTGATGTGAGGGTGCTGCGCGATTGTGTCGTCCGGATTTGAGCGTCTTGCGGATGTGAAAGAATAACAGCCATGTCTAATACGCAAACTTCCTCTTCTCACGGCAAGCTGATTGTGGCTGTCGTTGCCGCCGCCTTGGTAGTTGTACTCGCTTTGGTATCCGCTTTTATTTGGCCCGGCTGGGCGTTGAACAAGGGTGACGAGGCGAACTCCCAAGGCACCACTTCTCAGGGCGCGTCGCAGGACGCCTCCGAGCCGACCACGCCGTCCATAGACGCGGTGGCTTTGCCGGATGATGCCAGCGAACTGCTGAAGGCCATGCCTGATTCCGTGCTGAATTTCGCACGTACCAAGGCCGATGCCAGCACTTCCTGGAGTGGTGCGTCTCCGGTTGAGGAGTACACGTTGACGTATTCAACCGGTAAGGACGGTCAGGAAGTCACTCTTGAAGTGGCTCAGTGGTCCCAGGACGAGGATGCGCAAAGCCTGTACGACAATCTGACTGGCGCCATGACCGGCAAGGAGCTGGGCAGTGGCAATGTGAAGGTTTCCGGCGAGGCTACCGGCGCCTACAGCGCTAAAACCGATCCGAACGATGAGACCAAGGCCATCGCCGTTTGGCGTAACGATACCGTGGTGTTCCAGGCCACTGGTGCCAAGGATTCGGTGCAGCGCTTCTACCAGCAGTTCCCGCTGTGACATTTGGTGGTCGGATACTAGACTCGCATGATGCACGCATGATTCAGTCGTGGCTTATGAGGGTTGTGGTTTAATCTGATTTTCCAATAAAAAGGTGTGTGCTTCCACCATATGAATGCGGTTGTGCGCGTTCGTCCCCGAAGCAGTGTAGTATTGGGCAAGTTGCAAACTTTTACCCTTTGAGTTTAAGAACGGAGGCTGAGATGGGCTCGGTCATCAAGAAGCGCCGCAAGCGCATGAGCAAGAAGAAGCACCGCAAACTGCTTCGTAAGACTCGCCACCAGCGCAAGTAGTCTTCAGGCGCGGTTGAAGCGTCGCTTAAACAAAATCCCGTATATCTTTTTGATATGCGGGATTTTTGCATATCTCAAGGAAATAAACGAAAATTATGAAAACGAAATCATAAGCAAAAATGCAACATTAACGTCAATAGATGCAAATGAGGCTGTGCGCTCGATGTGAACGCACAGCCTCATAAGGATTCGCGGAACTTCCGCTACTGCTCTAATCTCACTTGTTGGAGTTGGTGAGCACGCGTGGGCCGTTCGGGTCGCCCACGATGACCTGATCCACCATGTGCAGGAACAGGCCGTGCTCCACCACGCCGACGGTGTTGATGAGGTCGTCGGCCAGAGCTTCCGGGTGTTCGATGCGCTCGAGGTGCAGGTCGACCACATAGTTGTTTTCGTCGGTACGCACCGGCTTACCTTCGGCGTCGAGGCGCAGCACCGGCTTGTATCCGCGTGCTTCGAACCTCTTGACGACCTGGCCTGCGCCGAACGGAATCACCTCGACCGGCAGCGGGAACTTGCCAATGGTATCGACGACCTTGGATTCGTCCACGATCCACACGATCTTGTTGGAGTTGGTGGCCACGATCTTCTCCCACAGCAGGGCAGCGCCGCCGCCCTTGATGCCGTTGAAGTTCTTGTCGACTTCGTCGGCGCCGTCAATGGTCACGTCGATGTGATCAACATCATCGATGTCGACGATTTTGATGCCGTAGCCTTCGGCCTGCTCCTGGGTGCGGCGAGAAGTGGTCACGCCGGTGAACTTCAGGCCTTCCTCCTGTACGCGGCGACCGAGCTCGTCGACTAGGAAACGCACGGTCGAGCCGGTGCCCAGACCTGCGATCATGCCGTTCTGAATCAGCTTGGCAGCTTCGATGCCGGCTGCTTTCTTCAATGCGTCCTGCTGTGCCTTGTCCATGATCCTCCTTCGATATGGGGTTAAGACCGTCTCCATATTATCGGATGTGTTGATTTTTGTGCGTTTGTCGACATGTCTTGACCGATGATGTGCAATTAATTGCCGACAAATGTTTTCACGAGATGTTTCACGTGCTTTTTTGGATGGGGGGATATGGGCTCCGATGCACGATTCCATTAATTGTGTTTGACTGCGAACGGCGCGTCCTCCAATACCAGTGTGCCATCGCCCTGCACATACCCTTCCACCGCGATGTAGCCGCGAATACGGCGGAGCCTGCCGTCGAACGTAGGACTGGAATTTGGCGGGGGCGTGAAACGAATGGTACCCGACACTGACAGTCCCGAAGGGCTTTTCCGGCGTGGTTGCTGGGATTGTTGCGGTTGCATCGCCGATTGCGGTGCGTCTGCCAGCGATTCCTGTGTTTCTGGTGATTGCAGGGAGTCGGCGGTTTCATCGGACTGCGTCGCCGATTGCTCGGACTGTGTTGGCTGCAGCGTTCCGCCGGATGTGTTTTTCGCGTCTTCACGCGGGAAATAATCCGTTTTGATCAGCATTTCCGCATACGATTTGCGTGGTGCGGTGGTATCGGATTGCGTAGAGTCAGACGTCGTGGTATCCGATGGCGTGGAGTCGGATACCGCCGTGGCAAGCACTGTGGTCGGTTCCGGCATTTCGTCGGATTCTGCCGGCATTCCGTTGGGAGGCAGCGGCAACGTCGCCTCGTCGGGAGTGGGGTAGCCTTCGGGCTCCACCAGCATGTCCGCTACGGAACGTGGCCGCGGTTCCGGATCGGACACACCTATCAGATCGTCGGCCAGAGAGCCGCCGGCAGATTCGCCCTGCCCGCGTCCGATATGGTATTCGTCCGAAGTGATCTTGCCGTCGAGCAGCATCTGGGCGTCGTCGGGAACATCAATGCCTTGCGAGTATTCGGAAGCCAGCAGCGACTGCCAACCCTCCAAGGGAAGATATCCTTCGCGAACCTTCGAACGGCAATCGCCAGCATAAGTGCGCGCAAGTTCATCCACCTTCTCATTGCCCGCATTGCCGGCATGGCCCTTGACCCATACGAATTTCACCGATCCAGGACGTTTGGAAATCTCGGCGTCGATCGCGCGAATCAAATCCGCGTTCTTCACTGGCTTCTTCTGCGAGTTCTTCCAGCCGTTCTTCTTCCAGCCATGCACCCACGTGGTGGAACAGTTGATCGCATACTGCGAATCGGTTTCGATCACCAACGGTTCGGAACCGGGATGCGCGCGCAGCGCCTCTAACACCGCGCACAGTTCGCCGATCTGGTTGGTGCCGTTCGTTGCTCCGCCGGCGTCGCAATCGCCCTCATGGTGGTGCCCCGGCTTGCCGCCCGTCGCGAGTTCGTGATCGGCCCAACCCCAACCCATCGGACCATTCGGGTTACCCAAAGCGGAACCGTCTGTAGAAACCGTAATCGTCATGCCTCTACCCTACGAAAGCCATGCGACTCGCTCCACGTCTGTTCGCAAAGGGAAAGGGCATCCATGCGGGGTGCTAATCGTCCAGGCAGAGCATGACCGAAGCCTGGAACGCGCCATCGCCATAATCGAATGTGGCCGTGCCATGGTGCCGTTCGGCCGTCCCTCGTACGGTTTCGGCGTCCAGACCGGTGCCGCCGTGCTTCGTCGAGACGGGCCTCCATCGCGTTTTCCAATAGACGACAAAAGGTCCGTTCCATTTTAGGGAACGGACCTTTTGCTTGCGTCACGGTCACATATCGACCGCAATTATTGTATGGCGATTAAGCCGAATGTCACTCGGCCAGGGCCTTGTCTACGACTTCGGTGGCTTCGGCAAGCACCTTGTCGAGGGCCTCCGGGGATTCGAAGGACTCGGCATACACCTTGTAGATGTTTTCGGTGCCGGATGGGCGTGCCGCGAACCAGTTGTTCTCGGTGGTGACCTTCAGGCCGCCGATCTTGGCGTTGTTGCCCGGAGCCTCGGTGAGCTTGGCGGTGATGTCTTCGCCGGCCAGCGTGGTGGCAGCAACGTCGTCGCCGGAAAGCTTGGCGAACTTCTGCTTCTGCTCCAACGTGGTCGGGGTATCGATGCGCTTGTACCAGCTTTCGCCGAAGCGTTCCACCTGCTCCTGATGCAGCTGTGCCGGGTTCTTGCCGGTCTTGGCGGTGATTTCCGCAGCCAGCAGATCCGGGATCAGACCGTCCTTGTCGGTGGTCCACACGCGGCCGTCCTTGCGCAGGAAGCTCATGCCGGAGCTCTCTTCGCCGCCGAAGGCGACTTCGCCCTTGAACAGCGGGTCGACGAACCACTTGAAGCCGACCGGAACCTCAACGAGCTTGGCGTCGATGGAAGCGGCCACGCGGTCGATCAGGGAGGAGGAGACCAGCGTCTTGCCGATGCCGGCGCCTTCCGGCCAACCCGGGCGATTGCCGCCGAACAGATACTCCACGCACACGGCGATGTAGTGGTTCGGGTTCATGACGCCCCAGTTCGGGCATACGATGCCGTGGCGGTCGGCATCCGGATCAGTGCCGCCGACCAGGTCGTACTTGTCCCAAGCGCCGTTGTTGAGGGAATCGACCAGACCCTTCATGGCGTACGGGGAGCTCGGATCCATGCGGATCTTGCCGTCGTGGTCGATGGTCATGAAGCTCCAGGTCGGGTCGACCTGCGGGCGCACCACGTCGATGGTCAGGTTGAACTTCTCGTTCATCAGCGGCCAGTAGTTGACGGAAGCGCCGCCGAGCGGGTCGATGCCCAGACGCACGCCGGAGGAACGGATCACGTCGAAGTCGATGACGTTCTCCAGATCTGCGACGTAGTGCTCACGGAAGTCGAAGCGCTCGACCAGATCGGACTTGACGGCCTGTTCGAACGGAACACGCTTGATGTTCTTGAAATCGCCGAGCAGCTCGTTGGCGCGGTCGGCGATGGCGTTGGTGACGTCAGCCGGAGCCGGGCCGCCGGTGACCGGATCGTACTTGAAGCCGCCATCGGTCGGCGGGTTGTGCGACGGGGTCACGACGATGCCGTCGGCCAGGCCTTCGCCGGTGAAACGCTGTGTGCCGTCCGCTGCGCGGTTATGGGTCAGGATGGCCTGAGACACAACCGGGGTCGGAGTGAAGTCGTCTCGGGAGTCGATGCGCACGGTCACGCCGTTGGCGACGAGCACTTCGATGGCGGTTTTCCAAGCCGGCTCGGACAGGGCGTGGGTGTCGCGGCCGATATACAGCGGGCCGGTCACGCCGGCCTTCTTGCGGTATTCGGCGATGGCCTGGGTGATGGCCACGATGTGGGCCTCGTTAAACGAGGTTTTCAGGGACGAGCCACGATGTCCGGAGGTGCCGAAGGAGACACGCTGCTCGGGAACGTTGGGATCGGGGACGACGTCATAGTACTTGCCGATGACCTCGTCGACATTGATCAGATCTGCTGGGGTGGCGGGCATTCCCGCATTGTTTGCAACCATAGCCACTATTCTGCCACGCTTTTGCTGCGAATGTGCGTAATTGTCCCATTACGTGCGATGAATACGTTATCTGTTTATTGCATGTTTGGATATAAATATAAGAATTTTCGCTAGTGATGGATTGTGTTCTCGGTTGATTTGCGCAATGTCAGATGATGGTGTATAGTTCTGTGCTATTCGACTGAAGCAGGGTTGCTAGTCAACATAATGACGCAAGACCTGAGATATGGCTTAACCATAGCCATATCTCAGGTCTTTTTTGTTGCCCGAAGCAGTGTTGCTTGGATCGAATCGGTTGTAAGGGAAAGAAAGGAAAACAGGATGGCTGGCTCACTTGCATCGCAGATCATCACTGCAATCGGTGGTCCTGAAAACGTTCGCAGCCTGACGCATTGTGCCACTCGACTGCGCTTTGAATTGGTTGACGCATCCAAGGTCGATCAGAACGGTCTCGAGCACATGCAAGGCGTGCTCGGTGCGGTGCCGCAGAGCGGTGACCGTTTCCAGGTCGTCATCGGCGGTGGCGTTGCCACCGTGTACGAAAACATCATGCATCTGCCTGAAATGGCCGGTGTCGGTGGTGCCTCCGCGTCTGGCGATGGTCAAAAGAGCAATGCCGACGTCAAGGCCGAAGCCCGTTCCAAGGCTCGCGGCAAGGTGGCCTGGCTGGACTCCTTCTTCGAGTATCTCGCCGATTCCTTCCGCCCGATTCTGGGCGTGCTGCTCGGCGCTTCCATCATCATCGCGCTGGTCAATCTGCTTATTTCGCTTAACGTTATTCCGAATGACGAGGCCTCCGCAGGCTGGGTGTTCGTGAAAGCCATCTGGAAGGGTGTGTTCTACTTCCTGCCGATCATGGTCGCCTACAACGCGGCCAAGAAGCTTAAGGTCGACCCATGGCTGGGTGGTGCCATCATGGCCATCCTCATGACCCCGCAGTTCACCGGCCTGATGGATGCCAAGACCACCACGTGCGTGGAGAACGCCGCTCTAGGCACCAAGTCTTGCACGGCCAACATATTCGGTCTGCCGATGGCGTTGAGCGACTATTCCGGCAACGTATTCGTGCCGCTGCTCATGGCCGCCGTACTTGCTCTCGTCTACCACGGACTGAAGAGGATCATCCCCGAAAGCGTCCAGCTGGTCTTCGTGCCGTTCTTCTGCATGATCATCGTTGGCGCGCTGACGGCCTTCATCATCGGCCCTATCGGCGTGTGGGTCGGCAACGGCCTCGGCGTTGGCTTGGCCTGGATGAACACCCATGCCCCGTTCATCTTCGCCATCATCATTCCGATGCTGTACCCGTTCCTCGTGCCGCTCGGTTTGCACTGGCCGCTCAACGCCCTGATGCTCATGAACATCCAGACTCTCGGCTACGACTTCATCCAAGGCCCGATGGGCGTGTGGAACTTCGCCTGCTTCGGCACTACCGCTGGCGTGCTCTTCCTTGCTGTGCGTGACAAGGACAAGGCCATGCGCCAGACCGCTCTGGGTGCGCTCGCGGCCGGCCTGCTCGGTGGCGTTTCCGAACCGTCCCTGTACGGTATCCATCTGCGTTACAAGCTCATCTACAAGCGCATGCTGGTGGGCTGCGGTCTCGGTGGCGTCGTCATCGCTATTCTTGGTTGGCTTTTCCCGTCCGTCACCGCCGCCGGCCAGACCGTGCACGGCGTGACCACTACCACCTTCGCATTCACCTCGCTGCTGACCATTCCGGTCTTCAACCAGATGTGGGTGTATGCAGTGTCCATCGCCGTGTCCTTCCTCACCACCTTCCTTCTGATCATCACTTTCGATTACCGCACTCCGGAACAGAAGGCTGAAGTGCTGGCCCGCGCGGCCGCCGATCAGAAAGCCGCTGTCTCGTCTGTCGAAGCCGAGGGAGCCGCTCCAGCTGTTGCCACCGCGACTGCCACTGCTGCTGCCACCAAGACCGAAGCCTCGGTTGCTGCCACCACCACCGTGGTGAACGCGCCGGTCGCCGGTCATGTGATCTCCTTGGACGAAACTGGCGATCCGGTGTTCGCATCCCGCGCGCTCGGCGAGGGCGTCGGCATCCAGCCGGCCGATAGCGAAGTCGTGGCCCCGGTATCCGGCGTGCTGCAGACCGTCGCCGAAACCGGTCACGCATTCGGCATCAAAACCGATGATGGCGTGGAGGTGCTCGTGCACGTCGGCATCGACACGGTGAAGATGAACGGCGAAGGCTTCAATGTGAAGGTCAAGGCCAACGAACATGTGAACGCGGGGGACACCCTCGTTGTCGTCGACTTTGATAAGGTTAAGGAAGCTGGATACAGCACCACCACGTTGATGACGGTGCTGAACACAGTGGCCTTCGCGTCCGTCGCACCAAAGACCGGCGTCGACGTTAAGGCCGGTGAGTCGGTGATCGACATTCAGCACTGACCAATCGCATAGTCGGAAAGGGCCGACGTGGACGTTCTTCGCGTATTCAACAATAATGTCGTACTGGCAAAAGACGGCAATAGTGAGGTGATTCTCACCGGTCGAGGCATAGGCTTCCAAGCCAAGCCCGGACAGCATGTCGATGACGCGAAGATCGTCCGTCGGTTCATTCCCGCAGATGGCAAGGATCCCGACCATATGGCCCAACAGGTGGCCGGGATCCCACCCGAAATCATTCGTCTCGTTACGGACGCCATGAACCGTGCAGGCCTGAAGGAACAGGCCGACCGGCAGCCTGCATTGGTGCTGGCATTATCCGACCATATTTGCGGTGCGATTCGCCGATCGCAAAACAAACAGACCATCGAATATCCACTGGAAGCCGAAGTGCGTTCGCTCTACGCGAGCGAATATGCCAAAGGCAAAGCTCTGGTCGATGCGATGAACACGTATCTGGGCGGCGCCCTGCCGGACTGCGAAGCCGTGGCTTTGGCCCTGCACTTGGTCAATGCGGGCTTCTCCACCGGCGACCTTTCCGCCACATATACCATGACCGGCGTCATCCAGCAAATACTGACGGTCATCGAAGGCTATTACGGCATCAACCTTGACCAGAATAGCGTCAATGTGGCGCGTTTCATCACGCATCTGCGCTATCTTTTCGTGCGCATTCACCAACATGAACAGCTTGATGACGAGCCTGAACCAATCGTGGAATCCATCAAAACCTCGTATCCGAAAGCATCGGATTGCGCAAACAAACTCGCGATCATCATCAAAATGCGATTGAATGCAAGTCTTTCGCAAGCGGAAATCGCCTATCTTACCTTGCATGTCGCACGAGTGACTTCTTATGCGGCGGGATCGCATAAGAATGACAATATCAATGCATAACCTGCATAAAATGCATAATCGTCGTAATAAATAATTATTGATAATTACGATTAATAGTTACTGATTTACACTGGTAGTATTGGCTTCGGGTGCTTCCGGCACACGCACGCACAACGACTTACGCTCCACACTGAAACGAATATGCTGCGTTTCGGGAAGCATATCGCCGTCAACCTGCGCCAAAACAGGCTTCTCCAACTTGATTTCCGCGCTGACGCCCTGAATCTGGTCAACCGTGGAATTCGTGGAGAACGGACTCTGCTGTGCCTTGCCGGTGATGGTCTGATGCAGTACATCACCAAACAGATTCGCCCAACCGATCAAACCGCCGGACGTGTCAATAATCTCATAATCGAGGATGCCATCATCGTATACGGCGTCAGGCATGAGTGAAAACACCGGAATCTGTCCGCAATTGCCGGCCATGAACGTGCGGAACGTCAGTCCGTGCGTTGTGTGCGTGCTGCCATCCGCGCTGGTAATGGTCACGTCGCCCTTGTACTTCGGGGCGAACAGGTTCTTCACGCCCGACACGAAATAGGCGAGCCAGCTGATGTTCTTCTTCAACTCAGGATCGGTGTCGTCGATCATCACCGCATCGAAACCGATGCCTGCGATAATGAGGAACGCATGACCATGATCGGCGGTTTCATCATCGAGCAACGTCAAACGGCCGACATCCACCAAACGCGAGCCGTGAGACGTGGCAACGGTCAACGCAGCATCGATATCATCTACGGGAATGCCCATATTGCGGGCAAACAGATTGCCGGTGCCAATAGGGATGATGCCCAGCGCGTGACCGGTTCCCGAAAGCGCGCTCGCCACCGTGCGCACCGTGCCGTCGCCTCCGACCGCGACCACCACATCGGCGCCATGCTCTAACGCCTCCAACGCACAGGCGCGACCATCCTTATCAAGCTGTGTTTCGATATATTCGATCTGCGTAAGATGCTTCGCCTCGCAGAACTCCTGAATATGCTGCTTGCGCTGTTCCGCCTGGGGCTTCGACGGATTGATCACGAACGCATAGTGCACCTGATCGTCGTCGCGTTTGTCGAGCTGCTCGGCAAACCTACGGTGCTTATATGCACGCACCGCGAAAAAGGCGGCCGCGCACACCGCTGCAACCGCAAGGACGACAATCACAATGATAACTGGCATAGGCATGTCACCTATTTTTCACGTAAGACGTGAAAAAAGCGAATCAAGCACGATTTATTCGACGATTCCTGCACGTTGTATACAAAAATGGAAGGTTTGCGGCGAGTGTCGGCTTTCAGCACTAGTCTAGAAAACATGCTTGATATCCAATTCATTCGTGAACATGCTGACGTTGTTAAGGAATCCCAGCGCAAGCGTGGCGAATCGGTCGAACTGGTCGACGAGGTGCTGCGCTCCGACGAGGTTCGTCGTTCCTCTCTGAAGGAATTCGAGGCTGCCCGTGCGCAGCAGAAGGAAATCGGCATGAAGGTCGCCGCGGCTCCGGCCGACGAAAAGGCCAAGCTGATTGCCGAAACCAAGGAACTCTCCCAGAAGGTTTCCGAATACAAGGCCGCAGCGGACGCCGCAGCCGAAGAGTACACCACCGCCATGTGGAAGCTCTCCAACGTGGTTGAGCCGGAAGCTCCGGAAGGCGGCGAAGACGATTACGTGGTGGTCAAGAAGGTTGGCCAGATTCGCGATTTCGCAGCTGAAGGCTTCGAACCGAAGGACCACCTGACCCTCGGTCGTGGCGTTGCCGGCATTGATATGGAACGTGGCGTGAAGGTCGGCGGCTCCCGCTTCTACTTCCTGCGCGGCCAGGTGGCCCGCATGCAGATAGCCATGCTTACCATGGCTGTGGACCAGGCTCAAGAGCACGGCTTCACGCTGGCCATCACCCCGACGTTGGTGCGTCCGGAAGTGATGCGCGGCACCGGCTTCCTCAACTCCCACGCCGACGAAATCTACCGTCTGCGCGAACCTGACGAGCAGTACTTGGTCGGTACCTCCGAAGTGGCGCTCGCAGGTATGCACGAGAACGAGATTCTCGACCTGTCCGACGGTCCGCTGCGCTACTGCGGCTGGAGCTCCTGCTACCGCCGCGAAGCAGGTGCTGCTGGCAAGGATACTTCCGGCATCATCCGCGTGCACCAGTTCGACAAGGTGGAGATGTTCGTCTACACCAAGCAGGAGGACTCCTACAAGGAGCATGAGCACCTGCTGGCCATGGAGCAGGAGATGCTCGGCAAGGTTGAGGTGCCGTACCGCATCATCGATACTGCTGCCGGCGATCTGGGCTCTTCCGCAGCACGTAAGTTCGATTGCGAAGCTTGGGTTCCGACCCAGGGTCGCTACCGCGAGCTGACTTCCACCTCCAACTGCACCGAATACCAGGCCCGTCGCCTGAACATTCGCGAACGTATGGAAGATGGCGGCACCCGCGCCGTTTCCACGCTGAACGGTACGCTGGCCACCACTCGCTGGCTGGTCGCCATTCTCGAGAACCACCAGCAGAAGGACGGCTCCATCGTCATTCCGCAGGCCATGCGTGCCTACATGGGTGGCAAGGAAGTCATTGAGCCGACCAAGTGGGAAGCCTGATTCCACAACTTCCTTACGCTGTGATATATTGACATCTTGTGTGTTGGCAGTGATGTCGACACACAAAGGGTAGGTGTCTGAGCGGTCTAAAGAGACGGTCTTGAAAACCGTTGAGGTGCAAGCCTCCGCGAGTTCGAATCTCGCCTTACCCGCCTACAAGGCTTACTGAGAGCGTCCTAAGCTCCCAGTAAGCCTTTTTTATTGCTGCAATCCGGACAAACTCCGCCCAAGTTCGGCTCAGCACCGTCCAAGTTTCAATTCTTCCAGTTGCTGGAGGTTTTTCCCGCTGGGGGAGCCGGTATACGTCCACTTTCTTCCAGTGACTGGAAGGATTGGGAAGGGATTGTGATGTTGTTCGGTGTACGATCAGGCTGAGTTGTGAGAAAGGCTGCTGCGACTATGCGTAAGAATGGGATGCAAATGAAGGACCGGGCGATGGGAGCTATGGCTGGGCTTGCGTTGGGCGATGCGTTGGGAATGCCTACGCAAAGCATGTCAGCCGAGCAGATTCGCCAGTATTACGACGGTCCGATTACGAAACTTATGAATGCCGTGCCGCAGCAGCCAATCGCACCGAATATGAAAGCTGGTGCCGTCACCGACGATACAGAACAGGCTTTCGTACTCGCACAGCGACTTATCGACGATAACGGCTGCATTGATAACACCCGATATGCCCACGATCTGCTGCAATGGGAAGCTGCGATGAAGGCCAAGGGGTCGCTTGACCTGCTGGGACCTTCCACCAAAGCAGCGCTGCAAAAACTTACCGAAGGCGTAAGTTTGGAAGAAACCGGCCGATTCGGCACCACCAACGGCGGTGCAATGCGTGCCACGCCGGTGGGCATCGCATTCCGTCCAGGCCAAGCGCTCACCGACGCCGCCTGGCGATCCTGTGTGGTGACGCATAACACGGTGCAGGGCATTGAAGCGACCACTTTGGTGGCTGCGGCGGTGAGCTTTGCTATTGAAGGAGAACGTGACTTTTTGCACCTCGCGGTGGAATTCGTGCAGAAGCTTCCGCGGCGTGGCAATTGGTCGGCAAAGGCTTCGGTGCTTGCGCGCGTGCAATATTTCATGAATTGGGCCGAAACTGATGGATGCAGACTCAATGACGACGAATTCGCTGCTGTGCTGCAACGGGATTGCGGTACCAGCGTGGAGTCAAACGAGTCCGTGGCCGCCGCTTTCGCCATTGCGGCGCGTTTTTTTGACGATCCCACGCATGCTTTGTGTTTCGCGGCTTCTGTCGGTGGTGACACTGACACCATTGCGGCTATTACGGGTGCGATGCTGGGGGCGTGGCATGGTATGCAAGGTTTCGACAAAACCATGCTTGATCAGGTGCTTTCACAACTTGCTGAAGATAATCACCTTGATTTGGTCGGCGCTGTTACGTCACTAAGCGCGTTACGTGATGATAGTGCGCTTAATGATGCAGATATCGTTTGATCTGCAGGAGCCGTGGTTGGCGAAACTATGACGAAAGTGCGAAAGACATTGCAATGACTGGAAAAGTTATTTCTCTTGGACAGGTTATTGTCGATCTGACCATGAATGTGGACGCGGTGCCGCGTGCGGGTGAAGATGTGTTCGCCGGCAATGTGCAAATGCAGGTTGGTGCCAGCTTCAACACGCTGTATGCCGTTCGCCGCATGGGCGTTAAGGCGTCTCATGCTGGTGTGATTGGTACGGGGCCGTGGGCTTCGCAGATTCTACAAACGTTGGAAAATCAGGGAATTCAGCATATTGGCAAGCGGGATGCCGTGCGCGATTCGGGATTTTGCGTGGCATTGACCGACGCGAATGCTGAACGGACGTTTATTTCGACGAGAGGCGCGGAAGCATACGGCAGTGTTGATGCGTTCGATTCTGTGAATCCAGAAAAGCAGGATGTCGTGCATGTGAGCGGATACACGTTGGTGCATCGCACGGCGGACGCACTGCTTGCTTTTGCGAAAAGAACGACTGAGCATCGCGAGTTTACTGTAGTATTCGATCCTTCTCCGATGATCGCGACAGTTGATGATGACGTTTTCCGTGTGATGCTCGCATATCGTCCGATATGGTCGTGCAATAAACGCGAGGCAACGTTGATTGCGCAACGTTTGGTGGCGCTCGATAATGGCAATTCTTGCGATTGCAAAGTTTCGCAGGATATTCTGCAAGCGATTGAGAACGCGAATGTCGATGAAGAGACGGTTGCGTGGCTGTGCAATCGATTGCGATCTCCTGTAATCGTTCGCGTGGGCGCGGATGGTGCGTGGTTGGCGATTCCCGGTGACGAAGCGCTGCGAATTCCTGGTTTTCCAATGAAAGCGGTGGATACCAATGGCGCCGGTGATTGTCACGCGGGTGTGTTGTGCGCCCTGCTGTGCGAAGGCGTGCCGTTGAAGGATGCTGTACGTTGCGCCAATGCTGCTTCGGCGTTGGCTGTAACGCGATCGGGGCCGGCTACCTGCCCTGATCGAAAGGAGGTTGAGCGGCTCCTGGGAAGGGTGTTCTAAGACTTATGGTATAAATGACTATAAGTGGTTATATCATGTGCGCGATTGCGTTGAAGCGGCGTGCATATAGCCTGTCTGCAGTGTCGTGCGGCAGATTCAAGGAGATTGGATTCGTATGAGCAATGAGAAAGGAACCCTCTCCATTGAGGAGCAGGGCATTGACACCATTTCTGAAGAGGAACGTAAAGGCACGCCAGCCAGCCTGTTCTGGCCTTGGTTTGCTGCCAATGTTTCCATGTTCGCCATGTCGTACGGCGCGTGGGCGCTCGGTTTCGGCATTTCGTTCTGGCAGGCCACCGCCATGACCATTATTGGCGTGGTTGTCTCGTTCCTGCTGGTCGGCATCATTTCTATCGCGGGCAAACGCGGCAACGCGCCCACCATGGTGCTCACCCGCGCCACGTTCGGTGTGGAAGGTGCCAAAGTGCCAGCGGCGCTGAGCTGGATCGCCACATTAGGCTGGGAGATTTCACTGACCACCACCGCTGTGCTGGCATTATCAAGCACCATCGAAAAACTCGGTTGGGGCTCTGGTGCCGCGCCCAAGATTATCTCCACCATTGTGGTGGTCGGCCTTGTAGTGGTCGCAGGTATTTTCGGATACGACCTGATTATGCGCTGCCAGCAGGTCATCACCATCGTGACCGGTGTGATCACTGTCGGTTTCTTTATTCTCGGCTGGGGGCATATCGACTTTTCCGCCATTAACTCGGTTCCGACGGGATCATTGCCAGCCATGCTCGGCTGCTGCTTCTTCGTGATGACCGGCTTTGGCTTGGGCTGGGTAAACATCGCTGCCGATTACTCGCGCTATCTGCCGCGCAAATCCTCCAATGGCGGCATTGTGTTCTGGACCACATTCGGTGCGTCCATTGCCAATGTGTTCCTGATTTTCTACGGTCTGCTGCTCGCGGTTTCCAATGCCGACATGGCTGAAAACGTTGGAAATGATCCGATTGGAGCCATGGCTTCCATTCTGCCGACCTGGTACTTGATTCCGTACACCATCGTGGCCGTGCTCGGTTTGATGTCCGGCTCCATTATGGACAATTATTCCAACGGGCTTGCGCTGCTGTCGTTCGGTGTGAAGTTGCCTCGTACCGTGGCTGCCGCGCTCACCGCCGCTTTGACTGTGCTTGGTGTGGTCTACGTGACTTTCTTCTCCGACACGTTCATTGGCCCGTTCCAAGGCTTTCTGACCACGCTCGGTGTGCCGATGGCCGTATGGGCTGGCATGTTCGTGGCCGATGTGATCATTCGCAAGAAGGATTACAGCACCGCTGATTTGTATGATCCGAAGGGGCGTTACGGTGCGTGGAACGGTAAGTCTTTCGCCATTCTTGTAGTCGGTACCGTGCTTGGTTGGGGATTGGTGGTCAACACTGCCGCCAGCTGGCTGAACTGGCAGGGTTATCTGCTGTTCCTTATCGGTGGCAAAGAAGGTAGTTGGGCTGCCGCCAATCTTGGTGTGATTGTTGCGCTGATTATTGGTCTTGCGGGATCGTTGATGTTCCAGCGTGGCGATATTGCCAAGCAGGAAGCTGATCTGCCGGTTTCGGAAGCATGAGTTGCTTATTGCGATAATACAAGGAAAGGAAAAGTCATGATTGCGGAAGATGAATGGCTGGTAGTTATCGACAGGCAGCGTGTTTTTGCGGAAAGTGAATGGTCCGCATGGGCTTGCCCGGACGGCTCCTATCACACTACTGATGAAGCGTTCGCACGATTGGCTAAGGCGTTCGGCGATCGTGTGGTCTACACGCGATATGTTGCGCCTGAGCCGCCGCAAAACGCTTGGGTTGATTATTTCAAGGATTGGCCGCAGTTTTTGGTTGCTCCCGACGATCCGATGTACGATCTCACCGCGGATACCGCGGAATTGGCGCAAGGCCATGCCGTGGTCAGTTGCGACACTTTCGGCAAGTGGGGAAGCGTGCTGAGCGAAGCCATTAAAGGCGCTAAAAAGATCACGGTATGTGGTGTCGCCACCGATTGCTGTGTGCTTACCACTGTGCTCGCCGCGGCTGACAATGGTGTAGCGGTGCGCGTTGCTGCTGACGCTTGTGCAGGCAGTTCGCCAGAAAACCATCAGATGGCATTGAACACCATGGCATTGTTCACGCCGCTGGTCACCGTTACCAACACTGACGCTATTCTGAAGTAAAAAATATCGCAAGCAAGCCATTTTCTGCGGGCTTACTGAAGTTTTTCAGTAAGCCCCGTTCATGTATATCGCAGCAAAACGGGTCTTCAAAAGCGTTTGAGAGTCCGGATTCCTCCATTTGTTGGAAGTTTTGTCTCGTTGTCGGCCCTGTGAGCGTCCAGATCCTCCCAGTGGGTGGGATGGGGTGAGGCGGGGTGAAAGGGAAGACTGATTGTTATACGATGCGGCGGTCGGCGGCCCAGCGGGTGAGTTCGGTGCGGTTTGACAGCTGCAGTTTGCGTAGTACGGAGCTGACGTGCGTTTCCACGGTTTTGATGGAAATAAACAGTTCCGCTGCCACTTCCTTGTACGTGTAGCCGCGCGCGATCAAGCGCATGACTTCCTGCTCACGGTTCGACAAGCGGTCCAGCTCGTCATCGTGGATCGGTCCACTTGCAGAGCCACCCATGCCAGCCGGTGAGCCATTTTGGAAGGCGGAGAGCACGAATCCCGCCAATTTCGGCGAAAACACGGCATAACCCTCATGTACTTGCTTGATGGAAGAAATCAAATCATCGCCGGAAATCGTCTTTGTCACATAGCCTTGCGCTCCGGCACGAATTACCGATCCGACATCCTGCGGTGAATCAGACACCGACAGTGCCAGAAATACGGTATTAGGGGAGTATGCGCGCGATTTCATGAGAATTTCAGCTCCGCCGCCGCCCTCACCGCCGGGAACATGCACATCAAGCAGCACCACATCCGGCTTCGTCTGCGCGATCATCGCCACCGATCCCTCAACATCGGACGACTGCCCGACGATGTCGAAATGCGGCTGCAGCGTTGCGATAACGCCCGCACGGAACATTTCATGATCGTCAACGATGGCGATACGTATCTGCTGTTCCTGCTCGTTCATTGCTGCTCCTCAAAATGGTTGGTAGGTTGATTGCTGAATTGATTGGTACGTTGATTGTTGGATTGACGGTTATGGTGGTTGGGAAAATCGGTTTGTTGTGAGTTGCTTTGCGGTTCGTGCGATTGCTGCGCATTCGTGTCGGCGGCTGCGGATGCGGGCATGTCTGCGATTGGCATATGCATGCGCACCTCCGTGCCCCATTGCGGTCTCGATACAATCTCCACTGTACCGCCACGTCGCTTGATTCGTCCGATAATCGATTCACGAATGCCAAGGCGATTCGCGGGAATCGCATTCACGTCAAATCCGTTGCCATGGTCGCGTACGAACACTTCCACAAGTTTGCTGCTTGCTTCGCAGTAGACGGAAATCGGCTCTCCTCCATGCGCTACCGCATTGATAAGCGCCTGTTGCGTGGCGTCAAGCAGCGCATCGGTTTGCGCGCTTGGACGTGCGTCGCCCACCGTCACCACTTCGATCGGCTTGCCATGCGTGTCTTCCACATGTGCGGCGATTTCTTTCAAACCGGCGTTCACGGAACGGTCAGACGTGGTGCGTTCCTGATACAGCCATTCACGCAATTCGCGTTCCTGCGAGCGTGCCAGCGAGAACACCGTCTGCTGATCGTCGGCATGCAACTGAATCAGCGCCAACGTTTGCAGTACGCCATCATGCAGATGCGCGGTCATGTCGGCACGTTCCTCTTCGCGTTCCTTCGATGCGCGTTCCGTACCTAAATCGCGAATCAGCGCCATGATCCATGGCACAATCGCAAGCAATACGCCAATCAGCAGTGCCAAACCGGCGCACAGTATGCGAATCATGGAAAACGCGTCAAAATGTATGCAGGAACTGACGTACAAAGCGTATGCGGCGAAAATAATCGCAATGCCGCCAAGCATCGTCCATAATTGACCTTCTTCGGCATTGAAACGCAACCAAGAGACGCCGATACCGACCAGACCAAGCAGCAGGGGCACAATCAGAGTGCGTTCAACACCGCCTGCGAACATGACGAAACAGATGGAAAGCAGTATCAGACCAGCTAATGCAAGCAAAGCGGGTTTTGGTGCTTTCTTCAGTGTCTGTTCAAGGTTTTCGCTGGAAGATTGCGTATTACCATACGTTTCGTCGTTGCGTTCAGTCGTATCTTCAAAAGATGGTGGTTGCGTGTGCTGACCATCTTGCGTAGCTGTAAAAGATTGATATTCCGGGGAAACGGGATATGTCCCGTACGGCATGTTGCCCCGGGAAAGCGGTGCTTGCCATGGCGAACGCTTGCCGGCAATAATGTACGTCTGCTGTATGGGGTCTCCCACGGGAAGTGCCATCCATAGGAAAATGTAAGCGATGAGCCCTGAACCGAACAGACATGTGGTGGCGAGGAAAAACAGGCGCACCCATAGCACGGCAATGCCCAAATGCATGCTGATTGCCTTGCATACGCCGGCTCCCATGCGTCCGTATGGAGGACGCATCAACGGCAGTTTGGCCGGCTGTGTCGGCATCGGACGTCCCTCATGCAGGGCTTGGTCGCAGCAGTAGCGCATATATACGGCGCTCGCCTGGTCGTACTGGCTTTGCGTGTACCACGGTTTTCCTAAGGATTTCATACTTCCATTGTGCCCTGTGAGGGACGCTGTTTCAGGGCATTCATATAGTGTTCAGGGCAGATTCAGGGTGTTCCCCGATACGTGTGGCACGCGCGGGTTGCTGTAATGGAACCATGAGCAATGCAAACAATGATCCGCTGGGCGATCGCGGCAACGCAGGGCCGCAGCCCGCTGCTGGACAACCGTATTATCAGCAGCCTGCGTACGGTTCGCCGCAACCTTCCCGCGGTGGCCGTTTCTTCGCGTGGATTCGTTCCAGCCAGGTCAAGCGTGGACACGACCGTTGGATTGGCGGCGTGTGCGATGGCATAGCACGTCGTCTTGGATGGAATACCACGTTGGTTCGTGCGCTTGTGGTGGTTGCCACGCTGTTTTTCGGCGCTGGTGCCGCGTTCTATGGTCTGGCGTGGTTTGTGCTGCCGGATGAGCGTGACAATCAGATTCTTGCTGAGGATTTGATTAACGGCAAGTGGGATTGGAATTGCATTGGCGCGTTGCTGTTCTGCATTGTGGCCATCTGTTTGCCGGGTGCGGGATGGCTTGCTTTCGCGTTGGCCGCGTTGGTGCTGTGGCTTCTGCTCAATAGGCAGATTTATGCGCCGAATGTTCGTCCAAATCAGTGTCAGCAGCCTCCGTATGGTCAGCCCCCATATGGTCAGGCTCCGTATGGTCAACCGCAATATGGTCGGCCTCAATATGGAAGGCCTCCGTACGGCCAGCCGGTACCTCCTGCATCGCCGTCTCCAGCGCAATCGAATCCTTATACCCAGCCGATGCAGGCGAGCGGCGCATATAACGGGGCGGCCAACACGGCTTCGTCACCGGAATCGCAATCGCCTCAGCCCCAACGCCTTCAGCCTCAACAGCCTCCATATCATGCCTACCAACAGCAGGCCAACGGTCCGGCCGCTTTTGCCACGGCCAATGTTCCTCCAACATTCACCGCTCCGGTAGCCCCGGTAGCGCAGACGCCTACGTCGCCAAGAAGGGGACGTCGTAAACCGGCTGGTCCGCTGCTGGTGTTGGTGATGTCCGGTCTCGCGTTGATCGCATACGCGCTATGCATATGGTGCGTTATGACGTACGGCATCCAAGGCGGGCAGCGGGGCATCGAATACACGTTGCAGGCATCCGCGGCATGCGTCGGTGGCATCTGCCTAGTGACGGGAATCGTTATTGTCGCGCTCGGATTCGTGGGCAGAAGAACGGGAGGATTGCATCCTCTGACATGGATATCCGTATTCATGTCGTTGGTCATGGTGATGGCTTTGGCGGGTTATTCGCTGTTCAGCCATCGGATTAACACGGGCATTCCCTCATCCTACAAGACGGTCAATGTGTCGGGAATGACCACCATGGGCTCCACCGCCAGTGAAATGAGCGAATACGAGCAGGGCATCGTCGCAAAAGGCAATGATTACGCCACCGACGTGTTGCATATCGACTTAAGCGATTACGCGAAAAACAACGGTCCACACAAAGTGGATCTTCAGGATGGCACGCAGGGCACAACTTCCTGCCCTACCGGAACGTTGAATGTGGTGGCCTCAAGCGCGCAGGTCGTGGTGACCTTGCCGAACGGTTGCTGGTGGACGTTCGGGTCTGACAGCAATTTCTATACCATCACCGATTTTGTCGGCAGTCCGGACGGGCTCACGTTGGATTCCGGCGAGGTCGGGTTCTCGATTCTGAGCAACGATTCCACGAAATCGATAGTGAAAAAGCGTGCGCTGGGAACTTACGATTGGAGTTGCGGCTCGTACGGAGACGAATCCGGCATCGAGGATTTCGATGATGAGGCCGATACGGAAGATGGCACGGATACCGGCACCGATTCCACTAGGACCGGTTCCCCCTTCAAAGACGGGAATGTGGACAAGGCCTACCGCGAAATCTACGACAATCATCAATATTGGCCGTGCTTCACCGGTGATGACAAGGCTCCGGTCATGCCAGCCGGACTGCAGATCAATACTATGGCAACGGTCGGCGGTAGTGTCGCGGTGCAGTATGCGTCCGACAACACATTGGGCAAAGCGGGAAAGGAGTGACCATGAGTGACGACAAAACCCAGGAAATGCCGGTTATGACGGATGCCGGAGATATGCCTACCGAAACGTTGCATACCGTGGATGCGCAGTCCACGTATGACCAGTCGCAACACAGTGGGCGTGCAACGCAGGATAATAAGCCGCGCGTGAAATCCGTTCCAGCGCAAAGCGTTCCGACTTATACCGCTTCGGCAGCCGGCGCGAATGGCGGGCACAAGAATCGGCAGATTGGAGACGACATCATCAGACCTTCCGGAAGAAGCGGTTCGACCATCGCGCTCGGCGTGTTCACGTGCTTCATGGGGGTGGTGACGTTGCTTTGCGGCATGCATGTGCCAATGAATCTCTGGTGGTGGGCCAGCGATCCGAAACAGTCCTTCGTGTTCCTGCTCGGAGGCATCGGCGTGCTGCTTATCGCCGTCGCCGTGATTTGGGCGATAGTCAGCGCGGTGCGTTCAAACCGATCCAAGAATGGAAACGATGTGGACAGCGACGATCCATTCGACGCTCCCCATAGCTCGGATACCACGGCCTTTTCGACTGATTCGGATAAGTCGCCGCTTTCGGAACGATCGTGAGAATCAGCTGAATAACCCTTGATGTCAGCCGCACCAACGAAATCAAGGCTGACATCGCAAACAAATGCGTGGCCACCATGGCATGACCAAATCCAACACTTGCTTTTCCATCTTGACGTTGGATTTTGGTCGTACCATGGTGGCCATTTTTATTGTGATTTATGGGGTTTGCTGCAGTTTTCGGTAATTTTCACGGTGCGTTTTCACTGTGTTTTACTGTGCGGCCTCAGCCTGTGCCAAGTCCTCAAATCCAGCCAAACGAACCGTATTGCGAATCGTCTCTTCGGTGAGATTGCGCTGTTCATGCCGCAAACGCTCCACAAAATTGCGGTACAATGCCACAGTGCGGTCGGAATAGGTTCCCAATTCGCCGCGCAGATACGTTTCGAACGACGTGGTCTCTGGCGTATCTTCGACAGTGGTCAGCACACGCATCGCCTCGCCAAGATGGGGAAAACGCTCACGAAAATCACGCGCCCACGCCACCTGAACTGTTATGATGCCTTCCTGCAAGGCGTTGCGACCCGCGGAAATCCGGGGAATATACGGCGCAATGTTTGCACAATACTCCTGTGGATATGTGGATTGCATCATGCGGCCATACTTTTCCGTCACCAAATTACGTCCAACACGGTCGGCTTCCTGCAAGTCCGACCGGTAGCTGTGCAGCAATTCCTCCGGCCACGTCATGAACTGACTGGCACGCATCTGATGAAACATCGGCCAATTGCCTTGGCAGGACGCGCGGCCACCCTCATTATTGGTTTGCTGAAACTGATTCCACTCCAGTTTGATAATGGATTCAACAAGATTTGCTGTATCGTGACCGTCTATTACATCTGAAATTACGTTGCCATTCATATGATTTCGATTCTTGAGTTCGTCTTATCGCTGATCTGGATGTGCGATGCCTGCAATGAAGTTATTGCAATCACAAGCTGTGCAGACAACTTGCATCGGACTTGATATGGTCCTCAACATACGGACGTTGCCATTCCACAAAAGTTTCGTGAGATTCGGTCAATCCCTCCCGCAGCAATTCATCCACAACATCGCTGCAGATGCGCTCAACGGTGGCGATAATATGCTCTGCCGCAGGCTTCGCACCCTTGCCGCCCTCACCGAAACCGGCACCGCCGAAACATGCGGCGGAACTCAATCGCAATATGTCTTCCAACTGCTCGCACACGCCGGCAAGCCTTGTTGCCATACGGCGGCTCAGCTTACGCATGGCAGCAAATTGCCATTTGTAATATGGTGGATACCCAACGCTCACCGGCTCATTGATCAGAAACACCAACGAAGCCGTGGCATTTACGAACTCATGAATGCTTAACATCGCAGCAGCACCATCGTCACGCTGCAGCATGCGCGGCAGATTGTATTGCCCCGCCTGAGCCATCATGCCCAAACGGCGAGAAATCAAGGAAAGTCGAACATCTTCCGGCATGAACTTAAACCCCTGCCGAGTCTTGGAAAACACCCCCAACGGATCGGCGAACACCTGACCGTTTGTGGCAGTGGCAAGTGTCGCATCGTCCAAACTCAGCCAAGACGCATAGTCGTTTTGCGCCGGAGCCTCACGAAACAGTGTGATCCGCTCGAAGAAATCACCGATACGAAACACGCCATCGCGGCGGAACTCGCCTTGTGCACGCGGCGTAAGTGGCGATTGAGATGCGGCAAGAGCGTTGGAATCAGCCGAACCATGCCCTGTAAAATGCGGCTTGCCTTGCTCATCAACAGTGAAATCGCGACTCAACGCATCGTAATCAGCCTGCAATTGCTTGCCAATCGCATCATAATCCTCATCGGTAAGCCACAGGCAGAAACGCGGTGCAAAATCATGATCGCGCGAAAACTCATCGTCGAAACCGAAACATTCCGAACCATAACCGACCAAACCTGCGGCAATCCGCCCCTGATATGCCGAATATGCGCCGGCAAGCAACGGTTTGCCGAGATCATTCCAGAATGCGCGAGACAAAGCAAGTCCTGAAATATGGTGAGAAATCACAGGAATCGAAGATGCGCCGGATTCTGCCATATAGTGCGGTTCACTTAATTGCTGAGATTCGCTTGATTTCGGTGAATGCTGAGATTTCAAGGATTCTTGCGATTCTTGATATTCTTGCGATTCCTGCGTTTTATGAGATGATGGCATGCGCTTATGCAACGCCTGTTTTGCCGCTTCAAGATTGGCTGCAGTCGTGTGATAGTAGTCGGTGTTGCGTCCGTAGCATTCTTCAATCACGCTCAACGCATGCTCATAACCGGAAACTGCATCCTGCAGGCGGCCGGCCATATAGCAGGCCTGCGCATAGCCGGCCAGCGCCGAAGCATAATGCGCACTATGTTCCAAATGCCCGGTACGGTAGATTGTCAACGCTTTCTGAGCGTGCTGTATGGCGTCTCTCGCCCAATACCGGCCCATCTGCAGGAGCAGCAACGCAAGATTGGTGTGCGTGGAGGCGACGTCTATGTCAGCGCTCGCATCGGGGGAAGATTGCTCCAACAGGTCCAGCGCCTGTTCCAGCTCGCGCTTCGCCTGATTGAGACGACCGGTTTCGCTGTACAACATGGACATATTGTTGTGCAGCGCGGCCAGGCGTCGGTCGGTGGGGGAGAAGGCGGACGTGGCCGCGTCAAGCGCCTGACGGTACAGCTGTTCGGCCTCCTCGTACTGGCCTGCGGCTCGCATGCCCGTGGCCGCGTTGATCAGCGTCATAGCCCACGCCTGCGGGTCGATTTCCTGAAGATGCAAATGATCCGCAATGCTTAACGATTCGCGGATAATCGGCAGATTGTCGGTATGTCGACCTTGCGAACGGTAAAACCCCATCGTTTCGTTCAACACCGTCAGCAAACCGGCGTTATCATGACTGTGTTCGGCTTCGGTTTGCGCCTTCTGCAGATACGGTTCAGCCTGTTCAGGAGCCTTATGCGCATCGAAAATCGCATCAAGACCACGCAAAAATCGCTGTACATCAAATGTTGCGCAACCGTCATCGCAATTATTCATATTCAGATTGACATCACTGTCTGCCATCGCAATCCCTTCATCGGTGACTTTCATCATCTCCCGAACCTCAGACGGCATCGTCGACTGCGAAACAACAAAAGATAGGGAACATGCGATACGACGTAAAAAGAACAACGGGGTATCTCATCATAATTATTTTGATGAGATACCCCGTTAAATAACAGAAATAATCGAAATAACTGACTGTCGAATGTTAGACATGCACTTCGCGCATGCGCTCCGTAGCACCCGTATGCGTTTCGTAACGACGTGAATAGGTGACCAGCATAATCACCGCGATCAAAGCGATCGGAGCACCGGCCAAACCGGTGTAATGGTAGTTCATGGCGGTTGCCGTCAATGCGGCGCCACCAACGATCGAACCGATCGCATTGCCAAAATTGAACGCGATCTGCACGGCCGCGCCTGCAATCAGCTCGCCGCCGCCCTCACCGGCCTGCACCATGAGCAGCTGCTGTGGAGACGAGTTGAAGAACAGTGCGAAACCAATCATGAACGTCAACACCGCAGTCGTAACGAGATTGCCGGGAACGAAAAACACCAACAGCAAACCAACCGTGGCGATGGCCTGCGAAAGGCCGGCAGTGGCACCCGGCTTCCACAAATCAGTCAAACGGCCGCCAGCAATACCGCCAAGCACCATGCCGAAACCAGCAAGCACCATTAACAGGGGAACCATCGAGGAATCCCATCCACCAACCTTCTGTAGCCACGGCGAAATGTAGCTCCACCAGCAGAAAATACCGGAATTGCCGCAGAACACCGCCATGAGAATAAACCACGGACCGGCGTGAGTGAGGAAACGGAACTGTCCTTTAATGCCAGCGTCCTTGATCGGCGCGACGAACGGCACCCACGCAATCACCAACACCATCGTCATCAACGCCCAAGCGGCAAGAATCGCAAACGCAAAACGCCACGACAGCATTTCCGAAAGTAATGTGCCCGCAGGAACACCCAACATATTGGCAACCGTCTGACCCGTCACCATCATCGACACGGACTGCGCTTCCTTGCCCTTATCGGCCAAAGTCTTGGCAATCAGCGTGGCCGTACCGAAAAACGCGCCATGCGGCAAGCCCGAAATGAAACGAGCGGCCAACAACATGGGGGAATTGAACGAAACCGCGCTCAACGTATTGCCGACCAGCGCGATGATCATGAACAGAATAATGAGATTCTTCGGCGGTACTTTACGGCCGAACACCAGAATCAGCGTGCCCACGCACACGCCGATCGCATATGCGGAAATATAATGTCCTGCCGCAGGAATGCTGACCTGCATGGCAGCGGCGGTCTGGGGCAAAATGCCCATCATCACGAATTCGGCGGCACCAAGAATAAAGGCGCCGGAAGCCAAAGCCAGAATGCTTCTTTTCACAGTCTCTCCTCCATGAATGTGAAGCGTGTCGGTGTGCGCGATTGTTTACGCGCCTGTGTACTACGTGTTTTTGATTTCTCAGGTGGTTGCGTCTTGCATATGCTGTTTTGTACCGCTGATGCGCTGGGAAATAAAAAAGGCGGAACCGAAGTTCCGCCTTGAGTTGTCGGGCTGGCGGGATTTGAACCCGCGGCCTCTTCGTCCCGAACGAAGCGCGCTACCAAGCTGCGCTACAGCCCGTTTTGCAACAGTTGGAAATATTACACGATTGCTCAGGTAATGCAAATACGGCGTGTCGTGTGTGGTGTAGTGGCTTCTCGGTACACTGTGGGCTTATGAGTGAGACCATCGAATCGCAAGAAAATCAGAATGAAGAGGCTGCCGTTCCCGCTATGACCACAGTGGAACGTGCCGAAATGCTGCTGCAGCAGGATGCGGCTATCTACGCCAAGATCAATGACGGCGCTACCTTGGATGAGGCCGTTGATCCGGGCAATAAGGAATTCGGTCCGCTGGCGCACCCGGAACAGGTGCAGATGCGCGTGGCCAAGCGTGCCATGATGCTTAAGGACGGCATTCAGCCGTACCCGGTGACCCTCGACGTCACCGCAACCATCGAAGAGGTTCGCGCCAAGTATGACGGCAAGCTTGAAGCCGGAGACGAAACCGAAGACGTGGTCGGCATCGCCGGTCGCGTGCTCTTCCTGCGTAACGCCGGTGGCTTGTGCTTCGTGCAGCTTTCCGCTGGCGATGGCACCAAGATTCAGGGCATGATTTCCAAGAAGGAGATTGGTGCCGACTCCTTGAAGCAGTTCAAGCAGCTGGTTGACTTGGGCGATCACCTGTTCATCAAGGGGCGTGTGATTGCCTCCAAGACCGGCGAACTGTCCGTGTTCGCCACCGAATGGGCCATCGCCGCCAAGGCGCTGCAGCCGCTGCCGGCCCTGCACAAGGACTTGAACGAAGATACCCGCACCCGCAAGCCGTACATCGGCATGATCGCCGACGAGAAGATCCGCAACATGGTGCGCAACCGCTCCAAGGCCGTCGCCTCCCTGCGCAAGACCTTCGCCGATCACGACTTCCTCGAAGTTGAGACTCCGATGCTGCAGACCGTGCACGGCGGTGCCGCGGCTCGTCCGTTCACCACGCATATGAACGCGTTCGATCTTGACCTGTACCTGCGCATCGCGCCGGAACTGTTCCTCAAGCGCTGCCTCGTCGGCGGCATCGACCGCGTGTTCGAAATCAACCGTGACTTCCGTAACGAAGGCGTTGACGCCACCCATGCTCCGGAATTCACCATGGTCGAGGCCTATCAGGCTTACGGCAACTACGACACTATCGGTGCGCTCGTCAAGCAGCTCGTGCAAGACACTGCCATGGACGTGTTCGGCACCCACAAGGTGACCCTGCTGGACGGCACTGAATATGATTTCGGCGGCGAATGGAAGACCATCAGCATGTATGATTCCCTCTCCGAAGCTCTTGGCGAGGAAATCGTGCCGAATGGCGGCCCGGACAATCCGGGCACTTCCGTGGAACATCTCGGTGCCATTGCCGACAAGCTCGGTGTGGAACGCGACGATGTGGAGAACCACGGCAAGCTCGTCGAACACCTGTGGGAGCACTTCTACGAAGACAAACTGTTTGAGCCGACCTTCGTGCGTGACTTCCCGGTCGAAACCTCTCCGCTGGTCAAGGGCCACCGTTCCAAGCCAGGTGTGGTCGAAAAGTGGGATCTGTATGTGCGCGGCTTCGAGCTGGCCACTGGTTACTCCGAATTGAATGATCCGGTTGTGCAGCGTGAACGCTTCGTGGCCCAGGCCAAGGACGCGCTCGCGGGCGACGAAGAAGCCTGCGATATTGATGAGGACTTCCTCGAGGCTCTCGGCGTGGGCATGCCTCCGGCAGGCGGCATGGGCATGGGCATTGACCGACTGCTGATTGCCCTGACCGGCGCCACCATCCGCGAAACCATCACCTTCCCACTAGTGAAGCCACTGAATTAAGGCGAAGCCTTAATTCATATTGGCTTCGCGCGAGGCTGAAAAGAGAACAGTCCTGTGGACTGTTCTCCAGCCGGAGCCATCCTTATAAAATTGCCGCATATGGGAATAATGATTTGGATCCGTGGGGCGCGGCTGAAAACGTTGCCGTTGGCGATTGCGCCGGTGTTGATTGGTGCGTCGTTGGCTTGGCGCGATGCGGGCGAGCGTCGTGTTGCGGTGGCAGTGCTGTGCGGTTTCGTGGCATTGCTGTTGCAGATCGCGGCTAATTTCGCCAACGATTATTCCGATGGCATTCGCGGTACGGATGCGGGGCGTGCGATTGCTGGCGAACAGTTATCGCGCGGCCCTGCTCGTCTCGTGGCTTCCGGTGTGAATCCCAAGAAAGTGCTGGTTGCAGCAGGAATCTGCGCTCTGGCTGCCTGTCTATGTGGGTTGGCTGTTATTGCACTAACCGGATATTGGTGGTTCATTCTGGTCGGCATTGCATGTCTGGCGGCCGGCTGGTTCTATGTCGGCGGCAAACACCCATACGGCTACCACTATTTGGGTGAGGTCTTCGTATTCATTTTCTTCGGATTGGTGGCCACCTGTGGCACTATGTTCGCCTTGTCTGGCGCGATTACGCCTGATGGACTGCTTGGTGGTTCAGCTGCGGGATTGGTTGCGGTTGCTGTGCTGTGCGTCAACAATCTGCGCGACATCGAATCTGACAGCAATCACGGCAAACATACGTGGATGACCGCAATGGGACGGCAAAACGGCACTATCTTCACTATTGCAATCCTGATTATTTCAGCATTGATTGCGTTGCGCCATCTGTTGCAATCGTCGATATATGCAGCAAACAGCATTCCACTCATCGCACTAATCGCAATTATTGCAATACTGTGTGCGGCGCAAATTGCCGCATCATACGCAATCGCAAGAAAAACCTACCGTAGAGCATTGCCGCTATGTTCGCTTGATTCGTTGACTGTCGCAGCGATTTTCGTGCTATCGACGATGCTTGCATAACGTTTGACTGACAGTAGATTGCAACGGAATGAAAATTGTTGCATAAACGTAACTCGAATAATCGAGAAAACACTCGTTTTTGGGTGTGCGAAGCGGTAGACTGGCAAACATGACTTACAAACTAGTACTGCTCCGTCATGGACAGAGCGCATGGAATAAAACCAATCAGTTCACCGGCTGGGTCGACGTCCCGCTGACCGAGCAGGGTGTCGAGGAAGCCAAGAATGGCGGTCGCCTGCTCAAGGAGAAGAACGTTCTTCCGGACATCGTCTTCACCTCGATGCTGCGTCGTGCCATCAATACCGCTAACGTGGCGCTGGATGAGGCAGATCGCCTGTGGATTCCGGTCCAGCGCAGCTGGCGTCTGAACGAGCGTCACTACGGTGCTCTGCAGGGCAAGAACAAGACCGAGATCCGTCAGGAGTACGGTGACGAGAAGTTCATGCTGTGGCGCCGTTCCTACGCTACTCCGCCGCCGGAGATCGATCCGAACGACGAGTATGCGCAGAACAATGATCCGCGCTACACCGGCGATCCGGTTCCGGAAGCCGAATGCCTTGCCGACGTGGTCAAGCGCGTTGAGCCGTACTTCAAGTCCGACATCGAGCCGGAACTGAAGGCTGGCAAGACCGTTCTGATCGCCGCTCACGGCAACTCCCTGCGCGCCATTGTGAAGATGCTCGACAACCTCTCCGAAGAGGAGATCGCCAAGGTCAACATCCCGACCGCAATGCCGCTGCTGTACGAGCTGGACGAGAACTTCAAGCCGATCAAGCCGCGTGGTGAGTACCTGGATCCGGAGGCTGCCGCTGCCGGTGCCGCCGCCGTCGCCGCCCAGGGCCAGAAGTGAGTTTGTTGCGATTGATACGCAGGTAATCGCGTTCAATCGTACGGAACGTATATGAGAAGGTGGAAATCCACAGTATGTGGGTTTCCACCTTTTTTGCGTCCGGTGCCTTTATTGGGTTATTGCGTCCGTCTGCCGGATGAAATACGGAACATGGGGCGTGCGGCAGACGGACGTCAATCGCAATCGGCTCAGATCACGCCGTATTCCTTAAGTAACATCGGAATATCGGTGAAATCGAGTTTCTTCAGAACCTGTTTCAACACGGTCTTTTCAATGGGGTTGAGCTTCATGTCGGTAATTGGCTTGCCGTCACGCAGCATCACCGTGGCGTTGAGCAGGTTGCGTACGTCGTAGACCGAGCCCCACACTTCCGGCACGCCACGGTCCACATCGCACAAGGTATACACAGCCTCCATGCCGGTGCGCATCGAATACTCAGTGGTGAAGATCGTGTCGCGCGGGGTTTCGGCGAACTGACCGAGAAAAGCGAAGTTCACCGCGCCGTCCGGTACCACATCGGGACGGTCTCCGGCGGAACGAGGCATGAAGAACGCGTCGATGTACGGCATCATCACCGGAACCGTGTTCGCGTGGTTTTGGCCAGATCCGCGATCTTTTCGACCGGTACGCCCATATGGTAGAGCCATTCCTCGCAGATCTCCTCGCCGGTGCATTCCTGCATCGGCTTCTTCACATAGTTGCCGGGCTTGTCGGGGAACAGGCCATACACCCACACGCACAGCTGGTCTTTCGGCTGGTCTCGGAACTGCTGCTGGCGGTTCAGAGTCCAGCTCAGCAGCCAGTTGGAATCCTCCACGGTGACGATGCCGCCTGTCACCACGCGGCCGGAGAACGGGTCACGCTTGCAGATTTTCTGAATATATGGCGGAATTTCCATGTCAAGCGTGGTTACGGTGGCGCTCATCCACTTCGAATGCTCGGGATCGGAACAGAACACGTCCGGATGGCCGAAGCTTGGATCCTTCGCCGCGATGCGACGCCACATATCCCAACCGCCGCCGGGCTTAATTTCCGGAGTCCACGCGGCCGGCTCGGTTTGCGAGCCCATCGACGAGTTCTCCACGCAGCCGCCGTTGGTAATGAACACTAGATCGCTCTCGCCCAAGTCAATGCTTCGCGCGGTGCCATCCGCTTCAGTCAAATCGATGCGCGTGGCCATTTTCTTGGTTGGCGAGCTATACGGATTACGTACGAACACACCGGATTCAGCCTGCTTCTTCAAAATCGTGTCTTGACCGGTGCCTGTATGCTGCCGAACTGGACCCATGCCACCGCCGATCTTGAAATCGACGTTCTCCACCTTCACGTTGTAGTGGAACTGCACGCCGAATCCTTCCAAATACTTGATCATCGGCAGAATCATCGACTCATACTGGTTGTAACGGGTAAAACGCAACGCACTGAAGTCCGGCAATCCGCCAATATGATGAATATATCGACGGATATACAGCTTCATTTCCAACGCACTATGCCAATTTTCAAAAGCGAACATAGTGCGCCAGTACATCCAGAAATTCGAATTGAAAACCTCATCGTCGAAATAATCAGAAATTTTCTTGCCGTACAGTTCCTCATTCGGAGTGAAGAACAATTTCATGATCTCCATCGAGGCTTTGTCCGACAGATTGAATTTGCCGTTCGTGCCTGCGTCAACACCGCGCGCTTTTGTGGAGCGGCAGAGTGAGAAGTTGGGATCTTCCTTGTTCAGCCAGTAATACTCGTCAAGTACGGAAACGCCTTCCGTTTCGATGGATGGAATGGAGCGAAACATATCCCACATCACTTCGAAATGGTTGTCCATTTCACGGCCGCCGCGCATCACATAGCCGACACCGGGAATATTCGCGCCGTCGCAGGCTCCTCCCGGAACCGCGTCCTTTTCGAATACGTGAATGTGGCTGCCCGGCATTTGCGCGTCTCGCACCAGGTAGCAGGCTGCGGTAAGTGCGGCCAAACCAGTGCCGATGATGTACGCGTTCTTGTCGTCCACGCCTTCGGGCTTCTTCGGTCGGGCGAATGCTTCGTAATTGCCGTTGGAATAATACATGACTGCCTCCTTTGGATGTCACTGCACATATTGTGCCGCGATATTACGTAAAAGTATATGGGCAAAAAATAGACATGTTGTTTAATTTTTTTACGGCTTGACGGAAGTGAAATAATGCGGGAGATAGTGCTTGACGATTCGTACTGAACAATTGCATAAACAAAACAAGAAGGCGGCTTCTGTGGGGAACGGAAGCCGCCTTCTCAAAAAGGAAGATGGAAAAGAAGATCGCGAGAAAAAAATCAGGCGATGTCGGTGTCTTCGTCGCGGGCCGGCTCCTTGGACGGGTCGAAACCGGAGACGATGTACACCACGCGGCGAGCCGCGGACACGGCGTGATCGCCAAGACGCTCCATGAAGCGGCCGATAAGAACCACGTCGATGAGCTGCTGGTTGGTGCCGGCCCAATTCTCGGACTGAGCCAGTTCGAAGGTCTTCTTGTGCAGTTCGTCGAGCTTGTCGTCGTTGATGATGATTTGCTCAGCGGTCTTGGTGTCGCGTTCAGACAGCATGGCCACGGTCTGGTCGGCGACGTCGTTCAGGAACGCCTGCATTTCGGCGAACAGCGGCTGGGCTTCGGCTGGCAGCGGGGAAGCCGGGTAGGTGCGGCGGGCGGCTTCGGCGATGTGACGAGCCAGATCGCCCATACGTTCGAAAGTGGTGGCCAAACGCATGGTGGAAACAACCACGCGAAGATCGGTGGCAACCGGGTTCTGCTTGGCCAGCAGCTTCACGCACTGGTCGACAACGCTGGCTTCGAGGGCATCGATTTCGATGTCGCCATCGATAACGGCCTGGGCGGCTTCAAGATTCTGGTTCAGCAGCGCGTCTCCGGCACCGTTGATCGCCCTGCGAACGCCTTTGACCATGTGGTCGAGATCATCGGCAACAGCCTTGAGCTCTTCGTTGAAAATAACGCGCATGTGACTTGCCTTTCAATGCTTCACAATTTCAGGTCTGGTAATACCTTTCATAAGTTTATTAGAGAAACGCCATATTCATAACCAGCGTTCGTGTTGTTCTGTGAAAGTTCACCGGCGCGTTCACCTTACGTTCATGAACGGGCTGTGGTGTCGTGGAACATAGAGCTGTAGAAGTATGCGAGAATGAAATCATGGTTGAATCTTTGGGCTCGTGGTGGCGTTCATTGACGCACCGCAATGACGATGATGAGCATGATGCCGATGATGACACATTGGATGATGCCACCAATGCATTGCTTTCCATGCTTCCGTTGGCTTCCATTGTGGTCGATGAGCATGATGAGGTGATTCGTGCGCATCCTTCCGCATATTCGCTTGGTGTGGTGCGAGACGACGTCATCATCGAAGACAGTGTGCTTCAGGCGGTACGCGAAGTGCGTTCCTTCGGTGGCAAAAAGCAGTTCGATCTGACCACCACCACCGCGTATGTTGCGCAACATACGCCGAAAGCAGGCAAGCTTTCCACTCGCCAAGCCGCGAAACAGGCTCTGATTGGGCAACAGCCAGCCAGTAAGCCCACGGCAACCGTGTCAAGGCCAAACTGGTTGAAAGTCATCGTCGGCAAACTCAGTGACAATCTGGTGGTGGTGCTGATCAGCGACGTCAGCGAAAGCGTACGATTCTCGCAGGTACGTGACTCCTTCATCACCAATGTGTCCGAACAGCTGCTCAAGCCCACACAATCGCTGGAACAATTGGCGGATATCGTGGAACAAGGTGGAACAAGCCAGCAGGATGTTGAGCGCAACGCCATGCAGCTGCGTCAGTCCTGCTCCCATTTGGAGCATATGATCTCTGACCTGCTGCTACTTATCAAGGCGCAGAAGCCGATCCTGCCGACCGCAGACAATCGCATCAATGTGATGGATCCGGTGCGGGTTGTGGTTAACTCCCATCGTGAGGTGGCGGCGCAACGCAATATCACCATCGATATGAAGGGTGATGAAAGCCTGGAAATCAATGGCGAGGCCGAACAGATTCAGGCGGCGCTTGCCAAACTGGTTGAAAACGCCATCACCTATTCAAAGGACGGTTCGACGATCAATGTTGTGGCCAAAGCCAATGAGGGGGGCACGGAGGCGGTAATCAGCGTGCTTGATCGTGGCGCTGGCATTGCCATTGGCGAGCAAAGCCGTATTTTCGAGCGATTCTATCGTGGCGATAATCAGAATGATCATTCCGGCGATGGTATTGGTTTGGGACTTGCGATTGTCAAGCATGTTGCGTTGACGCATCATGGTTCCGCTTCAGTGTGGAGCAGTCCGGGGCAGGGAAGCACGTTCACGCTGGTATTGCCATTGGCTGGGGAATAATACAGGGAGATAGCATGGATGCCCGTCTTGCTTTCAATAAGGCAAGGCGGGCATCATGCTTTTTCTATGAAAAATTTTTCAGGGGTGTGTTGACGGTTATTCGCCGAGACGTCGGTAGTCCCAACGGTCGAAATGCTCCCAAACCAGCATAAGTACGCCAATGACCGTGCCGGCCTCGCATACGGTCTGTGCACGCTCGGCGTTGATGCCGAATGCAAGCAATGCAATGCAGACGATCAGCGCGATGGCCCAAAGCGCGGTGCCGAACGTGAACACCTTGCGTAAATCCACGCGCACTGGTTTGGGGGAGGGCTTCCTCACGCTGGGGTCAATGATCGGAGCAATCTTCATATCGTCATACCCTACCTTGCGTCACAGATGTTCCACCACATAGTCGATGCAGCGGGTGAGCGCGTCGACGTCGCTTGGATCCACCGATGGGAACACGCCGATACGCAGTTGGTTGCGTCCCAGCTTGCGGTATCCGTTGGTGTCTACAATGCCGTTTTCGCGCAGTGCGGCAACCACTTGGGTGGCGCTGATGCGTTCGTCAAGGTCGATGGTGACCACGGCGTTGGAACGAGCGTTCTTGTCGGCGACGAACGGGGAAGCGTAATCGGACTTTTCCGCCCACTGATACAGCAGGGACGCCGACCTTGCGCAACGTGCCGAAGCCCAGGCGAGGCCACCGTTGTCGTTGAGCCAGCGCACCTGATTTTCCAACATAATCAGCGTAGCCACGGCTGGAGTGTTGAGCGTCTGATCCTTGCGCGAATTCTCGATGGCCGAGGTGAGCGATAGGAACGGGGGAATCCAGCGGCGTGCGCCCGGAAGGTCCACGCTTTTGGCGATGCCGTATGCGCGTTCGACCGCGGCGGGGGAGAGTACGGCAATCCACAGGCCGCCGTCGGAACCGAAGGCCTTCTGCGGGGAGAAATAATAGGCGTCGGTCTGGCTGATATCGACCGGCAGCGCTCCGGCACCGCTGGTGGCGTCGATCAGCGTGAGCGCGCCCTGTTCCTTGGTGCCTGCGATGCGTTTGATCGGTGCGGCAACGCCGGTGGAAGTCTCATTATGGGCCCAGCAGTAGGTGTCCACGTATTCCGTGAGCTCCGGCAGGCGGTAGGTTCCCGGCTCTCCTGCGAAAATCTCCGGCTCCTCGAGGAACGGTGCGGATTGCGCTGACTTGGCGAACTTCGAGCTGAATGAGCCGTACGTGCCGAATGCGGCCTTGCGGGTGATCAGCGAGGCGCAGGCGATATCCCAGAACGCGCTGGCTCCACCGTTGCCTAGCACCACTTCGTAGCCGTCGGGGGTCTGGAAGAATTCGGACAGTCCTTCGCGGATTGAGCCGACCACCTGCTTGATGGGGGTCTGTCGATGGGAGGTTCCCAGGAGATTACGGGCTCCCTTATCAAGCGCTTGGATTTGCTCCGGGCGGATTTTGGTCGGGCCAGAGCCGAAGCGTCCGTCTTCCGGAAGCATGTTGGAAGGAATGGTCACAGTGTTCGTCATGACAACCTAGGGTAGTCAGACGGTCGGATTGTGCGTGGTGATGACCGCTTTTCGGAACCATGATGTGGCGATGATGACTGCGATATCCCGGTGTCGGTGTAGCCTGAGCTTCCGTGACGGTTCTGTAACCACACGGTCATAAGCCTGCTGTGGTTGAAGTAATCCGCAAGGAGTGTTGATATATGAGGCATGCGGCGCATAAAGCTGCCAAGGTTTCGAATGAGCGTTTCAGCGTTGCTAAGGCGTTGTTCACCTCGAGCCGCGGTTCCCACACCGCCAAGGCCGTTCGTATGGTCCAGTTGGCAAATGGTGAGGGTGCCGTTGTGGGTCTTGAGCCTGCGGTTGCCGAAAAGCTGAATGAGGTGGCTCCGATGAGCCGCCGCGCCATGCGTGAGGCTGCTCGTGTAGCCGGTCGTCGCTCCGCATTCATGGCTTCCGCATCGCTGGCTGCGTTGGTTGGCACCGCGGCCACTGCCATGGCGGTCGGCCAGCAGAATGCGTCTGAAATGACTTTTGCCGACAATGCCACCACTACCACGCAGATGAAGCGCGTCTCCGACAATGCGGCATCCCGTTCCGAGTCCCGTAGCGGTCTTGACGCTCTGGCCTCCACCAGCAACAGTGGTGATTGGCAGCTTGGCGAAACCAGTTCCTCCATGGACACGAATCTTCTGTCAAAGTCCATTGCCGACAATCCCAATGTCGCCGTTCTCATGGATCAGGACGCCGGTCTTCTTCCTTCGGGCTTCAATCCGAACCACGGCACCGGTGATACCGGCAATGACTACCCATACGGTCAGTGCACATGGTGGGCGTATACCCGTCGTGCACAGCTTGGCCTGCCTGCCGGAAGCCATTTTGGCAATGCGCGGAGTTGGGGTGATTCCGCTCGCGCTCTCGGCTATTGGGTTGATAACACGGCACGCCACGTTGGCGATATCGTGGTATTCGCTCCAGGCCAACAGGGTGCGGACAGCTATTACGGGCATGTCGCGATTGTCGAAGAAGTGAATGCCGACGGTTCGATTAAGATTTCGGAATCCAACGTCAAGGGTCTTGGCGTGATTTCCGATCGTACGTTCACTGCGCAGGAAGCTTCGCAGTTGACATATATTCATTACTGATTTCTCTGGTTTCGTTAATTTGCGCTTGCCGTCCTGTTTTTGGGCATAGCGTGATTGTGTCGGCGTGTCGCATGATATGACACTGTTCTGGTTGTCTTGCTGTTCTGTTGCAGGGGAACGTTTATGGTAGCTTCGGACACGATGAATATTGCTAAACGTTTCACGAGTATCTTCGCCGTTCTTGCTGTGTCTGCTTCGTTGGGTGCGGCGGTTCCAGCCGCAAGCGCAGGCAGTGCTATGGCTGATACCACGGTAACCGCTACACGTTCTTTCCCGAAGACCACCGCGGCCAAGCGTGATTTTCTCGCCGAGCACACATCCACGGATGTTGAGTCCAACGCCGATTGGGGTGGCATCGAAAGTTTGGATGTTCCCCAGACCGAGTCTCAGGCAGAAAAGGATCGAAAGGCTCAGGAGCAGGCTGAGGCTGAAGCTCAGGCACAGGCGGCTCAGGCTCAGACACAGACGCAGGCTGAAGCTCAGACTGCCAGCCGTTCTTCCGAACGTGCCGACATCAGCAGCGTTCCTACGGCTCCTGCGAGTGCCACTGGTCAGGCATTGGCCGACTATGCTCTGCAGTTCCAAGGCTATCCGTATGTGTCTGGAGGCAATACTCCGTCCGGCTGGGATTGCTCTGGTTTCGTGCAGTGGGTGTTCGCCCAGTTCGGTGTAAGCCTGCCGCATTATTCTGGTGCCCAGATGAGCGTTGGAACGGCTGTAGGAAGCATTGCCGAAGCAGCTCCAGGGGATATCATCGTCAATACTCAGCATGCCGCGATCTATATTGGCAACGGCATGGTGATCAACGCGCTGAATCCGGCTCAGGGAACGCAGGTTACTTCGCTGGCCGTGTTCTCAGGTGGCTATGCGATTCGTCGTGTGCTCTGAGCGAACATACGGTTTGACTTTTTAAGGCGTATCCTTTCGGGGATGCGCCTTTTTGTATGGAAAAGATCGAGTCGTTGCTGACAAAACCGCATGTCGCGCGGTATGGTGGAGCTTAGAGGCAATGCATGGTGGCGTTGCCGAGGTGATTCAAGGAGGTCGTCCCATGATTAACGACAAGGCAATCCTCGTTGGTGTTGATGGATCCCACGCCAGCTACAAGGCCACGTGGTGGGCTGCGAATTATGCGAAGCATGCGGGATTGACGTTGCAAATTGTATGTGCGTACTCGTTGCCGAGCTATGCCGCTGTCTCCTTTGACGCGACGTACACCGCCATGGGAGATGACAATGCGGCCCACAGCGACGCTCAGGAGATTCTGTCGAAGGCCAAGGCCATCGCCGATGAGCAGGGCGTTGAGGCGACGACCCTCATCGTCACGGGCGATCCGGCGTCCGTGTTCGTGGAACTGTCTCGAAACTACAATCTCATCGTCATCGGCAATCGCGGCAAGGGCGGCTTGGCGGAACGTCTGCTGGGTACCACCAGCTCCAGTCTGCCGGCATATGCGTACTGCCCGATCGTAGTGGTGCCGTACACCGATGATGATGGCAATCTGATGCATTTGAACAACACCATCACCAAGGTGGCCGTCGGTTCCGACGAATCCAAGTGGGGTTTGAAGGCCCTTGAGATCGCGGCTGATTTCGCCGCCGCATGGGATGCCGAGCTTGACGTCATCTCCGCGGTGCCGAATATGAAGGGTTCCGACGATGAAGGCGTGATGGCTTCGTTCAAGGATGATCTTGAAGTGCGTATCAAGCCGCTTGAGGAAGCCCATCCGGATTTGAAGATCAACAAGCAGATCGTGCCTGGCCCGGCGGTTGGCGCGCTGACCAAGGCCAGCTATGATCACGATGTCGTCGTGGTCGGTTCCCGTGGTCGTGGCGGCTTCACTGGTCTGCTGCTCGGCTCCACCAGCCAGGGCTTGCTGCAGCACGCGGTCGGCCCGGTGTATGTGGTGCCTCGCAAGTATGTCGAGGCTGCGGAAACCCGTCTTGATACGGTTCCGAGTTCGCCGGCCGAGGTCAAGCCGAAGGCACTCGACGATATCAAGGGTGTCGAAGAGGTGCCGGTCGCCAAGGCCGAGCCGGAAGTGGTCGAAGCCATCGAAACCAAGATCGACCCGGAACGTCAGTAAAATCAATAAATATATATGAAAATGGCGATTGCAGCGCTGTGAAAAGCGTCGCAATCGCCATTTATTTTTAAAAAATCTTTTACAAAGAAAACGTCAGTGCTTGATAGTGACGTTCATACGGACCGGAGTTTTCTCCACGTACGTATGCTTCACCGTGCAGCCCTTGTCAATATGACGGGTGACACGTTCCTTGAATTTCTCGGCATCCTCGTCGCTCAGGCCGGCGTCGGAAGCGTCGATGACCACCTGCTCGTCGAAACCGATATAAGCGTCGTTGTCGGCGTCATAGGTGCCATCCACAACGATTTTCGCACCCTTGCCCTCGCCCAAGGTATGTTCGACGGCGAACTGGCTCGACAGTGCGGCACAGCCGGCCAAAGCGATTTTCATCAGGTCGCCAGGCGTGAACTGGCCGCGGCCTTTGCCGAACTTGATATGCGCGCCATCCTCGCTGAACGCATCCCAAGAACCGTCTTTGTTACGCTCGACCCACAGTCTCTTGCCCATGGTGAACTCCTCATCGTCTTGCCGGGAGCGCCATTCGCTCCTCGCTTACATACCTAATGTAATCCATCGATGTCCATTCACCGTGAAGTATTCCGAAAGCGCAAGAAACATCAACGCGCGGGCGGTATATGCTTGACCTGCGATTCTGTGCTGTTAAGCTTGCAAGCATGGCTTTGACACCTGAACAACTTGCAGATATTCGTACTCGCATTCCGGCACGCCCGGAAACCGGCATTCCCATGCCATATGAGGATTTGGTGCGTCGTATCCTGACGGAGGGCACGTTGAAGTCCGATCGCACGGGCACGGGCACCATCAGTCTGTTCGGCCAGCAGATGCGATTCGACCTGAGCGAGTATTTTCCGCTGCTCACTACGAAAACGGTGTTTTTCAAGGGACTTGCCTATGAGTTGCTGTGGTTCCTGAAGGGTTCCACGAATGTGCGTTGGCTACAGGAACACAATGTGCATATTTGGGATGAATGGGCCGATGAGAACGGCGATTTGGGCCCCGTGTATGGTGCGCAGTGGCGCAGCTGGCCGGCGCCTACGCCTGATGATCCAAATCGCACCATCGATCAGATTAGCAATGTGCTCGATCTGGTCAAGAACCATCCGGATTCCCGCCGTATGGTCGTGTCTGCCTGGAATCCAGCCGAAGTGGAGAATATGGCGTTGCCGCCATGCCACGCGCTGTTTCAGTTCTACGTAGCGGATGGCAAGCTTTCATGCCAGCTGTACCAGCGTTCCTGCGACATGTTCCTCGGCGTGCCGTTCAATATTGCGTCCTATTCGTTGCTGACGCTGATGATTGCCCAGCAGTCCGGGCTGCAGCCGGGGGAGTTCGTGTGGACGGGTGGCGACTGCCATGTGTACGACAATCACATCGATCAGGTTCTGGAGCAATTGAGCCGCGATCCATATCCGTATCCGCATATCCGCATTAACAAAGCCGCTTCTCTGTTCGATTACGATTACAGTGATTTTGAAATCGTCGACTACCGGCACCATCCAACCATCAAGGCGCCGGTGGCGGTCTGAGAGTCGTCGCCAGACGTTAGACTACTGACCCTAGTTCGACTTCAAGGAGTGAGTGAAATGGAGCATGACAGTAGCCGCAGTGGCTATCACGAACCCGAGCCCGGACATGCCGGGCTTGAGGACGAGGAGGATTGGGGTGATGATTTCCCCAAGACGTTCTCGGTGAATCTGATTTGGGCGCAGGCTTGTGACAAGGAAGGTCATGACGGCGCCATCGGATTTAAGGGTGGTATGCCGTGGCATCTGCCCGAAGACATGAAGCGTTTCAAGGAGCTTACCGTCTCGCATCCGGTCATCATGGGGCGTAAGACGTGGGAATCCCTGAGCCTGAAGTATCGTCCGTTGCCAAATCGAGACAATATCGTGGTCTCGCACGATTCGTCTTATACGGCGCCTGGAGCGACCGTGGTCGACAGTTTGGACGATGCGCTTGATCTGGCCCGTCAGGAAGCCATTCCGGATGATGGTCTCGATCGCAGTGAAATCTGGATCATCGGTGGCGGTCAGCTGTTCCACGAGGCGATGCCGTTTGCGGACAAGGCGTACGTGACCCAAATCAGCATGCACGTTGATGCCGACACCTATGCGCCTGACATCAAAGGACTGGTGGAGTCTGGGGCGTGGAAGGTGGCCGAGGAAGGCGTATGGCAGGGCACAAGAAAAGGTTCCGACGATATTGCTGGATTCCGTTTCATAACCTTTGAAAGAAATCACGAGGAGTAAACCCATGTATACCGTGATGACCGTGTGCACCGGCAACATCTGCCGCTCTCCCATGGCCGAGATCATTCTGCGCACCGAATTCGAGCGTCGTGGACTCGCCGACAAGGTCAATGTCGAATCCAGCGGCGTCAGCGATGAAGAATACGGCAATCCTATCGATCGTCGCGCCGTCAAGGTGTTGCGTGAGCGTGGATATGAGCTTCCGGCGCACCATTTCGCGCACCGCATCACTCATGATGAGATCGAGCGTACCGACCTGTTCCTGCCGATGACCGCTTCCCACATGCGTGCGTTGTTGCGTCAGCTTCCGCAGGTCAAGCGTGAGAACGTGCATATGTACCGTAGTTTCGATCCGAACCTCACCAAGCCTGCTGCAGGTTACGAAAGCGAGATTGACCTGGTCGATCCATGGTATGGTGGCGCCCATGAATTCGAAGTGGCGATCGATCAGATTGAGGAAGTGGCTCCGTTCATCGTCGATTGGGTCGAACAGCGGCTCTGAACCTATGTTGAATGTGCCATTCGAGGTGATTGAAAAAGCTCGGTTCGTTTAAACCGGGCTTTTTGTATGAGAGATATGCTCGCGTGGCGACCGCAATACGACAATTGCAAAAAGATATTTGAAAAGATTTAAAAAAGAAATAAAAAAGCGACCCCGGCCGGACTTGAACCGGTGACCTCCGCCGTGACAGGGCGGCGCTCTAACCAACTGAGCTACGGGGCCGTTGTTTCAGTCTTGCAACTGACAACAGATGTATATATTACGGCAAAGTCGCTATTGTGCAAATCACGGCGTGTCATCGGCAAATATTTGCATGGATCGGCGAAGGAAAAAATTTGTGGAATCGGAAAATAGCGGGAAAACAAAACAACGGCCGGTCGTATATGAGGGGAAAACTTCTCATATACGACCGGCCGTTACGTTTGCGGTGCCGTGTTGTCGCTCACGACACTACGTTTTGTTGAAATCAGTCGGCCTGCTTCCAGGTTTCGACGTCGATGTGGTGTTCCGGATTGGCCTGCCATGCTGCCCAGGCGGACTTCACGATGTCTTCCACGCTGTACTGTGCGTGCCAGCCCATCTCTTCGTTGATGCGCTTCGGGGAACCGATCAGGTGCGGCGGATCGCCCGCGCGACGGCCCATGACGGCCTCCTTGAACGGCAGGCCGGTGACCTTCTTGACCTCATCGACGATCTGGCGCACGGAGGTGCCTTCGCCGGTGCCGACATTGAAGGCGTCGTACTTGCGCTCGTCGCGGTCCAGATACTTCAGGGCGGCGATGTGGGCGTCGGCCAGATCGGAGACGTGGATGTAGTCGCGCACGCAGGTGCCGTCCGGAGTCGGGTAGTCGTCGCCGAAGATCGCCGGAGCCTTGCCCTTCTTCAGGCGGTCGAACAGCATCGGAATGAGGTTCAGGATTGCTGGATCCTCGAGCTCGACCGGACCGCAGCCGGCCACGTTGAAGTAGCGCAGACCGCAGAAGCGAATGCCGTACGGCTCTTCGCAGGCGCGAGCCATCCACTCGCCGAACAGCTTGGTCTGGCCGTACGGGTTAATCGGCAGCATCGGAACGACGTCTTCCGGCACCACGTCGACCGGCGGAACGCCGTAGGTGGCTGCGGAAGAGGAGAAGACGAGCTTCTTGGCGCCGGAGTCGCGCATGCCGATGAGTACGTTGAGCATGCCGTTGATGTTTTGCTGGTAGTACCACAGCGGCTTCTCAACGGATTCGCCGACCTGCTTTCGAGCGGCGAAATGAATGACGGAGTCGACGCCTTCGGCCTTCATGATTTCGGCGAGACGTTCGCCGGCACCCGGAGCGGCGATATCCATGCCGTACAGGCGGGAGCCTTCGATGCGGGTTGGCTTGCCGTAGCTCAGATCGTCAACGACGACGACCTGTTCGCCGGCCTGATGAAGAGCGTGGACGACGTGGGCGCCGATGTAGCCGCACCCACCAGTGACGAGAACTGTCATGTTCTGGCCTTTCCTCCAAATGAGCGATAAAGCGCTTTGGTTCGAAAAACGAACGTTCAACGAACATTGTTCACTTTTGCTCTAGTTTGTTACTTTTTGAACAATCTGAGTATAACACATGAACAGTAACGCACATAATCGCTCCGTTCCTGCGTTTCCTCTATAAATAGGGTATGCAAGAAGATGTGAACACGCCGACTGAAAATCAAGTAAACGGCGAAAACGAACAAAACATGTCAAAAACGCAAGGTGAACTACAGGCTGATGCTGGTCAGCGTCCTGCCTTGTATGGGCGCAAGGTGCTTTCCTTCGTGCGTCGTTCCGCCAGGCTCGACGCGCGCTTGCAGCGTGCATGGGATGCCTATGCCGATACCTATCTTTTGAATATCAATGCAGGTGAAGGTTCCCTTGACGTGCGAAACGATCTGGTGTTCGACCAGCCGTATATTGCGGAAGCGTGGGGCAATGCCAATCCTCTGATTGTGGAAATCGGCACCGGTCAGGGCGAAAACGTTGTTGCCGCGGCCGCCGGACGCCCAGAAATGAATTTTCTGGCGCTCGAAGTTTACGATCCGGGTGTGGCGCACACCATGCTGCTTGCGGGCAAACAAGGCCTTGCCAATCTGCGCATCGCACAGGTCAACGCTCCCGAACTCTTCAAAGCCGCCGCAGATGGCTCGATCGCCGAAGTGTGGACTTTCTTCCCTGATCCATGGCCCAAGATGCGTCATCACAAGCGCCGTATCGTACAACCGGAGCTTGCCGGTGAGATTCATCGCACGCTGCGGGCTGGAGGAGTGTGGCGTATCGCTACCGATATTGAAGACTATGCATTGCATGTGCATGAGGTCATGGATGGTATTGAAGGATTCCATAATGACGGCACGTTGACGGTGAGTCTGCCGGTTGAGCATGTCGGCAAGGGAAATGCCGACGAAGCCGCAAGTCTGCGACACGCCGATTTCAGTGAATCCGAACGTTTTTCTGGTCGAGTTTTGACGAATTTCGAGAAAAAAGGACTTGCTGCCGGTCGTGTGATTCATGACTTCACCTATCGCCGCGTATGAGGCTTCATGTTGTGCTGTTCATGTGCTGAAATGGCTTTATTTCAACGATTTTCAACATGTGAACAGCATGTTTTCCGCAATTGCGCAACGTTGCGACACGCCGAGACTTGCATGTTTCGATGATTCGCGTATAGTTAAGCGAGTTGTCAAGCGGAAACGCTGAAAGCGCCCCCTTCGTCTAACGGTTAGGACACCAGACTTTCAATCTGACAACGAGAGTTCGACTCTCTCAGGGGGTACTTGCCTTGGTAACAAGGTGGCAATGGCCCCGTAGCTCAGCTGGTTAGAGCGCCGCCCTGTCACGGCGGAGGTCACCGGTTCAAGTCCGGCCGGGGTCGCTCGAACAGGTTCCTGTTCATGGCTCTGTAGCTCAGTTGGTAGAGCGAACGACTGAAAATCGTTAGGTCAGCGGATCGATGCCGCTCGGAGCCACCATGGCTTTAAACCTCGGAAATCTCCGAGGTTTTTTGTTTTTCGTCACTTTTTAGTCATATAGGAACCAAAATTACGGCGGACTGACTGCAGAGAGGCCATGACTTTTTGAAGGGGCAGACTCTTCGGTCATGGCTCTCTTAATCTCAAGTCTTGCTGAATTCGTGATGTGGGCGTGTTAATGCCCCGTATGGGTGTGTCATCTTATGCGTTACTTAGAAATGACTAAGAAGCCCCCGTTGAGGGGTGAATTTGTCTGTTGGCAGATTACACTGGAATACCATAAGACAGGAACAATGGAGGGTTTGTGGGCAGAGCTATGCCAAACCCCGTTAAGGGAATATTCACTGGGGCGGTAGCATGGAAGTGCTTTTGGTCGGTAATACCGATTTCATTACCAAACAGTGGATTCAGCATGCCTTTCCCCGAGACCATGTGGTGATAGCGGAACGCGAAGGCACCGTAGACGGCAATGACCATCTCAGAATCGTCAACATGTCTGACGCCAACGCCCTTGCCGAAGCCCTTACCACATACGAATTTGATCGCATCGTATTCTTTTCCGAAAATCTGACCCCACGCAGCGACAGAGACGGCGATCTGGGAGCATTGCGAAGACTTCTGCATGCCATTCGCAACAGGCAAACGCAAATGCTGATGGTCAGCGGCCCCGAATCCGAATTCACTTATCCGGAAAACGACGACGTAAGCGATACCAGCAAAAGCCTAATGTCTCGAGCATCGGAAGAACTCTGCCTGTATTACGCGCGCGCCTACCGTCTGGAAGCGAAAATCATTCGTTGCCCATACTTGTCCGTAGCCGGCTCAAGTCGGAAGGTGTCGTGCAATGCGGTTACGTGACGAACGACGGTGAGCGGTTCATGTTGACGATTCTTACCGACAACAGATCCATAGACGATACCATGTGGGTGTTCGAACGTAAGGACCTGCCGTAGCAGAAGGGCAGGTTGTTCAATGGATGTTTTACCCCCTATCTGGTTTTATCATGTGAGAATGGTTACATAATGTCGCGGTGTCGTTGATCGCATAACAGTCGAAAATGGGTTTATGATGGAGGCGTTGGCTTCGGCAAGGTATGACGAAGCCAACGAACGCACAGTAGCTTAAAGGAGAGCATACTATGGTCTATCGCATGATTTTCAACCAGACGGCGTATTTCGGTCGCGGAGCCATCAAGGAGATTCCGGGCGTTGCCAAGTCGCACGGCTTCACCAAGGCATTCATCGTCACCGATCCGGTGCTGCTGGAAACCGGTACCGTCAAGAAGGTCACTGATGTGCTCGATGAGGCAGGCATGTCGTATGAGGTCTTCGACAACGTCAAGCCGAACCCGCCGGTCGAATGCATTCAGGACGGTGTCGCCAAGTTCGCCGCATCCGGTGCCGACTTCCTGATCGGCTTGGGCGGCGGCTCTCCGCAAGACACCTGCAAGGGCATCGGCATCATCACCGCCAACCCGGAATTCTCCGATGTGCTTTCCCTGGAAGGCGTTGCCGACACCAAGAATCCGTCCGTGCCGATCTTCGGCGTGCCGACCACCGCTGGCACTGCTTCGGAAACCACCATCAACTATGTGGTCACTGACACCGCCAACAAGCGCAAGTTCGTGGCCGTCGACCCGCACGACATTCCGATCGTTGCTTTCGTAGACCCGGATCTGACCGACTCCATGCCGCGCGGCCTCAAGGTTGCTACCGGCCTTGACGCCCTGACCCACGCCATCGAAGGTTACATCACTCCGGGCGCATGGAGCCTGTCCGACTGCCTGTCCATGCAGACCATCCGTATGATCGCCAAGAACCTCGCCAAGAGCGCCGACGGCGACATTCCAGCAGGCGAGCAGATGGCATACGCCTCCTACATCACCGGTATGGCCTACTCCAACGTCGGCCTCGGCTTGGTGCATGGCATGGCCCATCCGCTGGGCGGCCGCCTCGGCGTGGCCCACGGCGTTGCCAACGGCATTCTGCTGGCTCCGGTCATGGAATACAACAAGGACTACACCGGTGAGAAATACCGTGACATCGCCGACGCCTTCGGCATCGCGGACGCCTACACCGGCGATATCGAAACCGTGCGCGAAGAGGCCGTCCAGGCTGTGCATAAGCTCACCGTGGATCTGAAGAACCCGACCACCATCTCCGAAGTCGGTGCCACCGAAGCCGATCTGGAGCCGTTGGCCCATGATGCCTTCCACGATGTGTGCACGCCGGGCAACCCCCGTCAGGCCACGCAGGAGGACATTCTCGCCATCTACAAGAGCCTGATGTAATGCGGCAATTCCCACGAATCGGCAATCGTGCGTAGCGAACGACGAATCGTGGGAGAACATCGCTGAGAACATAAAAAATCGTGGTGTGAATCGTAATAAATTCACACCACGATTTTTGTATGCGATTACATATCATGTATGTTGATGAATCGCACATATTGAAATATTTCGATATCTCAATTCAATATGAATATATGCGAATTAATCGTTGGAATCCTCGTGCTTTTCGCTCCACTCCTCATCAGTAGGGGTGTCGTCATACCATTCACGTCCCTCCTGCTCGGCCAACTCCATCTGCTCGTTGATCCACGCCGCCTCCGCAGGATTGATATCGGCGGTGTCAAGCACCTTCTGCCACACCGGATACAGCAAATGCATTACCGGATACAGCGCGGTGAGCAGAATCTCCGGCTTATGTTTGCGTGAATGCTGTGGATGCGCGTCGAACGTGTTCTTGAAACGACGCATGTAATTATTGAACGACGTGAGCGACGTGTCCATACGACGGGCGCTGATGCCGGCGATCATGCGCGGGCAGTACACGGTTTTCAAATCCTTGCCCAGCAGATGCAGCGAAATATCGATATCCTCATGCATCACATCGGCCTTGTCGCGGCACACCTCGTCGCAAATTTCACGCCAAGCTGAAGCGCGGACCGCCATATTCGAGCCAAACAGCAACGGCTGGCCACCATCGGCCTTGTAAATGCGCTTGCGTGTGGAATTATCCCCGCGCAAACCAAAATGGCGGCTCGGCAGATCGTAATACATCACCGGACCAGTGGCACCCATGGCCTCCGGATCCTCAGTGAAAATGCCGGACACCACCTCGACCCAATCCGGGCGAATCATGCAATCAGCGTCGAAACGGCCTAGAATATCGCCGGTGGCGTGATTCAAACCATAATCGCGCGTCGGAATCAATCCCTGCTCCTCATCCTGATGCAACAAACGGACAGGGGCTTGAGGGTGGTCTTTCATAAACTGCTCCACCACGGCTACCGTCGAATCGGTGGAACGATTGTCGACAACGATCACTTCATGGGGCATCACGGTCTGCCTAGTGGCATTCAACAGGCAATCGTTGATACGCTCCTCTTCATTCCAAGCGGGGATGACAATTGAAACGTTCAGCATAACTACCACAATAGCTCAGCCTGTACACGACGCCTATCGCTACAATAGGGAGCCATGAGCGAAAGCGAACAGCGAATGAACAATACGCAGAGCGAAAACGATGCGAACACCAGCGAACAGCGTTGGGATCTCGGCACCCTGTTTCCAGCCAAAGGAGATTCCCGAAAACCGCCGGAATGGCTGGGGCGTGCGCTGCTATACATCGCCATAGCCATTGTGGTGTTTACTTTCTGCTGGCGCAGCTGGGGCAAAATCGAATACTTGGTGATCGACATCATCGTCTCGCTGTTCATCGCGCTCGCGGTAGAGCCGATGGTGGTGCCGCTGGTCAAGCATGGCTGGAAACGATCGTTCGCCTCGCTGTTCTCGCTGCTGATGCTGGCCGTGATTCTCGGCGTGCTCTTCACGCTGTTCGGCAATTTGTTTGTGCAGCAGGTGATCGCATTGGTGAACGGTCTGCCCGACCTGTATGAGCAGATGTGCCAGTTCGTCAGTCAATACGCGAATTTCCAACTTCCTGAGATCAATAATCTCGGCAATGAGATTCTGAAGAACATTCAAACGTCGTGGGTCACCGATTTCGCGGGTACCGCGCTGAATACGGTGTCGGGATTGTTTTCGTTCCTGATCAACCTCATGACAGTAATCATGACCACGTATTACATTTCAGCGGCTGGTCCGAAACTGCGTCGTGCCGCATGCCAATGGATGGCTCCGGCGGCTCAGCGCCGATTCCTGTTCGTGTGGACGGTGAGCCAGAGCCAGATCTCGTCATTCCTGTTCTCCCGCGCCATTCTCGCATTGCTGAACGCGTTCTTCACTGGAATCTGTCTGATGCTGCTGCACGTGCCCTATTGGCTACCGTTGGCGCTGTTCTGCGGTATGGTTTCGCAGTTCATTCCTATGCTGGGCACGTATATCGGCGGCGCATTGCCGGTGCTGTTCGCGTGGGGCAGCTGCGGATTGTGGCAGGCCGTGGTGGTGCTGATGTTCATCTGTGTGTATCAGCAGATCGAGAATCTGATCTTCGCGCCGAAGATCTCCCAGCGCACCATGGATGTAAACGATGCCGTGGCGTTTCTCGCGGTGCTGGCGTTCACTTCACTGTTCGGTGCGCTTGGAGCATTCCTCGCATTGCCGGTGGTCGCGTCCGTGCAGACGATCTTCCGCACCTATACAAAGCGGTACGAGCTGGTCGATTCCCCGTTGATGGACGATCCGGTGCCTGAAAAGAAGTCGAAGCTGGTGGAAGGCGCCGAAGTGATCAGCGAGCATCTGCACAATATGCCTCGCGCGGTGCAGGGATCCAGTGCGCATGTGCCGATTTCCGACGAAGTGCGGCAGTTACAGGAGCAGGCGTACAATATCAGCCGTTCCGAGGAATCGCTGGAATCGAACGAAACCGTCGCCATTCCGAAGCACGTGTTGGACAAAACGGAACACAAGCCATTGCAGGGTCTTGAGAACGAAAACACATCGCAGGAATCCAACGAAAAATCGGAATCCGGCAATGAACGGAAGAACGACGAATCGCGGGAAGCTGAAGGAAGCACGAAAAACGCGGATGACAATCCAAGAAGTAGGTGGCGTTAATGGTACTGCTGAGCGTACTTGACATTCTGCTGGTCATTGTCGGCGGCGCAGGCATGGTCTATCAGGCGGTATGCATTCTTATCTCGCTGTTCACCAAGCCGATCAGATTCCCACAAGCGCCGATGGACAAGCGGTATGCGGTGCTGATTTCTGCACGGAACGAAGCGAACGTCATCGGCAACCTCATTACTTGCATCCAAACGCAGACGTACCCGAGCGAGCTGATCGACATTTGGCTCGTTGCCGACAATTGCACCGACAATACCGCCGAAGTGGCACGCAATATGGGATGTCATGTGATCGAGCGTTTCAACAAGGAGCTCGTGGGCAAAGGCTACGCATTGACGTATCTGCTTGACCAGATGAACGAATCCGGCGCGTCCGATCCATACGACGCGTTCTTCGTGTTCGATGCCGACAACAAGCTTGACAAGCATTACGTCGAAGAGATGAACAAGGCGTTCCAGTCGGGATTCAAGATTCTCACCAGCTACCGTAATTCCGTGAATTTGTCCGACAATTGGGTCTCTTCCGGTTCTGCATTGTGGTTCATTCGTGAATCTCGATTCCTGTCGGCCTCGCGCATGTGGCTCGGCAACAGCTGCCATGTAGGGGGTACTGGCTTCATGTTCTCGCGGGAGATCATGCGTCGCAATAATGGTTGGAAATTCCATTTGCTGACTGAGGATTTGGAATTCACCATGGATTCCTTGCTACACGGCGATCGTATTGGCTATTGCGGTACTGCGGTTCTGTATGACGAGCAGCCGGTCACGTTCGCGCAGAGCTGGCGTCAGCGTTTGCGTTGGAGCAAGGGCTTCCTGCAAGTGTTCCGTTATTACGGGCCGGCTTTGATCAAACGTGCCATCAGGGAACGCGATTTCTCCGCCGTTGATTTCACGCTGTTGTTGTGTCCGTTCACGGTGATCGGTATTGTGCGCATTCTGCTTGGTTTGCTGTTTGCCGCATGCGGATTCGTTACATGGCAGAGCCAGTTGAGCTCGTTGGCCGGTTGGACGTCCGGCATTGTGACGTCGGTGATCGGCATGATGGCGTTGGCCGCGTTGACGATCATTGTGGAACGCGATCAGATTGGCGCCACCAACAAGGAGTTGTTCGCGTACGTGCTGAGCTTCCCGATCTATATGTTCAGCTATGTGCCGATCTCGTTCCAGGCGATGTTCGCCAAGTCGGAATGGAAGCCAATCGAGCATAAAGGATGACGTTCTTTCGCTGGCTTTCGCGTTTCCTGCTTTTTCGTTTTCATTTCGATTTTTCATTTCGATTTCTGCTTATGAATGGAGTGTTGCTGTTCCATGGATGATTCGGCTGAATACCGGCATGTGAAACGTCGTCGATACATCACGGTGGCGCTTTCCGTGGCGCTCACTACGGTATTGTGCGTTGGCTATGTCGTGGCCGACATTTTCGACCTCCTGCAGGGCGTTCTTACCCTGCAGGAGGTCGAACACATCACCGCCAAGAAGCCGGGCAACGCCGTTCCTGCGGCAACGATGGTCGGAGGGCTTGACGCTTCAAAGACCGTGGATGCAGCTGCGGCGAAGGCGCTGATCAGCCAATTCGAAACGGCCGCCTCCGACTTCGGTGACGAATATGCCATCGCCATCGCCGATGCGGCCGGCAATGTGGTCGCCGAGCATGCTCTCGACAAGTCGTATACGCCGGCATCCACCATGAAAACGTTGACGGCATATGCGGTGGCGACCACGCTTGACATGGGCGAGACTCTGGACACGCAAACCTATCTGGAACAGCGCGAGGACGGCACTTCGCGATTGGTGCTCAAAGGCAATGGCGACATGCTGCTCGGTGCCGGTGCGTCCGATTCGTCGCATATCAATGGGCGTGCTGGATTGGGAACGCTTGCCGCGAACACGGCCCAAGCGTTACGTCAGCGGGGCATCACTTCCGTGACGCTTGTCTACGATGATTCCCTGTTCGGTAACGACCGTTGGCCAAGCGGCATCGCCGAACTCGATTCAAACCACGTGTACTACGCGCCGACCTCGTCCATGGCGGTGGACGGCGGGCGCAATTGGAACGGTGCCGATCCCGCCGATCCCGATATGTTCAGCACATATCCAGCTTTGAGCACGCAGCCAGCCCGCGAGGCCGCACAGGTGTTCGCGCAACGCTTGGCTGAACACGGCATTGCCGTGAACTCTTCCGTGGAACAGGGAACGGTCCCCGAGGGCACCAGTCCCATCGCGGCCGTGCGTTCCGCATCGCTGAATGAGATCATGGCGTTCATGCTTCGGCATTCCGACAATTCCTTGGCTGAGGAATTCGGCAGACTGCTGGCTTTGCATCTCGGCGCCGACAATTCGCCGACCGGGGCTGTGCGGTCAGTCGAACAGGTGCTGGTTCAGCAGGGAATCTCCGCCGAAGGTCTCATCATGCTCAACTGTTCGGGTCTGTCCGAGGAGTCCAAACTCACCGCGCGTACCCTGCTTGAAGTGCAGCAACGCAACCTAACGAGCGGTGCCGGAGCTGCCGCTGCCGAAGGACTGTCGGTCGTGGGGTTCGTGGGCACTGCCGCGAATCGTTTGAACGATGACAACGAGGCTGGTCTCATCCGTGTCAAAACCGGCAGTTTGGGAGATGTGACCTCCATGACCGGCAATGTGTCGCGTCACAACGGAGGCGCGTTGAGCTTTGCCGTGATTGTCAATAATCCCGATGATTTCGAGGCCGCGAAATCCGCTATCGACACTTTTGTGGCCGCGCTGCCGAAGCTGTGATGCCATGGTGTATTCGTCTCGTTTGCGTAAGGGTGTCGGTGAGTTGCGGGCCGCGCTGAAATCGGCCGGATTTGGATTGCAGGATGCCCGATTCGCCCGCCATGGCGAGCACACGCCCGATGCGGACGCTCCTCTGATTATGGTGGCCTGTTCCGGTGGCCGCGATTCGATGGCGTTGGCTGCGGTTGCTGCGAAAACATGCGCTTCATTGGGATTGCGATGCGGGACGATTATCATCGACCATCAGTTGCAGCAAGGCTCTGCCGGGGTCGCGCAAACAACCGCCGATCGTTGTGTTGCGTTGGGTCTTGACCCAGTTCGTGTTCGTGCGATTGACGTACCCGACTCCCGCGGCATCGGTGTTGAGGCAGCGGCGCGTGAAGCACGCTACCATGCGATTGTCGACGCATGTTCCGACGCTTCGGCCGTGCTGCTGGCTCATACGAAAAACGATCAGGCGGAAACCGTGATCATCGGTTTGTTGCGTTCCTCGGGCCTCGATGCGGTTTGCGGTATGAACGGTTCCTTCATACGAGACGGGGTGCGTTTTCTACGCCCGTGGCTGAATATGACCCGCGAAGAAACCACCGGCATCTGCGAGGATCTGCGGCTTGCCTGGTGGGACGATCCCACAAATGGGCCGGATGTGGGGAATTCGGGCGGAAACGAGCCTCTTCCCGCGAACTATCCGCTGCGATCCCGAATACGGCACGATCTCATGCCATATCTTGAATCATTTGCGGGAAGCGACGTTGTGTCGAAACTTGCGCTTGGAGCGAGGCTTGCCGAAGACGATCGCGCATATCTTGACGGTGTGGCGCAACGCGTGTGCGAACAGGGCGTAACCGTGAACAACGGCGAGATAATCATCGACGCGCGTGCGTTGCAATCGCAAGACATTGCCATCAGAAGACGGGTGATTGTACGCTCGCTTGCAGAAGCAGGCATTTCGTGCATGGCACGGCAGGTTGAAGGAATCGACAGGCTGATCTGCGACTGGCACGGCCAGAAAGGTGTGAATCTTCCCAGCGGATATTCAGCATATCGCCAGAAACACGTCATTCGCGTGTGCCAAGATGGTGGGCATGCGAATCGCTGACGTACAAGAAGATATTGATCACGAGCTGATCAGCAAAGAAGAGATTGCCGACATCATCAACCATGCTGCTGCTCAGGCCAGTGAAGACTACCGTGGCAAGAACCCGCTGCTGGTTTGCGTGCTCAAGGGTGCAGTGAACACGCTTGCGGCGTTCTCACAGGCCATGAGCATCCAGGCGGAGATGGATTTCATGAGCTTGTCGAGCTACGGTTCCGGCACTCAATCGAGCGGCAAGATCACCGTGCGGCAGGATCTGTCCACCGATGTTCGCGGTCGTCACGTGCTTATTGTGGAAGACATTATCGATTCGGGCGTCACGTTGGCGTGGCTCGTCGATGAACTCAAGAGCCGCGGTGCCGCTTCCGTGGAGATTTTTGCGCTGTTGGAAAAGCCGGCGCGCCGTAAGGTGGATGTTCCTGTGAAATATAAGGGACGTGAGATTCCCGATGAATTCGTGGTCGGTTTCGGCTTGGATTATGACGAGCGATACCGCAACCTTGATTCGATCGCGGTGCTGAAGCCGGAAGTGTATGAAGGAGGTCAGGCATGAGTTTTCCTGGTCCGGGCCAGTCGCCGAATAACAACGGCGGCGGCAATAACCCGTTCACCAATCCGTTTGGACGCAACAATAACGCCGGCAATGGCAACGATTCCAACGGCAACGGATCCAATGGCGGTCCGCGTCCGTTCTGGCAGTCCCCATGGCTGTGGGTTGTGGTTGTGGCATTGCTTGCCGTGACCATGTTCCAGATTTTCGCTGGAACCGGTTCCCAGACCATCGACACCAAGGATGGTCTGCAGATCCTCAACGGCAACAATGTTGAATACGCGCAGATCGTAGACAACACCCAGCAGGTCAAGCTCAAGCTTAAGAGCGACTACTCCGCTACCAACCCTGATACCGGGCGTATGAAGAACTACGGCAAAAACGTGCAGTTCTACTACACGTACGCGCAGTCCGCGACCGTGGTCAAGGCCGTGCAGAAGGCTGATCCGGTCAAGGGCTGGACGGCGACCATGCAGCAGAGCAGCATTTGGACGTATCTGCTGACCTCGCTACTGCCGTTCCTCATTATCTTTGGTCTGTTCTGGTTCATGATGAGCCGTATGGGCGGTGCCGGCGGCATGTTCGGTATGGGCGGTAAGAAGAACAGCGGCAAGCTGCTCGAAGGCCAGACTCCGACCACCAAGTTCGCCGACGTGGCCGGCGAAGAGGCTGCCGTACAGGAAGTCGAAGAAATCAAGGACTTCCTGAAGGATCCGTCTCGTTACAAGGCTTTGGACGCCCGTATTCCGCGTGGCGTGCTGTTGTATGGTCCTCCAGGTACCGGTAAGACGCTGCTGGCACGAGCCATCGCGGGCGAGGCCGGCGTGCCCTTCTATTCCATGGCAGGCTCCGACTTCGTGGAAATGTTCGTGGGCCTTGGCGCATCCCGTGTGCGCGACCTGTTCGATGAGGCCAAGAAGAACGCTCCGGCCATCATCTTCATCGATGAGATCGATGCCGTCGGTCGTAAGCGTGGCGGTTCCGGTATGAGCGGTGGCCACGACGAACGTGAGCAGACGCTGAACCAGCTGCTAGTTGAGATGGACGGCTTCAATAACGATACCAATCTGATCATCATCGCCGCGACCAACCGCCCCGACGTGCTTGATCCGGCACTGCTTCGTCCGGGCCGTTTCGACCGTCAGGTGGCCGTCGAAGCGCCTGATTTGGAAGGCCGCGAGGCTATTTTGAAGGTGCATGCCAAGGGCAAGCCGTTCGTGCCTGACGTCGATCTGCATATGATTGCCGTGCGTACGCCGGGCTTCACCGGCGCCGATCTGGCCAATGTGTTGAACGAAGCTGCATTGTTGTGCGCCCGCGCCGGTGCGCAGCTGATCGACAATCGTGCCATCGATGAGGCCATCGACCGCGTGCAGGCGGGCCCGAAGCGCCGTTCCAAGGGCATGGCGCTCGACGAACTGCGCAACACCGCATACCACGAGGGTGGTCACGCGCTGGTGGCAGCCGCTATGAACGATACCGATCCGGTCACCAAGGTCACCATTCTGCCGCGTGGCCGTGCGCTTGGCTACACCGCGGTAATGCCTACCGAAGATCGTTATTCCATGTCGCGCAACCAGCTGCTCGACCAGATGGCGTACGCTATGGGCGGTCGTACCGCGGAAGAGGTCGTGTTCCACGATCCGACCACCGGTGCTTCCAACGACATCGAAAAGGCGACGAACATCGCACGTCAGATGGTGCTTGACTACGGTTTCTCCGACAAACTGGGTGCCATCAAGTGGTCTGATGACGAGCAGAGCGACCTTGGATCGCTGAACCACAAGTATTCCGCACGCACCGCCGAAATCATTGATGAGGAAGTGCTCAAACTGGTGGAAACCGCGCATACCGAAGCGTGGAACGTCATCAACGAAAATCGTGAGATTCTTGACGAGCTTGTACGTCAGCTGCTCGTCAAGGAAACACTCAACGAAAAGGAGCTCGCGGAAATCTTCGCTAATGTCAAGAAGGCGCCGAAGCGTGAAGTGTGGCTGAGTGACAGCAAGCGCCCGGATTCCGACATTCCGCCGGTTCCGATTCCCGAATCCCTGAAGAAAAGCGCAGGATTGACCAACTGATGAGTGATACCGAAGCATTCGATACCCTCTTCGATGACAAGGCCCGTGCCGCCCATACGGCCGGGCCTGTCGGCTATGACGAGGAAGGCGTGCGCCAAGCGGTACGCCTGTTTTTAAAATCCATTGGCGAAGATCCGGACCGTGAAGGCCTGCTCGACACCCCAGACCGTATCGGGCGTGCTTGCAAGGAGCTGTTCGCAGGCCTTGGCCACGGCCCCGAGGAAGTGCTCAAAACCAAGTTCAAAGTCGATACTGACGAAATGGTGTTGGTACGCGATATTGAACTCTTCTCGGTATGCGAACACCACCTGCTGCCGTTCCATGGCGTGGCCCACGTCGGCTATATTCCGTCAAACGGCCAAGTGGCGGGCTTAAGCAAGCTTGCACGACTGGTGGAACTGTATGCCCGACGTCCGCAAGTGCAGGAACGCCTCACCCAACAGGTGGCCGACGCGCTGATGGAAGGCATCGAAGCACGTGGCGTGATCGTGGTCACCGAATGCGACCACATGTGCATGGCCATGCGTGGCGTGAAGAAGGCGCAATCGCGCACGGTCACGTCGGCGGTGCGCGGCTGCATGCGAGACGCGACGACGCGAGCCGAAGCCATGAGCCTGATCCTGTCGCAGCATTCGTGATCGATGCGGTCGCAGCAAGTCGAATCGTAAATAACAATAACCGGATATAGGAGGGGAAACCGGATGACCATTGATATGAAAGCGATTCATGATAGTGACCGTACTCTGGTGATGGGCGTGCTCAACATTACGGAGGATTCGTTCTCCGATGGAGGGCTGTGGCTCGATCCCGCGAATGCGAAAGCGCACGGCGAGGCGATGATGAAGGATGGGGCTGACATCATCGACATCGGTGCCGAATCCACTCGCCCTGGAGCCAAACGTGTCAGTGAGGAAGATGAGCAAACCCGCGTGCTAGGTGCCGTGGATGCGTTGATTCCGGAAGGTGCGGTGCTGTCAATCGACACCACACGCGCATCGGTGGCTCGTATGGCGTTGGAGCATGGTGCGCAAATCATCAACGATGTGTCCGGCGGTCGGCTGGACCGCGAAGTGCCCCATGTGGTGGCCGAGCATTCGGAAAGCCTTTACATTGTGCAGCATTGGCGCGGCTGGCTTGCCGGCTCCGCAGGCGACGTGCCTGACGCTGATACGTCCGTGTACGCCAATGGCGTGGTGGATGACGTGTATGACGAACTCATGAAGCAGGTTGACGACGTGCTTCAGGCAGGCGTCTCACCGTCACAAATCATCATCGATCCGGGTCTTGGATTCTCCAAACCGAGCGTCGAACATAACTTCCCGCTGATGACGGCATTGGAGAGGTTCAATACTACCGGGTATCCGGTGCTGATTGGAGCCTCGCGCAAACGATTCGTCGGCGCGGCGCTTGCCGATGCTGGTATTGACAAGCCAAACATGGATAGCAAAGACAATGCGACCGCCGCCATCAGCGCCCTATGTGCCGAACATGGAGCGTGGGCCGTGCGCGTGCATGACGTGAAGAAAAGCCGCGATGCGGTGGCGATCGGCAACGCGTGGCGTGCCTTCGCTAACGACTGATGCACGGTGCTCGCATACGTCGTGCGTTCCCGACAGCGTAGGTGCGGTAACGCATTTCCACCATTAAACCTTGAGATATGCAAAGAAAGGCTGGCATGGATCAGATTCGATTGACTGGCGTTCGCGCGGTCGGCAAACACGGAGTGCTTGATTTCGAACATGAGCGTGCGCAAACGTTCGTTGTCGACGCCACGTTGTTTCTTGATCTTGCGCCAGCCGGGCATTCCGACGACCTGCGGGACACCATCGATTACGGTGCCATCGCCAAAGGAATAGTTGCCATCATCGAAGGCGAACATGTCGATCTCATTGAAAAACTCGCTGATCGCATCGCCAGCATGATTCTTGAATATCCAGCCGTGGCACAGACGCAGGTGACCGTGCACAAGCCGAGCGCGCCAATCGTCGTACCATTCGACGACGTGAGCGTAACCGTGGAACGTTCCCGTGAAACAACTTCGGCTGCATCGCAAGTGCATCATGCCATCATTGCCATGGGTGGTAACCAAGGCGATGTGGCGGCCACCTTGCGTGACGCGGTGCGTTCGATCGACGGACTGGCATCCACTCAGGTTACGGGCGTTTCGCCGCTGTACCGTACCGATGCGTGGGGTATGCCCGATGGTACCCCCGACTTTTACAATGCGGTTGTTTCCGTGACCACCAAACTGTCGGCAATGGAACTGCTGCGAGGACTGCAGCGCATCGAAGCCGAATATGGTCGAGTGCGTACCGACCATTGGACTTCGCGCACACTTGATCTGGATATCATCGATTTTGACGGGCAGAGCAACGATGATCCGGATCTGACGCTGCCTCACCCCCGTGCATGGCAGCGTGCGTTTGTGTTGGGGCCGTGGCTGGCACTCGAGCCGGACGCTGAATTGTCGGGTGAACATGCCGGTTCCGTGGCCCAGCTATTGCACGAGGCATCCGATCGCGACCATATCGACGAAATCGCTGATGATTGGATGGTGGGAAGCCCGACCGGCTACGGTATCGACGACCTTGCCTGCGATGCCAATAATGCGGGCGATGCGGATGATATGGACGAAGCGTATGGTGCGATCGATTCCAGTGATCTGCCGGAAGGAACCGCCGCAGCCAAAGCGGCGGCACTTGCTTCTGCACAGCTAGAACCCGCATCGAAACGCGCGGTGATCTCACTCGACAGCCCAGCAACCGATGCCGAACAGCAGTTCCGCATGGCCATCGTCACGTTGGACGGCATTCCCGGCAACCAAGTCGAGGGCATCTCACCCCTCTACCATGTGAGCCAACTCGACGGACTCCCCGACAAAATGGCTGCGGTAATCCAGATTTCCACGCGCATGGGCGCCCATGATCTGATCGAAGCATTAGGCAATGTGGAAGCTTCCATTGGCGAAGACCTTGATCTCGATCTGATCGACATGGAAGGCGTGGAATGCGATGAACCCGACTGTAAGGTGCCGTGGCCCACCGCACGCAATCATGCCGCAGTGCTTGCGCCATGGCTCGATATGGATCCCGATGCACGACTGGGTAAGGATCCGGTATCATTCCTGCTAGCCATGGCCCCCGATGCCGCGCAGGTGGGACTGCTGACCGACAATTGGATTATCGGAGGTACGCTATGAAAGCGCGCAGAACCCCTTGGTGGTGCTACGTTCTCGCTGCCGCATTAGGATTGCTTGCCGGAATAGGTTTGGCGAAATATGGCGAGATTTCAGGTTTTCCATTGGTCGGCGCTCCATGGATTGTGCCCGTGGTGTTGGCGATTCTGGGATTCGTCGTGCTTTATATGGCATTGCAGATCCACAAATACACCACCACAGATCCCGAAAAACGCGCGCAGCTGAAACCTTTGGACCCGCAGAAGGCGTTCGCCACACTGGTGTCGTGCAAAGCGTTGGGCGTGGCAGGAGCATCGTTGGCCGGCTGGTATGGTGGGCAGCTCATCATGAGCCTGCCGCATGGCGAGGCAACGTTCTACAGCCAAGCCATCCTCGAATGCGCGATCGCGGCAATCGTATGCATAATCGATATGATCATTGGCATTGTGGGGGAGTGGCTGTGCCAAATCCCACCAATCGACGGCCTGGAAAGTCCGAAAATGAAAACGGCCACGCAACGCAATCGTTACGCGGCCGCGGCTACCAAATCAGCGACACAATCGAAAGTCTGATTACCTCACTTCTTCAGATCCTCTTCGGGAACGCGAAGCATCACCTCCTGTGTCATGCAGGCAACAAGCTCACCATCCTGCGTATACACCTTCGCCTGACCCAAGCCACGGCCGTGAGCTGCAGTAGGCGTATCCTGCACATACAAATGCCACTGAGTGATATCAATATCGCGATACCACCACATCGAATGATCGATCGAAGCGAACGAAATACCAGGCGTGGCAATACTCAACCCAGCACGACGTAACACCGGCTCCAACATCACCTGATCGCAGCCCATCGCCAACATTGCACGATGCATAACCTGCGGAACATCAACCGTGCCATCAGCCTTCATCCACACCATCTGTTTACCGGAATCATTGCTGGCGCTCTTCTTATCGGCACCCAACATAATCGTGCGTGTCACATGACGAATGTCGAACGGCGACTTTTCCGCATAATATTTGGCAAACGAAGACTTCTCGGCAAATGGTTCCATAAGCTGCTTCGCGCTGGTCAACGCTTCCGGCTCCGGCACACCCTCCGGCATCGGATCGGCGAACTCAACACCCTCCTGACCCTGCTCCTGAAAACTGGCGATGGCGGTAAGAATCGAACCCTGAGCCTGCGTGACATTTACACGACGAGCTGAAAACGAGCGGCCATCACGCAGATTCTCCACATCAAACAGCAAATCCTGACGAATATCACCGGCAGAAATGAAATAGCCATGAATCGAATTCGGCAGGCGAGACGGCGACACCGTTTTGGATGCGGCCATCATAGCCTGTGCAATCACCTGACCGCCATACACGCGGCCAGTGGGGAAATACAGGCTTTCACCATTCACATACATATGATTGCGGTACATGGACGGCGTGCCCAGTTGAAGCACCTTTGCTAACCGTTGCAATGGTGTGATTGCCGTTTCTGTCATGACATTCCTCGATTCTTTTGAGTCACATAGGTAACGCTTCGTTCCGGATTCGAGTCTACGCAAGGGCGGTAAATTTCGCCGGATTGTTTTGTAACGAATGCGTGAGAAGCGTGAACGGCAGGTAATCGTCAAACGATTCGCATACGGCAAAGCGCCGTGCTTCGTTACGAAGCACGGCGCTTTACTGAAATATGGGGTTAACCGGCCCTGCAATTATGGCCTTGCTTTGCAAGGCTCATTGTTACCCTCGTTCGGTTCTCGCCTCACTCAGGTTGACCCTACGAACAGTCCACTGGACTGTTCGTAGGGTCAACCTGTGGCCCTGCAATTACGGTCTTGCTTCGCAAGGCTCATTGTTGCCTTCGTTCGGCTGTCGCCTCACTCAGGCCAAGCCTACAGACAGTCCACAGGACTGTCTGCTTAACGGCTTAGCGCGTTAGCTTGCGATGGAGACGGTGGGGGCGAGCCGCGTCTTCGCCAAGACGGGCCACACGGTTCTCCTGATAGGCCTGGAAGTTGCCTTCGAACCAGTACCACTTGGCCGGATTCTCATCATCGCCTTCCCATGCGAGAATATGCGTGGCCACACGGTCGAGGAACCAACGGTCGTGAGAAATCACCACAGCGCAACCCGGGAAGCCAAGCAGTGCGTTTTCAAGCGATTCAAGGGTTTCAACATCAAGATCGTTGGTCGGTTCGTCGAGCAGCAGCAGGTTGCCGCCCTGCTTCAGAGTCAAAGCAAGATTCAGACGATTGCGTTCACCACCGGACAGCACGCCGGTGAGCTTCTGCTGGTCGGAACCCTTGAAACCGAAGGACGCCACATACGCGCGGGTCGGCACTTCAACGCCGGCAACCTCGATGAAGTCAAGACCGTCAGACACGGCCTCCCACAGGTTTTTATTCGGGTCAAGACCAGCACGATTCTGATCGACATAGCTGATCTGCACGGTCTCACCGATCTTCAGTGAGCCAGACGTCAACGGTTCAAGGCCGACAATGGTCTTGAACAGGGTGGACTTACCCACGCCGTTCGGGCCGATCACGCCGACAATGCCGTTACGCGGCAGCGTGAAGCTCAAATCGTCGATGAGCACGCGGTCGCCGAACGCCTTGTGAATATGCTCGGCTTCCAGCACAGTAGAGCCCAGACGCGGACCAGCCGGAATCTGAATCTCGGAGAAGTCAAGCTTCTTATTGTTACGAGCCTCCTGCTCCATCTGGTCGTAACGTTCCAGACGAGCCTTGTTCTTAGCCTGACGGGCCTTCGGCGAAGAACGCACCCAATCAAGTTCGCTCTTCAAGCGCTTGGCGAGCTTGGCGTCCTTGGCGCCCTGGATCTCCATACGCTTGGCCTTCGTCTCCAAGTACGTGGTGTAGTTGCCCTTATACGGGTACAGCTGACCACGGTCGACCTCGCAGATCCACTCAGCCACGTTATCCATGAAGTAACGATCGTGGGTAACGGCGATGACGGCACCCTTGTACTGGTGCAGGAACTGCTCCAACCACAGAATCGACTCGGCATCAAGATGGTTGGTAGGCTCGTCAAGCAGCAGCAGATCAGGAGCTTCCAGCAGCAGCTTGCACAATGCCACACGACGGCGTTCGCCACCGGAGCACACCGTCACCGGAGTATCCGGATCCGGGCACTGCAGAGCATCCATAGCCTGCTCAAGTTGAGAATCAAGATCCCAACCGTTTGCGGCATCGATATCGTTCTGCAGCTTGCCCATCTCATCCATCAAAGCATCGAAATCGGCATCCGGATTGGCCATCTCTTCGCCAATCTGATTGAAACGAGCCACCTTTTCAGCGATCTCACCGAACGCCATCTTGATGTTCTCGCCAACAGTCTTGGTGTCATCCAGCGGCGGTTCCTGCTGCAGAATGCCGACGGTATAACCCGGAGTCAAAGAAGCCTCGCCATTAGACACGGTGTCGAGTCCGGCCATGATCTTCAGCAGCGTGGACTTACCCATGCCGTTCGGGCCAACAACGCCAATCTTCGCGCCTGGCAGGAAGCTCAAAGTCACGTCATCGAGAATCACACGGTCGCCGTAAGCCTTGCGGGCCTTGATCATCTGGTAAATGAATTCAGCCAATGTTGTGTTCCATCCTTAAGAAACGTTGGAATTCCAGCGTGTTGCATGAGCGGTCAACGGAAACTCAATCAAGGATTCCGGAACGCAACCCACGCACAATACCGTGCATAATTATCCCATACCCCATCTACACGGCGGTATGGGCGAAAGTCGTGCGCTCAGGCAGTAAGCGGAAGCAGCAGATGCTCATGCAACGCAGGGCGAACGATATTGTCGAAATCGCCAGATTCCGGGCATTGAATCGCAACAACCAAACCCTGCTTCGGCAAAACCGTAGTGATCTGACCGTACGCACCATCCGCACGATATGCCTCCTCATAAGGCGACATCCAGAACTGATAGCCATAACCGCACGTCCAAATATTGCTATACGGAGTGTCGATCTGCTTACCGGAAGCCTGCTTGACCCACGATTCGCTGACAATGCGCGTGCCATGCCAAGTGCCATCATTCAAATAGACCTGGCCAAGTTTCAACATATTTGCAAGCGACATGTAGATCCCGCCGCCTGCAATCGGATGACCTTGCGGATCACATTCCCAAACAGGCCAACCCTGATCCAACTTGGAAAAAATCGTGCCATACAAATACTCGCCAAGACGCATGCCGGCAGCCTGCTCCAACATGCGGCCCGCCAAATCAGAATCCGCAGACGAATAGCAGAACGTGCTGCCGGGCTCCACCTCAACCCTGCGAGAGAACATGTACCGTAAATAATCAGGCGCACCAACACCACTGCGCCGGTCAGGGTTCATCAAATACGCATGATTGAAACCGCTCGACATAGTCAGCAAGTGCCTCAGCGTGATCTGGCCCAACTCCAGTTGCGCATCGGAGGGAACATACTCGGGGAACGAGTCGACCAATCGCGAATCGAGCGACAGCAAGCCATCTTCAATCGCAATGCCAATAGCCGTCGAAACATAACTTTTCGTATGGGAATAAATATTGCGATCCTGGTCGGGAACGAAATGACGTTCCGCGATAATGGCGTCGCCATCCGCAATCGCAACGGCTTCGACGGGCAGGGACTCGCTTTCAATGAGTTTGACGAAATCGTTGAACATATCGATGGCACCCATGAAATCTCCTTTGACACTGCCCTACGGTGCATTACGGAAACTGTAACGTAAGGCGGTTACGTACGATTGTTACATCAAACGATTTTTCCTAAGCCTGTCGCTAGATGGAGCGCCCGAAAAGCCGCTAGGTGCCATGCCTGAAAAAGTCGTTAAATGATAATGCCTTCGCAATGATCGATCTCGTGCTGGATGATCTGCGCGGTGAAACCAGTGAATGTGGCATGGCGCTCGCGGAACTTGCGATCCGCATACGAGACCTCAATGCGCTGGAAGCGGACCGTGCGGCGCTCGCCTTTGAGAGACAGGCAGCCTTCGGAGGCGTCGTAGGCGCCGTCTTTCGCAGTGATCGTCGGGTTGAACATTACGAAGATGCGACCGCCGAAATCCTCGTCCACGAATGCAATGATGCTCTTCGAGACGCCGATCATGTTTGCGGCCATGCCGACGCAGCCATTGCGATGTGCGTCGAGCGTGTCCTTGAGATCCTGTGCGACGGCAAGATCCTCGGGCGTATTGAGCGCCTCCGTCGACGGCTGGCTCAAAAACGGAATGGACGTCATGATTTCGCGCTGCATGTGATGTTTCCTCTCGCTGGTTCCTTTGCTGGTCTGCCAACATTGTATGGCGTTATTGTGCGACGCCGTACGGCGATGGGACGGATGACCGGTTCGCGCCTATTCATTTACGGAATGTCTCGTGGAGATTTTGAAATGTGGGACCGCAATCGACGCAATATGCTTGGAACCGTGGATGACATGCCTCAATATCGGAAATACATGACGCAGGCGCTGGAACTGGCCCATAAGGGAGCCGGTTGGGTGAATCCGAATCCGTTGGTCGGCACGGTGGTGGTCCGCGACGGCGAGATTCTCGCAGCCGGATACCACGACCGCTACCGCGGACCGCATGCGGAACGCATGGCCTTCGACTATGCCGACGAGCATGGTGTCGACATGCATGGAGCCACGGTCATCGACACTCTCGAACCTTGCTGCCATGTCGGATCGCAGCCGGCATGCACCGATCTAATTCTTTCGCACGGCATAACGCGCGTCGTGGTCGGTTCGATCGATCCGAATCCCATCGTGGCCGGCAAAGGACTTCGCATTCTTGAGGAAAACGGTGTGGAAGTGGTATATGACGTGATGCGGGCGGAATGCGACGCCATCAATCGCCATTTCTTCCACTACATCACCACAGGAATGGGGGTGCGGACGAAATGTTGATAAATCAACGTTTTTTAGACCCTTTTTCCTATTTGACAAATGATTTAACTATAGCTATTATGTGCTTCGTAAATAGAAGACATAAATTTCGAAAGGAGGATGATTCGTTAAGTGCAGTGGTTCCGCAGGACGGAACCCCGATTTTCTGTTTGTGGGCAACAACGATGTGCCGTTTATTTCTCGCATCGACATTCGTCGGTGCGGGAGTTCACCGATGAAAGGGGATGATCAATGAAGATGAAAAGATTCGTGGCCGCGGCCATTGCTGCAGTCTCGTGCCTGAGCTTTGCCGCATGTGGTTCTGACACCGCCAGCAAGGACGAGAATGTGATTCACATCATGTCCTCGGGCGATTCCTCCGCGAATATGGAGCGGGCGCTGGTCGACGAATACAACAAGACCGCCGATGTCAAGGCTGTTCTTGATCTGGTGACAAGCGCGGATTATCAGAACAAGCTGCAGACGGTCATGTCGAACCCGAAGTCCGATTCGGCTCCCGACATTTTCTTCAATTGGGCGGATGCTTTGATGATCCAGTACGCTCGCGCCGATGTGAGCGCCCCGCTTGATGAGTATATGGAGAAGGATCCGGAACTCAAGGACAACTTCCTGCCGTCCATTCTTGACGCCGCCAAGGTCGATGGCAAGTATTACGGCATCCCGGTGCGCGGAGTCCAGCCCATTGTGTTGTTCTACAACAAGAAGGTGCTCTCTGACAACGGCATCGAAGCCCCGACCACCTTCGACGAGTTCTGCGATGCATGCGAGAAGCTGAAGTCCGCAGGCCTGACGCCGATCGCGCTGGGCGGCGGCGACCAGTGGCCGACGCTGAACTGGTATTCGGTCATCTATCAGCAGGTGATGGGCAATGACGACGTCCAGAAGATGATGGACGGCGGCGTGGACGAGTGGAGCTCGCCCAAGAGCAAGAAGGCGCTGGAGATTATCCGCGACATGGTCGAAAAGGGATACTTCGGCACTACGTACGATTCGGTCAAGCACACCGATGGCGCCGCCCCGGCTCTGCTGGAGCAGGGGAAGGCCGGCTTCGAGCTGATGGGCTCGTTCGGCTATTCGGGCCACAAGGCCGCGGCCCCTGAATTCACCAATGATGATCTCGGCTATATGGTCTTCCCGCCCATCGATGGGGTGAAGGGCGACGCCAAGGATCTCGTCGGCAACCCGTGCAACTACTTCAGCATGAACAAGTACACCAAGCATCCTGAAGCCTGCGTCGAGTTCCTCAAGATGCTGTATTCCGATAAGTGCGTGGAGGATCAGCTGAAGGCCGGCAACCTGCCCGCAACGACCAACGCCAGCGAGATGGTGGAGAAGGTCGTGGACAATGCCTCCGACGGGGCTTTCCTCGAGTGGGAGTCTCAGGCGCTGACCGATGCTCCTCACTTCATGATCACTTGGACTCCGAACCATGTGTCCTCGTCGTCTCAGCCGATGCTCGACGGCATGCAGCAGTATTTCAATGGCTCCATCGACATGGGCACCTTCATCGACGAGATGAAGGCCCTGCCGACCGAGTGATTTCACGATAGGACAGACCATGGCAAAGCGTAACTCATCTGAGATGCAGACGGGGAACGCCGAGGGCCAGGTTCGTCGCCCAAAGAAGGGCGCCTCCTTTGTCGGAGGCGCCCGGCCTTCGGGCCTCTGGGCCGTGCCTGCGGCGGTGTTCTTCTTTATCTTCGGCATCCTGCCGCTGTTTATTGTGGTGGGGTTGTCATTCTTCAAATGGAATGGCTTGGGCACGCCCCAGTTCGCTGGAGGGCAGTACTGGGCCCAGTTCATTCATGATCCCAAAGTCATGAAAAGCGTCGGCGTCACGCTTACGCTGACGATTCTGGGCATCGTGACGCAAACGCCGCTCTCACTGTTGCTTGGCGCCTGGGCGGCGGGCCGGCAGCGGTATCGTGCGGTGTATACCGCCATCTACTTCATTCCATATCTGTTGTCCGGCACGGCCATTGCCGTTGCCTGGCGCGCCATGCTCGATCCGAACTTCGGCATGCCGTCGAAGATGCGTTGGCTGTTCGGGGACGGCAATATCTTCGGTAACGCCTCCTCGGCCATCGCGGTGCTGGTGTTCGTCAGCCTGTGGCAGTTCACTCCCTTCCATGCACTGCTGTATCAGGGGGCTGTCCGTGCCATTCCGAAGACTTTGTATGAGGCCGCTTCCATCGATGGCGCCGGTAGGATTCGTCAGTTCTTCTGTATCACCATCCCCCAAGTCAGGAACACGCTGATTACCTCGCTGCTGTTCCAGGTCGTGGGCGGCTTGACCGCATTTGACGCGATTCTGGTGTTGACCAAGGGCGGTCCCGGCACTGATACGCAGAATACCGCGTATTACATGTATTCGACGGCGTTCAAGGCGTACAACTATGGCTATTCGAGTGTCATCGCCGTGGTGCTGATCGTGATAGCGACCATCCTGTCCCTGGTGATGGTGAAGGTGTCCGGATATGACAAGATGCGTAGCGAATTGGAGGGTATCTGATGGCCACGAAACATGAAACGGGCGCGGTGAAAATTCCGAAGCGCCGTTCGCTCGAACGTCCAAACTGGGCTGCCGGTGTTTTGTCAACCCTATGGCTGCTGGTGGTCGTCGTACCGCTGTACATCATGGTCAAGGCGTCGATTGAGGACAAGCCTCATTATTCCGAAGAGGGGCCATTGTCGTTGCCGACGATGTTCACCTTGGACAACTACACCAATGCGTTGGATCAGGGATTCCTGCAGGCATTCATCAACACGGCGATCGTCACCGTTTCGGTTGTGGCCATCGTGCTGATCGTGGTGCCGCCGTTGGCCTTCGCCATCGTCCGCAGCCGAAGCAAATTCGTGAATGGCGTGTTCCAGATCATGCTGCTGGGCATTGCGATCCCCGTGCAGGCCATCATCGTTCCGCTGTTCTTTATGATTCGCTCCGTTGGCTTGTACGACAACCTGATCAGCGTGATTGTGGCGTCTGCCGCATTCTCGATTCCGATGTGCACCATCGTTCTGACGGCGTCGATGCGTCAGATCACCAATGAGTTGTATGAGGCCATGTCGGTCGACGGCGCGTCGGTGGTGAGGATTTTCTTCCAGCTGACCCTTCCCATGTCGAAATCGGGACTGGCGACCGTGATCATCTACTCCGCGATGGGCGCATGGAATAACTTCATGTTCCCGCTTATCTTGACGCAGTCCGATTCCAACCGCGTGCTGACGCTGAACCTGTACCAGTATCAGAGCCAGTTCGGTATCGACATCCCCGGTATGATGGCCGCGGTCATCCTGTCCGTGCTGCCGATCTTGGTGGTGTACTTCATCGGACGTCGCTCGCTCGTCGACGGCATGATGGGCATGGGCGGCAAGTGAGTATGGTGCCGGGGACGCCATAATGAGGGGTGTCCCCGGCATCGTCTCCGTCCAAATCAACGTCTTCGATCCGCACATGGAGGTGCGGACGAATGGTGAAAGGGTAAATTGTAATGCAGTACCATGTTTCTCCCGAAGGTTCTGATACCGCCCAGGGTGGGCCGGATAATCCGTTCCGGACGATAGGGCATGCCGCGCAGGTCGCGATGCCCGGCGATATCGTCATCGTTCATGACGGCGTGTATCGGGAATGGGTCGATCCGAGACGCGGCGGGACCTGCGAGGCCGATAGAATCGTCTACCGCGCCGCCGACGGGGAAAAGCCCGTGATCAAGGGGTCCGAGATCATCTGCGGGTGGAGCCGATACAAGGATGACGTCTGGCGCGTGACGTTGGACGACGCCATGTTCGGCGATTACAATCCGTACAGGCAGCCGCTGTTCGGCGATTGGCTCGCGATGCCGTCGCGTGGCGAGGACCCCGACAAACATCCGGGCATGGTGTTCCTCAACGGCAGGGCGTTGTATGAGGTGACCTCGCTCGAGGATACTTTTGCGCCGCGGTACCGTGACCATGTCAAGGATTATGTCACGGATGTCGCATGTGCGATCGACGATCCCGAGATGACCCAATGCGTATGGTACGCCCGGGTCGAGGACGACCGTACGGTGCTGTACGCGAATTTCCATGGCGCCGATCCCAATGAGGAATGCGTGGAAATCGCGGTGCGTCGGTCCTGTTTCTTCCCCAGACGCCATCACGTGAACTACATCACGGTCAGCGGGTTCGAACTGTGTCAGGCCGCCACGCAATGGGCGCCGCCCACCTCGCATCAGGTTGGCGCCATCGGACCGAACTGGGCCACCGGATGGATTATCGAGCGCAGCCTCGTCCATGACGTCAAATGCTCGGGCATCAGCCTGGGCACCAGCGAGGAAACAGGCGACAACGAATGGTATCGGACCGAGCGCAAGACCGGTCACCAGTACCAGCTCGAAGCGGTGTTCAAGGGGCTGCGTATCGGATGGAAGAAGGGATTCGTCGGCTCGCATATCGTGCGCGACAACGTGATTCATGATTGCGGGCAGAACGCGATCGTCGGCCATATGGGCGGAGCGTTCAGCACCATCGAACATAACCATATCTACCGCATTGGTGCCCGGCGCGAGTTCTTCGGCTGGGAGGTGGCCGGCATCAAGCTTCACGCGGCGCTCGACGCCCGCATCCTGGACAACTGCGTGCATGACTGTTCATTGGGGATGTGGCTTGACTGGCAGGCCCAAGGGGTGCGTATCAGCCGCAACGTGTTCTACGACAATGTCTGCGATCTGGAGATCGAGGTCACGCATGGTCCGTGTCTGATCGACAACAATGCGTTCTGTTCGGCGATGACATACGACAATTATGCTCAGGGGACGGCGTTCGTCAACAATCTGATCGGCGGCACCATCTCAAACAACAGCGTGTTGGATCGTTTCACTCCGTATCATTACCCGCATTCCACGGAGGTGGCCGGCAACGCATTCGTCTATGGTGGCGACGACCGATACGCGTCCAACATCTTCCTCGACGGCGCCGGGACCCTCGGGTCCACGGGACTATCCGCATACCGCGGATACCCGTCCACGATGGCGGAGTATCTGCAAAGCGTCCACGACATCTTCGCGTCCGGGGTCACGAATGGGCACGATCCGCAGCCCGTGCAGATGCTGTACAGCTGGGACAACGCCTACGTCGGCGAGGCCGAAGGCCCCGAAGGGGAGCAGGGGACCACGCATGTGGCGTCGCCCGTCAACGTCCGTTGCGAGTTCAAGGGGGATGACCTGTACCTGCTGTTCGATTGCCCGACGGAGCTTGCGGACAAGAAGGCGGCCGTCGTGGGCACGGCCGATCTGGGCGTGCCGCGCATCGTGGATGAACGGTATGAGGAGACGGATGGATCCGATATCGTGATCGACACCGACATCGTTGGGCGCCAGCGCGCGGAACTGAGTTCCGTGGGGCCATTCGCCGAGCTTCATCCGGGATCCAACCGTCAGCTGGTCTGGTGTGGCGCGGTCCGGACGACGGACGACGCCTGCCCCTCCTGTGGCGTCAAGGAATGGTGAGACCATGAAGATCACCAATCCGGTGCTCACCGGCTTCCATGCGGATCCTTCGATGATCCGCGTCAAAGACACCTATTACATCGCGAACTCCACATTCGAATGGTTTCCCGGCATCCGCCTGCACGAGTCCAAAGACATGGTGCATTGGAACACGTTGCCGTACCCCTTGGGCGCCGAACAGCTTGACATGCGCGGCGATCCGGCGTCCGGCGGCGTATGGGCGCCCGACTTGTCCTATGCGGACGGAAGGTTCTGGATCGTCTATTCCGATGTTCATATCGTCAACGGCGCGTTCAAGGACGTCGTCAACTACCTGACGACCGCCGAGGACATCCGCGGGCCGTGGTCGAAGCCGCTTCGTCTGAACGGCGTCGGATTCGACGCCAGCCTGTTCCACGACGACGACGGCCGCAAATATCTGGTGCAGCAGACGTGGGACCATCGTGAATACAAGCATCAGTTCCACGGCATCACGCTGACCGAGTTCGACACGGCGACGATGCGGCTGAAGCCGGAGACGGCCCGCACGATCTGGATGGGCGACGATGTCAAGCTCGTCGAGGGGCCGCATCTGTATAAGATCAACGGCTGGTACTATCTGTTCTGCGCCGAGGGCGGAACGGTATGGACTCATCAGGAATCCGTGGCCCGCTCCCGCACGCTCGACGAGCTGTCGTTCGAGGCCTCGCCCACGAACCCGTTCATCACGAACTTCGACATCCCAGGCAGCTACCTGCAGAAGCAGGGCCACGGCGCGCTGGTGGACACCCCGTCCGGCGAATGGTACTACGCGTCGCTGTGCGGCCGCCCGTGGCATCACGAGACAGAGTCGTTCACCGACCCGCGCGGCTGGTGCACGCTGGGTCGTGAGACCTCAATCCAGAAGGTCGAGTGGGCTGAGGATGGTTGGCCGTACATCGTCGGCGGTCATGGCGGCGAACGTTATGTGGAGGCGCCGAAGGACGCGATCGAGACAGTCGCGCCCGCAAGCCGCGATCAGCACGACGAGTTCGACGCCGACGTGCTCGGTCTCGACTGGAACACGTTGCGTGTGCCGTTCGACGAGAAGATGGGCTCGGTCGGCGGCGGCAGCCTGAAGCTGATCGGCCAGGGCTCGCTGTGCAACACGTTCGACCTGTCGCTGGTGGCCCGCCGCTGGCAGGCGTTCGATTTCGACGCCGAGACCTGCGTGGCGTTCGATCCGAAGACCTACCAGGCGATGGCCGGTCTGACGAACTACTACAACGACCAGCATTGGTCGTGGGCGTTTGTCACGTACGACGAGGACCGCAAGTGCCGCGTGATCGAGGTGGCGCAGAACGACCGCAACAATTACACCTCGTTCTTGCGCGAGAACGCCGTAGTGGTGCCCGAGGGCGTCGATCGCGTATGGCTGCGTGCCAAGGTGCGCACCCAGTGGTACGCCTACGAATACTCGTTCGACGGTGAGACCTGGACCGAATTGCCGGTCAGGCTCGACGCGAGGATCCTCTCCGACGACTACGTGAACCAGACGTACGGCGGCTTCTTCACCGGTGCCTTCGTGGGTCTGGCCGCGGTCGACTATTCCGGCTACGGCGAAGTGGCCACCTTTGACCACTTCGACTACCGGGAAATTTCTGGGATGGAAGACTGATAGATGGTCGTTTCGCGGGATGTCTTCCCGCGAAACGACCATATCAATAATCAGTATTGTTTTGGCGCATGATGGCAACGTTTTGCGAAGATATGAGAACGATATGAGCAGTGAAGTATGCAATGAGGTAGGAATGGCTCTGGAATGTTCCGCCCGACGAGCCGACGGCGCGGGACGGTATGTGCGTCTTGATGAATGCGGTCTTGCCGTCGAAGTCGACTGGCACGGAGGAAACGGGTCCCCCGCCGATCCGTGGCGTTGCACGGTAACGGTGCGCAATGACGGCTCCGTTGCGTTCGAAGGGGTCGTTCGCATCGATATCCCGATTCGGGCTGACGGTGAACCGCGGTTCTTCCTGCCAGGGTTCATGTATGGGCGTAATCGTGGAGAGGCGCCGCTGCGAACCGCGACGAAATTTCCCCGGCTTCGTGAACGGAGCGAACTGCCAGCCTCATCATGGTGGATGATTCGAGGAGACAGGCTGTCCAATCCATGTGCATTGGCCGTGACCCGTTCCCGTGTCGTCGGTGTGGTGTCCAGCCCCTATCTGGTTGACCGCGGTGATGGGATGTTGGTCGGACATGAGGCATGTGATGAACTGCCTTTCGTCCAGTATGCGGGATTCAGCTGCATGTTGCCGACGCCTGGAATCGTGCCCTGCGACGACCACGCCTCGGTGGGCGTGACTATCGGCTATGAGAACGCGCCCTGGTTGTTCGTCAGCTCGACGGATATCCGCGAACGTCCTGACTCGGCGGAAGGGCCGATTACACTGGCGCCTGGAGGCGCGGCGATTATGCGCTTGGACATCGTCGACGCTCCCGCCCGGGATGAACGGGCTATCATACCGGTGCTGGAAACCGTATACCGTCGTTTTCATGAACCGCCGCGTCAGGTCGGCGCTCCCGCTCGGGCTATACGCGACATTGCAGTCGCCGTTGATAGAGACGCGTGGCTGGAGGACGAACACATGTACGCGGGGTTTGTCTTCGACCATCATAGCCCGGGAGATGAGATCATCGAAGGTAAGCCGTATATGTACCGCCGGTTGGGATCGAGTAGTTGGACCAACGGCATGGCCTCCGCGGTACCGATGTTGGCGTCGGCTTGGCGGTTGGGGGACGATGCTATGCGTCGTCACGCCCTCGACGGCATCGAGCATATCATCCAACATTGCATCAACCCGACGAACGGATTGCCCTACACGGCGGTGGAACATGAGCGGTGGAGCAACCGCGGTTGGTGGTTCGACGGACTGTCCAATCCCGGACACAGCGGGTACCTTGTCGGGCAGACGATGTACTCGGCGTTGCGGGCGTGGCAGATCGAACGGCGGTTCGGCGGAATCGATCACTCGGACTGGCTGAAGATCATCGGGAACGTCATTCCCCGATTGGCGGCAGGGCGCAATGCGGTTGGCGAATACCCATTCGTGTTCGATGAGATGGACGGCTCAGGAGCCGAGTACGAATCGTTCGGCGGTGTGTGGTGTCTGGCCGCATCCGCGTATTGGGCTTTGCTGACCGGCGACCACTCGGATCTGGATGGGATGCTCCTATCCGAACGTCATTATCATGACCGGTACGTGGCGCATATGGAATGCTATGGTGCGCCGCTGGATACATCGAAAGCCGTGGATTCCGAAGGTATATTGGGATATATCAAGGCGGTCGGATGCCTATACGCCATTACCGGAGACGCTATGTATCTTGACCGGATGCGAGAGGCGTTCGCCTATGAATGCAGTTTCCGTTTTTGCTGGAATTCGCCCGTTGGCGTACCGCCTCTGAACGAAGTCGGCTGGTCGAGTTGCGGAGGCAGCGTCACTTCGACCAGTAACGCCCATATCCATCCGATGTCAAGTGTGGCCATCGAGGATATGGTTTATTACCTCCGATATCGGAACGACACATATATCGCGTCGCGTTTGTGCGATGCGGTCGGCTGGAGCTGCCAGACATATAACCTCAAGGATGGTGAGTACGGATATGGGCGGGTCGGCTGGATGTCGGAACGGTTTTGTCACTGCCAGGGGTTTTTGGACGAGAGGTACCCGGATGGAAGCCTGTGCAGCACGTGGCGTTGTCTGATGCCTTGGGCGGCGGGAGCGATCTTGGACGGTCTGACGGGTCTGTACTGGGACGTCATGCCGCATGATGAGTTGCCAACCGTCACCATGGTATCGCGGGCGATGGGTTGCGTCCATGATGAGAAAGGATGAAACAATGGGTGCGGGAGCCATGGGTCATATGGAGACCAGCATGTTCGAACAGTGCGGGTACGGCCGCGAGGCCATCCAGGCCCGGCTGGAACGCAACTGGACCGAGATGTTCGAAGGTCCGGACAAGATCTACTGGGAGAACGACGAGGGCCTTGGCTACGTGATGGACACCGGCAACCACGACGTGCGCACCGAAGGCATGAGCTATGCGATGATGATCGCCGTGCAGTACGACCGCAAGGACGTGTTCGACAAGCTGTGGGGCTGGGTCATGAAGTACATGTTCATGACCGAGGGCTTGCACAAGGGCTACTTCGCCTGGTCCGTGGACCTCAGCGGCGTGCCGAACGCCGACGGCCCGGCCCCCGACGGCGAGGAGTACTTCGCGATGGCGCTGTTCCTGGCCTCCGCGCAATGGGGCGACGGCGAAGGCGTGTATGAGTACTCCCGCCACGCCCGCTCGATCCTCCACACCTGCGTGCACCAGGGCGAGGACGGTGAAGGCTATCCGATGTGGAACCCGGAGAACCATCTGATCAAGTTCATCCCGGAAACCGAATGGACCGACCCGTCCTACCATCTGCCGCACTTCTACGAGGTGTTCGCCGAGCGCGCCGACGAGGCCGACCGTCCGTTCTGGGCGCAGGCCGCCAAGGCGAGCCGCGAGTACCTGGTCACCGCCTGCCACCCGCAGACCGGCATGAACCCCGAATACTCGAACTACGACGGCACGCCGCACGTTGACGAACGCGACCACTGGCACTTCTACTCTGACGCCTACCGCACCGCCGGCAACATCGGACTGGACTGCCTGTGGAACGGCGTCGTGCCGGACCTGTGCGACGCGAATGCGCGTCTGCAGCGTTTCTTCCTCGAACACGACCGCACCTGCGTGTATGCGATCGACGGCACGCCGGTGGACGAGACCGTGCTGCACCCGGTCGGCTTCATCGCCGCCACCGCCGAAGGCTCGCTCGCCGCGATGCACTCGCAGGAGCCGGACGCGCTCGATAATGCGATCCGCTGGGTGCGCCTGCTGTGGGACACCCCGATCCGCACCGGCACGCGCCGCTACTACGACAACTTCCTCTACGCCTTCGCGTTCCTCGCGCTCGCGGGAGAGTACCGCGTGTGGTGACGGCGCACGACTGAGTTTACGGACCCGCCATGATGGGCGAACCCCTTCCGGCGGGTTCCGATCGGAGAACGAATAGGAAAGGAGGACGCACACGAAGAGGTCCGGGGCGTGGTTGGCTCCCGGACGGTTCCGGTCTCCCGATATCGAGGCCGAAATGAAAACCGACGAATGACAAAGGAAGATTATGAACGGTATCTTCACGACAATGGATGGAGACAAGGGCGCGAGACGTCGCGGAATCATATCGGCGGTCGCCGCCGCGGCGATGCTGCTGCCGCTGGCGTTCGCCCCGACGGCCATGGCGGCCGACCCCGACTATCCAGGCGGCATCAAGGGCGAATACAATCCGCTGGGAATCAACGCCGGTGTCGCCATCGAGACAGACACTCTCAACCAGGACAAGGAGAAGGCCCTGGTCGAGAACTTCAACCAGATCACCCCGGAGAACTCGTTGAAGCCGGAAGGCTGGTACGACGACCAGCATAATTTCCGCATGTCGGGTGACGCGCGGAACCTGCTGACGTTCGCCAGCGAGAACGGCATCAAGGTCTACGGCCATGTTCTGGTCTGGCACTCGCAGACGCCCGACTGGTTCTTCCAGGCCGACGAATGGTGCCATGACACCAACGACAACCCCGGCGTCACCAGCTGCCCGCTTGCCGACAAGCCCACGATGCAGGAACGCCAGCGCAGGCACATCGAGAACGTGGCGAAGGCCATCTCCGACGAATTCGGAAAATTCGGCAGCCCGACCAATCCCGTTGTCGCGTTCGACGTGGTCAACGAGACCGTGAACGACGGCGACGACCCCGACACCAACGGCATGCGCAATTCGCTGTGGTATCAGACCTATGGGGGCGAGGACTACATCTATGACGCGTTCCGGAACGCGAATACGTATCTGAACGACGTCTACGCCGCCGACGACGCGGAGCATCCGGTGACGTTGTTCATCAACGATTACAGCACCGAGCAGGCGGGCAAGCGTTCCCGCTACAAGGCGCTTCTGGAACGCATGATCCAGCAGGGGGTTCCCTTTGACGGCATCGGTCACCAGTTCCATGTGTCGTTGACCACGGCCTCGTCGAATCTCGACGACGCGCTGACCGATATGTCCTCGCTCGACAAGAAGCAGGCCATCACCGAACTGGACGTCGCCACCGGAACGCCGGTCACGGAGGCGAAGCTCATCGAGCAGGGACGGTACTACTACGACGTCAACCAGATCATCCACAGGCACGCCGACCAGCTGTTCTCGGTTTCGGTGTGGGGGCTGAGCGACGACCAGTCCTGGCGCAACAAGGAGGGCGCGCCGCTGCTGTTCGACGAGAACCTCAACCGTAAGCCCGCCTACGTCGGTTACATCGGCGATGAGGACAACCTGCCCGAATCGATGAAAAGCGCGATCGTGTTCAAGGACCCCTCGGCCACGGTCGATTCGCCGCTGCCCGGGACCGAACCCAGGAACGGCGCCTCGTCGCCTTGGGAGCGCCTGCCGCTGATCGGACTGAACGCCTCGGAGGACGGGACGGTCGCAGGAACGTTCAACGCCTACTGGAACGTCGGAACGCTGACCGTCTATGTGGATGCGGTCGACGCCACGAAATCGGACGGCGACTCCGTAACCGTGCGGGTCGGCGACGCCGAGTACGTGATCGGGCGCAGCTCTGGCCCCGCGGCCGCCGACGTGGCTTCCAAGGTCGTGGAAGGCGATGGCGGATACGAGCTGGTCGTCACGATGCCTTGCCCCGACGCCGTCGAGAATGCCGCGGTCGAGAATGCCGCGGTGGGTCTGAACGTGATCGTTAAGGATGGCGACAGCGGACAGGCCGCCGCATGGGACACCAACCCGACCGGTACGGTCACGCTGGTCGAACCGTTGAGCTATACGGAGACCGTGCAGGTTCCCTCCGACGTCGAAGCCCCGAAGATTGATGCCGATGCGTCGGACGCCGCGTGGGACGACGCCGTCGAGGTCGCGCTGGACAAAGTGACCAGCGGGACACCCGAGGCGACCGCTACCGCCAAGACCCTGTGGTCGGACGGCAAGCTGTACGTTCTCGTGAAGGTGAACGACGCGGACGTCGACCTGACCAATTCGAATCCGTATGAGAAGGACTCCGTGGAGGTGTTCATCGACCGCGGCAACACCAAGAGCGGCCAGTACACCGATGACATCCAGCAGATTCGCGTGTCGGCCGATGGCCGGGAGCTCAGCTTCGGTGCCGGTGCCGCCGAGGACGTCCAGAAGTCCAGGGTCCGCACGGCCGGCCGCGTCGTCGACGGCGGGTATGTCGTCGAAATGGCCATCGATCTGGGAGAGGCCGCGGCCGGAACGTTCGAAGGCGTGGACTTCCAGATCAATGACGCGAAGAAGGGTGCGCGAATCGGCATCCGCAACTGGGCCGATCCAACCGGCGCTGGCTATCAGACGGCGTCCCATTGGGG